>OFHJ01000003.1_pt1 | contig 79832 bp, 82 predicted proteins | sample 1522001 | NCBI WGS metagenome assembly OFHJ01 (sample SAMEA2464838, study PRJEB22497) | soil metagenome | biome: Grassland; feature: Farmland; material: Clay | place: Australia | collected 2013-02-01 | depth 1.2 m | reverse complement strand
TTTTCTACATTGGCAATGATTAAATACACCCAGTTAAGCACGTTGTCCAATCCTGGGTGAAAAAAGGTTGGGCCGGTGGTTGGTTTCAGGAAGAATAAAATTTTACCAGTTCCTTGAAATGGGGATTTTCGGTGTCTATAAGTTCTTTGAGCTGATTGATGACCTTCTGGTTGTCATACCTGAATCTCTTGAATTCCACTCTCGTTTCCTCAGTCTCCAGGACAGAATACCATGGCTTCCAAAAACCGTCTCTCGGCTGGCCAGCGCTTCCAGGGTTCAATATCCTGCCCTTGTAGAACATGGGGAAGTGAGTGTGGCCTACCATAATGTAAGAGAAGTCTGCCAGTTTTTTGTCCCTGCTCACCATTTCAGCCTCAGTTGAGAACAGATATCCATACATGTTGTTGTAAGGAGAGGCATGCGCCATGTATATTTTCAAGCCGCCTATTTCTGTCTCGATGTGTGTTTTAAATTCCTTTATTTTCTGCAGGTCCGTCGGGCCTAGAAGCTTGTTTGAAATCTCTTCACGTGAGAACACGCTTAAATCATGCATCAGCGGGGAACACTTGCAGTCTTCGTTGTAAGCAACTGCATAATCATGGTTTCCCATGAGGTTGAAGGTTGAGTTTTCATGGAGAAAGTCCACAACTTCTGCAGGTTGTGGGCCATAATCCACAGCATCACCAAGAAAAACAAGCTGATCGTATGATTCGAGTTCCATTACTGCCTTCAATGCTTCATAGTTTCCATGAATATCTGAGATGATTAGAACTTTCACAAATTACGATTTGGCTCATGATGATATTCGTTTTGTAGCTTAACTGGATAGGATTGTATTAAATATGAATCTATATTCATATGAAAAATAACTAATGTGATTTACATGCACATCGGCAATATTGGCGACCTTACAATTTACAAAATGCTGGCTGATGACACTAAGCTGAAAATACTCAAGATACTTTCTGGCAGTGAAAAATGTGTTAGTGATATAATGTCTGAGGTCGGGGTTTCTCAGACCCTGGTTTCACATAAATTGAAAGACCTTCGCGAAAACGGGTTGGTCTCCAGCTTCAGATCGGGGAAGAATATTGTATACCGGCTGTCGGATGAGTCGATCGTCTCTCTGCTTAATTTCGGAGAAGAGGCAGGCCAAAATATACGTAAGATCTGCAATTGTGTCGAATGTGAGAGTGAAGTTTCGGGCAACTGATCGCCAGGGATGATTTTACGCAGACCTATCTCTTCATTTCTTTAGCAATCTTTGCACTTACCCTCTTCCTGGTTATAAAGAGGCCTTACGGAATAGGAATTGGATATTCTGCACTGTTGGGAGCAGGGATCACTCTTGCATTGGGAATAACCACATTCAGGGATGTCGAGATAGTATGGGGCATAGTGTGGAATGCCACATTCACCTTGGTGGCAATAATAATTGCTTCCCTGATCTTTGATGAGGCTGGCTTTTTTGAATATCTTGCAGTTAAATTCGTAAGATTCTCTAAGGGAAGCGGCAGAAGGCTTTTCGTGTTCATAATTCTCCTTGGCGCCCTGATATCAGCCTTTTTTGCGAACGACGGCACGGCTCTGGTGCTCACCCCTATTGTGTATTCAATACTTGTCCGGATAGGGGCCAAAAAGGAGGGTATTCTGCCTTTTATTATGGCAACAGGCTTTATAGCCGACGCCGCAAGCATGCCCTTTGTTGTCAGCAACCTGGTCAACATAGTAACTGCCAGCTATTTCAGCATATCTTTCCTGGAATACAGCATTGTGATGCTGATACCGGACCTTGTTGCAATTTTATCAAGCATAGCCTTTCTCTGGATTTTCTACAGGAAGTCCATAATTACCGAATATGATCATGAAGTGACGTTCTCCAGGGAAGAAATACGGGATCCCCTAGTTTTCAGGATTGCTGCACCCTTCATCATAATACTAGTAACCGTTTACGCCCTTGGCGGTGCCATAGGAATCCCGGTCGCACTCATCTCTGTTCCTGCAGTTGCAATCCTCACAATAATCTCTATTATGAGCAGGAAGATTGATGTGAAGTCCGCAATAATGAATGCTCCCTGGCAGATTGTCCTCTTCTCCCTCGGAATGTACATAATAGTATTCGGAATGGGCAGAGAAGGTGTTACAGTAGTCCTCGCAAATGTAGTTTCCCATCTGCAGAATCTTCCAGGGCCATTGTCGGTCCTCTCTTCTGGGCTCTTTTTTGCCTTGGTTGCTGCATTGATGAATAATATGCCCTCCGTGATGATCATAAATCTGTCACTGAGCCACCTTTCCGCCAGCAGCATGATGATCTACACCAACGTCATAGCCAACGACATAGGCCCAAAATTCACCGTCATAGGTTCCCTTGCCACACTACTCTGGATCCATTCTCTGGAGAAGAAAAAGGTTGCCAGGGTTTCAGGGCTCTATTACACAAAAGTTGGCCTGGCAGTCGGGTTGCCTGTGCTTTCCTTAACGCTGATCTCACTGTGGTTGACATTCCTGATTATTCCATAGCAGAGTCTCAAAAAATTAATCAGCCTGAAAAATTTGTCCAGTTATGCCAGAATATGATAGCCTAGAGGAAATAGCAAAAGAAGCCGCCCTGAGAATTGAAGGCAACTCCGTTCTGGATGTTGGAACCGGCTTCGGTGCTGTAGTGGACCAGGTTCTCACAACGACCGGATGCAGTCTTGTAAGCATTGATCCTGAGGCATGGACTTTCAGTGAGCTTGAGGATAAATATGAAACTGAGATAGCAACCGGCAGGCTTAAGCTGCTGAGAGAGAACATTGATGATCCGCCGTTTGAGGACAATGAGTTTGACTCCACCATTTCTATATCATCCATGCACCATCTCGCTTCACCTGAACAGGGCTTGAGAAACATGGAGAGAGTAACATCAAGGAGGCTGATAGTCGCTGACTGGAATAGGAATTCAGCTGGGATGTCCAATCCGCATAGCCCTGAGGACCTCGAAAGATCAGAATCTGTGGTGAAGCAATACTTCAGGGAGAACTCGTACCATACAATTGAGAATGAATACTGGTTCATCGGCTGGAAAGATTTTTAGCCCTTTTTCATTGTATTTAAGTTCTTTCCGTTCAACTTTAGTACGTTAACCGTATAATTGGCGCAAACGGATTTGATAGATGATGAGCAATAAATCAGTAGCAATAATAGGAGCTGGCACAATGGGCAGCGCAGTTGCAGTTGCCCTCAAGAACAACGGATACAGCGTTGTTGCTACACGGAGATCGGTAGAGAAACTGGATGACCTCAAGACAATGGGAATGGAAGTTACATCCGACAACAGAGAAGCAATCGTGAAGTCTGATGCGATCATATTCTCACTTAAGCCTGCCGAGACTGTAGTTCAGATTCAGCAGATGCAGGGTGAGCTGAAGGGCAAACTGGTGATATCAATATGCGCCAGCCTGCCTCTTTCGAAACTTGAATCGCTTCTTCCCGAATCGACAGTCATCAGGGCGATGACAAATGTTGCATCCAGAGTAGGGGGCGGGTTCACAGCTTACAGCATAACTGAAAAAGTCTCGGAGGAAGGAGAAAAACAGGCCCTTGATATATTGAGATGCTTCGGAGAGGTCGAGAAGATAGAGGAGAGATACATGGATGCCCTGACGCCGATTAGCGGAAGTGGTCCCGCATATATTTTCACAGTCATAGAGGCAATGGTATATGCCGGCCTGAAAGTAGGGCTTCCAAGAGAGCTTGCACTTAGAGCATCATACCAGACTATCCTGGGATCAGCAAAACTGGTTGCTGAGAGCGGAGATTCACTTTCAGCCCTAAAGGAGACTGTCATAACGCCCGGAGGCGTTACAATAGAGGCACTCTACGAACTTGAGGATTCAAGGATCACAACGGCCTTCATGAAAGCCATTGAAGCTGCAGCCGATAAGGCAAAGAAGAGTTCTCTTGAATTCTTGAACAACCTTGAAGAAACCGAAACAAAAGGAACTCATTAGTTCCTGTTTATTATATTTGCACAGCTTAAGATCGAGCAGGAAACGGACTTAGTTCAAGTCTACTTATTATAGGTCGGTGTGAGGATAGTCTGGACCAGATTTATTAGGAATCCTCTGTTTCAGATATAAAATTATTACAAAGCCATTAGGCATGATTAAATATAGCTACAGTAACTGAAACCACAGGACGAGAAGGGTGTAAACGTGATATGAGGCGGAAGGTAGTTGCATTAGGAGTCGTAATTCTTGCATTGGGAGCCACTATGCTGTTCTCCTCCGCTTCAGTTGTCAACGGCCACGTTTCCAAAGGTTCAGTAACTAACCCCCATGGCGCGGGAGAATGGATATCCGTTAAGCTGAACTCGACTTCCAGCACAGATATTGATGTAACCATGTCAGAAAACTTTACAGTGGGGCTCGTGCCCGCATCAGAGCTGTCAGCGGTAAATCAATCTGATCTCTCCCATTATTCAATGACCCCAAACCAGACCTCCAACACAAGCAACACGTTTATCATATCCTTCATAAATGATCCTGGACAGTATTACATAGTGGCATTTTCCTCATCAGCCCCTTCAATCCATTACACCGCCATACATGACGCCCCGTATACCTCAATCTTCAGCCTGCTGACCCTCTTTGGCATAATGACAGGCATTGCCGGCCTGATTGTCGTAGGGCTCGGATTGTTCGTTAAAAAGAAAGGAAATGCATGAGAGGGGAAAGTGATGTTTGAAGGCATCCTTTCCGCAAAAGCTTCCTCTCATTCTAGTCGTACTTCTTGGAAAGATAGTAAGCAATGCCGAATGGAACTGCTATCCAGAGTATACCGGCTGCAATCAGCAGAGGCTCAGTAACAGCATAAGCTGCCGGGTTTGCACTTAATGTGCTCAGAAGCCCAATGTGGTTTGTGAACAGAAACTGCACCAGGCTGGAATAACCTGATGGGCTGGCATAGTTGAACACAACTGATGCAAAGATATAGGTCGAGCTTGCCGGTGCAATATTCAGGGCCGCCAGAATTGTGAACGGAATTATTGACCAGAAAAGTGCCATGACCACAAAGACCGCGATCGAGACACCAAGCAATGCGCCCTGAGACTTGACGACATGGGCAAACATGTAGATCAGAGCCAGGAATGACAGCCCCTCGACAATATATGTCCAGATAAAGAAGAGTGAGAAATAGGTTGAAAGACCAAGTGAAAAGTAATGCATGATTATCAGGTCTGCGAATATCATTGAAACAATCACTGAAGCTACTATCGAGACCGAGTTTGCAACGAATCTTGAAGATATTAGGCCCTGCCTTGTGACCGGACGTTTCAGCACCGATTCAAGAACTCCCGTGGTACGGTCCTTTCCATATGTCAGGTAGGCTGCGAAAACTCCCAGGATTGGAATCAGGAATCCCAGGATTGGGCCAATGCCACTGAATACAAGGGTCTGAAGCCTTTCCTGAGTCATGGGCGAATATGTCGACAGCCTTCCAAGTGGAAATGCATATGGGCCTGACGTGGTGACATTCTGGCCATTGCTTATCACTGCGAGCCCGAAAGTCTGGTTGTAAAGGTGGTCCGGTATTTTCGGGAAGACGTTTATGACTGAGAAGCCTGAAACGTTTGTGGAATAGGTTGCGTTTGATACCACTTCAGAGCTCGTCTCGCCTTGCTGGTAAGTCGCAACGCTGATGTGAGTCAAAGGAGCCTTGGAACCATTTGCCCCCACATAAAGGACCTGGAACCCAAAGTTCGAGGTATTGTGGTTATCTACCAGTCTCGGAACTATAGTATATCCGGAGAACATGATTAGCGGATTTACAGCAATCTGGGTCTTTGGAACTGATATTGTTCTGCCGAATATGTTGTAAGTGTAATTGAATGACAGGGGCTGCTTGCTTGTCTGATTATATGGCATTGTTACATTGGCGAATCCGGCATTGTTTGACACAAGAGGATAAGAAGTATCGTTCTGGGAGTTGACATAAATATGCAGTCCGTTGTATGGTGAGCCGGATGGTTCATAGGAGTAGGTGACCACAGTGATATTTTCGCTGGAGATGTAATAACCGTAATTTACAGACGGAGTGCTCGACACGAGAGGGGACGACTGGAATGTAGCCGCTGACTCATAGGCAAGCAGCGTGGAAAGCCCCACAATTGCCACAATCATGAGAATGACAAATTTGCTGGTAAGAGTACGTCTTATTTCATAAGTAATTGGCCTCAAAGCTTATCACCAACCAGTGTGAAGAAATACTCCTCAAGGCTTACTCCTGTACTGCTGAAATTCCTGACCCTGTATCCTTTGCTTATGAGCAGTGCCGGGATTTCGGGATAATCGGATTTTTGCACTGACAGGTCTGTTATTGTGATCTCCCCTGCCGACACTGACACTGTTCCATATTGATCAAGCAGGCCGGACAGGTTTCCGTCCGGATTATCAACAGTAATGTGTATTGCCTCCTTTCCAAGGCTCTTCATATCGTCCTTCGTGAGAGTCTTGATCAGTTTGCCGTGGCTTATTATCGCAACCCTGTCTGCTATGTTCTGAACTTCCGTCAGAATATGCGATGACAGGAGTATAGCCTTTCCTTCTGATTTAAGGCTCATTATCAACTTCCTTACGAATACCACACCTTCGGGATCAAGCCCATTAAGGGTCTCGTCAAACATCACGTTCTGAGGATCGCCTATAAGGGATTCGGCAATTGAAAACCTCTTTTTCATTCCCTGGGAATAGGTCCTGAGTTTCCGGTTGAGGTATGGTGCAAGACCCACACTGTCCAGACGCTCATTGATCAATGTATCTACATCCTTCCTGCCCAGATCGTAAAAGCCGGCGAAATATTTCATGAGGGGGAGGGGTTTTGCATTTGGCTCGAAGTTTGGAAATTCCGGTATCCATCCCACTCTGGAAGATGCCTTGAGCTTATCCTCAACGATATCAAAGCCATCGACCTTAATGCTTCCCGTTGTTGGAAGTATTATTCCAGATGCCATCCTGATAGTAGTTGTCTTTCCTGCACCGTTAAGGCCTACAAGGCCCAGAATTTCCCCATCTTTTATCTCTAATGTAACTTCATCAACAGCAAGCGGAGATTTTGGGGAATAGGATTTTGAAACGTTCTCAATTGATATCATAAATGCACCTGCGGCAGTGGCAAGGACCGTGGTTTATGGTTCTTCATGCAACCGAATATCGTTTCCGGTTATTTAGACATATACACTTCCAGCCACCGTGGCCTGAACATGGCTAACTGCCATACCGGAATGAGAGCCAAACCCCTTCCATAAGCGGCAATATGTGACCTGATCGAGTTTTATGGGTTTGACACTTTGTAAGCTGAAGTGTTACTATGACGGTACTACGTTAATATTTTACGTAAGATTGTTTAATTTGGGGACATGAGATGAAAAGCAATTCTGCCATCGTTAAAGAAGTCACAATTTCCGGAAAAGGCGTTGATCTCCCCGGATTTCTGGCAATTCCCGCAGAAGCCAGCTGTATTGTGATTTTTGCACATGGGTCTGGAAGCAGCAGATTCAGCAGGAGAAATCAATTCGTTGCGAGATTGCTGAACAAGGCTGGAGCTGCAACGCTGCTTTTCGACCTTCTTACACCCGATGAGTCCATGGAAAGGGCAAACGTTTTTGATATCGAGCTTCTCTCCGGAAGGCTTGTTATGGCAACAAACTGGATAATGAAAAACGTTGAGACCGCGGGTTTGCCAATCGGTTATTTCGGCGCGAGCACCGGTGCAGCGGCTGCCCTTAGGGCATCAACCTCCGGCAAAACAGAGGTGGGTGCTGTTGTATCAAGAGGCGGGCGCCCGGACCTTGCCTGGGAGATCCTCGAAAAAGTGGACTCGCCAACTATGCTGATAGTTGGTTCCAGCGACTACGGAGTCGTGGAGCTTAATGAGAGCGCATACAACAAGCTGAAGTGCAGAAAAAGGATGGAACTAGTTCCCGAGGCAACACATCTCTTTGAAGAGCCCGGCACGCTGGAAAAAGTGGCAGACTTGGCAAGAGACTGGTTCCTTGAAAATCTTGTGGCCAAGAAGACTGTCCTGCATTGAATGCAGCTAAATGCCACCGTCTCTCAATTCATATTCATTATTGGAAACTCTCTTGTAGAGTTCTTCAAGTTTTGAAACAATATCATTCAGATCGGAAGATATCTTCGGAATTACCGTGGAATAAGTCTCATTCATATAGTTGGCAAGCTTGATGACTTTCTCGATCCTGTTCTGGAGAATTCCCAGTTTTGGGTTGAAATGTGCGTTTGAATCTCCCGCCTTCTGTGGATCAAACGCAGTGCTGTTTGAGTTTTCACCCTCCATTGATATTCCCAGAGGTCTGATCTCGATGTCCTCAGCATTGTCATATTTTGAGAAGATGTATTTCGGCAGAGACGCATTCTTTCCCATTGCTATCCTGCATTCCCTAAGGTCAAGCAAAGAAGGGTCCCTGTCGGGAAAAAGTATCCTTATCTCAATGTCTTCGCATTCGGGGGTTTCGAAATCCCTGATCCTATCATCTACTCTTTTCCTTAGATCTACGTACGATGAAAAATCGATCTTCCCACTGAGATTCCAGACAGAATCCCTAAGGCCCAGCAGTTCGCTGTACCTTCTGGCATTACTGATCCGGGCCCTCAATGGATCGTGATCGTCCATTATTTACCCCTTCTAACAAAATGTTCCCCATCCGATATTAAACTTTACCCGATAGGGCGAAATGCCGCACTGTTTTTCGCAGAAACATTCCTCTGGCACAGGATGCGCGTAATCATTAGGATCAACTTTCGGAAGGGTTCTCTTTTGCTGAACTCACTTTTTCACCGGGAACGTCCCATCTTTTCCTAGTGGCGGCAAGGATAGCAGAAGAAACTAAAGATATGGCTGCCAGGAAGATAATGTATGCCCGCACAGGTTCTAATATACTCACACCTGTCCCGAAAATCAGAAGCGTTCCTGAAGCACCCGAACTGGAGAAGAAGCTTATGAATACCGGCAGAAGCGCTATGCCCACTATAAGGGCTCCGTTTCTCACAGTAAACAGGGTCCCGCTGGCCATGTTCCTGAACCTGTCTCCTGCAACATCCACACTTAGCGTTGTGGAGACTGACCAGAACACAGATCCCCCAAAACCCGCTATCAGCAGGGGAATAATCATAGTGTGCAGATCCCTGATGAAAAAAACCATCATGAAGATGGCAACACCCTGCAATGCCATGCTTAGAAACATAAGCGACCCCCCTCTTCCAGTTTTGTCCAACAGGTATCCCCCCAGAGGAGTTCCGAGAATCGATGCGGCCGGAAAAGCGGATACCGCGAGTCCAGCTTCGATTGATGAGAGGCCCAGATCACTCTGGAAGAATACGCTCAGAACGTAAAGTATGCCCATGAAGCCTATGCCCTGCAATGCAGCTGAAAGAATAATTGGATAGTATTTCCTGTTGGAAAAGAGCTCGACCGGAATGAGCGGGTGACCCCTTTGCGTGAGCAGAAATACAGGAAGAAGAACTAATGAAGCGACGATCCAGTAAATGCTGATGAATGCGATACCTATTACAAGAGGCACGAGAAAAGCAAGAAAACCGGCAACGTTCATCTTGTTGATTTTGACTGTAGAAAGCCCTTCCTCCTTAGGGATTCTGTAGAATCCCATTACCATTGCTATGATGCCTATGGGGACGTTTATCAGGAAAATATACTGCCAGGCAAACGTCACGAGATAACCACCCACGATTGGCCCAAGAAGAGCCCCGATTGACCACGAGGTGGAGCTTATGCCTACTGCTTTCCCCCTTTCCTCCGGTGGAAATGCCTTGAGAAGTATCGGTATGCCCAGTGTAAGCATAAGAGCTGCCCCGGATCCTTCTATTGCCCTGAGGACGATAGCCCACAGAATTCCTGGAGATAGGGCTATTCCAAGAGAAGATATAGCAAAAATAGCAAATCCAATGAGGAATGGAAACTTTCTGCCGAACCTCTGGCCAATAGCTCCGCTGGGAAGAAGTAGTGAGGTTGTGGATATTATGTATGCAACAACAAGAATGGTCATGTATGAGGCGTTTGTGTGGAAATATCGGCCCATAGATGGGACTGCAAGGAAAACAATGGTTGCATCTATTGCAGCCATAAACTGGGCAAGAGTCGTGACCGAAAGCACGACATATTTTCCCTTAAAATCAACTCTTTCATCATTCCCATTTCCAGGCATATCGAGTTCACCATACAGCCATATTGCGGCCGATGGTGATAGTATCCAACATCATAAGCATAATGGTTAGCTGGATTTCCATCATTGGTTACCTATAAATATACTATCGACCCGAAATCTTCCCACATTCATATAAAAATATATCGAATGTAGATGTTTTCAATAGTAAACATTTAAATATTTCAAGCGAGTGAATCATGTTGATCAGTCGTGGATACCACAGTCGATGTTAATTTAGAGACACAACCGAAGAATTCAACCAATGCACTTGCGAAGGTTACCCTTGCGGCAGGTTTCGGGGGATTTGTGGAATACTTTGATTTTTTTATTGCATCATTTGCTGCGGCAAGTGTTTGGCCTGCAGTGTTCTTTTCGGGGGTTCATAATGCATCATTAGCCTCAGCTCTCTCTTTCGCATCCTTTGGAGTAGTGTTTCTGGCACGCCCAGTCGGAGCGTTCATCTTTGGGCAGGTTGCCGATAGAGCCGGAAGAAGAACTACCCTTCTGCTGACCATGACGGCAATGGGCGTTGGACTTTTAGGTATAGGGCTTGCGCCCCCGTATGCTTCAATCGGTGTTACATCTATAGCCCTGCTGTTCATCTTCAGGCTCCTTTTCGGAATAGGAATAGGAGGAGAATTTGGCGGGGCCGTATCATGGATAACAGAAACATCAAAGAATTCAAAATGGAGACCTTTTTGGAATCTATGGGCGACCCCTGTGCCTCTTGGGTTGTTGGCAGCCTCGTTAAGCTTTGCAGCCCTTGCGTCATTCTACAAGGCAAGCTTTGTCACAGTAGGGTGGAGAATTCCATTCGTGTTTGGAGCTGCACTTGTTGTAATTGGTGTTGTAATCAGGTACAAAGTTGCAGAGAGCCCATTCATGAGAGATTTGATTGATAGAAAAGCTGTTGAGGCCTCCCCTGCCTCCCAGACTCTTAAACTCTACTGGAAGAAAATAATACTCCTTGCTTTTGCCATAGGATTCATGATCACCCTTGTATCAGCAATAGAAGTTCCATTTTCAGTGAGATATCTGGCTACAAAGGGACTGCCCCCCGTGTTTCTCACCTACGCAACATCCATATCTTTTGCCTTTGGAATATTCACACTTATGCTTGGATTCGTGCTTGGAAGCAGACTTGGGAGAAGGAATATGCTTGTTTTGGGTGCAAGTTGGGCTCTGGTAAGTGTTATAATATTTTTCCCGCTGGTAAACACCATGAATCATGGACTAGTCATTTTTGCAGACATGATGCTGTTTGGTCCCACGGTATTTACTATTGCGTCACAAAACACGCTTTTCGCGGAATCATTTCCCACCAGATATAGAGCTTCAGGTTCTGGCCTTGCATACACATTTGGCGGACTTATTGCAGGACTGATTACTGTATTCGTTCTACCGGCAATTATCGTTCTATCCGGTGGCCTTCTGAATTCGTGGCCGTATGTAGAAACGGTTGGGATAATAGTCGTCATTGCATCCATAATCGCACTTATGTTTGTGAAAGAAACAAGACATGTTAGAATAGAGTAAAACAGGGGGTGTGTAATTGATTATTGGAGGGGTTTGAACCCCTTCAACCTTTCTATTTTTTTATGCTGGACGCACTATTCAGCCTTTTCTTTATCCTCTCAACAATCTCAGGGGGCAGTTCAGGAACTATCAAGCGGGTTTTTGATCTTGCATTGATTACGAGTCTTCCTTTATTTAACCTGATATCCTTGTCGGGTCTTGTTCGTGTTGCAATCGCCCACATCACTGCGTCTGTGTTATCCAGATCTATATCATGGTCTACCAATACATTGACTCTGCAGGCATCGTTTTCTTCATGGGAAAATACCACACTTTTTGAGTCACTGGTGATCCTGACAGCATTCTCTAGAATTTCTCTTTCGAATGAGGTGACCGAATTATGAAAGAGGAACACTGCCTTACCGTTAGTCCCTTCCTTTGATGAGGAAGGATCAAGCTTTATGGTGAAGACTTCCGGAATAAGCAATAGGTTATGCCCTTCAATAATTTCGGAACCTGCGAGACTTAGCAGAGCTTCTTCCAGGCTCGGGACTTTTTGTCCGCCCTCAGAAATAAAGACTATCTTAGTAAATAGCGCGTCAAGACCTATTATTGCAAGCCCCAGCTGTTTAGACAGCCCTGGCTCAGGATTCCTGACGTTGCACAAAGCCACCATGTGTGAAGAACTGAATGGCCAGTCAATCTGATAACCCCCTGAAGGCGGCAGGTATTGTTTTATGCCCCGGATTATCGAGGCGTTTCTCGGTATGCTGAACAAGCCAACGTGTTCATGCGAATTGGATGCGGCTATATCGTAGAAAATAGGATTGCGCTTCCTCATTATTGATTTGACTCTGGCTACATTGCCAGTACTCCTTGAGGACATATATCCAGTGAATTCACTGAACGGACCCTCACTGAAGTTTTCGTTTAACATGACTTCTGCCTCTATTGCAATTTCAGTATCAGCGGGAATAGGAATATCATTGAATTCTCCCGGAGTATACCTGAAGTCGGCCAAATATGAGGCGTGAGAGTATTCATTCTCGATAAAAGACGCCGCAAGCATATAGAAAACGGGGTGAGGCCCAATCAATATTGTTAAAGGCATTGGTTTGCTTTCTTTTCTAGCGTTATAAACATAATTCCAGAGATGACCATGGCTCCCCATATCAAATGCATACCTGTCCTTGCCGATTATCTGAATCCGAGTGAAACTCAGATTCACCGTTTCCGGGTTCAAAGGGTCCCTTGCCACGGCAAGTCCGCCTGTTATGTATCTCATGAAACCCTTTATTTCACCGTCCATGGAAAAGTGGGCCGGCGCAGGCAGTCCGAACAGGTCCAGCCCATCGCCAGTCTGAAGTGTTTCCTTGACCGGGCTGTGCCCTTCAATTACTTTCGGTTCAGCATCGTTCGAAATGACCTCGTCCCACTGTTGATATAGGTTTTCCTCTTCGGTACCTATGGCAAATGCCATTCTTCTTCTGCTGCCCAAGGTATTAGTGACTAGATTGAAATCTCTGAACTTTCTGATTTTTGTAAAAAATAGCAGGGGGTTTTCAGTTTCCATAAGCTTGTAATAAGCTGTTGGCTCATAGAAAATATCAACTTCAGACTGTTCGGTGAAAACATCCTCCGGATAGGATGATCCGTAGCGCTCAATGAAACCCCTCAGTGAAGTTGCTTTCAAATAGGAGCACCCCGGGTAAAAAAGTTCCAAGCTATGCTCTTCAATTCATACCTTTTTCCTGATATAAAGATCAGGATATTTGTTTTTACATACATGCAGATTCTCCTGTGAATGATTATGGGGATGGTGAGTATCCCTTTTCAGTCCATTCAGATACATCTGCACCAAACCATTCAGTTGGAATTTCCCTTCCTGTTCCATTTTTCTTGCATGCCTGGAATATCTGATAGCAGGTGGCTGCAAATTGTATGCCGACCCCAGCATTTGAGTTGTAATATACTATCTCTCTATCATTTTTCCTGCCTTCAGATTTTCCGATCAGTACATCGCCAAGGTCATGAACATCCTCCCGCCTAATCTTTCCTGAATCTATTAGATCTGTAATCTCTGACTGTCTGTTAGTTACAGCTGTCTGATAACTGTTCAAGACTAATCTTCTACTTCTCATAAAAGTTGTATCATCAGCCTCTCTTCTTTTGTGGACTACATCCGAAGCCCCTATCGTGGCAACCGTCTGTCCTTCTTCCAATAAATCTCCGTTGAAAACTGGTTCACTGGAATTGGTGGCACACATTATTATGTCTGAGCCCTTGACTACACTTTCCGGATTGTCTACGGGGAGAAATGGTAAACCCATTTCTTCAGTCATTTGCTTGGAGAATTTTTCCCTGTGCGACAAGTTTGGGCTGTATACTCTCACTTCATCCACTTCTCTCACCTTGCATATTGCTTCTATATTTCTCTTTGCCTCATTGCCTGACCCAAATAGCCCTACAATTTTGGAATTGGTTCTGGAAAGTTTTCTTATTGCGATTGCTGTGGTGGCAGCGACCCTGATCGGCGATAAGCTAAAGTCGTGTATTATTGAAAGCGGTTCTCCCGTCTTGAGGCTCGAAAGAATTACGAACCCCCAGCTCCTGCCTGCAGAATATTCGAAATCTGTCCTCTTTGTTCCTCCCGAGTAAGTGTATTCATGCATCACTGTAGCATCATATCTGACTGCGGCCACTCCAAGCCCTTCAGAAGCACCACAGATGATGTTTGACATGAAAACTCTTTCACTTTCCTCTTTGGGGAGCCTGTATCTTAGTCTTGGGGCATTTGCAGCTTTTCCTTCCGCCTCTTCCCTGAATACTTTCTCCATCAGTTCAATTAAATTGTCCATGTTGATTGACTGTGGGACGAAATTGTCCTCAATTAGCAGCATAAAAATTGCTACTAACAAGCAATATTAAAATCTTTGTTATTGAGAATTCCGAAAAAATGTTGCAAGTCTCAATAGCTGTCCTTCTGATGGTTGTTTATTATATTTTCTGGCTCTGCAGGAGTGATCTCATGACAAGCCTCAAATTGCTGGTTTCCTTGAGTCTCCTGACAGCATAGCTCATCCAGGCTTCGCCGAAGGGCACATAAAGTGCTACCCTGGCCCCGTGCAAACCCAGTCTCTGGACCTCTTTGTTCCTTATTCCGTTAAGCATTGCAATATGGAAATTCCTGTTGTATTTCCTGTTCTTTTCAATAGCCTCGTTCACAAGGTTCAGATCGTGTGTAGCCACCATAAAGTAATTCTCGTGTTCAAAGAGATAATCCATTATCTTGCTGAAGTTCTTTGTAGTTTCCGACCGTTCTTTGTAGGCAATTGATTCGGCCTCATTGTAAGCTCCCTTGACAAGCCTGATCCTTCCTCCCTTCTCCACGAGGTTCTTGACGTCGTCAAAACTCCTCTTAAGGTAAGATTGTATGCAGAGGCCTGTATTTGGCCTGTCTATTTTGCGAAGGTACAAGTCAATGGTGGCATCGACAGTGTTTGATTCTTCCATGTCTACCCAGACAAAAATTCCGTACCTGCCTGCTTCTTCTACCAGCTTGTCATAATAAGAAGCGGCAAGTTCGGGATAATCAGGTATTCCAATCTGAGTGGGCTTGATCGAGATTTGGTAGTTGATAGAATTCCGAAGGCCCTTTAGGATTTCATCATACACCTCAAAAGTGTGATCCATGTCCTTCGTCTCCTTGAAGCCTTCCCCGAGATAATTGAGGATTGTAGTGATTCCCTTTCCATTCAGGTAGTTTGCAAACCTCATCCCATCTTCCACCTTGGGACCGGGAATCCAGCGACCTGCAAATAATTTAGCAAGATGTCTGTAATCAGCCATTTGTATCTATCCAGACGGACTGACAGTAATGACAAATATGTTTTTAAACCTAATGCGTAACTTATAACACTCACTCAATATTTATTAGGCAGACCTAGAAAATGACTTGCACTAGTGCGTCCAGATCTACTGTTGCTTATTGATCAATAGATGAAGCTCAGTTAGCGCCCCAAGCTTCTAGACTCGAAAAATCCCTGAAAAGAAGGACTGCCAGACCTCCCAACTCTGTTCCATTGTGGAACATGCCTTGTAAAAGACCCGATGGCATACGGACAGTGTATTCCAGGTAATACTGGATTGTTGGGTACACGCCCTTTCCCTGCCTGTGAGAATAAAAAGACCTTACAGCATCACGTCAATCTAGATGGGCCTGGCCGGATTTGAACCGGCGACCTCCGCTGTGTGAGAGCGACGTCATGACCGCTAGACTACAAGCCCGTAGTTAAGGTGAGTGAAACTGTGTATTTTTAATTTGACACTTCACCTGATGTTTTCGTTCCACTTTTCAGCCCAGTCTCCCAGTTCAACGAGTATTGTGTGGAGTTCCATGCCCTTGGCAGTAAGAGAATATTCAACACTTGGAGGGTTATCTGGCACAACGACTCTTTGCAGAATTCCCTCTTTTTCAAGGCTCGAAAGCCTTTCAGAAAGGCTTGTTGAACTTACTCCCCTTATTTTTCTCTTGAGTTCATTGAACCTGGATGGTGATTTCTCTCCGAGTGCTCTTACAACAGGAATTGTCCAAGTCCTGAAGACATGAAGGATCTTCTGCTCGGAGCTCTTTTTTTCCAACCTTACCAGGTCAAGTGTAGCAGACCTTGACATGTTACAATCACCAGATAGTCTTTCAAATACTGCCTCATATATTAATTTGTCCGTTATTTCTGACGAAGGAGCTGAGTGCAACCTGATCAGGAATAAAGGTGCACAACAGAGAAGTTCCGGAAAAAGGTGAAACTAATGTCCGAGCTGGAGAAATTTCAAAGTGAGATAGAGAAGTCTGTGGAGAGATTGAGGAACAGTGTTGTCACAATCAACACTACAAGGGTTTCGCGCAACTTCATGTACGGTCTGTCCCCTTCAATTGGTTCAGCATCCGGCATTATTGTTGACCAAGAGGGGCACATCGTCACCAATAACCATGTGCTTGAGGGGGCTGAAAATGTGGAAGTAGTACTTCCAAATGGGGAGAGCAGGCCTGGAGAGGTTCTTGGGACAGATCCTGCCACAGATATAGCTTTGGTCGGGATCGAGGGGCATGGCCTTCCTGTTGCAGATCTCGCCGATTCAGACAAGGTCAGGCCGGGGCAAATGGCGCTTGCAATAGGAAATGCACTGGGGCTACCTGGAGACCCCACAGTATCGCTTGGGCTTGTAAGTGCAGTGGGAAGGCCCCTCCCATGGGCGGACTTCATTTTTGAAGGGCTGATCCAGACTGATGCAGCGATCAACCCTGGCAACAGTGGAGGGCCTCTTGCAAACCTTTCAGGCAAAGTGATAGGAATAAACACCGCGATGATCCCGTTTGCACAGGGAGTGGGTTTCGCAATACCCGTCAACACAGTGAAGAGGATCATGAATGATATTCTGGAGAACGGCAGAGTCATCAGGCCCTGGCTGGGAATATCTGGAATGGAGCTCAACTCCAGTGTTGCCTGCGCATACAACCTGAGCAATGACAGCGGAGTTCTTGTTGCCAGGGTCTCCCAGGACAGCCCGGCCTATTATGCTGGGCTCCAACCCGGTGATGTCATTACTGCAATGGGAGACAAGAACATAAACGGGATGAAGGAACTCATCGAATACATGGCAAATGAGAACATAGGTGGTTCAGTCGAGATCCTGTTCACGAGGGGCAGGATCACGTACAGGACCAGGATGAGCCTCGAGGAATCTCCCAGAATAGCTTCTGTAAGGAAAGTCTGGAGAGATTAAACCACACTTTTTTTGCCGTTTTTGCCGGAAGAGAAGCGGTTCATGGAGCAGAGTTGATATATTATGTTCTGAGTGACCATGCATAATTCATACTGGCAGCTCAGCAATTTCAGTTAATTTAACACATTTGAGATAAAAACTTTAAGAGAGAGTATTACCTATTAGGTTGTCTCAAAAAATAGTACATGTGATCTGATGAACATGTATGACGACATGAGACAATAATTTGCCACGCCATGGGCCTCGGACTGAGCGTATGATAAGTTCATGCTATGTAGGTTCGATCAGCGGCTGGCAACAAAATCCCCAGTGGGTCAGAGAGTTACGAAACGTGAATAACTTCGTTAACCTGGGGAACAGTTTAACGGTGAACCTTATGGAGAATACCTCGAGGACTGTTAGGATTCAGAGCGAAGACCTTGAAAAGGTGGTCAGGACAGTAAGATCCTACATCAATGTATACGAGACTGATGTCAACCCTCTGAGTATCCGATTCTTCTTTTTCCTGAGCGACAATCCAGATCTTACAAATGAGTTCGACAAACTGAGGACAGAGCTTGTGCCTGAAGGATATGTCCCTTTTCTTGTCAAGGACGTTGAAAATTTCATAGAGGTGTCAAGGAGGCCAGCCACTACCTACAGGAGCAATTACGTTAATCTCGTGATGCTTGTCCTAACTCTGGCTTCAACCATATACGTGGGGTCAATATATGCTGCAAATTTTGTCCAGCCCGGTGCATGGGGAGGCGCTCTCAAATACATATACGGGTTCGTGTTCTTTTCGGCCCCACTCATGCTGATACTCGGAGTGCATGAAACCGGGCATTATATAGTTGCCAGAAGGCACAAGGTGAAAGCGTCCCTCCCCTTTTTCATCCCGTTCCCGGTGGGGATAGGAACATTTGGAGCCTTCATTTCCCTGCGTGATCCGATTCCAAACAAGAAAGTAATGTTGGAGATCGGTGCAGCAGGCCCTATTGCCGGGTTCCTGACAGCACTTCCACTCCTGTTTGTCGCGGAGTACGTGCAGGGCTTCTTCCCTGCCACGGGCAATTACATGCCGTTCGTGATCAACTTTCCATTGCTCTATCAGTTCCTTGGACTCACAACAGAATTTCAGGGACCGGTATTTCCAATGGTGTTTTCTGTTTGGGTTGGCATATTCGCAACAGCGATGAATCTGATTCCTGTGGGACAGCTTGACGGCGGGCATGTTGTCAGGGGGCTTCTGGGGAAAAGGGCTTCAGTTGTTGACTACATATTTGTCGCTTTCCTCTTCCTCATAGGCTTCAGGTACAACGGGTGGTGGTTCCTTGCCATGTTCGTCGTGTTCATGGGCCTCAATCATCCCCCTGCCCTTGATGACTATTCAGGCATTCCGTCACGGGATATCCTTCTTGGTGTAGCTGCGCTTGTAATGTTCATCCTCAGCTTCACAATAGTGCCATTATCCGTTTCCTGATTGTTCAGCAGGCAATACAACAAAATTTTTAATCACACAATCTCATGGGAACATCAGCCATCAAGTGTTTGATTATGAATGATACCTATGAGGACTACCTTAAGTTTCTTAACGATAATCTGGAGAGGGTAAGGGAGTCATTGCTGATAGACAGCGATTCTCCTCTCAGGCGCCTGTATGATGAAGCTTTCGGCAAGAATTTCATAGAGAAAGCAGACAGCAGGTTCAATCCGGGTTCGATCTCTGCCACAGACAGCAGCGAATTTGTCCGTGAACTGTACAACGGAAAGAAGCTGATCCTCATAAGGGCTTATGCCAAGACAAAGAACAGAACTGCCAAAGATTTCATCTGCGAGGTAATGGACGTGAACAGGGACGAAATAAGAAATTTCACCATACTTCTGATGGAGCACACAGAACATGTTGCAACACTCAATCTCCTGAAGGAGGAGAAGCCCGATTATGTCCTCATGGATGGATCTCTGGCTGGAAGGCTCAGGCATAAGAGAAACAGGATAGATGCTGAAAACTATGAAAACTTCATCGAAATTTACTTCAGGGAACTCTACGCACTGCTCCGGTACTGCATAGAGAACGGGATACCGATGGCATTCGTAGCAAAAAGCTCGGAAAGTTTGCTTTTCAGGAATTACCTGCTTGATAACCTGGACAGGAGTGTGCACACCGAAGATATGATCAAAAGCGAGCGTGAGTACAGGAGAACCGATCATCTTCTTATCAAATCGTTCGCCAAAGCAAGTGGCTACACCGTGCCTCTGAAGGTGTCATTCCCGGCTGACAGGAATGAGCTTGGCCAGTCAAGGCTTAATGTAGTAACCCTACATGCCCTGCCTGATCATAATGATCTGCCCATCAAGGTTGACCTTGTACTGCCTGAAGCACAGGATTCCGCTGATGCCAGGACTGCAGCATACGACCTGGACGGCGATATTATGGAGATGATCTTCTGGGGATATGGTGGCCTGAAAACCCACAATATCTGGCTTGCTGACGTGGACAGGGACGTCAAGTTCAGGCAGAAAGAAATTGAAGGGTTATACATGAGAACATTCGAAAGTGTTGTAGGAGTCCCGTTTTACGAGACAAGAGGTGAAAGACGTGCCAGAATCAGAATCTAACCTGGGTTTTACAGTAGGTGACAACTCGTCAGACTCGTTCATGTTTGTGCTGAACCCCGATGCTGAAGTCAAGAAGTGGGAGTATGTTTACATAAACAGCGGGAAAGACAGGATAATAGGAAGAGTTGAGAGGATCGTCTCCCGGAGCGAGCTGCTGAATACGGGCCTCGATTTCGAGAGTGTCTCGAAATACGTGACGAGCGAGATAGGCGACAATAACATAATATGCTATACTAGAACCCTCGGAACCTTGAATGGTGATGGGCTGAATCTGACCAGGGAACTTATCAAGCCAGGAACCGAAGTGTACAGGGCGGAAACCGGCCTTCTGGAAGGAATTTTCGGTTATGGGGAGCAGGAATCCCTCCATATAGGGTACCTTGCCGACAGATCCGATGTCAGAGTGGCTGTAAACGTGAACGGGCTGAGAAGGCATCTGGCAATTGTGGCACAGACAGGCGCGGGAAAAAGCCATACTGCAGGAGTCCTGATGGAAGAGCTCCTGAAGAAGGGTGCAACGATAATAGTTCTTGACCCCCACGCCGACTATGTGCTGATGCAGCGTGGCTCGGAAGATAAGGAGTTCGCGGATTCTGTGAAGGTATTCAGGACTCCCCTTAGCACTGGCAGATATTCCCCCTCAAGCTTCTTTGCCGAAGACTTTTCATTGAGGTTCCAGGACATGGAAACTGAAGATGTCTCGGGAATAATGGGAATAAAAGAGTCATGGACGAACCTTAACAGAATTGTTGATGAGATGATGAAGCAGATGTCCGGAAGAAAGGACCTTGATGACTTCATAAAAAGTGCGGACAAGCTGCAGCAGGAAGACCAGAGAAAGATTGCAGGAAGGCTCAGGTTCCTGTCCAAGATAAAGTCAATTTTCGGGGAAAGGACCACTGGCATAGGAGAGTATCTGGCACCGGGACAGATGAGCATTCTCGACCTCTCAGGGATGGACCAGTTCCTTGCAAACTATTTCTCGTTCCGGGTCCTGAACGAGATTTACGAAATAAAGGCAACATCGGACTACAAGTACCCAGTTTTTGTGTTTATTGAGGAGGCACACAACTTTGTCCCTCCGAAGCAGAACACCCAGATATCAGCCATGATCAAGAAGATAGCTTCAGAAGGCAGAAAATTCGGCATTTTCCTTGTGGTTATCACACAGAGGCCGGGAAAGATTGACCAGGATGTGCTGAGCCAGTGCAATTCCGAAATAATTCTCAGGATAACAAATCCCCTTGACCAGAATGCTGTCCTCGAGAGTGGAGAAAGCATAAGCCAGGCCGTCATAGACGACCTTCCATCGCTTAATGTCGGTGAAGCAGTCCTTGTTGGGGAATTCGTGAAACTTCCTGTCGTGACAAAGATAAGGGAAAGAAAGACGCGAGAGGGAGGAGGGGATGTTGATCTGGTTTCGCTCCTCCGTGAGGCCAGGGAGGACCGAAGAAAGAAGACCGATCCAGCTGAGGACAACAAAAGGATCAGGAACCTTCTGGGTGATTAAATGGTCAAGTTCCTTCACTTCTCGGACACACACCTTGGAAACAGGGAATATGGAGAATCTTTCAGGGAAGAGGATTTCTACGAGGCTTTCCAGGAAGCCATAAATATTGGTCTTTCGGAGCATGTAGACTTCTTCATCCACACTGGAGACCTGTTTGACACATGGAATCCTGGAAACCACGCACTGCTCAAGTTCAAGGATTTCGCCAGGCAGATATCTGATGCAAACAGGGGCATGTACATAATAATGGGCGACCACGACAGGCCTAAAAGAAGGGATGACCCGGCTTCCAAGATATTTGATTTTCTCGGTGTTAAGCTGCTCGATGACGGGGCTCCGGATGCCCGGAGAAATGTTGAGCTCAGCTACGACGGTGAAAGCATGCTTCTTTACGGAATTTCAAATATGAAAGGGCTCAGGAAGGATCTGCTTGTTGAAGAGTACAGGAAAGCAGAATCCATGGCAACAGATTATAGATCCTCAGTACTCCTCTCACACCAGGCTGTTTCACCTTACCTGCACCCTGAAGCATGTGAGGCCAGGTATGACGATCTCCCGAAAACCTTCTCGTACCTTGCATTCGGGCATATCCACGATCATGTGGTGAGGGACAAGGAATATCCAGTATTCTCATACGCAGGGTCCACCGACATGACCAGTTCCAGCGAGATCGCAAGGTTCCTGAAAGGGGGCAAGGGCGTCAATCTCGTTGAAGTAAAGGGAGGGGAGGTATCAGTTGAAAGAGTCAGGCTCAAGAGCACAAGGTTTCAGGTCGAAGTCACCGCGAGGCAGGAAAACTATATTGATGAACTCGAGAAAATGCACAGCAGGTATGCTGACAGGTTCGGGGAAAAGAAGCCAATGGTGCTTCTCACGATAACTGGTGAGTCCGACAGGGAAGAGGTCAAGAATTCCCTCAAGAAGCTATCAGACCAGTATTTCTTCAGAAGAGTGAGGTTCGACCCTCAAAAAGAGGTGTCGGTTGAAGAACCCAACATGAACAGCCTTATCGATTACTTCAAAGCGTATTTTGGTGATGATAGCATGTCCTCCCTTGCGAATGAGGTCTATGAGACACTAAGGGATGATGAATTCGAAAAGGCACGGCGGGTAATACTCGAGAAACTTGGAATAGATTTCGAAGTTGGTAACTATGATAATTGACTATATCCAGCTTAACAATTTCCTGTCTCATTCTGACACGCTGATTCGCTTCGAGAATGGCATCAACATCATTTATGGAAAAAATGGTGCGGGAAAATCCAGCATTGTTGATGCAATCAGGTTCGCCCTTTTCGGCGAGAAGCGCGGCGACAAGATTGCCGAGCTCATAAGGAGCGGCGCAAGGGAGTGTGCAGTCACCATCGGCTTCAGGCTTAACGACAGATATTACGAGCTGTTCAGGAGCCTTACCCTTGGGAAGAGCAGCATAACCGGAAGAAATTCCTGGATCAAGCTTGACAATGTGATGATAGCAGAGACTGCCGAGGGAGTAAACAAGGAGATAAAGGACGGGCTAAGGATCCCGAAGGACATATTCCTGAATTCTGTTTTTGTCAGGCAGGGCGAGATGGACGCGCTCATTTCTGAAACGCCTGCCAACAGGGAGAAACTGTTCAGCAAAATCATTGGAATTGATGTGCTGTCGGAGAATGCGCAGAAGATAAAGAGCATAAGGGATGCACTGCGCTTGGAAGAAGCGCGCTTTTCAAACATTCAGGACAGGCTTGACAGGATATCCGGTGACAGGTCTGAAGCTAAAGAGGAGTTAGAAAAGGCTGAAGTTCTCTTATCAGAAGAAGCCGGGAGAGAGAAGAAGGCGCACGAGGCAATGCAGGAGCTCGAAATAAGAAGAGACGACGCAATGCAGAAAAAGGCAGGTTTTGATGCGGTAAGAACCAGGATTGACGAACTGAAGGCCAAGGCGGAAGCTGTCAAGAATAATATCGGGAAGAGCCAGCAGCTCATCAAGGGTATCTCGTTCTCTGCAGCTGAAAAGGAGAGGATAGAGAAGGAAACGTTGTTCGCCAGGAAGTCGGAAGTTACCAGATTTTTCAACCTCAAGAGCGAGTTCAGGACTCTCGAAGTCTCTCTTGAAAATGTAAGAACTGCCATAAGTGACTATGAGGCAGAGAAGAAGAAGCTAGGGGCACTTGCAGAAAGCCACAGAAGGTACAGGGAGGTTGAATCCCTTGTTAAAGACCTTGAGGAGAAGGCAAAGTCGCTACACAGCTATAAAGCGCTGAAAGACTCTGCCGATGAAGAAGTCAAAGCGGAGAAGAGGAAAGCCATGGAACTTTCCGGAACCCTTTCTTCCCCTGAATTTGCCGACCTGATGAGCCTTGACAGGAACAGTGTTGCCCGGTCAATTGGAGAGCTAGAGAAGGGGCTCAGGGAAATAGAAGGGCAGAGAAATGCCCTGAAAGAGCGTGTCGGGGGAATCAATAGACAGCTCACAGAACTCAGGAAGAATAAGGAGACGCTTGGTGACAACAGGAAATGCCCTGTTTGCGGAAGTGACCTCGATGATTTTCACCTCGGGGAGATTCACTCTGCCTACCAGGCAAGAGAAGAAGAGTTTCTGAAGGAAATAGCCGAGTCCGGCGCAGAAGTTTCCGGCCTCAATAATGCCTACAGAAAGAGAGAGGAGGAACTTGCCCGGCTGAGAAGACCTGGCATAGAGAGATTCATGCTTGCAAGGGACGAACTCTCAAGGCTGAAGGACTCCATAGCCGAAAAGGAGGAGAGAATGGATGAGTTGAAGTCGAAATTTGCAGAACTTTCACACGTGGAGGGGAAACTCGGAGAGGCTATGAAAGAAAAGGAGGCCCTTAAGCAACAGGAGAATGAATTCAATTCCATAACATATGCAGTGAGCAGAATCCCCATTGAGACATTGCGGGAAAAACTGGCCAGGTACGAAAATGAGGAGAGGGAAAAGAGCGAGTTGCTGGAGAGCCTGGTAATCAGCATAGGGATGGAGCCCTCTGATGAGGACCGGAACCGGCTTGAGGCCCTGGTGGAAAAATACGAGAGGATAAGGAATGCAGAAGCAGAGTACAACAGGGTCCTGAATGAGCTCGAAAACGACAGGAGGGCATTGGCCGAGATCGATTCTGACCTTGAGAAGAAGAGTAATGAAATCATATCCCTCGGAGATGTCAGGCAGGAACTTGAGAGGGCAGTTGAACTGTACAACAGGCAGAAGAAAGAGCTGGATGGGATAAGGCAGAATGTAACCGCATATTCTGAAAGGATGAAGACCTTCAGGTCAACAATTGAAAAGCTAGAACTCGAATTGTCATCCCTGGAGAAGGACAAACTGAAACTGGATAAGATAAAGGCTGCTTCCGCAAAACTCGAGAAACTGAGAAGTGCCTTTGAAAGAAACGGGATTCAGGCCCTCATAAGAAAGGATTCGTCCGTTTCAATTAACAACATGACAAGGAATTACCTTTCGTCGTTCAACTTCGAGTTTGACGATGTCAGGATAGACGAGAATTTTGACATAAAAGTGATAAACAATGGCGTTGAAGAGCCACTTGATTCCTTAAGTGGCGGGGAGAGAATCTCCTTGGCTATCGCGGTGCGACTCGCCATCGCCAAATATCTGACAGGAAGGGTCAGCACTGTTATTATGGATGAGCCCACAAATTTCCTTGACGAGGACAGGAGGAACAACCTGAAGGAGATCATACAGTACTCCCTGAAGGATGAAAACATGGTTCAGCAGATGATAATGATCACACACCACACTGAGTTGACCTCAGCTGCCGATGCATCATTCGAGGTTACAAAGGTGAATGGCGTATCATCCGTGTATCAGGGTTGAAACTTCATCGGCTGCAGTTCTCACGAAGCCAGCCCAGCATGATTCCAAGGGTCTCATCGTCAAGGTCTCTGGAAGCCTGATTGTAGTTCTGCCCAGCCAGTCCCGGAACTATCTGGTCCCTTGGCATAGGCTCGTATTTCAGGACATGATCCGCATTTTCAGGAAATGAGATCGTTATGTTCTGCCTCCCGGAGAGTCTTCTTCTAAGAATTGCACCGTCAACCTCCCAGTTCACCTGAATATCTTTCTTGCCAATCAGCAGAAGCATCGGATCAGGTACTTCATTTATCAGGTCGGCGGGGTTCATTTTCCAGAGTTCCAGGCTGAAGGGCTGATTAGCAGGAGAAGTTATGCTTCTAAGAAGCAGATCCATGCTTTCAGGGATTTTGGGATCTGGAATATAAGGCTTGCCTATCTCAAAATCTGAAACAGCCTTGTCGTAAAGACCCATGAGATATTCCGGATTTTCTGCACCCTTAAGCTGGTTGAATATCTGCTCCCTTGCCACATCACCAACAGATCTTCCGGGAACTCCTGTAAGAACGAGCCCACTGAACTTGTTCTCGCTTGCCCCTGCCTGGTAATTCAGGGCATGAATCGCACCTTCACTGTTTGTTAGTGCACATAAGTTTTCCCGGGACACGTTTGTATTTTCAACGAGTGCCTTGACGGCGGACTCCACCTCTTCAGCATGCCCCTTCATGCTGATCCTTCCCATCAGCTTCTGAACGTTCTCCTGTATATAAGGGCCTGAAGCCCTTTTGTCAAACCTGATGGTCGCATATCCCGATTTCGTGAGAGCTTCAGCCAACAGTTTCCCGGTACCGTTGCTTCCCGGGATTAGTGGGGAACACCAGTCCCTGTCAGTCGGACCACTTCCTGCAATCATGACTATACCCGGGTATTCTTTCCCGTCTCCAGGAAATGTGACTGTTGCCTCCATCTCTATATCATCCAAGTCCCATCTTACTATCTTCTCACCCATCTCACCATTCAACGCGACCACCCATTATTACAAATATATCCATACTTGCCTAAATTAACATGTGATTAAACAATCGGAATTTAATAATGGTTTAAGATTATGGTTTAATAGTTTCGACACTGTTACCCTGAACAATACAACAGGATGTGGCTGATTGAAGATAAGCGCAGTGATTCCTACGATAAACGAAGAGAAGACCATTGGGATGGTTATAGACGGACTCAAGAAGATGAGCAATGTAGAGGTCATAGTCGTAGACACAAACTCAACAGACGGCACGAAGAAAATCGCGCAGGAAAAAGGTGCAAAGGTCATCAACCAGCCTGAGAGAGGGTATGGAAAGGCGTACAAGACCGGCCTCTCTGAAGTTACCGGCGACATAGTGGTGTGCCTTGATGGTGACGGCACATATCCTCCGGAGATTGTCGAGCCGCTAATCAATATCCTGGAGATAAATGAGGTCGATTTCATTTCCTGCGACAGGATGACCTTGAGGACTTCACTCAATTACACAACGCTTCACTATGTTGGAAACAGCATCCTGAACAGGACAATCAGCATACTTTTCAAGGTAAGGATGAATGATTCCCAAAGCGGCATGTGGATATTCAGGAAATCCCTTTATGATTCCATGGGGCCGCTCAGTGATGGAATGTCATTCTCCCAGGACATAAAGATAGAGGCCGTGAGGAGGGGAAAATTCATGGAAATTCCTGTGAAATACGGTGTTAGGATTACAAAACCAAAGCTGAAGACCTGGAGAGACGGGTTCAACAATCTGTTCTACCTCTTCATAAAGAGGGTTGAAAGATAAATTGCCTCATACTTCTGCTCAATTTGCACGGCAGGTAGGAATATTGCTGCTCAACCCAAAAGATTTTTATCGTGTATGATCATAGTTGACTCAGAGTTCCGATGGCGCCGTTACTGAAGAAAAAAAATCCGGAGGGAGACAGGGGAAAGGAGAGGCCTGAAAGAAAATTTATTGATCTGGCCGACTTCAAGTTGCCGGACGTCCCAGATGTTGAGAGAAAACATCTGAAAGTTGCGGAAATACAGAGATTTGAGGATCTCATGAGAATCAGCGATTTTGTTTATAACGGCGACATACTGATTCTGGACTGCACCCCTGTGGCAGGAGACGAGCTCCAGATGAGAAGAATAATTCAGGAAGTCCGGACAATAGGCAAGGATGTAGACGGTGACGTGGCCGGAATAACGAAGAACCTCATAGCCATAACCCCGAGAGGCATGGCCATCGACAGAAACAGGATCAGAGGGTCATTCTAGTACAGATGGGAATTTAAGTTTTTAGGGCAGGAACACCTCTGTTTTCAGGGTAGAACCTGAGTATCATGTACGCTCCGATGAGGACAACCGCTGCAGCGGTAACAAAGTCAACGGTGTATCCAAGGTCATACGCAATAACACCGGATATGCTTGCACCACCTATCTGCCCCACGCCCAGGAGAGAGTTGTAGTATCCGATAGCCTTCCCCCTGTTGGCCTTGACCGCAAGCTTTGTTATGCTTGTCACCTCGCTGATGCTTATGAGGCTCCACAGTGCTCCCAAGATTCCGTACATTATGATTGCGGTTATCAGGACCACTCTGCCGTAGGCTGCCAAGAGCGGCAGGATCCCAGCCAGTGAGAATATTGCTATTCTGGGAAATATGCCGAAGGAAATTGTCTTTCGGATGCCCCCTTTTCGCACAAGGATGCCTGCTATTCTGAACGTAACCATGGATAATGCGCTGTTCAACAGATAAAGAATGAAGATCTGAGATTCTGCAGCGTGAAAATAATCTATAAGGAAAACTGGAAAAGGCACGAAGAAAATCTGGAACCCGAACATGAGAAAAGTTGTTGTGAAAAGATACTTCCTCATTGTTGGGGAGAAAGCATGTGTTTCGCCCTTGTTTCTGCCAAACGGTATGACATGAAGCACGTAGCTCGGAAAGTGCCGTCCCCTTTCAACGATTCGGTAGGAGAACAGGTTGTGCAGCCTCGCTCTTATAAGCTTCCTCCCCGGTTCCGGCAGAAGCGCAATTGCCCCTATAGCTGCGGTGAGATATATGAAGGATGCAATGAGATACATTGCAGGAAGAACACTTGGGGAATGCCAGTACACGATGATCCCGGATCCTGCAATCAGGCCCGTTACTGTGCCTGCAGCCGAAACCAGGCTGAAGGTAGACATCACCTGGGGCCATTCTGCCTCCTGCCGGGTTTCCAGTATAATAAGGGTGGACACAGGGACTGCAGCCATTGCAATGGCCTGAAAAGATACCAGCATCAGGATGTAAGCGGAAAGATCGCGAACGAACATGATCTGAAGCAGTGTCAGGAAGGAGCCAAAGAATCCAACGAGTATGAATATCTTTCTCCTGCCGGCATAGTCTGACAGATTCCCCCAGAAAATTAGGGAAGGCACTGCAGCTGCAGAAGCAAGTGATGATACCAGGCCAACGTAAAATACGTTTGAGTTCAGGTATATTACAATATAAAGCGGGATCAGAGGCGAAATGATTCCTGCTGCAATATTTGAAAGAAGATAACTGGCGAACCATTTGCTGCCAGCACCGGGCATGGCATTGCCTCCATCACTTTTTGTAATGTTTTCCATCTCTCTCCACCTCATATTCCTTCGTTCAACTCATTCTAGTCAACTATTTTCTGATAAACAGGATATGGATTATTAAAGACTGTCAGTAGAGGCTACACTGTCAGGATCAGAAGTTATGATCCTTATGTGCGGGTAGTATCTGAGTATCAGGACTGTGCCTGCAAGCACTATCAGGGACGAAACGGCAAAATCAGCACTGTAGCCTACATATTCGGATATTACTCCTGAAATGAATGATCCGCCTATCTGTCCGAATCCAAAAAATGAGTTGTAGTAGCCTACTGCCCTTCCCCTCTGCTTCGGCTGAGCGTTATCAGAGACAAAAGAGATCTGGCCTATGCTTATAAACCCCCAGAAAGCTCCCACCACTGCGTATATGATCATTGAAACCATCAGGGCTTGAGTGCTTTGCATCACAATGTACGGAAGGAAAGCCGCTGCGCCGAACGTGATGAACCTTGACGCAAGCGACATAGTGAGGGTCTTCTTTCCTCCTTTAAGTCGGATGTAATTCCCTGCAAACCTGAAAGTGAGGGTTGAAAAGATGGCGTTGATGAGGTAGAGGTAGAATATGTCCTCTGTTGTTCCGCCAACATTCTGAATGACGTAGACTGGAAATGCCAGTATAAAGAGCTGAAAGCCGAACATCAGGAAAGAGGATGCGTATATGTAATGCCTCAGGGGAGGAGACAGCTTGTTCAGGGCCTTCATCTTCCTGTCGGAAATGATGTGTATGACGCTGCTTGGAAAATACCTGACCCTTTCAATGACCCTCAATGAGTAAAATGGCCCCAGCTTTGCCCTGTTAATGTTCCTGGATGGCTCTTTCAGTATAATCATTGCACTGATCACCGCAAGAATGTATATTGCACCTGCTACAAGGTAAAAGAGAGGGATAACAGAATCCACTCCGGATCCGTACAGGACCACCATTACGGCACCTATGGCGAGTCCAAGAACTGTGCCTGTTGATGCGATCATGTTAAATGTAGCCATGACGTTTGGCCATTGGGACTGCTGTGTGCTTTCGAAAATCAGAAGGTTGGAAACAGGGACACTCGCCATTCCTACGACCTGAGCGACGATCAGGAACAGGATGTAGACGCCAAGTGTGTGAACGAGAAATATTGGGATTAATGCTATTCCGGCACCCAGGAACCCGATTATCACGAAAATTTTCCTTTTTTTGATTGAATCCGACAGGTTTCCCCAGAATAGAAGGGCCGGAACCGATGCCGCCGATGCCAGGGAATATACTATCCCGTCCCACACTACCCCACTCTTCAGGAACATGACAACAAACAGTGGGATGAGCGGTATTGTAAGGCCATAGGCAGTGTTGGAAAAAAGATAGCTGATGAACCAGTAGTTCGAAACTTTCTTGCGGACTGAGCTGCTGCTCCCCTGCATCAGCGTTGTTTCAGAACCGTAGTGACTCATCTCGTGGTGCAGATACTCATCGTATTTAAGCGTGGCGCCTAACCATACTTACACAGGAGACCGTGTTTTGCCGGATATTGGGGAATGAAGCGGCAAAACTTCAGTTCTTATTCTGCCCCTCACGAAATGAATATATACAGACAAGCTGTCAAAGTCTAGATGTACTATGTCCGCAGGGAATGACTCAGGAGTACTAGGCGAAAAAGTGGCAATTGTCACTGGGGCCGGTTCAGGAATAGGTAGGGCAACTGCACTGGAAATGGCAAGGAACGGAGCCAGTGTATGCGTTGCAGATATATCTGAAGAGAAGGCAAAAGAAACAGTTGACCTGATCAGGAAAGAAGTCAGGGGTTGCGAGGTTGAGCCCTTCAAGGTCGATGTAAGCAGCGAAGATGAGGTTCAGATGCTCATATCCTTTGCCGCTGTGAGATTTGGCCGTATCGACATTCTGTTCAACAATGCCGGAATTTACGAGTGGTTTTCAATAGAAGATATTTCCACGGAGACATGGGACAGGATACTCAACACAAATCTGGGAGGTGCCTTTTATTGCACAAAAAATTCCATACCGCACCTCATAAAAACAAGGGGAGTTATTGTCAACACTTCTTCCGCCCTGGGCCTGCAGGGCTCAACTGAATCCGTTGCCTATTGTGCATCAAAGAGTGCCATAATAGGGCTCACCAGGGCTTCTGCCATGGACCTTGCAAAATACGGCATAAGGGTAAACTGCATCGCCCCCGGCTCCGTTGAAACATCCATGGTGGAGAGGGATTTCGCTCATTTCGGAGATGCGGAGAAGGCAAGAAAAGCATACAACGAGCTGTATCCAATGGGCAGGATTGCGAAACCTGAGGAGATTGCGAAACTTGTTGTATTCCTCGCATCGGATGCTGCATCATTCATCACCGGGGCAACACATGTTATTGATGGTGGTATTTCAGCACAGTGGGCGGAAGGGCTTGCGCCAAAAATAAATGTGAGATGAGAACAGGCCCAAACTGCTCCCATCGGGCATTCTTCCACATTTTTCCTACAGTATCCGAAGTTCCTTCGAAAATGAGTTGACTGCCCGGGTCCCTTTTTCGTCCATCAGCACTGTATCCTCTATACGGACGCCGTACTTCCCCTGAATGTAAATTCCGGGCTCTATGGTAAATGTGGCCGGAGGCTGGAGCGGAGATCTGTTGCTTTCATTGATGTACGGAGGCTCGTGGGTCTCCAGGCCGATACCATGACCTGTCCTGTGGGTGAAATATTCCCCATATCCCGCGTTTTCAATCACTTTTCTTACCTCTATGTCGATATCTCCTGCAGGAATTCCCGGATTAGCGCAGTCTATGCCTGTCTGCTGGGCCTTTCTGACTGTTTCGTACACGTCCTTGAACCCCTCTGGAATGCTACCCACTACAAAGGTTCTGGTTGTGTCTGATGAGTAATTCCTGTAGGATGCCCCAAAGTCGATAACCAGGGAGCTTCCGGCTTCAATTCTGCTGTCAGACGTGACGTGGTGAGGGTTGGCGCTGTTTTTTCCGGATGCGACCGTGGTGGAGAATGCATTTCCGTCAGATCCGTTCCGCCTCATATTGTACTCAAGTATCCCCGCGACTTCCTTCTCAGTCATTCCAGGTTTGATTTCCTGTGTTGTTTCTTCAAGGGCTTTCTCACTTATTTCGACAGCTTTTCTTATGAATTCCACCTCTTCGCCTCGTTTCCTCTGCCTGAGGGCCACCATCAACTGATCTGCAAAAACAGGATCAGGGCCAAACATATCCTTAAACCTCATGTACAGCGAAAGAGGTGTCTGGGATTCCAGTGCAATCCTTCCTTTTCCCCCTGATCCAATGATTTCCTTTGCAATTGCATATGGGTCATCCCTGTCATCCCAGGTTACTGTCTTATCGACCCCGATATCCCTCACCTGCCCCTGGCTGAGCTTTGGCACAACCAGCGATGTTTCCTTCCCGTTTACAATAAGCGCAGTCAACCTCTCATTACTTCCAACACAGAATCCTGTGAGGTAGCAGATATTTTCCCTTGAAAGTATTACTGCCTGCTGCAGTTCTTCTTCGGCCAGTTTTTTCCTTAATTCACCTAATCTTTCCCTGTAGTCGGACATAGTTAGAAGCACTCTCACATGTGGATGGCTGCCAAGGACATAACAATTGGGTTGGTTTCAAGTGCCCGATCAGTCTCGGGGCAATCTGCTCCCGGATGCCTAATAAGTTTCCTGCATATCTTATATAGCCATTCATTCTTTACACTAATAGGTAGTTCCAAGTGTCTTTGGCATCATGTCTTTTCTTGGTTGAATCTTGCAATAGGGGAAAATCTGACTCTGTGGAGTTGCTTCTTTGATGAACGGGGACGGCGTCACAATTCTGGTGGAAAACCTGCGAAAGAGTTATGGGAGCATAAAAGCAGTGGACGGCCTTTCATTCAAGGTATATGAAGGAGAGGTCTACAGCCTTCTCGGCCCAAACGGTGCCGGCAAAACCACAACGGTGGAAATAGTTGAGGGGTTGAGAAAGCCCGATGGCGGCCGGGTCAGGGTCCTGGGAATGGATCCATGGCATTCACAGGCTGATATACGGCAAACGGTCGGGATAATGCCGCAGGACTTCAGGTTCGTTGAGCGTATAAACCCTGAGGAGGCCATCAGGTTCTATTGCACAATCTTTGGAGTTGCGGACAGGAGCAAAGAGCTTCTTGAACTTGTTGAACTGGATGATGTCAGGAATGTTTATTTCCAGAACCTTTCAGGAGGGCAGAAGCAGAAGCTTGGAATATGCCTCGCCCTTGTCAACAATCCAAAGGTAGTATTTCTCGATGAGCCCACTACGGGGCTTGATCCCAGGGCAAGAAGAAGAATCTGGAAACTCATAAGGCAGTTGAAGGAAGAGGGGAGGACGATCATTCTCACAACACACTACCTTGAAGAAGCAGAAATGCTGGCAGACAGGGTCGGAATAGTGTCACGCGGAAAAATGATTGTGGAGGGGACTCCAAAGGAGATAATAGAAAAGATGGGAAAAGGGAAGCGCCTTCTTGTAAGCAGAGACGAAAAACTTTCAGAATACATTGGAAAAGAGCTGAAGCTTGAGTCCACCCTGGAAAACGGCCTCATATCTGCCCATGTCAACAGCAACAGCGATGTGATCGATATTCTATCATTCGTTGACAGGAACAACATACCGATAAGCACCCTTCAGCTGAGGGAGGACACCCTTGAAGACATATTCGTAGACCTGGTAGGAAAGGAGGAAGAATGATGAGGATCAGGAATATAGTCGCTGAGCTGAAAATATACGGCAAGAACTACATGAGAAGCAGGACCGCGCTGTTCTTTGTATTCATTTTTCCCCTACTGTTCATGCTCATTTTCGGTTCCATCTTTTCCGGAGGAAATTCAAGCCCGACTCCGCTTTATGTGCAGAATCTTGACGGCAACAGCACCCTTGCTTCCCAGTTCATAGCAGCCCTTAATGATACACATATTGTGAGCATAAGGACGATACCTGCATCTGTGAACATTACAAAATACATATCCGAGAACTCAATCAGCTCAGCCCTGCTGATACCTCAAGGTTTCTCGCAGGATTACGTCCAGGGGATGCAGGTAAATCTCACTTACTACTTTAACCCCTCGCAATCAACAAGTGCGGTTGCACAGCAGGCCATACAGTTTGTAGTTCAGGCCTTCAACAACCAGGGGTCAACGGCCAGCGGAAATATATCAGTTTCCACTGCAAGTGTATCGTTCAAGGCCACAAACACCTCGGACTATCTCATTCCGGGGCTTATCGGTCTTGTGATACTGACTTCCCCGATGTTCTCAATGACTTTTGTTGTTAGTTCATACAAAAAGAACAAGATATTCAGGCAACTATCCCTGACGCCCCTCTCGAAGGGTGAATGGTTCATTTCCAAGTTCTTCTGGTACCTGATAATATCAGCGCTCTCGGCTGTTGAAATTGTGGCGGTTGGGTACTTCCTGTTCCACTCGCATGTTTCCCTCACGTTATACATGGTTCCTTTCATACTTCTTGGCGTGTTCATGTTCACGAGCCTGGGAATCCTTGCGGGATCTGTGTCTAAATCCGAGGAGGGGGCTTCAGTTATTGGAAACATCATAACCTTCCCGATGATGTTTCTCTCCGGGACGTTCTTCCCGGTATCGATCATGCCCGGGTGGCTCCAGACTGTTGCCCACATACTGCCACTCTATTACATAATTGACGGCCTGAATTCGGTAATGATCTATTCAAACATGAATGCGGCTCTTGTGGACATAGTGGTCAGTATCGCGGTCGCAGTGGTTATTTTCATCGCAACTCTCATAACATTCAGCTGGAAGGAGGATTGACCGGATAAGTCAGGGCCCTGTATAATTTATTCATATATTTTTAACACTCCCGATTCATTATTAGATGATATTCATGAAAATAGTGGTGGCGGGGTTTGAGAATGGAGAAGAAATACCTGTAAGGTTCAGTTGCGACGGAGCGGACAGGTCCCCGGCCATAGAGTGGTCAGATCTGCCCGAAGGAACTGACTCCCTTGCCCTTATAATGGATGATCCGGATGCTCCGATGGGCACATTTACGCACTGGATCATTTACAGTATTGGCCTGAACCATGGGGGCCTGGATGCCAGCCTCCCTTCTGATGGGAAACTTGAATCGGGTGCAAGGCAGGGGAAGAACGACTTCGGAAATATCGGCTACGGGGGCCCTTGCCCGCCTCGCGGAAGATCCCACAGGTATTATTTCAGGCTTTTTGCGCTTAAGCCTGCCGGGCGTATTGAAGCAGGCATAAGCAGGAAAGAATTTGACGGTGAAATAGGCGGGAGAATAATAGAAGTGGTTTCCTACATGGGAAATTACAAAAGAAAATAGAGGGGGGACAGGACATATTCCCGGCTTAACTAAGGCTGGACGTTGGTGCTTTCCTTCTTCTTGGACGGAGCCGCAAATCCTGCAATTAGTTTCCGGACCATCCTGGAGTTTTCCAGCCCGTAGTATTGGCGGTACAGGAAGATCATGAATGACGACAGCGTCAGGTGGTGTTTCCTTGACCACTGTATTTCCTTGCTCATGTAAGTCAGATGGTGGTCAAGGCGCCCTTTGTGTTCCACAGGCTTTCCCTCAACATACTCCTGAATGCTCTCAACTATTCTTGAGTGTTCTGCTTCGCTTATGTATTCCATCCTGAATCTCAGGTCTGCCATCATCTTGGCAGCGATGTATGTAGTCTCCTCAATGGTCTTTCTGTTCATCCGGTCTGTCTCATAGTTGAGGAAATCCTCCCAGCCTGATCCGAAATCAAGAAGATCGTAATAGTCCTGTATCCCGGTTGCCCTAATCCTGTATCCGTACCTATCGGGGAATTCGTATATTAGAGATCCCGGATCAAGGAATGGAGTCAATGGCGATATGAAGGCAGAAAGCTGCATTCTAGTGTCATGGAAGTCCCTGAAGAGCTTTTCAGAGTACTTTACATCCGCGAAGACGTCATCCGGTTCCTGGCCGGGAACACCGATCGAGAAATATATGTCAAATTTTCTGCATCCATTTTCGGCCGCATGCCTTACGCTTTTTTCAAGGTCTTTGTTGGAGTACACCTTCCCTGTTCTAGCCCTTATGTTCTCCACGGAAGATTCAGGAGAAATCTCAGAAGTATACTCGGGGAATGCCTTTTTCAGTTCCAGATAGTAATCGAGCCCCGGAGGCGTGAAGTACTCCGTGAGCAATGGTATGTCTATCCCCCTTTCCCTTATCTCCTTAAAGAAGCGGGTATAGAATTTTTCGCCTGAGTAGTTTATGTCTCCGGCAATGAAGATGGGGGCACCCAGTTTCTGGTGCACCAGTTCCACCTCGTCCACCACTCTGCTGACATCACGGACTATGGGAGAATGCGGGAAGAAGTTCTTCTTGTAGGAATAATACGAGCCCCCGCAGAAAGCACAGTTCATGTTGCAGCCATGCTGGATAAGCGTCATGGCCATTGGGTTGTATATCCAGGAAAGGAATGGGAGGTGCCCCTTTATGTCGTGGTATTTCAAGGCGTTCTTCAGAAGAAGTTCGTAGTTGAGGAACACATCATCCATTCTCTTGAGGTCATTTGACCTTTTGTTTGACTTGACAGCACCATTCTGCCTGTAAAGCAGATTTTCTATGTCCTCTACATCCCCCTTCCCTTGCGTGTATTCGACCAGGTCGAGCATGGGCCTCTCCTGGAGGTCTCCCTTCAGCACATAGTCAACTTCGGGGTATGTTTGCATTATCTCCTCAGCGAAATATGAAGCCGAATACCCCCCAAGGACAACTTTTGATTCCGGGTGGAGCCTCTTGAGTGTTCTAACAACATTTATGGCGCCATGAACATGGGGAAGCCAGTGAAGGTCCACACCGAAAACGTCCGAATCCAGCCCCTTGAGGTATGCCTCTTCGTCAAAAGTGCTGGATGACAGCATAAGGACAGCTAGATTACTGATTCTCGCATCGTACCCCCTAGTCGTCAGGTAGTTGAGCATGCTTATGAGGCCTATGGGGTACATTTCAAAGACAGGTGTCGATGGTACTACGTCACTTATGGGCCCGGGACGTAGATTCCTCGATCTGAAGTTGTAAATACTTGGAGGGTGGACGAATGTTACATCGGTTTTCACAGCTTCAGGCCTCCTGCAACGTGATGTCCATTTCTGCCCCTGAATTCATTCCCGCCAGGGATGGAGGGTATTTCATGATGTCCTGATAATGACCGGTAGTACCCGTGCAGATATCCGCCCCCATGCATGAGTTCCCCATTTTCCGGGCTGGCGAGAAAAACGTCATACCTTTTTATTCAAGCCGGATTAATAACCGGCTACCCTAACAAATAAGAGACGGCTCATTCAGTATCTTATGCGTGGGTCAATGTAGGCATAAATAACGTCCGCTGCAAGCGTTGAAATAACTATGAACACCCCGAAAAGGAGGGACGAGTATATTATTGAGTATATCTCAGCGTGAAGAACCGACTCTGCCATCAGCCAACCGAGCCCCTGGTATGAAAAAATAGTCTCAACAACTATCAGGCCGGTGAGAAGATAGCTCATCACTATTCCCATTATTGTTATGGTAGGGATGAGTGCGTCCCTTCTGGTATGTTTCTTCACAATGGCCTTGAATGGCACCCCCTTTGCCTTTGCAGTCCGTATGTATTCCTGAGTGGAAGCGTCTACCATCCCTGATCTCATTGTTCTGACGATCATCGCGAGAATTGCATACGTCAGTGTTACAACAGGGAGAATAAGATGCATCAGGGAGCTCAGTGCAACTTCCGGATCGTGGTTTATTATGGAGTCAAAGAAAATCATGTGGGTGGGAGATGAAATTATGTACCCAATATTCTAATTATAAAGCCATGCCGGAGGAGGTATCGCGATTATGGTTCCATCAGATGCTGTTCCATTCACCACATGTTTCCAAACCAGCTTTATGCCTCCCGGATTTGCCAGGCTGGATTTCACGTGCTCCTCTGTAAGAGTAAGTAGTGAATAATTTACCTCCTGGCTCTGAGGCATCTGGAACTTCACATATGTTATTTTGTTGGAGAAAAGAGTAAATGCAGGTTGACTTGTTACGTTCGGAGTAACATAGTAATGGTTATTCTGAGATAGCACGCTTGACTCCATCGGGTGCATTGTGCCGGATATGCTGATCATGAATATTCCAGCAATCATGGCTACTACCAGAGAATCGTTGAGGGTGCTTTTGAAGAATCCTTTAAGAAAAGTCCTTAAGTTCCGTCTGAGGGCAACTGTTCTTATAATGGACTCCTTCATCCATTATTTGGTTACTTCATGTGTAGATATATTTTACTACAATACAAAAAGGAAAATATTTCGAAGAGGTTCAGAGGCTGAACTTCCCTATGACCTTCGGAAACAGCGTGGCGTCTTCAATGTTCCTGAGACCGAGCACATACCTCACAAGCCGCTCTATCCCTATCCCAAAGCCTGCTGATCTAGGAAGGCCCATTCTAGCCACTTCCAGGTAGTACTTGAACTGCTCAAAGGTCTGGCCCTTCTTCTTTATTCTGTCAATAATCCTTTCAAGCTGATATTCCCTTTCTCCACCTGACAGTGCTTCGCCGAAGCCTTCCGGATAAACCATGTCCATGTCACTGAGTATTCCCGGCCTTTCTTCCATTTCCCTGTCATAAAACTCCCTGTCCAGGAGGGCTACATTTTCAATGAAGAATGGATCCTTGTGGTTTTCTGATAAACTTGCTTCAAACTCTTCCCCGTACCTCTCCTTGGCAAGGCTGTAATCATACCTCCTGAACGGGATGTGTGGAACAGAAAGAGCTCTTCCAAAAAATTCCAGGTCTTCGGCGCAGGATTTCCTGACTTGTTCTATGACAAAGCAGTACATCCTTTCTGCAAGAGAGATTGCATCATCTTTTGAGAAGTCCCTCACTTCAACGTCGAGCTGAGAGAATTCTGCAAGATGCCTCCCGGTAGCCTGCCTATCCAACGGCTCGAGCCTGACGTTCGGTGAGAAAATGAAAAGCTTCTCGTATGAGAGCAACGCAATCTGCTTGTGGAAAATCATGCTCTGTGTAAGCCCGTATTTGTGGCCGTAATAGTTAATGCTGGCATCTGAGACTGGGTGATTCAGAGGGTCGGTGACTGGTCCCAATATTACAGGGGACAGTTCGTAAAAGCCTTCCCCTATGAAAAAGTCCCGAAGGCTCTTTCTCACTTCTGAGTTTACATGCAGAATCCTTCTTGATCTCTCACTTGAAATCTTGCTGTAAAGGTTGGAAAGCCCTTCCCTCTCCTCCGGAGATATCTCGTTCACAAATGCCATGAGGCCAGTAGGAATTTCTAATATAGAACCGTTAGTCAACGTATATTGTCAGTTTGACGCAAAGTGATTAATAATTAATTATATTCCTGGCATATTGACATCGGCTAGAATAAAACTTGACAATCTAGATAAAGACATATTGGCCCACCTTGAGGATGATTCCAGGCTCACGCCCACTTTGCTTTCAAGAATTCTCAATGTCCCGAGGACCACAATAAAATCAAGAATAGACAGGATGGTTGAACTTGGTCTTATCAAGGGTTTTGAGATCAGGAAAGATTACGCCAAACTTGGCCTTCCTACCACTGCGTTTATCCTGATCTCTTTTGACTCGTCACGGGGAGTAAGTGAGAATGAGGTGGCAAAATCCCTCTCCAAAATAAGAAACGTTGAGGAAGTCCACATAATTTCAGGCGAATATGACATTCTTGTAAAAATAAGGGCAAAATCGATCGAGGATGTCGGTGAGTCCGTAGTGGATAAGATGCATCTCATACCTGGCGTGGCAAGGACGCTCACTTTGTCTTCATTCCGGGAGATTCAGTGAGATATGTGATATTTCCATTATTATGCCAGTTCTTTGATTGATTGTCTGTTTTCATTTTCTAAGTTGCATGCAATGGTAGCACTGCCTTTTCTGCAAGAATAGAGTTTCAATCGCTCCATAAATGAACCGATTCAAAATGACATACTTCAATAATGGTCAGATAGATTTGCTCTCGGTCACTCTCTGCCTTGGGCCTGACCACCTGTCTCTGCACCAGAATAGAACTCCTGGTATTCCATTGCAACTGCGTTGGAATAAAGGGAGCAACTGAAGTATTCTCTAATCATAACAAGGTAACACCTATTTTTCACAAGGCCTAAAAATCGAATGGAAAAACAGTTCTGGCTAAATTTGGAATGCAGGGGATGTGCACTATTATAAAGGTTCAAAACAGTTATTAACTTTCAACAATTAATCTAACAATGACTTACGAAGATGGGCTGGAGAGGGAAAGGCGGAAACTTACAGAATCAAGTCTATCTGAAGACTCAAAGGAGAAAATCCTTGAGTTCATTGATGACTTATCACTTCAGAAAATATCTGCTGGAAGGAGATACGCATATATTCTGAGACTGAGGAAAATAGCAGAGATCATCCCAAATGAATTTCTTAACCCGGAAACCAAGGACATAAAGAAGGTAGTTAGGACAGTTAGCACAACGAAGGTAAGATGGGGAGGCGGGGAACTCCACGAACCTTCAGATAATGCCATTCAGGCTTATTCTGTTACTCTAAAGAGGTTCTATAAATGGCTCCTTACAGATGATAGGAAGTACCCTGAGTGTGTTGAATGGTTGAAAACCACTGTTGGACATAAAAGCAGAGAGAAGAAACCAGAAACAAACATAACTGCAAAAGAAGTTGACAAGCTCCTGGAAGGTTGCAGAAACGCTAGAGATAAGGCACTCATATCACTCCTATATGATTCGGGGTGCAGGATTTCGGAACTTCTCTCAATGAGGATTAAGGACCTTGCGTTTGACAAATATGGGGCTATGATAAGCGTGACCGGAAAAACTGGTTTTAGGAAAGTCAGGGTAGTTGGAAACAGCATAGCTTATATCAGGTCCTGGTTGAGCAATCACCCAAAGAGTACTGATGAGAATGCCTGGCTATTCACCGAACTTGTGAACTTCAACAACCAGATGGATTATCCTGAAGTTCGGAACATGCTGAAGAAAGCAGCCGAGAGAGTAGGAATCACAAGAAGGGTCTATCCTCATCTGTTCAGGCATACAAGGGCAACCCTGCTTGCGAGTAAGATAGGAGAAGCCCCACTAGAAAAACACATGGGATGGGTGCATGGATCAAAGATGAGTCAGACCTATGTTCACCTTTCTGGTAAGGACGTAGATGGAGCTATTCTATGTGCGTATGGGGTTAAAATGGAGGATGAGGATAAGCCGCTTGAAGAGGAGAGGCCCATTATGTGCCCCAGGTGTGAAACTGAGAACCCTTCAAATTCAAAGGTTTGCAGAAGGTGCTGGCTGCCCCTGGACCATGCTGTACTGCAGGAATTCCTGGAGAAAGAGGCCCTAACAGTTGAGACCCTCAGACAGTCTGACAATGTGAGCGGGGCCGAAAAGGAACTGCTTGAGACCGTGCTTGATAATCCTGAAGCAAGATCAGAGTTTGTTAGGATAATTCTGAAGGGCGCTAAGGAGTCCGGGTCATTTGAATCGCTCCAGGATGAAATCAGAAGGAGGTTGAGTAAGGAGGGCAACTGATACCCTCCAAATCGCTCTATTTTGATTGAAACTCCCTCTGAACGTGTAATCACTCAAGGCAGGCCAACAAAACAACCCTGTTGCCTCTCTTTGGCTCCAGTTCACAGGTTCACGAAAAAGGTTCACAAAGTTCACAAACTGGTTCACGGGTTCACACCCTCATCAAATTCAGGATAGGTGACCCACTGAGATACCAGTACATCCAACCCTGCCATTCAGGTTCGTTTGCTTACAGAATCGTATGACAAATACTCAAGGTAGGTTATTTCAATAGCCTTAAATCAGTTCTAAACGAGTGAATTATAAAATTAGTGGTTGATAATAATGTGATTAAGGGGATTTCTGGATTCTGGCAGTGAGCAGTAGGGAGGCTTCCAGTCTGTCAGGGGTTCTGCCAGGAACTCGGTTATGTCGATTGCGGAATCAGCAGTGTGCGGGCTGGCACGCATCTTCTTGCCATTCTTGAGGCGGGTTCTGAGGTCCGGGATATATGACTTGGACAGGGTCACCCCGAACTCCCTTCTGACATAGCGCCTGAGCTCCTCATCCGTGAGCCCGGTCTTCTCGACTGCCCTGTAGTACTCCTCAAGTATTTCCATTTGAGCCTGGTTCATTCGTGATGCCATGATTAGACTAGCAGAAAGTCGCTAATAACGCTTGGGCATATGCCTGCACGTGTGAAATAACATGTACAATATAGGGGTATCAGCACACATTTTAGACAGAATACCTATATTTTGTACATTGTTGTTTGAAATACGGCACTAATGAGACATTGATTAGGGTATTTTCGAGAACCTTTCTAAAGTCAGTATCACAAATATTCCGATCACGCGTACGCGAAAAAATCGCACTTGGGGCTATTATATTATTATTAGTCTATCAGAAATGGAGGAACGGGGCTAGTCTCCCATGTATTGGTTCGATGTCCCAGGGTTGGACTACCAGGGAGGGAGAGCCAGGGAGCTTCATTCTATCATTATTTCTGATACTGTGTTAAAAAATGATACTGTAGTATCAAAAATAATTCACAGTTCACAGAAGGTCTACAACCAGCTTGATGAACGTGTACATAACGATGAAAACAGCCAAGAGTATGAACACCACCACAGGCAATGCCCAAACTCCCAAACTGGCAGAGATAAACACTATTGAGCTGAAGAAGCTGGCGAATATCCCATTGATTGTGGACAGTATGAGTCCAAAGAATGAGAGCGCCGCTGATGCAATGCTGAGGACAAAGGATTCAGCACCTGACAGAACTTCATTCTGAAAGAGAGTCAGACCTGCTCCTATTGTATTATTGTAGAGCCATGTGAGACCTCCCCATGCCTGCTGACCGAGATTCTGGAAGAAGCTGACTACGCTCAAATGAGACCCTCCACCATTTCGCTCCCTGATAAGATCGCATATACTCCGATTGCAGTGATTGATAGGACAACAACAAGCATCGGAACGGACCATATACCGAATGCCTCAACAGACAGTGCGAACTGTTCAGACACTGACTGAATGCTGCTGCCTGCCAGCGAGAGAATGAAGTCAAAAGAGCCGCTGATGAGACCGAACAATCCCTGAATTATGAACTGGAAAATCTGGGTAAAAAAAGTGAGAATGGAGAGTGTCAATTATTTTCACCCTCCATCTATATGTCTTCTTCCCCGTGCAGCACGTCCTTCTCTATGCCGATTGCGTCAAACATGACGTATATCAGGGCTCCAGCTACACCAAGCACCAGGACGAGTCCGACAGGGGCCCAGACACCGAACTGAGAGTTCACCGAGAATCCCCAGGACTGGAATACCTGCATGATCGCTTGGCCGATACCGCCAAAGGTATCCTTCATGAGAAGGTTGACCCCATCCAGTATGCCGCCAAGGAATCCCATCACCAACTTCCAGATCGAGTTGAAGATGGTCATTCCAAGACCGGATGTCCCTGAGCCGCTTGTTGTTGCGGGGAGCACCTTGGCTGCGATTGCCGTTACCACATTCACTGCTTACCACCTCTCTTGACAAAGTTCTTGGCGTGCATCCATGCACCGGAATATACCAGGACGATGAATACCCAGAGATACCCCAGGAGCATGAATATTGCAAGCCCGTTTCCGTTTGATGCAGGGACCAGCACAAGCTGCCCGAAATCACTCACTGAACCGACTATACCGCCGAATATTCCGCCAATCAGGAATGCAACTATGAACCGTGATGCCAGGGCCCAGAATGTCCTTCCTGCGGGTGTGAACATCTCTGCAATGGCCCAAAAGAGTGCACCAATGAGCATTGCAAAGGCTGCAACACCCTGGCTGACGTAGTAGGTATGTCCAGCGAATCCGAATGACGGTCTAGAGAAGAGCAGTGCAAGTTCTATGAGCACCAGGAATGATGCCAGGATGGTTGCACCGACACTCATACGCTTCGAGATAATCCGCTTGTATAGCATGTAGTCTGTGTCTGCCATTACTTTCGACCTCCTTTTTTCGAGTTCTTTCTGTTGCTGCTGTTCACCTGTTTTGCTCTCTGGACCTGCTGCCTGTACTGAGTTGTCTGTGTCTTCCGTGATGACTTGGACTTCTTCCTTGGGAGCGATGGGAGCTTAGCCTTGTTGACCTTGATGTCAAGGTGTGGGAGTGCAAGAAATCCGAATGCAAAGAGCAGAGTTCCGCCAACTGCATAGGCTGCAGATTCGCCTGCTATGTACCATGGTTCAGCGTTCTGGGTGCCTAGAACATAGCCTGAGGCTGAAAACGATGATGATGCATTGGTGAACTGGAGCTTGAGAACGACAACATCTGTTGAGTTTTCAGAGAGCTCAGCTGGGTTAAGGTTGAATGTCATTGTTGCAGAGCCATTTGTTCCCGTGGTGTTCTGTGAAAGCAGTGGCGTGAATGAGAGAGATGTTCCGTTAGGTGTCACTGATGCAGACCCAAATCCAAGTTCTGCTGTGATGTTGGAGACTGGAGATATGTGTGCAACAAGCTTGTTGACTGAGTGAGATGAAAGTTCGCTGAATGTTATATTCGATGCAAGATAGACTACACCGTAATTCTCCGTGAAAGTTGTGTTGTTGACTCCTGCGACCAGGTAGCTGTTTGAAATGGTATATGAACCATTCACAGAACTGAAGGGCAGTGCGCTGTAGGTAGTTGTACCATTCTGCATTGCCAGGGCCTCTGACACGAACTGAGTGGAGTACAGTTGAGTGTTTCCATGCCCACTGATGCCCTGGGCAAACGAGGTTCCCACTGGCAGCGCAATCACGGCGATCATGACCGCCAGGAACCCGAAAATGGTGAACCGTTTTAGTTTAGGTTTCAATTTTTCCATAGATCACCTGGCTGAAACAGCCTGCCAACCATATATATACCTACCTCGTATGTTTTAGCCATAAAATCGTTTGGAAAGTCAGTGTTTTCAAGGATAAGTTAGGTTTTGAAAAATGATAAGAATAGGAGTTGGGGCAGTGGTTGACTCTGCCCCAGAGTTGCCTCACAATGGTTGGTTCAACACCTAATAAATTATAGTTTTTCCTCGCTTATAAGTGTTGGCTCATTCCTGGAATAGACATTCCTGGCGAAATTCCGCTGTCTTGTTGATTTGGCTCTTATGAGACCCTCATCTATGAAGAGCTGCAGGATATTCTTGACTTTCTGGACGCTCATCTCTTCGTGATACAGTTCCTGGTATCTCGCAGCTATATGCTTGGCCGATTGCCATTCTGACTCTTTCACCAGCCAAAGGATTCGGGCCCTTTCCCTTTCCTCACGGGCGATCTGCATTGTCATCCTCCCCAAGAAATATGTATTCAGGCTCCCCGAAAATGCGTGATTTCAGCCTGTAGTATGCTAGCCAGAGATAGTTCTCGTATATTCTGATGAGTAGCTTTCTGAGAGTCATATTTCCTGGACCTCCACGATTTGCTCCAGGGGTATCCTCTTCCTCCAGGTCCGAGATTCTACGGGCAGATACTTGAATGAACGATTCAGCACTTCGCCAGCGTGGGTGACCAGGCCCTTGTTGACATCGAAGTAATAGACCTTCACGAGTTGGCCCTTGAATTTCTGAACCTCCGAGACAGAGTATTTTCCGAATTTCATGGGAACCTCCCCTGGACCCTTGCAATCCTTCCAGTGATTGAGATGTTATTTGCTTCCTGTACGCGGTAGAACAGACTGACATAGAGCCCCAGCGAAAACTTCCAGACCTTTCCAATGTGATCCTTGTGTCGCACATATACGGGTGCGGCCTCCAGAGCAAACCCCTCGGCCTCAAGAAAACTGATAATCTCACTGCCCAGTGCATCCTGTTGCCCCTGGTCAGAGATAACCACAATATTTCCAAGGTATGGAGATGCTATCCCATCCAGGTTTTCCTGGATGAGTCTGGGGACCTTCTTGGGCAATAGCTGGAGCTTGTCTGCGAGCGATTTCCCCGGATTCAGTCCTCGTTTCATCTTCTCACCCTCCTGGCAATGCCCCTCTGAATCAGCATTTCAGCGAGCTCCACATCAAGATATACGAGGCCCTGTTCGTGCAGATACCAGTCCCGGTCCTTCCAGGCAACATTGAAGTCCTGCGAAATGGCAACCAGTATCATGGTGTCCTGCTGTTTGGTCTCGAATGATTCAAGTGAAGGGATCATGTTGAATCACCTCCAACGTAACACTTGAATCCGTACTTTGCACCCTTCTTGACTACCTGTCCCCGGCTAACCCCTTCCTCCAGAGCCTCGTAGATTGTGCTATGTGTGATGTCTCCGTCTATTGCTGCTTCAGCAAGATACTGAACAGATCTGAATTTCTCTGTGGTGTTGTATGTACAATCAGTAAGAAGGTCGATAACTCTTTCAAGCAGTGATTTTTCAGTATCTGTCTGCACTCCCTCGTTTTCATTACTTTCGCTGATGTCGTCAACTTCAGATGGGGAGACACAGTCTTTGGAATCATCTTCTGCCATAGGTACCGATAAGCTATGGCACTTCTCTGGAGATGCTATTACGGCATCTTTTGAGAGTATGGTTCTCTTTTGCTGCCATAGGTGGCATGGGTTTTGTACTCTCGTACCGTTTCCCAAACCATCCGGGAGTACAGATACTATGCCACCTATGGCACTCCGGTCCTTGAAGTGATTGGAAATATAGTCTAATACTGCCTCTTCAAACGTGCCATAGGTCGGGGTCTCTTCCTTGTTTTTAGGTTTGTTAGAATCATTCTCAGGTGTTGTCAAAGATATTCCAACGTAGTAGTTTTTCCTGACACCGTTCTCCTGCTTTCGAGACTTAAAAACCCCTTCTATGCCTGACAGCTTGATGAGTGCACTTCCGAAGGATTCCTCTGAGAGTGCAACAACTCCTTTTTCCTTGCACCATTCAGTATATTTGGCATATAGGTCTTGGGAAAGTATCTGTCCAATGCTGTTAGGCGCTATTCTTTCATCTATGAATGCAAGAGCGGAATTTGCATTCAATTCGTAATTTGTCCTGATTTCATCAGCCTTCTTTCCGAACTCGAACTCCAGCTTATCCAGGAGCGCTGGCAGGAATACCGAACTGACTGTGTTGAATATGGACTGCAACTCATCCTCTGTTGTGAGCTTGCTCAGAAGCTTCTTGTCCTCTCTGCCTTCAAAGTCCTGTACCAACTCAATTAACTCAAACCGCCTGAAATACGCATTAGTGGTATCTCTGGTTCTTGGAAGAGTATTGAAGGAGAAGATCATCTTAGCTGTGTTCCAGAACCGTAAGGGTTCCTGAACGCCCTTCTTCTCCGCATCTATTCTGTCCCCTCCCGTTGCCTGCTTGAACTGAGAGGTGTCCAGTAATGCACCTGCACCGACATCTCCTGAGATGTTGGCAAGGGCCCCTCTAAGATTTGCTGCGGCAAATCTGTTGTCACATAACTGCTGCATAGTGACGCCAGAGACATTTAGGGAGCCTACAAATGCAGACAGAACTCCCAAAATCACTGATTTTCCATTGTTTCCGTTCCCATACAGTGCAATAGCTTTCTGTATGGGATATCCAGGAATGAGGACCCATGCAAACATCTCTAGAACCCTAACAGCTTTACGGGGGTCATCCTCAGTAATCTCGGAAAGGACCTTCATGAACTTGGACTTCCTGGCCCTGTGATTGTAGTTGAAAGGCAACACATATCTGAAGTGGTAGTCTGGATTGTGGGGTTCCAGCTTTCCCGTTCTGATGTTGAACACACCTCTTGGCATATTTATCAACCCATCAGGGACTTTCTCAAATTCAGAAGGGTTTGCTAATAGTCTATAGTCCTTAATCCAATGGCAAACCTCATTGACAATATGTTGTGTGGACTCATCGGGCAGAACATGTCTGACTATCTTCCCTATGAACAACTCAGCATCAGGCTTCCAATATCCTTCAGCATCATCGTATCTAAGGAACTCGACACCATTTAGATTGGCAAACCCGTATTCCTCGTTTATTTCCTGGGCTAGCTTTTGACGGTCAACTTCGTTCTTATTGATGACCTCCTCTCTTACAGATTCCATCCATCCCTCAACTAGCTCTGGAGCGGGGTCGGGCTGGTCATATCCGCTGTAAATGTCATACACCCTGACCAGTTTGCTTTGAATCCCTCTCAGGCGATCAATTTCCTTTGCCTGATGCAAAGTGATTGCGACCGCAGAATATTGTGACAAAACCTCGCTGAATTTCTTTGAACGACCTTCTGTGAGGAACTGCAGGCGTTTCTCAAACTCATCTATCTGACCAGGACTTAAGGCCACTGAAAGTGCAGAATAACCACTTGGTTGCATTTTGGTCCTCCTCACTCAACACCCTCAAAGAGCTCGTCCAGGAGATCCATGTATTCTTTCATCCGTTCAGCCCTATTGTTAGCTGGAGAACCTGTATTTTTACGGTCTGATTGCGAATGTTTATTAGCAAAGTTTGTATCTTTCATACGGACTCTCCTTGGTTCAACTCCTGGGAACTGTCCACGGGATTCCTGGTGTTAACGTCACCAGGGCCCATACCTTCCTTTTTAGCCAACTCATACACTCCTAGCCTTAGCGTTGCACTTCTGGAGAGCGTAAGCCTTTCTGAAAGCTTATCAAGACTTTCCAAGAAGTCATCATGGCAAGCTACACTTATTCTGTCAACCATTTTCTCATCACTTCCTGTGTTCTACTTATATAATTGTCAAAGGGGGTAATATACCCTGGCATTATCCCCCTCTGCAAACCCTTTCTGATACTGGTTTTCAAAGCGATTACTCTGCTAATAATCGTTAGCAGTCAGTCTCTACAAAAAACTGTTTCTCGGAGAGATGGTATTCCGCTAACTCCACAAATTTGATACTATGGTATCAAAAACTCTTAGTAAGCAGCACTTGTTTCTCTGAAGTCATGTCATCAATTAAGAAGTCTATTGAGAAATATTCAAGGGCTGCTTGACCGATACATTTTTTTATGGTCAGTTTCATGATATAAACTGATCTTTAAATTGGAAGTCAGGAAACCGAGTATTGATGCCTCTATCAAATATTTAAGCGACAGAATAGAAACTATTGTCAGGCTAGCAAAAGTGTTTGAACCATCGAGCCACGATGTGAGTTATAAGCCCTATACGCTGTCTAAACTGGTTGCAGTGAGGAGCATTGCAAGCAGATTTCTGATGGTAGCTAAGGGAGAAAAAGCTATTTCTGCAAATTATGACGGAGCTATTTATCTTGACCTGTACGCGGGAGGTGGCCTTACTGTCACTAGAGGCAAGAGAGGTAGCAAACTTAGAGCTGTTGTGGGATCTCCTTTTGCGGCAACCGTGGAACAAGAGGGAAACAGAGAATTTGACATGGCGATATTTATTGAGAGCAACGAAGAGAGAGCTCGCCTCTTGAAAAGTAGGGTTGGTCAAATGGGGCTTCAAGATAAGTTTCATGTAATCGAGGGCAACTGTAATAAAAAAATCGGTGAAGCCGTCAAATTGATAGAAGAAAAATTTGAAAAGCCACTTATTTTTGCCCTTGGGGACCAAGAAGGAATGGAAACTGACTGGAGAACTTACAGATACCTATCTTCAAAATACTTAGGGGTTGATTACCTAGTGAATATTAGCTCTGGATCTGAACGAGTTTATGGTGCCCTGAAGAAAGGTAATCTAGGTTATGTAAAGGCAATATGCACCAGTTTGGGCAAAACCCCAGAGGAGTTGAAGGAAATACTTGATGTTGAAATGAACGACCTAAACTCGAAGGGAACCTATAGAAGCCTGTTGAACAAACAATTCGAAGATAGCATAGGAAAAGAGAAGGGGCAAGCTTTCCCAATTTATTCCCGTAAAAATACACCCGTATATCACTTAGGTTATTACACGAGAAATACACTAACCGGAAGTGATTGGGTCAAGTCTGTTAACTGGATAGCCTACCATCTTGAAAATGTCACTGGACAAGATGCTGAGACAGCCCTTAACAAATGTTTTGAACAACAGACCCTGAAGTTTGATACTGAATAAGAATAGTTCAAAACTCCTTCCACCAAATTCCTTTCAGATTATAGCAACTTAAGGCTTTGTGGAACCATTCTTCCGCCTTTTTGTCAAACCCATCGATATTCACTGCTTGCCCAAGTGCATCTTCAACATATGCTATGTTTATTCCCCTTAGATGCAGTGATTCGCCATATATGTGGTCTGGCCTAAATGTCTCTAGTCTTGAGGCAATGGCTTTTATGTCTGCATAAACGTGTGGTCTGATTTTTAGTTCCGGGAATACAGGAGCTATTATGACTCCGGTATTCAGCCCATGTTCTCTAGCCTTTTCGAGGATTTGCAGTCTTCTTTCTGGTTTAACTACCCTTGGTTCTATAGCTCTGGAGAGATCCTCATTCATTGATGCTATGGACACCTGAAGTCTCACTTGGTCCCGGTATTGACTTATAAGCTCCATATCACGCTCCACAAGTGGATTTCTCGTTTGTATGCAGAATTTTACCCCTTCGGGAAGAGCCTTTTCGAGGATTTTTCTTGTGTACTTGTTAACCTGAGGAAGATATGGGTCATGAGTTGATGAAAGCATCACTTCAGTCCCGCTCCACCTCTTCCACTTAGTATTTTCAATAACCTCGTCCAGATTGGAAGGGATAGCAAAGTAATCTCCCCAGTCATCATACACAATACTGCCAACCCTTTTCTGACCAAATTTTTTATGGATTGCATCCACGTAGCAGAATTTGCATCCATGAGTGCATCCTGTAGCATAATTTGCTACCCAACCGTCTGAGAGTTCCTTCCCAACACCGCCATTTTCCTTGCTCGTTAGCTTTGAGGTTTTAACTAAAGGAGAAGAAGTCCTGTATGTCGAGAAGCTGACGCCTTCTGGAACTAGGTATGCGTCTTTGTTGAATTTATCTAGCCTTGGAACTCCCCTAGAAGCTATTTCAAGCTCTCTAGCTCTCATTGTTCTCCAAGCTTTAAATGCAGCGTCCCTTGCTTTCTTGTGACTTTTAAAAGCAGATGCCTGGGCCGCAAAGTGTCGAATTGAATCCTCTGCTGGATTGCTTTCTTCGATCATATCCTTACGTATTACAGGCACCCCAATAATTTAAATCTTCGTTAATATTTTTCTCTACAAGGCGGAAATTTGGAATTTTCTATGCCGCTGTAAGGTTCAACCTAATAGAATGGGGAAACCATTTTCCTATGCCAATTCCGACAATTCCTTCTCAAAGAGTATGTGTTTAAAACACAATTAGTGATGTTTAAATATGAATATAGTAGTATGAATTACGCTTAGTATTTAAAGAGTTACAAAAATGGATCGTTTGCTGGTGTAGTGTTTTGAACATTTGGAGGTATGCAGGGGATGGGATTTGAACCCACGTACCCCTACGGGACTAGACCCTCAATCTAGCGCCTTTGACCAATCTCGACAACCCCTGCTTTGTTGAAAGGGATTAATAGATACAATATTTAATTTACTGTATCGCAGGCGGATATGTTCTCACCGAATCCACTTTGATCCCATGATCTGTTCCTACTGCGTTAATATTTCTTGATGCCCTGTTATGCTACCTGACCAGTGGATCTCATCAGAACTGATACGGGGATCATGTAAATTATCAGCGCAAGGACGAATCCTGTTGCCATTGAGAAAGACATGAGGTCTGATCCGGACTGGAATGCAAACATATAGCCAGCCACTCCTGCAAGAATAATGAACAGCAGTGCGAGTATTGAACTTGTCCTTATTCTCTGGTCCTTTCCCCTTACGGATATTATCACTATCACTAGGCCAATGACGAAAAGCAGTATTCCTATTGCCATGTGTGGAGCAAGAGAAAGCATCACTGAGCTGAAACCTGACCCCATGGAGAGTGGGAAATTTATTTGGGGAAACAGGTTGAGGTACATTCCTACGAGAAATTCCACAATGAGAAGTGTGAATTGGATCATAATAAGCATACTTATCAAATTGGACCTTTCTGCCATACCAGATAGCATGAGCAAACCAGATATTATACTTATCCTGCTATTGAAAAATCAAAAAAAAAGAAAAGGGGGGATTATGGCAGACTACTTGTCACACTTTCCAGTGGGGCAGGCAGGATCGAAGGTTGCATCAACCTTCAGGTACTTGTCAGGAACCTTCGTTATAAGTTCTATGACTTTATCCTCCTCTTCATGTGAAGGTGCGTCCTTGACCCTTTCTTTCTTATCCTCCGTCTTCTTGCTTTCTGTTCCGGAGTATAGAACCTGTTCAGATTTGCTCCTGTCCCTGTAGACCGTAATTCCCTTGCAGTGGAGATCCTTTGCCATCCTGTAGGCTTTTGCGATATCTCCCGGAGATGCCTCTGCTGGAAGGTTTATTGTCTTTGAAACACCGGAGTCACAATACCTCTGGAATGTGGCCTGCATAAGAACATGCCATTCCGGCTCTATCTCGTGTGATGTGACAAAGAGTTCCTTGACTTCCTGCGGAAGTTCAACGTTGTGCAGGTTGCCTGTCTTGGCTACTTCGTGCATGAGGTCTTCCGAGTAAAGGTTCCTTTCCCTGAGATATGATTCAAACAGCGGGTTGACCTCAATAAGTTCCTGACCGTTCAAGACATGCCTCATGAATGCTATTGCAAAGATAGGCTCTATGCTTGATGAGCAACCTGCGATTATTGAGATTGTTCCTGTCGGAGCTATGGTAGTTGTAGTAGAGTTTCTCATCTTCACGCCCATCTCCTGCCAGGTTGAGCCGTACCAGCCAGGGAAGACGCCTCTCTCTTCAGCGAGCCTCTCAGACTCCATGTGTGATTCCTCCTGAAGGAAGTTCATAATCTTCTCGGCCATTTCGAGCGCTTCCCCGCTGTTGTATCTCACGCCGAGTTTTATCAGCATGTCTGCGAATCCCATTATACCTAGGCCGATCTTTCTGGTGCTCCTTGTCATCTTTTTGATCTGATCGACCGGGAAGTTGTTCGCATCTACTACATTATCGAGGAATCTTGTTGAAAGCCTGATCACCCTCCTCAATCTCTCATAGTCAATTTCCCCGTCCTTGACAAACTTTGCAAGGTTTATTGAGCCCAGGTTGCAGGATTCATAGGGCATAAGAGGCTGTTCTCCGCACGGGTTGGTTGCCTCTATATCTGCGATGTGCCTTACCGGGTTCTTCCTGTTTATTTCATCCAGAAAGATCAGCCCGGGGTCTGCGGTCTTCCATGCCTGGTTGACGATTGCATCCCACATAGTGGAGGCTTTGATCCTGTTGACTACCTTCCTTGACCTTGGGTTTCTGAGCTCTACATAACCATCCTGATCAAGTTTTTCGAAGAATTCGTCTTCCATTCCGACTGATATGTTGAAGTTGGCCAATTTGGTGTTCTGGTTGTCCTTGCTCATGATGAAATCCATTATGTCAGGATGATCATACCTCAGGATTCCCATGTTTGCTCCCCTTCTCTTTCCACCCTGCTTTATAACATCAGTGGTTTTGTCGAATATCTGCATGAAGGAGACCGGACCGGAGGCTACCCCCTTTGTTGATCCTACTAGGTCATCCTTTGCCCTAAGGCGCGAAAAGGCAAACCCAGTTCCACCGCCGGACTTGTGTATCTGGGCAGTGTACTTGACTGCATCGAAGATGTCTTCTATGCTGTCGCCAACTGGAAGCACAAAACATGCTGAAAGCTGGCCAAGCCTAGCGCCTGCGTTCATCATGGTTGGTGAGTTTGGCACAAACTCAAGGTTCTGCATCATCTCCTCGAATTCGTTGATCGTTTCTTCTGCAGTGGTGTAGTTTGTATATACAAAATCCAGAAACTCTTCGAACGAACCTGTCAGGTCTCCATCCTCCACCATGCTGTCGAACGCCCGATTGAGGGTCTCTATTTGAGTATTTGACAGATATGAGAGTTTTTTGCCGTCTTTTCTGACGTTTCCAGTTTTCTGGAATGACTTGTAATCGTAAAGGGAGTCCACTATTCCTAGATGCATTGCAACTCTTCTGAACATCTGGCGTGGTGTTTCTATAATCTTACCTTCTTCATCCTTAAGAAGATATCTTGCTTCAAGCACCTTAACAGCGTTTATTGAAAGCTTGAGATCATCTTTTACGCCCAGTCTCTCCTTCTCTTCCCTTATTGTTCTTCTCTTTTCTCTGTAAAGGATGTATGTCTTTGCAACGTTCTTGAAGGGCTGGTTGTTAATCTTGGTGGTCATCAGGGTACTTTCTACCAGATCCTGAATCTGTTCAACTGTTGGCGTTCCCTTTTTCTTTTCCAGTTCCTTGACTACTTTGTCGGCTATTTTTTCGGCATCATTCATGGTGCCATTTTTCACCGAGAGCATCGCCTTGTAGATAGCCCTGGTGATTTTTGTCTTATCGAACGGCACAACTGTTCCGTCCCTCTTAACGATCTGGTTTATCATTCATAAGCCTCCGAGATGGTAACCTAACCATCTGTAAATCAAATAATAGAGTTTGTATTATTTGATATTTTATTAGCTTTGAATGCAAATTCGATCATATATAACCTACCCTAATGATTACCATGTCTGGATCATAATATAGAAATCAAGCGCTTCCTAATGGAAAATGAAATCTGTAAATAACTTATGAAAACAGTAAAACATGAAAATTAGAACGCTCAATAATTATTATTCACCCCATGAAATATACCTAATCAAATTTAATACCATTCGTCCGATAACTTACTATGAAATTGATCGAGTGCGTCCCTAATTTCAGTGAAGGTCGAAAAGAGGACAGGGTTGAACAGATAGTTTCTGCAATTTCTTCTGTAAAGGGTGTTACCATTCTCGATATGGAGATGGACGAAAACCATAACAGGAGTGTTGTTACATTCACTGCAGATTATGAAAATGTGGTGGAAGCTGCATTTCAGGGCATAAAAAAGGCTGCAGAGCTCATTGACCTGAACAGGCACTCGGGAGAGCATCCCCGGTTTGGGGCAACAGATGTTGTACCATTCATACCGTTGAGCGGAGCAGACATGAATGACTGCGTTAAGCTCGCAAGAATGTTAGCAAAGAGAGTTGGGGAGGAGCTCAATATTCCGGTTTACCTATACAGTGACGCTGCACTCGTCCCATCACGGAAGAGCCTTGAGGATATCAGGGGCCGGAAATTTCAGTTTGAACAGTTAAAGGCATCCATAGATGAAGAAAAATGGAAGCCTGACTTTGGTCCGCAGAAAGTTGGCAGTGCAGGAGCCACAATAATTGGGGCCAGGGATTTTCTAATAGCCTACAATGTCAATCTCAACACCGTGGACATAAATCTCGGGAAAAAAATAGCAAGGGCGCTCCGCGCGAAAGACGGGGGGTTCGCCTTTGTGAAATCGCTGGCATTCTACCTTGAGGATAAGAGGATGGTGCAGATCTCCATGAACCTGACAAATTACAAGAAAACCCCCATATATCGAGTTTTCGAAATGGTCAAAATGGAGGCTGCAAGATATGGAGTCTCTGTGGTGGAATCGGAAATCGTTGGACTTGTTCCAATGGATGCCATGATAGAGGCAACAAAATTCTACCTGCAGCTCAATTCATTCAAGAACGACCAGATCCTTGAGAGAAAACTGTGGAAGTGATTATGTGGAAAGCTATGACACATTTCTGGAAAGGCTTGCAAGCTCATCCCCTGCTCCTGGTGGAGGGGCAGCAAGTGCAATGGTATCTATAGTCGCCTCATCACTAAATCAGATGGTTGCCTCGCTTACAGTCAACAAGAGAAAATACGAGGAATACGAAGGCGAGATGAATTCAATCATTGAGAAGAGCAAGAAGATAGATGCTGACCTCAGGAAATTCATGAAGGATGATGAAGATGCCTTCAATGAGATCATAAAAGCCTTGAAAATGCCAAAGAATTCTGACGAAGAGGTCAAAGAGAGAAAAGATAAGATTGTGGAGGCTTCGAAAGGGGCAATACGGGTACCGTGGAAGATAGCCTCAGCCTCACGGGAAGTCCTTGAGCTCGCGCTGGCTCTTGCCAGGCATGGGAACAGGAATGCCGTCACTGATGCCGGCTGTGCTGCTCTCTTTGCACATTCTGCAATAGAAGGAGTACTCTACAACGTAAAGATCAATCTCAACTCTGTGAAGGATGAAGAGTTTGCCCGTGAGGAGAAGTCTAAGATGTCCATTTTCATGAAAGACTGTGACGGGCTTAAATCCGAAGTCCTCCAACTCGTTGAAGCCGCAATAGGAGATGAATGAGATGGAATTGAGGGAAATATCCGAAATAGCATCCAAGCTTGGGCTTGGGAAGGATGAGTACGAACCCTACGGGAGAACCATGGCCAAAGTCTCGCTTTCGGCCCTGTCTAGGAGGGAGGGGAGAAAAAGAGGGAAACTCATACTTGTAACTGCAATAAACCCGACACCGGCGGGGGAAGGGAAGACCACTACAAGCATAGGTCTCTCCCAGGCTTTCCAGAAACTGGGAAAGAATGTGGCGGTAGCACTCAGGGAGCCCTCTCTGGGTCCATGTTTCGGCATTAAGGGAGGTGCTACCGGTGGCGGAAAATCCACCGTGGAGCCAAGCGACAGGATCAACCTTCTGTTCACTTCTGATTTTCCTGCAGTCTCAGCTGCACACAACCTGCTCTCTGCGCTGATCAACAACCACATTCACCATGGAAACCCGCTAAATATAGACCCGAAGAAGATACTCTTTCCAAGAACGATAGATATGAATGACAGGTCCCTCAGGGAGATCATTGTGGGAGTAGGAGGAAGGGACACCGGTGCAATAACCAATGACAAATTTGTGATTACTCCCGCTTCAGAAATTATGGCAATCCTTGGGCTTTCCCAGAGTTACTCTGACCTTAAGGAAAGGCTCTCGAAGATACTTGTGGGATATTCAACAGACAACAAGCCTGTGTTCGCAGGGGACCTAAAGGCTGCAGGTGCTATGGCTGCGCTTCTGAGGGATGCTTTGAGGCCAAATCTTGTCCAGACTCAGGAAGGAGTTCCAGCTTTCGTTCACACTGGGCCATTCGGGAATATTGCCCATGGAACATCGAGCATCCTTGCAGACAAGTTAGGACTGAAGCTTACAGATTATCTGATAACTGAGGCGGGTTTCGGCTCTGAGCTCGGGGCCGAGAAGTTCATGAACCTCGCAAGCAAAATAGGCAATCTTCCGGTTGATGCGGTGGTAGTAGTCGCAACTATCAGGGCTTTGAAGCACCATGGCAGGGCCGAGGATATCAACCAGGAAAACGTTGAAGCGCTCGAATCAGGATCAGAAAACTTGATCAGACACGTGCAGAACATGCGCCAATTCGGGTTCGAGCCGGTTGTAGCGATAAACAGGTTCCCCAAGGATACTGAGAACGAAATAAAAGCCCTGATCGAAATACTGCAGAAGAACAGCATAAAATTCGCGCTTTCAGAAGTCTTCGCCAAAGGGGGGGATGGTGGAATCGACCTTGCAAAGGAAGTTATCGGAAGCATCCCCGAGAAGGATATCCAGATAAAGAGGACCTATAACGATGATGACGATATCAAGGAGAAGATAGAAAAGATCGCGACGGAGATTTATGGCGCCTCGGGTGTAATATATGAGAAAGGCGCACTGAAGGATATCAGAAACCTCAAGAAAGTCGGAATGGAGGAAGCTCCGGTCTGCCTGGCAAAAACCCAGTACTCATTTAGCGACGATCCGACACTGCTGAACGCCCCCAAGGATTTCAGGATCAAGGTGACTTCAGTCTCGATTTCTTCAGGAGCAGGCTTTGTTGTGCCGCTTCTGGGATCGGTAATGACCATGCCGGGCCTTCCAACCCACCCATCCGCCGAGGGGATAGACGTAGATGAAAATGGTGAGATCACTGGTCTATTCTGAAGACTTTGTGCGAAAAATTCATAGCCCTTTTTTCACCATGTGGGATTCATTGGAGTGTTTCTGATGGAAGGCGAGATCCCGACACTGGATGATATAAGAAAGGCGCAGGAATACCTGAAGGGGAAGATAAACAGAACCCCTCTTTTTTATTCAAGCACTATGAGCAAGACCTATTCCGGCAATATTCATTTCAAGATGGAAAACCTGCAGAAGACGGGCTCTTTCAAAACAAGAGGGGCCATGTACAGGATTTCAAATCTTACAGAAGAGGAGAAAAAGAGGGGGGTGACCACTGCCAGTGCCGGGAATCACGCACAGGGGCTTGCATATTCTGCAATGGTGAACGGTATAGACGCGAAAATTGTGATGCCGGAGTTTGCAACACCCGCTAAAGCAAACGCTGTACTTGGCTACGGGGCTAAGGTCATCCTGCATGGAAGCGACTACGCGGAGGCCAGGGAAAAGGCTGATGAGATCGCACAGAATGAGAATAGGGTATTCATAGAAGCATTCAATGATCCTGCCATCATATCAGGGCAGGCTACAATAGGCCTGGAGATTCTCGAAGACCTCCCAGATGTCGACACCATAGTAGTGCCTGTCGGAGGAGGAGGTCTCATAGCAGGGGTTGCGCTCGGCGCAAAATACCTCAAAAAAGACGTCAGGATCATAGGAGTGCAGTCCGAACTGTCAGATTCAATGCGCCTGTCCATGCTCGAGGGGAAACTTGTCCCAAAGGTGAGCTATGACAGCATAGCGGACGGGATAACGGTGAAGTATCCTGGAGAGCTCAATCTCAAAGTTGCAATGAAATATGTGGATGAAGTAGTAACCGTAACTGAAGAAGGGATTGCAAAGGCATTGTTCAAGCTTCTGGAAAGAAACAAGACCCTAGTTGAGCCATCCGGGGCTGCCGGATTTGCTGCCATAATGGAGGGTAAGGTTAACGTGGCAGGAAAGAACGTCGCAGTTATTCTTTCAGGAGGAAACATAAACTTCCTACTGCTCTCAAAAATAATATTCAAAAGCCTTGAAAACAACTCTGAGCTGGTAAGGATCATGTGCAAGATACCGGACAAGCCGGGGACGCTGCAGAAGATCAGTGCAGCCATTTCGGGGACTGGCGCGAACATATTCCACGCCGAGGTAGACAACCTGATCCAGGATACGCCCATAGGCTTTCAGAGCATCATGTTCACTCTCAGCCTGAGGGGACAGGATCATCTTTCCGAACTCCTCGGGAAGCTAAGGGAAATAGGGTACAAGTTCGATGTGCTCACTTCTTCTGATTTCTGAAGTCAGTATTTGATCTTGAAACCGATGTGGTCAATATAGCCCATGTCAGTAATTTCCACCCTGTCTACTCTTGCCACAGGCATCTCGTTCTGGCAGTAGTCTATCAGCCTCTGAACCTTATCTGTATCACCGGATAACTCTGCTTCTACGGACCCATCCGGCAAGTTCTTCACCCATCCGGACACACCGTACTCAGAAGCAGCATCCCTTGTGCGCCTCCTGAAGTAAACGCCCTGAACCCTTCCGTAAAATCTGACTCTCTTGGTTAAAGGCATACGATGCTGAGTATGCCTTATGAATTAAAATAGTAACGATCCGTCAGTTCCTGCTGACTATTGTAACGATGTCCTCATCCTCAATATCATAATCCAGGCCGACACGCTGGTCAATAACCTTGTTGTTGTTCCGAGTCAGCAATGCATACCTGAACGACCTGAGCATCTCCCTGCTCACTCGCCTGCAGACTTCGCGAACTGTGGCACCACGGGTCAGAACGAGCGGTCTTTCAAAATCAACATCGCCTGATTTCTTCCTTAGATACACCCTTACAAGATCCAGCTCGTCGTAGATCTTCTCTTTGAGTTCCTCCACCCCAACACCAGTTGAGGCTGAAACCTTCACTACCCTTGGGTACTTTGCGGATTCCCTTTTCACCTTTCTGGTGTCGTGGGGTATATCAATCTTGTTCACCACCACTAGAGATTTTGCATAGACCCTGTTCCCGCTAAGAAAATCTATGATATCTTCCATTGTGACGTTCTCCCTGATGTAAAGGTCTGCATTTGTTATCTTGAATTCTTTGATGACCGCCTTAATTTCTCCATTGTCAATTTTAACGTTCTTGGGCTTGTGGATCTTTATTCCACCTTTATTTGCCTTCTTCATTGCAATGTTCTTCTTTCGCCTGTTTACTACAATTCCCACCTTCTCCAGCTCTGAAACGATCCTGTCTATGCCTTTCATATCAGTGTCGGTAATGATGAGTATCAGATCTGCAGATCTGACCATGCTCAGGACTTCGCGCCCCCTGCCTGATCCAAGAGCTGCATTTTCAATGATTCCTGGCAGATCGAGAATCTGTATTTGTGCACCCCTGTAGTCAAGCGTTCCGGGGATGACCTTAAGGGTCGTGAAGGCAAAGCTTCCAACTTTGCTCTCCGTCCCGGTCATAGCGTTCAGGAGGCTGCTCTTTCCAACGCTGGGAAATCCTACGAGCGCAATTGTTGCGTCTCCGGACTTTGGTATTGCAAACCCTCCGCCTCCGCTGCCATGCCTCTCATTCGCCTCGGCCTGAAGCTTTGCAAGCTTAGCCTTAAGAATACCGATGTGGTGCTCTGTAGCCTTATTGTACTCAGTTTTCTTGAGTTCTTCCTCGATATCCTTTATCCTGTCTTCAATGCCGCCCATGTTTTCCTTCCAGATTCATGTTCACTGTATTCCGAAGCTGCCCTATGAAGTGATTCTCAAGACTAAAATCTTTTCAAAGAAGAAGCTGGAACTTCCGGCTTCCTCAAATCTGAGATGTGAAAATTCCTCTTTCAGGCCCTCAATGTCGGTAAGCGTTGAAAGAATAAGATATATTTCACCACGGTCTGAAAGACGGACGGGCGCTTCCCTCAGGAATAGGCGAACCAGCCTGAATCCGTCAGGACCACCATCCCATTGCTCACTTCCCGGAATATTGTCGTCTGTCGGAAGATAAGGCGGATTGAAGATGATAGTATCATATTTTATCCCGATTTCCACTTCATTGAACAGGTCTGAAACAAAAGTGTTAACTTCCACCCCATTTTTCCTGGCATTATTAATGGTGCACTCAACCGCCTGTCCATTAATGTCAACCGCATCAACCTCTGATCCAAGCATGGCACAGTGCACTGACACGATTCCGCTTCCTGAACCAACTTCTAGTACCTTCTTACCGCAGCTGGCAGTTTTGATCATAAGATAGCTGTCTTCTGCGGGCTCATATACCCCTTTGCAAGTTTCAATATTCAGTTTGCCGTTCATGTTCATATCTAATTTCTTCAGCCGGAACAGGAGATTACTGGCAATGCATTCCTATTTGGCTCAAATAGTTTGCCTGTTTTCGGTTCAGGCCAAACGCCTCTTTGTATTATTTGAATACTTTAAATTCACTTACTCCTATATGCGTGTAACATGCCTGACTACATGGTCCCGAAACTGAATGATGTAATGCTTGCGAGAAAGGTGCTGCGCAGATATTTTCCTCCAAGCCCACTGGTCAACTTCCCCGCCCTGGATTCGGAACTGGGAGCTCAAACTTACCTGAAGCTCGAAAACATGCTCCCGACTGGTTCTTTCAAGGTGAGGGGCGCCACCTACCTTATTTCAAAACTGAGTGCCGAAGAGAGGAGGAAAGGTGTGATAGCAGCATCCACTGGAAATTTCTCCCAAGGAGTGTCTTATGCTTCAAGGCTGTTCGGGACCCATGCCATGGTTGTAATGCCTGAGGGGTCAAACCCGGAAAAGGTTCAGGCAACGAGGAGCCTTGGAGGTGAGATAATTTTCCATGGCCCCAGATTTGATGATGCAAGAATATACGCAGAGTCACTTTCAAGAGAAGAGGGGTACAGGTACATACATTCGGCAAACGAGCCCGATCTTGTCGCGGGAGTTGGTACCCTCACACTCGAGGTTCTCGAGGAAGTGCCGGACATAGATGCCATAATAGTGCCTGTAGGTGGAGGTAGCGGTGCGAGCGGCGCTTCCATAGTGGCAAAGGCTGTTAATTCCGGAATTGAAGTTATCGGAGTCCAGTCTGAAAGTTCCCCGGCAGCCTTCCTTTCGTGGAAGGAGGGAAGAATAGTTGAGGCTGAAAACAGGACATATGCTGAAGGCCTTTCAACCGCCGAAGGTTATGAATTCACCCAGAAGATCATGAGAAGGCACCTCGATGAATTTACACTCGTCAGCGATAATGACATAAAGGTGTCCATGAGGCTTGTAGCTGAGAAGGCCCACATCATCCCGGAATCTGCATCTTCATCCTCCATAGCGGCGGCACTTAAGATGAAGGAAAAGATAAAGGGGAAGAAAATAGCCTTGATTATTACGGGAGGGAACTCACCAGATGAGCAGGTCAGGGAGCTTTTCAAGTGATATGGGCCATTGGCTGCGCTGTGGTTTTATGTGTAAAAATATATAAGATATGTTGATTCTACCTACTCCACCAGTATTGAGGGAACGAATTGTCCAATAAGATCATAATTGCAGAGAAGGCTGATGCCGGCAGAAGGATTGCCTACTTCCTGTCGGAAGGCTCCTCAAAGCAGAAAAGGCCCAAGGGAATGAGTTATATAGAGTTCGAGAAAGATGGGGTACATTACTATCTAATCCCTCTAAGCGGCCATATTGTTGAGATCAATTTTCCGGAGACCATGAAGGACTGGAAGTCTGTAGACTTCAGTGAACTGATAGATGCGGACATAATCCATGTTTCCAAGAACAGGAATGCAGTAAACACCCTTCAGGCCCTTTCCAAGGATGTTGATACAGTTGTAGTCGCAACCGACTATGACAGGGAGGGAGAACTCATCGGGGTGGAAGCCCTGGACATCATAAAGGATGCACAGAAGAAAAGCAAGACTACACCCAGCATCAGAAGGGCCAAGTTCAGTGCACTCACCAAGGATGAGATCACAAGCGCGTTTGATGACCTCATCGAGGTTGATTATAACCTTGCAGACTCAGCTTCCGCAAGGGAAGAGATAGACCTGATGTGGGGGGCAGTCCTAACAAGGTTCATATCTGTTGTCTCAAACAGGTACGGAAAGGATTTCCTCTCAGTCGGAAGGGTTCAGACCCCCACCCTCGGCCTCATTGTAAACAGAGAACTGGAAATCAACTCCTTCGTCCCGCAGCAATTCTGGAAGGTACAGGTAGTCTTCCATAAGGAGGGCGATTTTACCGGAGAGTATGAGGGCGGGGACATATTCGATGAAGAGGAGGCCGAAAAGATATTCAATTCCATTAACGGAAGGAACGGATCAGTAATTCAGTTCGAAAAGAGAAATGAGCGTATAGGCAGGCCTCCCCCCTTCAACACTACCGAGTTTCTAAGGGAGGCTTCCAGGATCCAGATTGCCCCTGCGAAGGCGATGAATATAGCGGAATCACTTTACATGAGGGGTCTGATCAGTTACCCGAGAACTGACAACACCGTTTACCAGAGGTCAATAAATCTCAAGAGTGTTCTTAACAAGCTCAAGGAAACAGAGTTTTCAAAGGAGGTTGACATGGTCCTTTCACAGGAAAAGATCAGGCCTTCCAGAGGGAGGACAGAGGCAACAGACCATCCTCCGATCTACCCTACGGGAGCTGCTAAGAAAGGTGCCCTGAAAGGTGACTACGCAAAAGTCTACGAGCTTGTCACCAAGAGGTTTCTCGCGACACTTTACGAGGAAGGCGGGAGGGAGATCAAGGAGGCAACCATCAGGGTCGCAGACTATAATTTCCTGACCAAGGGCGTGAGGATAACGAAGAAAGGGTGGCTGAGCATCTACACGTATTACCACCCCAAGGAGAATTTCCACCCCGATCTTGAAGAGGGAGAGGAGGTTGAGGCCAGAGACTGGCAGAAGAATGAGGATTTCACGAAACCGCCCAGGAGATACGATGTGTCTTCGCTCCTCAAGAAGATGGAGGATCTGAATCTAGGAACCAAGAGCACGCGGCATGACATTATTGCCAAACTCCAGAACAGGGGTTTTATAGAGGGGAACCCTGTCAGGCCGACACCCCTAGGTATAGGCCTAATCAAGTCAATACTCACGGTGGAGTCCCAGATAGCCGAGCCGGAAATGACTGCTGCCCTGGAAGTTGACATGGACAAGATCGCAAACAGCGAGATAAAGAAAACAGAGGTTGTCGATCTGTCCAGGAAAATGCTCCACAATGTGCTGAACGATCTCAAGAAGAATGAATCGGTCATAAAGGATACTATCAGGGAGCACCTCAGAATGGGTTCACCCATAGGGGAATGCCCAATTCACAAAGGAAAGAATATACTCCACATTAAGGAAAGGTCATTCTCAAGGCTGAAGTGCGAGGATGACACCTGCAAGATAGATTTCAAGGCTCCTGCACGGATCCTTATCCAGCTTACAGACAAGGAATGCCCTGTCTGTTCGTTGCCGCAGATTAAAGCCATCAGGAGAGGACAGTCCCCGGATTACAGGTGCATCGATCCATCCTGTGAGTTCAACAAGAGGAAGGACAACTTCGGCTCATGCCCATCTGACGGGGGAAACCTTGTTGTCAGGCAGTCCAGGTATGGAAAGAGGTTCCTTGGCTGCTCGAACTACCCGGACTGCACTGTGACCTACCCACTTCCCCAGATGGGATTACTTTCTGCAACAGGAGAGAAGTGCGAGCATTGCGGGTCTCCGCTGATTGTCGCTACCAGGAGCAGGAGAAAGTGGAAATTCTGCCCCAAGATGGATTGTGAGTTCAACAAGAAAAAAACAGACAAGAAAGGTGAGAAGTCTGATAAGGCTAAGAGTTCCTGAGATTTCCACACTTGTCCTATTTGTCCTCTCTTCCCTCTTTGCAATATTCCTTGCGACCATATTGATACAGCAGAATGCGGGCTTCTCAAATACCACGCCGACAACCGGGATCAGTACTGTCCTTGTTTACATGGTGTTTGCCATAGCTGTGACGTTTTTTATCCTCTATCTTGCAAAGAAGAAGAAAATGCGGATAATGAGGGCAATATTCCTGTTTCTTATCATTTATGTTGTGTTCTACGTGTTCCTTATAGTCGGAACAGTGATAGCCAACACGTATCTCCAGTATTACATCATAATAATAGCAGCGCCCCTGATTTATGCCTACTTCCTGATATTCAGGAACAACTGGTTTGTTACCAACCTGGCCGGATTCTTCCTTTCAGCCGGGGTCTCTGCCATATGGGGTGTCATAGTAGGCATATGGGCGGCAGTAATTTTCCTTATTGCCTTTGCCGTGTATGATTATATCTCAGTTTACAAGACGAAGCACATGGTAAGCCTGGCAGAGGTAGCCATCAATGAGTCACTCCCCCTCCTTTTTGTTATGCCTACAAAGAGAGGTGTGAAACTTGAGGACGTGAGGATAGACCAGGAAGGGGAGAGGAGGGCATTGATGCTTGGATTTGGTGATGTCGCCCTTCCAAGCATAATGGTTGTTTCCTCCGCAATGTTCGGAAGGGACCATATGATCTGGTTCATACTGCTACCACTCCTGGGAGGGATCATCGGAATGATACTTCTCTTCTCCGACCTTGTGAAGAAGCCGGCCCCTGGCCTGCCTTTCATAAATTCAGGTGTTATACTGGGATTTCTCGCTGCCTACCTCATGTTCAACGTTTTCTAGGAATATGTGAGTTCCACGTCTGAAGCCCTGTCCAGTGAATCGACTTCCGATTTGGACAGTTTCCAGCCAGCAGCACCCATGTTTTCCTCTGCCTGTTTGACATTTTTTGCCCCCGGTATCACAATCGCTTCCTTGGAAATGAGATAGTTCAAAGAAACCTGTGCCATTGTTTTTCCGTGCTTTTCCGAAATCTCGCTGATCTCGTTCAACAGGCCGGTAAGCCTTTTCAGGTTATCCTTCGTGAAAAGGGCATCTCCTTTCCTTATTTCATCACCGGGAATATTTCCTTCGTTGTACTTGCCGGTAAGAAGACCTTTGGCAATGGGGCTCCATGCAATCATGCTGATTCCCTTCTGCTTCATATAGGGATACAGTTCACCCTCAACCTCTCTCTGAATCATATTGTATCTCATCTGGTTTGATACAATGGGCAGGTCAGGGCTCTTCTTGGCGTATATCTCCTCTACAAGTGGCCTTGGGAAGTTGCACAGCCCTATGTTCCTGATTTTTCCTTCTTTGACCAGCTGCTCCATTGCAGACATCGTCTCTCCGACAGGGGTGTAGTTGTCCGGCCAGTGAAGCTGGTACAGGTCAATATAATCGGTATTCAGCCTCTTAAGGCTGTTCTCTGCTGCCTTGATCACGTCCTTGTAACGAAAGTGGTATCCTGCTACCTTGGTTGCAATGACAACGTCATCACGGGCATAACCTTCCATTGCCTTTGCCACAACCTCTTCAGAATGGCCGTAGCCATAGACTTCTGCGGTATCGATGAAATTTACCCCATGGTCCAGAGAGTACCTGATTGCCTTGATGCTGTCCTCATCCGTGTAGTCTTCCCCCCAGCCAGATTTTCCTGCCTGCCAGGCACCAAAACCTACGACTGGTACCTTCAGGTCAGATTTTCCAAGAGTGACATAATCCATGTTTTGACAATCCGGGAACCCTTAAAACCATTTACCGGGTGGGAAGAATTGTGTTCCCATTTGGGAAAAGAGGCATCTCCTCAGTGTAGGAAGACTCTCTTTTCCGTGAAGTAAAGAGGCACGCCAAGCCTGTCAGAGGCGTCTATAACTTCCTCGTCCCTGATTGAGCCTCCGGGTTGAATGATAGCCGACACGCCGCTCTCTGCAGCAAGTTCCACATTATCCGAAAACGGGAAGTATGCGTCTGATGCCAGGACTGCCCCCCTTGCCTTTTCTCCTGCCTTTGCGGTTGCTATTCTCATTGCCTCAATCCTGGATGTCTGGCCTCCGCCGATTCCGACCGTGGTCCTGTCCTTCGCAAGAACGATTGCATTGCTCCTGCAGTGCGCTACAACCTTCCAGGCAAACTCCATATCCCGCATGACATCCTTGCCTGCTTCTTTCTTGGTCTTGAGTATGGGCGTGCCAAAATCTGACCTTAAAGGAGTCTGGGCAACTATTCCGTTTGAGATGGCCTTGTACCTGAGGGAATCGTCCCTGATGAACGGAACCTTCAGGACTCTCAAGTTCTTCCTGGTTCTAAGGCGCTCCAGTGCATCTTCATCATAATCCGGTGCAATAAGCACCTCTATGAAGCGCTTTTTCATCTCGTCAAGCGTAGCCATGTCAACCTTGCGGTTCAGTGCAATCACTGAACCGTATGCAGACTCACTGTCAGCGTCGATTGCCTTCCTCAGTGCTTCCGCAAGTGTGTTTCCTGAAGACACTCCGCATGGAGTGTTATGTTTTACCACAACCGCGGTTGTCTCATCGAATTCAAGTGCTGTCTCAAAGGCTGCATCAGCATCAACAAGGTTGTTGTATGAAAGCTGCTTCCCGTTCAACTGCTCAGCGTTTGCAATGCCATTCCTGCTTCCGTCAGAGAAAAGGTATCCCTTCTGGTCCGGGTTTTCCCCATACCTGAGCTCCTCCTTCCCCTTGTAATGCAGGAAAAGTTCCTCAGGAACTGTGTTGTTCAGCTTCCTGTAGAGCGAGTTGTATATATTCACGTCATACTCAGCTGTCCTCGCCATTGCCCTCATGGCAAGCATCTCCCTTGTCCTCATGGAGATTGAGCCCATCTGTGACAGTTCTTCCGACACTACTTTGTAATGTGAGGGGTCGGTGAGCACGATCACATTCCTGTAGTTCTTTGCAGCTGCCCTTACGAGTGAGACCCCCCCTATGTCAATATTTTCGATCATTTCGTCGAGGTTTCCGCTTGATGCTGCCTTTTCGAAAGGATAGTAATTAACCACTACCATGTCAAACTCGGGTGCGCCAATGCTGTCAGTTTCCTCTCTGCTCTTCTGGTCCCTGTTTGAAAGGATTCCGGAAAAGACCTTCGGATGCAGTGTCTTGACCCTCCCCCCAAGTATTTCTCCAAAACCGGTGAGTTCCGAACTGTTCCTCACGTCGATTCCATTTTCCTTGAGGTGCTTGTAGCTCCCCCCGGTGGAATATATCTCGTCCAGGTGGTTTGAAATTCCTTTTATGAATTGTACAAGGCCAGTTTTGTCGAAGACGCTAATGAAAACCTTCATCGTAAAGTAATGTGCCTTTCCAATATTAAAATGACTTATCCCGCCCCCGCCGGGAACTGCGGCCGAAGTAATATTAATAAACTCCTCGTTGTTATATAATAATGGAAAGAATGGTTCATATCTGGAAGATCAGGTGTTCTTCCTGCAGCAATGAATTTTTGCATGAATTCAGGGCATCTGACATTCTGAGGCCACATATTTTCGCGGAGCTTTATTTCAAGTGCCCGATATGCGGAAAAAAAGCCTTTGACCAGGTCAGGCCACAGGGCAAGATGCATGAGGAGGAATGGAGGGAGAAACACCCGGACATGAGCCTTTCCGATCTTCCGGAATATGGGCCCGAACCCAGCAGCTAATAATGCCCGGGCAATATTCTCCTGAATAATACTGTAATTATTACCGGACACACTGCTTGAAAGACCTTGTCACACATTGTATTACCATTAGTAATATTTTTATGATATGGGTAATTTTCACAAAGACGACAACAAAAGATTTAATATTCTTTAAATATGAACGGAAGAGGAAGCACAATGGCTAGAAACATTTCAGTAGAAACACTGTGTCAGATTCCAACAGCGAAAAAAGAGGTCGAAATAGTAGAAAGAAAGGGAAAAGGTCACCCGGATAGTGTCTCTGATGGCATTGCAGAAGCAGTAAGCAGAGAACTCAGCAAATATTACCTCAAAGAATATGGAAGGATACTTCACCATAACACAGACCAGGTAGAGGTCGTGGGAGGTCAGTCAGCACCTAAGTTTGGCGGCGGTGTTGTTCTTGAGCCGACATATATTCTGTTGAGCGGTAGGGCTACTACAACAGTCGGGAAGGACAGGATACCTTTCAAGTCTCTTGCAATAAAAGCAACCAAGAGCTACCTTTCTTCCAATTTCAAGCACCTTGACCTTGACTCCGACATAATGATAGATTCCAGAATTGGCCACGGCTCAATAGATCTTATTGATGTGTATGACACTTCAAAGCTGAGGGCAAATGATACTTCATTCGGCGTCGGTTTCGCGCCCTACAGTGATACAGAGAGGCTTGTCCTTGAAACCGAAAACTATGTGAATGGGGCCCTTAAGAGCAAGTTGCCCGCGATTGGATACGATGTGAAGGTAATGGGGTTCAGGCAGAAAGATACAATAAACCTGACCATAGCTGCAGCTTATGTGGACAAATACGTCAAGGACAGAAAAGAGTATTTCTCCATCAAGGAAGAGCTCATGAACATGGTGAAAGACAATGCTGTCAAGTTCACGGACAAGGATGTAAATGTATTCGTTAACACAGCGGATGAAGAGGGCGATGAAAAATCGGCGACCTATCTCACAGTCACTGGCCTTTCCATGGAGAACGGGGATGACGGGTCAGTTGGAAGAGGAAACAGAGTAAACGGCATTATCACGCCATACAGAGCGATGAGTATGGAAGCCGCTGCAGGAAAGAATCCTGTAACACACGTCGGAAAGCTCTACAATGTTCTTTCAAACCTAATAGCACAGGACATTGTCAAGGAAACAGGCAATGATGTGGAAGAGGTTCTTGTCAGGATCGTGTCCCAGATCGGAAGGCCGATCGATGACCCGCACGTGGCAAGCATTCATGCAATATATGCAGATGGCGTGGACGAGTCAAAGCACAAGAACAACATAAGAAGAATTGCAGATGAAAGACTTGCACACATAACAGACCTCACACAGATGTTTGTTGACGGCAAGCTGTCTGTATTCTAAATCCCTTTTTTATATTAATTTCCACATAAGATAGGCGTCTGATGAGTCACTGTAGTAGGCCCTTATTGTGGATATAGTGGAGAACCCGTATTTCTGGTAGAAATGAATTGCTTCTGTGTTGTCGGTCCTCACCTCAAGCCTTATACTCATTATGTTGTGCATCCTGCACAAATCAATGAAATCATTCATCAAGGCTTTACCGATTCCCAGATGCCTGAACTTTTCTTCAACCGCAAGGAGAAGTATGCGTGCCTCAGTCCTTGAGAATTTTCCCCCTGCTATGAAACCTATGATGCGATCGTTGAGGGTGTAAACCATGAAGGCATCCCTCCAGGAATGATACAGATCCATCATCAGATTTGTGGTGTAATACTCAGTAAGAGACGAGTTTGCAATTTCAACCACTCTCTCGATATCTGAGATTTCAGCGTTCCTGATCTTGCCAATATCCTCGCTCTTCAGTGCCATTACAGTATTCTTTCATATTGCAATTCAAGGTATTACTATTTTGCCATTTTTGGCAAAACGGCGCCATATTATTGCATATTCGCGACTATTCCGCCATGAGCCTGGACTTGATCAGTCTGATCTCCCTGTTGTATGCTTCTGCAACGTCCCCAAACACGAGAGTTCCCTGGAAGGTCTTCTTCCACTACGATAAGCTTTCCGGAAGTGGATTTTGTCAGCAGATTCAATGACACGTTTATGTTTTCATCCTTGGAAATGGTCAGTGGGTCCCTTGACGTGATGTCGCTTACTGAGATGCCGTAGAGATCCATGCCATATTTATCGTCTTCAAGGGAGAGGTATCCCTCAAGCTCCCCATCTCTCTTAACCACAACACCCTTGGTCCTGGTGGAATGAAGAATGATGAGGGCTTCCCTCATACCCATTTCTGGTGAGACTCTTCCATAATTCCTTTCCATTGCATCATAGACGGCTACTTCCTCCATTACCGGCTTCGGGTATTCCAGCCTGTGCGCAGGAGAGGCAGCCCTGTTCAGATACTGTGCCCTGTAAATGGTGTTGCCAGTGCCTGAAACAAAGTATGCGATGGCTGTGGTGAAGGAATCAGTGCTTCAGCTTCAAAATCCTGTTTGTAGAGTATTTCTGTGCTGAGCAAGGCTCCACCGAAAGGGGCAAGGAAAGTGCTGCCAATGCCAGCACCTATGCCTGCAGCCATGGCAATTCTTCAGTCATGATCGCTCATGTGGAAAACATCTGCAACAAAAGAGCCGTATCCGGAAGCAATCAGGGCGGCAGGGCCTTCCTTTCCTCCACTTCCGCCGGTCCCTATGGTGACTGCTGATGACAGAAGCTTTACACTCGGTATCTGGGGTTTGATCTTGGTGCTCCTGTGGACAGCTGCTATTGCCGCGTCTGTCCCATGGCCCTCTGTCTCCGGGGCGAACCGGTATACAGTGAAAGCAGAGATCAGGCCTCCGGCAACTGTTGAAACCGGTATTAACAGTCTCCCATAGTGCCCGAAAGAGCAGTTAAGGGAACCTCCCTCACCTCCAGGATCGGGGAGAGTCAGGCCAGTCCACTCCTGTGAAAAACAGATTTGTCACCATTTCTATTGCGTAGTAAAGAGCAAGTGAGCCCAGTCCAGCTATTATACCTATGATAACACCTAATACTGCACTATTCGAATCTGTTAAAAAATTTGAATGCGTCTCGTACAGGATCTTCACTGAGCATCATGAACGGTATGTAGCTCCTGAAATACGAGGCTCGCTTATCCAGTATGACCGCCATGCCAGTGTCTTCCTCAGTCCTTATAAGGCGCCCTATTTCCTGTTTCAGCTTGATAAGCGTGGGGAAAGTGACAGAATATTCCCACCCTCTCCTGTAGAGATGTTCATAGTAGCCGTAGACTGAACGTTGACGGGCATCGGGCCTGGGATAAGGTATCCCTGCAATTATTACCATTTCCAGTTCCTTCCCCGGGAAATTCATTCCTTCTGACAGTTTCCCTCCTGCAACAGCAAGAATCGGCTTTCCACCTTTCCTGAATTTCCTTACCATGTCCATGGACTCCACCTGGGATGATCCCCTCTTCTCCGATAGGTACGGGAAATCGAATCCAGCTTCTGCCACTTTGTCGAGAGTGCTGTACGAAGGGAAGAATACGATGCTGTTCCTCTTTACTGTATTGACAAGCTCCGAGATGAGGTCTCTCATCTTTGTCACCTCATTGCGGTCAAACTCGTCAAATTTGGTAGTAACACCTTCATAGTAAATCACAGACCTTCTCTCGTCGGGGAACATGTAAGGGATTGATCTGTGCTTTATGGACTGGAACCCAGTCACATTCTTGTATATCTCAACCGGTTCAAGCGTTCCTGACATGTGTATGGTCTTGGACTCCTTCAGGGGAGAGAGGATCAGGGAGGGGTCAAGGCAGAACGCTTCAATAGAGCCGTTTTTTCTGTTAGAGAGGATAGCAACATAGCGATCGTCGTCCACGTCCTCCCACATCTGCAGTCGCTCCGCAAGGGCGTTTACCCTTGACCTTGGAACTTTCCCCTCGTTCTCTTTCTTGGACAGGATATCTTCGCCGAGGATGCTGAGATACACAATAAGATTCCTGAATTTTTCACTGTTCACGGAGTTTGTCATCATTACATACTCCCTGAACTCGTCAAATCTGATTCGCGTATCTTCCCTTCCTTCGAGCCTGTCATCAACGAGGCTGAGCATGCCTGACCTGATCATCTCCGTGAAGTCTGATGCGCGTACCCTTGGCATAAGCTCTATGTCCCCGAACTCGACCGCTTCCTTTTCTGCCATGTTTATCTGGTTGACTGATATTTCAAACGATGAAACCTCCCTAGCCAGATCAGGAAGATTATGTGCTTCATCCATAACCACTACAAGATTGTCTCTCGTTACGCCCCAGTGGTTAAGGAACCTCTCGGCCACTGGAACATTAAGGAAAAATGCATATGGGGCCACCACGACATCTGACTTTGTCATCGCCGACTTCAGGGACTCGTACGGGCAGACGACGTTCTTAATCCCGTACCTGTAAAGCTGCTCTGCAGTCGGAAGTTCTGAAAATATCTTCTCTGAAGTTTCCTCGGACTTCACCTTCTCATTGAAGAACCTGCATGCCTTCTGGTTTCCTGCCATGACCTTCTTTTTCCTGGCAGAGCAGAACTTTGAAAGACTTTCGGAATTGAATTCATCATTTCCTTCAATTTCATGATAGAGTGTGCACAAATTTCCACGGCCCTGAAATGGGAGCGCTTTTATTCTGAAGGTGCGGTTGATCTCCCTGAGTTCCGTTATAACCTGTTCCTGCTGAGAGTTTGTCCGCGTAAGATAAAGGATCTTGCAACCGGGGTTTGACTCAACATATTTCATTGCTGAGATCAGGCCCATGAGTGTCTTTCCGGATCCCGTGGGCGATTCTACGGCTGCGCCAACGTTGCTTGAAATTGACCTTGTGATGAAATCTATGGTTTTCTTCTGGTAATCTCTGAGTTCGTAAGGAATGTTCAAAATATCAATTTTAGTAAACTATGCAGTTATAAATTTATATCGTAATTCCTGCGTGAATTTGGCTGGAGAACTTCAAACCACCCATTGGGATAAAGGTAGCTGTTTTGTGCCATAATCAGGCTGTCCGAAGACCGTTAATACGAATTAAGATTATGAAAATGTGGTTGTTGGTGTTATTCTAAGGATCCGAGTGAGCTTTCAAGAAAGGAAAAGATGAGCCCTGAAGAAATTACGCGCTCCATAAGGCTTGCGCTTGCTGCAGAGCTAGACGCCATTAACTTCTATGAACAGCAGTCCAGCCTTATTCCGGACGGGGCATTCAAGAAGGCCCATGAAGACATAGCGAAGGAAGAGATAACGCACTTTGGCGAGTTTATGAGGCTCCTTTATGAGCACGAACCTGAAGAGTTCGGGAAGATGAAAGAAGGGTGGGACGAGGCGTCCGGCCTGCTGTCAACGGGAGATGCTCCGGAAGGATTCGGAGCCATCCCAAGAGGTGATTCCAAGATGGGAAATAATGAGGGTAAAATGCTGCCCCTTCAAGAGTTTCAGGTTTGTAGAGTGAGTGGTCAGGAAACGGAATTCCCCCTCCTGAGGATGAGAAGAGAATTCTTCCATTAAAGCGATTTGTTCACGATTTTTCATTGAGAAAAGGCGGTGTCGAGGCGTACATGAAAGAGGAGGAAAAAGAAAACGTCAGAAAATTTGAATTGCTTCTCGGAAATGAACTTCTAACCGATCACGAACTGTCCCACGGCAAGAGATCAGAAAAGATGAAACCCGGAGACCGGTCGAAGTCAGGACAGGTACTTGAGGACGTTTTCAAAACCAAGGAAAAACTGATTTGAGCAGGTTATGTGTCCACACCACTTCTACTGATATCAAACAGTGTCTTAAGGCTCCTCCTTGGGCAATCCGGGGAGAGCGGGCAGACTGAGCTGGATCTCATAAAGGAAAGTATTGGAAAAGTCGAGATTCCCCACATACTTAAGGGCAACCAGATAATGGTTACGATCCCGGACAAATTGTGGGTGATGATCTCAAAGTATCCTGAGATCAGGGAAATTTCTGAAACTGCGGACGCAAAGAATTTCGTGATTGAGGGCAAGGTTACCCCTCTTCTTTATGACAGCAGGACTTCAGTATTACTAGATTGGAAAAATTAGAGACCGATGGGAATGCCTGCAGGCATTACTCCATTTTTTCTTCAAGCTCAGCCTTTTTTGGAGACAGGGCCTCAGGCTCAGGCAGGAACTTCTGGGCTTCCTCTATCTCTCTTACCGCGTCCTTGTACTTGGCCATTTTTTCATAAATTTCAGATTTTGCAATATAGTAATTGTAATTCTCAGGAACCAGTTTCAGAGCCTCATCCAGGTCTGCAAGCGCCTGATCATACCTTTCCATTGCAACAAGCAGCTCGTGCCTTCTGTATATGAATATCTGGTCGGTTGAGTTCAGCCTGACACACTTGTTGAAATCCTTGAGGGCGTCTTCCATATTGTCCATTTTCCAGTAGAGGTTTCCCCTGTTGTAGTAGTAATCGGGAACATCTCCCTCAAGCTTTATGGCCTTGTTGAACTGCTCCAGTGCCTCTTCGAGCCTTCCGGCATCCTCCAGTGCAGCTCCTAGTGCATTGTAATAATCTGCGTGATCGGGATATATCTCGACGGATTTCTGGTAGTCCTTGATCGCCTGGTCAAGTATCTTCATGGAATAATAGGCCAGTCCCCTGTTGAAATAATAGTCAGGTTCGTTGTTAACTACCTTTATGGCTTTTGTGAACTGCTCGATAGCTTCAGGGTACTTTTTCAGGTTGAAATATGAAATGCCCCTTTCATTGTAGTCATCTGCCATTTCATCTTTATCTGTAGGTTGGAAATTGCTTGGCACATTTCTCGCAGTCGTACGCCATATTTTAATTTTAACTATAGTACTAAGCTAATGTTGATCAAACAGTCAGTACAGTTTTGAGGTTCGGACTTTTTCCCGGATCTGCCTTACTGTGTCCCAGTGGGTCCTTATTATCTGGCTTATGTCGAGCCCTTGGGTCATTGCCCTCTCTATGAAATCCCTTGTAACAGGATCGGCCGGGTAGCCGGAGCCGATCTCTCCATACTTTTCCTTGATCCTGTCAATCTCCCTGTCCCTGATCACCTTTGAAACTATGGAGGCTGCTGAAACTGCAGGGTAATCCCTGTCAGCTTTGTGGATGCACCTTACTGTTTTCCCGGATTCGCGCGACATTCTTTCTGATGCCCTGTTCTCATTGACATCAAAGCAGTCGACAACTATCTCACCATCCGCTAGTCCAGCGAGCTTTACGGCAAATTGCAGCTCTATTTCGTTGAGTGTCTTCTCATTCATCAGGTCATTTATCTCCTCAACTGAGATGATTGTGTGCTCAACCCTGTTCGCCACGCTTAGGATTCTGGTGTAAAGTGTTTCCCTTCTGCTCCTTGACAGCGTCTTGGAATCCCGCACCCTGAGTTCCCGCAGTACATCCGCATCAGCACAGACCAGAGATATCACCATAGGCCCTAATACAGGGCCGCGTCCGGCCTCGTCTATCCCGCAGGCCACACTTTTCCTGCCTGGTTGTGATGTCATAAAAACACTTGCTTCATGCCGTGCTGGCACTAATCCGTATTACAAAGAATCTTAATATATATAGGCATGTTACGCACCTATCATAAGTCAGTGATCCAAGTGGAAGACTACAAAACCTTCATGTTAAGAACAAAGGAGAAGATCGATCTTCAGCTTGAGGATTTCTTCAGGAATAAGATGTCCAGCAACTGGGATTCCCTTACCTCCACCGTTGTGGAAACCATAAGGGATTTCACCCTGAGAGGCGGCAAAAGGCTGAGGCCCATACTTATGGTACTTGGCCATAACCTGTTTGCAGATGAGAACGACAAGATAGTCAAAGCGTCCATTTCTATGGAGTTGACTCAGACCTATCTCCTTATACACGACGATATCATGGACCAGAGCGATTTGAGGAGAGGAATGCCAAGCTTCCATGTGGATATAAGAAACAGGCTGAACCTTACACATGATGATGCTCAAAGATTGTCTGAGAACCTCGCAATTGTTGCAGGAGACCTTGCAGACAGCTATTCCCACCAGGCGCTTTTTGATGCGGGTTTCGGGAGCGAGGAAACCCTCAAGGCCAGTGTCGAGTTGTCCAGAATAATAGAGACTACAGGATACGGCCAGCTCCTGGACGTTTACTCCTCCATCCATGATTCCTTCGTCCAGAACGACCTGATGCGCCTTCACCTCTGGAAGACCGCCAAGTACACGATTGAGGGTCCGCTTGTCCTTGGTGCATTGCTAAGCGGGACTAAGAAGGACTTCTCCTATCTCAGCCACTACGGCTACCTCCTCGGTGTTGCCTTTCAGCTTCATGATGACATACTTGGGCTCTTCGGTGAAGAGAAGCAGACTGGCAAATCGATAAAGGGCGATGTTAACGAGGGAAAGAAGACCCTTCTCATGATCAAGGCTATGGAGAGGTCGGGAGACAGTGAAAGGGAGTTCATCAGAAAATGCCTTGCATCCGGGAACGTTTCTGACAACGATTTCAGAAGGCTCCAGGAACTGGTGAAATCGACCGGGTCTCTTGATTATTCCAGGGACGTGATGAGAAAACTCGTTTCAAGAAGCAAGGACTATGTGAGGAAGATGGACGGAAATTCTGAAATCAAAGGATTTCTTGAATGGTTTGCTGACTATATAATCCAGAGGCAGAACTAGAATCTCGGTCTGTGCCTGTTATACATCTCTTTGAGTGTGTTTTCATCTATGTGGGTGTAAATCTGGGTGGTTGCAACGCTTGCATGACCCAGAAGCTCCTGTATGAAACGTATATCACCGCCATTTCTCATAACGGTTGTTGCGAATGTGTGCCTAAGAACGTGAGGTGTCACTTTCTTCTTTATTCCAGCTGTCCGGGAAAGTTCCCTCACTATTCTTTCTATTGATGATGTGTCATATCTCGATCTCTTGTTGCTCACAAATAATGCTTTAGTTGCAGGGCGTAGTCGTCTCCTGTACTCGAGATGTTTTTCAAGAGATGCTTTGCATTCGTCTGGAATCACTACTATTCGTCCCTTGTCCCCCTTCCCGCTCCTGATGCGAACTATATTCTCGTCCAGATCAATGTCGTCAAGATCGAGAGCACAAAGTTCGCCGACCCTTATGCCCGTGTAAATAAGAGTGTTTATGATGGCATTTATTCTATGGTCTACGCTTGAATGTTCGAGAAGTGCTGAAGCTTCCCTCTGGGAGAGATAAACCGGCATTTTTCTTGACCTTCTTGGAGCTGTCAGGTTCATAGGCGGGTTTATTCTGTTCGACTTGAGAAGGAGCTTCACGGCATTTATGGCCAGGTGCTGGCTGGCCTTGGAATAGTTCTTTACTGAAACGAGGTGGTTCTTGTATTCATCTATGTCATCCTCATCGACTGCGGCGAGAGGCTTGTTCAGGAAAGACAGGAATCCCTTTGCCATGTAGGAGTACTGCCTGACAGTGTACCTGCTCTTCCTTTCGCCTGTCAGATACGACTGGAATTTTTCATACAATTCGTCAGAGGCAGAACTCAACTTCTATTCCAATGTTTGTTTAAATAAGTATTTTGCTGTCTTTCCGGTTCAAAAAGAAAACAGCTAGACTTTAGAATAATGCTGACATCTTAAGGTATGAAAGGTGCTGTTGTATACAAGCCTCTTGGAAAGGAGAACCTGAAATTCGAGGATGTAAATGTGCCTGAACCCGGAAAGGGAGAGATAAGAGTCGGATTCGAAAGAGCGGGAATGAACCCCATAGACTACAACGTAGTGGCCGGAAAGGTAGTTTACAGCCTCGCCCCTTTTCCTCACATACCAGGCTCAGAAGTAATGGGTGTAGCAAAGTCCGATGGAAAGCGCATCAGGAAAGGGGACAAAGTCATAATCTACCCGAGAATTTTCTGCGGAAACTGTGATATGTGCCTCACTTCAAGAGAATACATGTGCACAAACGGAGGTCTCTGGGGAGTGGTATCAAACGGCGGGTATGCAGAAGAGTTCAACATAAACGAGGATAACCTGTTTAAGATGCCGCAGGGAATGGACCCTGATGTGGCAGTCAGCCTGCCCATAGGTGGCCTGACTGCTTACCATGCCCTCATTAGAGCAGGAGCGAGCCATGAGAAAAGGATCCTGATATATGGCGCTTCCGGAAACACCGGTATTTTTGCCACACAGCTTGCGTCACATTTCGGCATGGAAGTCCATGCCGTATCAAGAAAGGAGTGGGTAAAGGATTATGGCGCTTCTGAAGTTTACGATCCAGACAGCGTGCCCGAAAACCTGAAAGTGGATATTGTCATGAATTCACTGGGGCAAAAATTCTGGAAGGATTCCCTGAGCCACCTCTCTGCCGGAGGCAGCCTGGTGACGTTCGGAGTGCTGACCGGCAAAGAGGCTGAGGTTGACATAGCCGCCCTGTATACTGCAGAACGGACAATAATTGGTTCAACAGGTGGGTCCAGAAAGGAGCTTCTCGACCTCGCTGACATCACAGCCAGGAAGGGTCTCAAGGTGAGAGTGGCAAAGCGCTTCAAGCTCGCCGACATAAAAGAAGCCCTGGACTATTTCCCGAAAGTCAAGGACGGCAGGCTGATACTGGAGGCCTGATTCACCTGGTGAGTCTTTTAAGGCTCCCTATTCTTTCTTTTATGGTTCCAGAGAATATGTAGGATGCAGACACCAGGATATCCGCTCCGGCCTTGGCCGATTTTTTTCCAGTCTCAAGGTTGATTCCACCGTCCACTTCTATCTTCGTGCCCAGCCCGTTGTCCTTGATGAAGGCTGATGCTTCCGATATTTTGTCAGTCACGTCAATGAATTTCTGGCCAGAGAACCCGGGATGCACTGACATTATCAGGAGAATTTCCGTTCCATCGAGAAGATCAGAGACCTCCCTGAATTCTGTCCCGGGATTGATGACGAGGCCATACTTCAAGCCTTCATTCTTCATGTTGTTGAAAAGGCCCCTCAGATTGACTGGAGATTCGTAATGTATGAGGAGGATATCAGAGCCAGATTCTGCAAACTTGGTGTAGTATCTGTCTGGCCTGTCAATCATGAGATGCACCTCTAACGGCAGTTCTGTAGATTTTCTAACTGCTTTTACTATGTCAGGGCCCATTGTCAGGTTGGGAACAAAGTGTCCGTCCATCACATCAAGATGGAATGATGCAGCCCCATGCCTTTCGCATTCTTCAATCTGGTTCTGCAACACCCTCAGGTCTGAAGAGATAATCGATGGTGAAACCAGCATGCAAGACCTGATGGAAACTTCTCTTAACCATTTTTGCATTTTCTGACATTGTCAACTTCTGGTTGATGATTACGCAAGATAGAAATATATATAT
>OFHJ01000002.1_pt1 | contig 85459 bp, 69 predicted proteins | sample 1522001 | NCBI WGS metagenome assembly OFHJ01 (sample SAMEA2464838, study PRJEB22497) | soil metagenome | biome: Grassland; feature: Farmland; material: Clay | place: Australia | collected 2013-02-01 | depth 1.2 m | reverse complement strand
TCTGCACTAGAGGGTGCTGCGGGGGCGTGCGCCCCCGCGGTGCGGGGGTGTGCGTGGGGGCGAGCGGGGGTGGAGCGACCGCCGTGGGGAGAAGGGGGGGCGGGGGCCCCGCGGCCCGCCGGAGGGGGGGGGGCCGGCGTTTGCTGGGCGCGGGTGTCCCGTTTAGGCGCCGGGCTGGGCCGGGGGCCCCGTTCGCCCCAGCCCAGCCGGCGCGGCGACGGCGACCGAAGATGCGCCGCGAAGGGCAATGTGGCGGGCATCGTCCAGGCCTGCGCGCAACGCCCGCCAGGGCGCCCAAGAGCCGCGGCGCCGGCTGGCGGCCAGCGCCGCCACAGCGTAGCCCAATTGCAGCCACGCAAAGCCGAGCCGGGCGCCGCGGCGACGGCGCCAGTTGCGGCGATAGAGATAGGCGTCGGAGCGGGCCTGGCGGCGCAGAGGATGGTCGCGTTCGCGGCCGATCGCACTTTGACAGTGAGTCAAGCGAGCCGCGGGCGTTATGAGTAGGACAGCGTCTTGCCCGAGGCGGGAGCAAAAGTCCACGTCCTCACCATCGCAGACACCGGTCAGATTTTCGTCGAAACGCAAGCGGCCCACCGCGGAGGCACGAAAACTCATCAAGCCGCCCCCCAACCGCGTCACACGGCGCGCCAGGCCGTGGCGGGAATGCTGCGCCCGCCAGTACACGCCTTGGCGATCGTCGTGGAAGCAGCCGCGAGCAAACAACGCGCGCCAGCAGCGGTACGGCAAAGGCGGACGGGCATAGTTGGTGACGACGCCGGAGATGCCAACCGCCGCGGGATGGGCGCGGTAGGCGGCATGCAGCGCGGCAAGAAACTCCGGCTCCAAAACGACGTCATCGTCCAGGAACAACCAAATGCCACCCTGGGCCAAATCCATCGCCAAATTGCGCGCGGCGGCGCCGCCGGTAACGAAGGGAACGCGGAGGTAGCGCAACGTGATGCCCAGCGGCTGGGGATGCTGTTGCGCCATGGCTAGCAGGCGTTCGACCCGGAGGCGGCTTTCCTCATTGTCGCTTTGGTCCACGATCAGCAGCTCGATCGGCGGCGTGGTCTGCACGAGCAGGCTGGCCACGACGTTCTCCAAATCCGCCGGCCGGTGCTTGGTGGGGATGATGACCGAGATGGCGTCAGTATTCACGGAAGATGAATGCCCCATTCTTAGCGCGCGCGATTGGCGAGCGCCGGGCGGTGCGCGCCATCGCCGCGGCCGGCGCCGGTCGCAAAGGAAGCAAAGGTGCGCGGGCCGTCGCCGGCCCGCGCGTTAGATTGGCAATGATGACAACCTAGGCTATGCCGCCGCGCGGCCAGAGGGCAACAGCAGGCGGCGCCGGGTGAGATAACCGAGCCCGATCAAGCCGAGGCCAAACAGCAGCAAGGTGGCGGGCTCCGGAACGATGGAACCGCTCACGGTGCCGCTTCCGGAGGCGGTGGCGCTCAACGTCGCCCCGCCGGCCAATTGCACCGTGCCGGAGATCGTGGCGGAACCGCCGGTCAAGCTATTGGCCGTGGCCTGCAATTCCACCTGACCATTGGAGCCTTGGCTGAAGCTGAGATTGGACAAGGCCCCGGAAAATACGGTGGCGCCGGTGGAGCTGGTCAGATTGATGGTCGCGCCCACCAGACTGCTGGCGCTGGCCGTGTAGGTGGCGCCGCCATTCGAGCTGGTTAGTGAAATCGGCCCGCTGGAATCGATGGTGAAATTCGACGCCCCGGAGATGCTGCCGCTGCCGGTGGCGGCGCCCGTGATCGAACAGCCGGTTGTGCCGCAGGTTCCCAGGCTGGTGGTCAGCGAGCCCGAGCCGCTGCCAGTGAAGCTGATGGCGTCGGACGTTCCGCTAGTTAGCGAAATAGCTGTTTGTGCCTGGGCCGGCAACAGCCCGACCCCCAATGACAGAGCTGACAGTAGTGCGGTGTACAGCGCTTTTCTCATACCACGTTTCCCCTTTGTGTTATTCGTTGGCAATATGTTGCCGCTATCTTCATCGCACGCAGCGTGCCATCCCGGGGGGCGAACGCCGCGATGGTAAGGCATTTCTTATCAGTCGCCGACGGCGCAGCGGACGAAAACTTGGGAAGGAAACTTGCACAAGCGCGGAGAAGTGTTCCGGACCGCGGTGGCGGCAGGGGGCGGAGAGGCGCGCGGGGGCAATGAACGACGAGGCAAGTTGCGCGGCGCCGCGGTTTGGTCCGACCCATTTCTCCTCCCCGCAAAACCCCAGGCGGCATTAGGCACCGGGTTCGCGGGCTGCGGATTCGCGCCTCGCGACGCAGCCGCGGCTGGGATCCCGGGGATTATCCTGCTCACGGCTGGCGATGGGGCTGGGCTTGCGATGGGCGGGAGTTCGCGACCGGGCAGGGAGGCGGCGGAGAACATTAATGGGCGCGGGCCCCGTCCCCGCCATCCCGGCCGGCGCGTCGCTGGACGCCGCGCCGCATCCGTTGCCGGGGCAGGCCGCGATGCGGAGTTTCGCGGCCCTTCCGCGCCTGCTGGCCCCCCGGGCAAATGGCGCGGCCCCCGCGAGCAGAAACTCTTGCGAGCAAAGCGAATGCGCGGCCCCTGCGGCCGAACGCCGAGGCGAGAACCCGATATTTCAGGGGGGAGACATTGTGGCGCAAAGGCGGCCGCTCCGCACTGCACGGCTGCGGCCCTGTTTCCAGCGTCCCACGGCAGCACACGCCGCAGCATTCTTGAAACCACCGAATTGGGAGCCGTTGCGGCCGCGGGCCCCGGCTGAACTTCCCACCTGGAACGACCGCCAACCGAGGCCCACCTGCCCTATGGGTTCGTCCGCGTGCAACGAACCGAATGATTGGCGCGGCCCCCGCGCAAAGATTGCAGAAGGCCGAGCGGCCCGCGGCCGCTAGGCTTGCGCCAGCGCGCGGCGCCGATACAGGAACGCGCAGCCGATGAGGCCAAGGGCGAAAAGCCACACGGTGGCGGGTTCAGGCACGATGGGCCCGCCGGCGTCGGTCGCCACGCGGCTGGAGGCGACAGAGGCGAGAGTGACGCCGGGAGGAAACTCAATTGAGCCGAAAATATCCAGGGCGGCGCCTCCCATCGCGAGGGCCGACGCCTGGAGGTAGACGTCGCCACCGGAAGCCGACTGGCTGAAATCGAGGCTGGTCAATGGTTCCGTGAACACCGATTGCCCCGCGGGGTTGAATGTGGAAATTGAGACGGCGGCCGGATCGGACGCGGTGTAGGAATTGGCGCCCGTGGCGGTGAGAGCAATAGGTGCGGAGGTGCTCAGGGAATAGCTGCCCGGGTCACCGAGGCTTCCGGTGATGGCCAGCGTACTGGGGTCATCCACGGGAAGCGAGCCCAATACCACGTCGAGGCTGCCCGATGAAGCGCCCGTAACGAAGTCTACAATCTGTCCCGAAGTTGACAAAACGATGGGGGTCTGCGCCAGCAACGGCGCCGCACCAAACCAAACCCCGACGGCGAGAATGAGTCCAACCCAGCGCATTCGGAACATACACACCTCCTCTAACTGCCTAGGTCTTGTTGCACGCCGGATGCCAACCTCGACCCGCCCGCGCTGGCGAGGCAACCTGCTGACCAGCAAACCGTTGGACAATCCTGGGCAGAGGCCGACCGGACCGGAAGCGCAGGGTTGCTGCGCATTGGGGAGAACCGATTCCGCTGGCGCGGGCCCCCGCGCGGCAACAGATTGGCGGGCGAAGCGGTGAGCACAGCCGTTTCACCTGGTCATAAGCGGCTCCCGATGGGCGCACAAAATGATTGGCGCGGGCCGCGCGCGACGTTTAGCGCAGTTGCGACAACAGGCGCCGGGCGTGCCCGGCGTAGTCGGGACTAAGGTGATCCCGCAAGGCGGCTTCGAGCTGCTGGCGGGCCGCGTGGTGCTTCCCGGTGGCGGCCAACGCCAGCCCAAAGTGATAGCGAAAGACCGGGTTGCCGGGCTGGCGGCGGACGCAGTGGGCCAACAGGGGCACGGCGCTCGAGGACAGACCATTTTTGATGTACGCCAACGCCAGCGTATCGGTAATGGTCGGCGTATGCGGCATCCAGTGAACCGCGCTTTGCGCCAGGGACAGGGCTTGCGTCAGATTGCGGCCCTGGGTGAGATAGGCCCACGCCAAATTGCCCGCGGCGATCCCGAATTCCGGATCGGCGGCCAGAGCTTGGCGGTAGAGCTTTTCCGCCTGGACATATTTCCGCTGCTGCAAATAGAGATTGCCCATCCACGCAGCCAAGGGGGCAAAATTCGGCTCCAGCGCCAGCGCCTGCTGATAGCTGTGGAGCGCGGGGGCGAGCTCATTCTGGGCCTGCTGCGCGCGGCCGAGTTGGATATAGCTGATGGCCCTCCGCGGGTTCAAACGGATGGCGCGGGCGAATTGCTGTTGGGCGGCGGCGTTGTGATGCGAGGCCAGTAATAGCGCGCCCAGCAGGTCATGCCCGCGGGCAGCGGCGGGATTGGCGTCCACGAAGGTGCGGGCCTCCGCCAGCGCGGCCGCGGGAGCATGGAGTTGGCCATCCAGCGCCACGGCTTGCACCAGGATGGCGGCGTCGGCGGGCGCCAGTCGCCGCGCCTTCTGCATCGCTTGTCGCGCCACGGCGGAGGCGCCGGCGGCGGCTTCGTCCAGCGCCATCTCCGCCCACGGCTGTGGCGTGCGCGGCGCCCAGTGCTGGGCCCTCCGCGCAGCGGCGAGCGCAGCCGCGAACGCACCGGCATGGCGCTCGACGCGCGCCAAGCGCAGCCACTGCTCCGGCTCGATGGGCCGCAGGGCCACCGCCTGGCGGACATATTGGAGCGCGGCGGCCACCTGGCCGCGGTGCAGAGAGAAGTCGGCGATTGCATCCAGCACGGCTGGAGAACGGGGAGCGCGCCGCAGCGCGGCGTGCAATTCACTGCCGGCGGCGGCCGCGGCGCCTTCGGCGAGATAAGCCCGCGCCAACTCCAGCCGGGCGGGGATCGAATCCGGATCATCCGCCCGCACCTGCTGGAGGGCGCTGACGGCGTCCTGGGCGTGGGCCGCGGCCAGCAGCATATGGGCATGGACAATGCCCGCGGCCACGGCGTGGGGCGAGCCACGCAATATCTTGTCCGCCATATGCTCCGCGGCGGCGGCATGACCGGCGGCGAGTTCCGCCCGCATCACGCGGTTCCGCAACCGCCGATTGGCGGGCGCCGCGGCGAGGCCGCGGCGGTAGGCGGCCAGCGCCAGGCGGGAGCGGCCCCAGCGGCGATAGAAATCTCCCAGCGCCAGGGCGGCGGCGGGGCGGGCGCCGTCGCGCCGCGCCCATCCGGTCACAATCTGGAAGCCCGCGGCGCGATGTCCGGCCTGGAACTGGGCATCGGCTTCAGCAAAATACAATCCGGCGGCGTCGGGGTTGGCGGCAATGCCTTGGCGCAGAATCCCGGCCGCGGCGGAGGAATGATGCTGCAACCGATCCAGCTTCGCGAGGTTAACGTAAGCGGCGATGAAATGCGGATTGGCCCGCAATGCGGAGTGCAGCGATGTCGCGGCGGCGGGCAGTTCGTGGCGGCCGATTTGCACGACGGCCAAATGAACCCAGGCGGCGGCGGAGTGCGGTTCGAGGCGGGTCAGGCGGGCAAAGGCCGCTTCCGCCGCGGGCAGCTTCTTTTCCCCGAGCAGGGCCGCGGCTTGCAATTCCAGAGCCGTGCGATTACCCCGCTGGAGGCGGAGCACGGCGGCGGCTTGATGCCCCGCGTGGCGATACTCGCCCGCGGTGAGATAGAGGCGGCCCAGGTCCAGGCGATAGGCAACATTGCGCGGGCGCAGCGCCACCGCCTGATGCCAGGCGCGATAGGCGCCGACCCAATCGCGCCAGGCGATGTCCGAATGCGCCAGGCCGGCGAAGGCGGCGGCATCATGGGGGTTCACCTGGAGGGCCTTGCGGAACTCGATGGCGGCGGCGTGATAGCGGTGGCGCTGCAAATAGCGCTGGCCGGTGGCGACGAAATACGCGGGATCGTGGAAGCGCGAGCAGCCCGTGGCGGTCATCACCAGGAACAGGGCGGCGCCGGCCAACATCCAGCAGCGGTTGCGAAGCGTCATCATGAGGGTTCTCCGGAAATCAATTGGGAATATAGGCGGGCAGATGGGGCGCGAGAAGATGGACGAAGGCCACGGCGCGCCGCTGGGCGCGGCGGGGATGGGCGCCGACCGGCGTCCACAGGCGGACCAGGGCGCCGTCGGTGCGATCTTGCGTCACGGCGCCGAGCAGCAACCAGGCTCGCGCCCAATATTCGCTGGCGATGGCGCGGCCGCGCGCTTGATACCAATACAGGACCACGGCGCGATCGAGGCCCTTTTCAACGATGTAATCGTTGACCATCATGCGCTGATGACCCAGCCGGATCGGCAAGGCGCCCGCGTGCAGCGGCGCCCAGCCGGAACCGGGCAGACAATTTTTGGGTGAATGGATGTCGTCGCCGGTGCGCTGGCTGGGGTAATAGCCGATGTACAAGAAGACGGAGTGGCCCGCGGCATCGCGATAAAGGCGGTTGACGTAGTCATGCACGCCGGCCACGCGCAAGATGCGGCGGGACAAGTGGCGATTGACGCCGGTATAGGGCCCCAGGGTGGTGGGAAACTCCGCCAGGGCGCGGTAGGGCAGCACCTTGGGCGGACGGTTGACCGCGCGCAGCAGCACAATGCCCGCGACCAAGAACATAGCGGCGATGGCGAGGCGGCTGCGCGTCATGCCGCCGCTCCGCGCCCGTGGTCCGGGCGGCCGACTCGCGCCAGCAATCGGTGCGTGAGCAATAAAAGGCCCAGCGCGACCGTGAACATCACAAATCCCGCCGAGGCGTGCAGCGCGCCTTCGGCCCATTGCGCGCCAAAGTAATAGGTCAGGATGCCCGTGGCGACGATGCGAACGCCGTTGCTGACGATGGCGATGGGGACCATCAGCAGCGCCAAGGCGATGCGCCGCCATACCCGCGGCTCGGCCAAATACGCGTAGGCCACGGCCAGAGCCAGGAGCGCGAACAAGGAGCGGATGCCGCTACAGGCCTGGGCGACGGCCAGGGTTTGATGCGGCAGAATGATCAGATTCCCTTCCCGCAACGCGGGGATTTGCAGCACGTCCAGGCAAACCGCCGCCAGCCGCGACGCCAAGACCTGGAGCGGAAAGGTGATCTGGTAATAAACAATGGCGGGCAGCGGGATCATGAACAGCGCGTAGCCGAGGGGAAATTGCCAGGCGCGCAGGCGCGGCCAGCCGGCCAGGAAGACCGTCAGCCCGGCGATCATCAGCAGCAACGAAATGCGGCTGAGAAATAACACCGCGCCGACGCTGCCAACGGCCAGCAGCACCAAGGCGACGGCCATCAGCGCCAGGCCGCTTGGGCGCGGCGCCACCGGCAGATGGCGCCAGCGCTCCCGGCTGCGCCAGACGAGCCATAACGCCAAGGGCAGCACCAGAAATCCATGGCTATAGTTCGGGTTGTTCCACCACTGACGGACCAAGCCGGCCAATACGGGGGCGTAGAGGATGAGCAACAATGCGCCCAGCAGCGCCACGCCGGGCGTGAGGATGGAATCGGGCCGCGGCACCGGCCGTAAACGCGGCGCGGGCGCGGCGAACTGGGGGGGACGATCGGTTGCGGAAGCGGGGGACACAGCGGTGTTCATGGCAACTCCGATGAGCGAGCCGGCGGCCGAATGCCGTGCCGCGCGACCGCCGGCGCAGTCAGCGCGCGGCTGGCCCAGGCCCGGCGCGCCCAGCCACGCAGGGCGCGCCGGGCATCCGGATCCAGGCCGATGGTCCAGCACAGCAACGACAGCACGCAGATTTGGCAGAACATGGCGCCCGCCAACCCGGCGATGCCAGGGCCGGGCTGGGGAAAGCCGGGGATGCGCAGAATGAGGCCCGTCAATACGCCGACGGCCACAGGCGCCAGAAGGCCCTCGGACAGATATTGACGCAGCGGCACTTGGGCCACGGACAAGGTATAGATGGGCTGGACGACCAGCTTGGCGGCCAGCAGGGGAACGGCGGTGCCGAGGGCGACGCCGATGAGTCCATAGCGAAGACCCCAGACAATGCTCAAGATGGTGTTCGCGACGCCCTCGGCCAACGTGAGGTAGCCGAGAAAGCGATGCCGGGCGATGGCCAACACCAGCAACTGGGACGGGGTCTGTGCGTTGGCGACGATATAGCCGGACAACAGGATCAACAGCAGGACATAGCTGGAAGTGTAGGCCGAGCCCACCCAAGCGACGATCAGCGCGCGCCCATCCACGGCCAATAACACGGACAAGAAAATCGTGGCCAGGGCCATGTACCGGGTGCTGCGCAGGAAATAGCGGCGCAACTCGCGCCGACGGCCGGCGCCGGAGAGTTCGCTCAGCCGGCCCAAGATGGGGGAAGCGATGCCGGTGAGGATGGATTTCATATATTCGATGAGCCGGATCGCGATGTTGAACGGCGCGATCAAGCTCATCACCAGCACGCGGCCGATGACCACCGCGTCGCTGTAGGAGCGCAACTGCTCGCCGCAGACGTTGAAGAAGGCGAAGACGCCGTAGCCAACCATTTCCCGGGCGCGGCGGCGGCTGGCCAGGCGCAGGTGAATGGAGGCGCGGGCATCGGCGCGGCGCAGCAAATAGAGATTCAGCAGCAACGACACGGCCGCGGCGATGCAGGCGGCGACGGCCAGCGCCACCAGGCCGTAGCCGGCAAGCAGCGCCGCCGCCATCAGAACCCCGCGGAGGACCACCGTGCACACCGCGCCGACGTTGTACAGGTCAAAGCGGCGCACGCCGCTGAGGTAGCTGCCCAGCACGCGAGCGGGGAACGTCAGCGCCAGGGAGATCCCGATCCAGGCGATGGTCCACGCAAACGCGGTGCGTGCGGCGGGCGCCAAGGAAAAGAACCGGGGAAGGAGGAAGACCGCCAGGGGCAGCACCACGAGCAAGAGCGCGGACACCAGAAGGGCCAGCGCGATCGCCGTGGCCAGCGTCACCCGCAGTTCCGCGGCATCATCCGCGCCATGGAAACGGGCGATGAAGTGAAACAACGCGGTGCGCATGCCGATATCGAGCAGGCCGTAATAGTCCAGCAGCGACGCGGCCAGCACCCACAGCCCGAAGAACACATCGCCCAGCCGGTGCAACAGCAGCGGCGTCAGCAACACGGACACCAGGCCGCTGACCAGGAATCCAAACCAATTGGAAATGATGCTGCGGGAAATCATGGCCGCGCCGCCTTCCCACGACGGCCGCGGCGAGTGCGCGAAACGCCGCCCCGGCTCCTGCCGGCAGCACTGCGAACCACCCGCGCCAGCTGCCGATTGATCCGCCGGTTGGCGGCAATCGCCGCGGTGAGGAAGTCGCCATAATTGCGCGACTCCCCTCCGTAGGGCACGCCCCAGCGGTCCCGACCGCGGGCGATACGATCCTCGCGGCCGTCGTAGGCGTCGTCGCGTGGAGTGACCAAGCCCCAATTCGCGTGCTCGCCCCATTTGTCCATGTACTCCCACCAATCGAGGCCGACGAAGGGATGGACCCCATGCACCGAGAACGCATAGAGCCAGCGGACTTCGCGCGCATAGGCGGCGCCGCGCTGGGCTTGGGTATGGAGCCAGGGCGTAAAGCGGGAGTGAAAGCGATGCATCGCCGAATCGGGATTGGCCACTTCCGCGATCCAAGTGAACAGCGGGCGATGGGTCCAGTCGTAGGTTTGGATGAGCGGCGCGGGGTGGCGAGGATCGGCGTCCACTTGAATCGCGTCGCAATACTTGGCCGCAGCCAGCAGAATGGGCCGCCGGGTCAAGCCGCCATGGGAATCCAGCTCGGCGGGGCTAAACACCAGTTGATGGGGCGTCGCCGCGCGGATCGCCTGGCTGACAATGCGAAAGTAGCGATCGGCATAGACGCCGAGAAAGCGATTAAGATCGGCATGCAGGCGGGGCGACGCGGCGATGAGCCGTCCATTAACTTCGCGGCCCATCCAGCGGTCACGGCCGCTCTCATCCAGCAAACCGCGGCCATTGGGCCATCCGCCATCGGAACCGAAGGTGGTGTAATTGGAGCCCCAGGCGGCGTTGAGCGCGGCGATGGAATGATATTCGTGGCGGAGGAAGCGCACCCATGCGCGCTTGGCATACACCGTGGGGTCCGGGTAGACCTCGGTATGGCGGTCGCCAAACGCGGCGCCGACCTGCGTGTTCCGGTGCTGGATCGGCTTGGTGACCGCTATGATCCAGGCAATATTGGGATGCACCACGCCGTCCGGTCCGGGCATGCGGGGACCGGGACCGAAACCGAAGAGATTGTCGGCGTCATCCGGCGTGGTGCCGATCAGCCAGGGAGTGTGCACCAGGCTCGGCTGCGGCAGGCCGCCGTGAGTGGTACGGGCGGTAAAAATGGTCTGATTGCTGCTGGTCGCGCGGTCCGCCGCGGAATTGCGGGCGTAGATGGCGAAATTGGGATCGAAGACGTCCGGAACGTTGCCGGCCCATCCGGAGTAATACTTCGGATCCACCGCGCCCGCCAGCAGGGTTTTGAACGGCGCGGGCGCGAGATGACCCTGGTCAATCGCACCGTACCAAGAAATGTTGAGCAGGCGAATGAACGGCAGGCGCACCGGATTGCCGTGCGGGTGGAAGTAGGTTGGGAGCGGCAGGGTATAGGCCGAGGAATACTCGCCCAGCGTGTTAAAACCCCAGGCCAGGAGGCGTTCGGCGGCGTGGCGCGCAAACCGCCGCGGCTGGCCGCCGTACTTGCGGGCCAGCATGGCGCGCGCCACCGGGCCGCCGTCGCCCCAGTTCACGGCATAAACGGAACGCATCCAGAACGGGTCGCCGGCGGGCGATAGAAACAACCAACGGGATCCCCGCTGGACCAGCCGAAAATATCCCGTCGCGCGGTCCGCCCGCGGGCGAACGCCGCCGTATCGGTCCAGGCGCGGCGAGCGCGGGGCTTTGGCCGCACCCGCGGCGGCGACCGCCAGCGCCGCCAAAAGCGCTCCGAGGGCCAGGCGCCACGGCTTCGGGAGACGGGGCGCGAAGGGCAGTTTTGCCATTGGCCGCTTCATCGCCACAACTCCGACATTTCCCGCGCCCGCGCGGGCATGGTCGCCGGCAGCCCGGCGGGCAGAGGGCCGTTGGCCGGGGTCGGGGGCAGCTTCGGCGGCTCCGCGGGATCGTCGCTGGCAGCGGATTCGGCTGCGGCCGCCAGGCGGGCTTGCCGCGCCATTGCCGCCAGGCAGGGACACAGCGCCAGCATCAGCCAAATCAGCTTCTGCGTCCCCGCGGAGAGAAAAAACACGCCTACGGCGCATCCCAGCAGTCCGGCTTGAACTCCATTGCCGGCCAGCCAGAGCAGGCTTTGCCGCGCCGAGGCGCGCACGGCGCGGCCGGCCTGAATGAACGCCGCGAGAAAGAGCGCCAGAAACAGCCCCAAGCCCGGGAGTCCAAGATCGGCGGCGAGTTGAATATAGGTGTTGTGGGCGAGGCTATCCACGCGCAGGCCGGAGTGCTCGAAATGCTCGACCATGGGCTTGAAGTTGCCCAAGCCGATGCCGGTCAGCGGATGGTCGGCGATAATTTTTAGCCCGGCGCGCCAAACCACCAGGCGGTTTTGCACCGCCTCCTGATCGCTGTAGTCGGGTTTGACCAAACGGTGGAAGGCGGAGTCCGGCGCGAACGCGACCAAGGGGACCAGCACCAGGGCGATCAGGCCCAAATTGCGAACGCGGTGCGGCGACCGCCACCACAAGAACGCTAGGGCGGTCAGCAGCGCCAGAAAGCCGCCGCGCGAAGCGCACAGCGCTACCGCCAACAGCGTCAGAACCACGCATCCCAGCAGCACGGCGCGTTGCCAAGGGCGGCGCTCGCGCAGCAGGAAGAGGGCGAGCGGCAGGCAGACGACGGCGGAGAGCGTGAAGTAATTGGGATCGCCAACCACATAGCCCGGGCGGAAGTCCACGTAGCGGGTATGGTATTTCTGCCATTCGCGCAGCACGTACAGCGAGCCGATCGCCACCGAGCCGATGGCGACGAGCAGCGTGACGCGGAGGCGCTCCGGCGTATCCACGATGGCGGCGACCAGGAAGCAGAGAACGACGAAGGAGGTGTAGCTGAGAAATGGGCTCATCTGCCAGGGCATCGGCAGGCTGCGGGTGAAATAGGAAACCGTCACCAGGGCGTAGAAGGCCAGCAGGAGCGGAAACACGATGCTGCGCAGCGCATCCGGCATGCGTCGCTTGATCGCCAAATGCACCGCGCCATATGCCACCGCCGCCAGACCCAGATACTTGGTCATCGTGAGCTGGTCGGCGAAGTGCGCGAACAGCGGCTGATTGACCAGCGGCATGCCGGACACCAAGAGATAGAAGAGAATCATTGGCTCGCCTCGGCGACGAGGTGGCGCGCCGTGCTGCTGGACGCCGGCTCCGGACGGCTGATGCCGGCGAGATCGTGACGCAGGATGCCGGTGAGCACCTGGGGGGAATATTCCTCGCAAATGCGGCGGCGCGCGGCCGCGCCCATGGCCCGCCGCAGGGCGGGATCGTGCAACACTCGCGCGATGGCCGCCGCCATTTCCACGGGATGATCGGCGATCAGGATCTCCCGCCCAGGCGCCAGGTTCAGGCCCTCGGCGCCGCGGCGGGTCGCGACCACGGGCTTGCCCAATGCGCCGGCCTCCAGGATTTTGAGCCGCGTGCCGCTCGCGATGCGCAGGGGCGCGATGCAAACGCTGGCTTCGGCAAACACGGCCTGCATGTCCGGCACGCTGGCGCGCACGTCAACGCCCGCGGCAGCCAGCCGCCGGCACAGGTCGGCGGGAGGGTTGCGGCCGGCCACCACCCAACGGGCTTCCGGCGCCTGGGCACGCAGCCGCGGCCAAACGCGGGCCAGAAACCACAGCACGGCTTGGCGATTGGGCAGCCAATCCAGGCCCCCCGTGAACAGAACGGTGCTGGCCACGTCAGGCTCGGCCGGCAGATCGGGCATCACCGGAACCGTGTTGGGAAGCACCGTGCAGGCGGTATCCGGAGCCAAGCGCGCGATGCACTCGCGGTCGAAGGACGAGCAGGCCCAAACATGGCGCGCACGGCGAAAGAGCTGGCGCTCAAAGCCGCGGAGGCGCCGCCATTCGACGGCGGCATAGCCGCGGCGATGGGGCCTCCATTCCGATTCCGCATAGCGCCGCAGCAGCAGATGCTCCACATTGTGCGAGTTGACCAGCAGAGGCACCGCGAGGCGCGAGGGCAGATTGGCGGCCGGGTAGATGGTGTCCACCAGCACCGCGTCACAGCGCCCGGCCTGCAACCAGGCGGCGATCCGGCAGCGCAGTTGCGGATTTTCGAAACGCTCAATCGCATAGGCGCTGCCGGCCAGCAGCGCTCGGCAGCGGGCTGCCACCTGGCATGGCTGCGACAGGCTGCCGGCGGCGGCTGGAACCAGATCGGCGGACCATCCCTGGGCACGCAAATCGGCGGCCTGTTGGGGAGAACCGAAACCCATCAAGCGGACCTCATGGCCGGCCGCGGCAATCGCCCGCAGCACGGCGCCGGTGCGCATGCGGAGGCCATTGGCCGGCGGCAGGGGCGGCTCCAGGAAGAGGTAGAGCAGCTTCATTTCCAAGCCTCGACCACCACCTGGCGGCGCAGAATCGCCGCGCCGGCGGAGTCCGGATGGACCGCGAAGACCGGCGCCAGCGGCGCCAGCAGGCGGTCCAGCAGCATCCAATACAGATGCAGCACCGGACGCAGGCGGGCCATATTCCGGCGTGCTTGAAAAGCCCAGGTGCCATCGTAGGTGCGCGGCTTTCCCGCCGAACGGCGCAATTGGCGCAACAGGAATAGAGGCCATTCATGCGCAGCGGCGTAGAGGACACGGGGCCCGAACCGCAGCCGGATGGTGGAGATACGCCAGCGCGCAAACCCCGCCTGGCGCAACAGGCCGGCCAATGCCTCGGCCGTGGCAAAGCGAATCGCGCCGTCGCCCTCGCCGGCGGGGAAATTCGGGAAGCTGAGGAGCAATTCCCCCCCCGGGCGCAGCAGGGCGCACAGATTGCACAGTGCGACCCGCGGGTCGGTGACGTATTCAAACACATCGAGCGCAAAGGCGGAATCGAAACCGCCGCGCAAACTTGCGGGCGGCCCCGGTTGGCTGATATCCCAAACGGAATACTCGATCGGCCCGCGGTCGAGCAGGACCTGGCGCAACTCGCCCAGCGCGGCGGCGGCGATATCCACCAACGCCAAGCGCCGCAGCTGGGGGGCCAGCCAGTAGGCGGTGTAGCCGCAGCCGGGTCCCAATTCCAGCACCGCCGAACTCCGCTGCAAGGGCAGAAACTGCAGCAACACTTCGTCGCGAATGGGGAAGTCGCGCAGCGGCGCGGAATGGCGCTCCCGCCAACGCGGCCGGCGGCGGGTGACGGCAGCGGCGGGCGGCGCAGCGGTAGGGACCGGCAGGGCGCAAACGGGCGGCAGCGCGCTCATGAGCGGGTGTCCTCCAAATAGGCGTGATAATGCGCGGCGATCGCGGCGGCCTGCCGTTCCCATCCGGAGCCGGGGCAACGGGGCACAAGCGCTGGATCCGGCCAGCGGCTTGGACCCGCCGCTGGCGCCGACTTCCTGGCCACGGCGGCACGGGGGGGAGCGGCGGACGGCGCGGGGCGCGGCGCACCGGCTAGGCCGCGGGGGGCAGCACCGGCGCGGCGCGCCGGCACATCGCTTCGTTGGGGCTGAAGCGATTCGTGGTAGGAGCGCACGCTGGCGGCGGGCCAAGCAGGACAGGCGGAGAGCAGCTCGACAGCGGCGCGATACACCCACAGCCGGGGCGAAGCGACCCATGCCATCCGCGCCCAATGCCACCATAAGCGCGGCTCGCGCCAGGCCCGCCGCGCCCGCCACAGGTGCAGCCATCCGCGCAGCCGGACGGAGGGCCGCTGCTGCGCGGCAAGGCGGCGCCAGTTCGCGTGCCAGTCGGCCCAGGCCATCGCCGCGGCGCTCGGCGGGCCCGCCAACCGGCGCAGCTCCCATGCCCAGAGCTGGTAGGCGAGTTCGGCGATCCAGGGAATGACCTGCGAGCTGCCCGGCGGCGGCCAGGCGGAAGCGCCGAGCTTCCAGTCGGTACAGACGCTGACCGCGGCGGCGATTTCGGCTACCGGAAGGGACCAGCGGAAGGGAACCGCTTGCCTCGCCCACACGGCCAAGGCCCGCTGGCGCGCCCGATAGCCGGGCTGAAACGCACCCACCGCCACCAGCAACGACGCGCCTAGGTCGACGCCGAGCTTGACCGCAGCGTACGCAAGGTCCGGTGCACCCGGGGCAGCGGACGAATGGGCGGCGACGCTTTCCAGGAATTCGACGATACGGTTGGAAAGCAGATGCCAACCATCCTCCGGCGGTATGGAGGAGGGGGCGAGATGCGGAATCGCACGCAAGACGTCTGGCTGACCCCAGACCACGCGCCCGTGGACTTGCAATTCGCAGCCGAAAATATGCGGGCGCATTTGGCGGAGATAGGAGCACGAAGCAAGGTGAAGACTGACCGGGCAGTCAATGGCGCGCGCGGCAAGCGCGTGCACGACGGCAGCGCGCGCGGCCTCGGTCGCCGCGGGCGTCGGACGGGCGCGTTCCGGGAGGATGAGGAGAAATTCCGCGTCGCCACGGACACGCCAGCCGTTCCTGGCGGGAGTCACGGTGGCCTCGTCGCGGGCCACGCTGCCGGTCAGCACCAGCGCCTGGGCCGCCGGCCCCAGCCGCGGCCCGGCGCTCGCGGCGGCAGCCATGATCTCGCCGCGCAGCCATTCGGCGGGATGGGCGGCAGTCCCGCTGCCAGCGACCCTCACGGCAGTGGTCATGCGCGGCCTCCTTCCGCCGGGATGCTGCGCCGCGCCGCGGCAGCCAGCGCGCCCCGCCGCGCCGATGCCCGCAGATAGAGGGCCTGCGTCTCCGCTAACTGGCGGCTTTGACTGAACCGCTCCCGCACCCAGGCGCGCCCCGCGGCGCCCCACCGCCGGGCGCACTCCGGCTGGCGCAGGAGGTCCTCGATCGCCGCCGCCAGCGCGGTCGCATCGCCGGGCGGGACGATGCGACCGTGAACGCCGTCCTGCACCACTTCTGGCGTGCCGTCCACGGCCGTCGCCACCACCGGCCGGGCCATCGCCAAGGACTCGATAGCCGCCAACGGCAAACCTTCATAAAAGGACGGCAGGACGCTGGCTTCGGCCCGCGCCAGCCACCGCTCCACCGCCGGCTGGAAACCAGGAAACTGAATGACATTTCCGATCCCGAGCCGTTCGGCCATGGCTTGCAATTCGGCCTTCAGGCGGCCCTCACCCAAGCACGCCACCTTGAGGCGCGGATGATGGGGGGCCAAACGCGCTACCGCCTCAATCAGCACCGCATGCCCCTTCTGCGGTTCGAGGCGGCCGACGACGACCAGCAGCCGGTCATTGGGTGCGATGCCCCAGGGGCGGACGTCGGCGGGAAGAACGCGGCTGGGATCGAAGCGTTCGAGGTCGGAGCCGTTGTGAATCACCACGACCTTGCGTGCCGGGAGGCGTTTTTCTTGGGTTAGATAGCGGGCGTTTGCGGCGGACACCGCGATGTAGTAGTCCACCGCGCGCCCGGCCCAGCGGTCCACGAAGTAGCGGGATTTCCACCTGCCTTGGCGCCACCGCTCACTCACATGCGGCGTCTCCACCACCGCGGGAACGCCGCAGATGCGCGCCAAGGGCGAGGCGAACAAGCTGGCATAAAAAAGGTGGGAATGGACGACGGCGGGGCGGCGGGCCAGCATCCACCGGCAGAGGCGAACCGCACCCCGCCAATCGGCCGGGCGGCGCAGGCAGACCGGCACCAACTCGACATGAGACGGCAGGTCCGGAGCCAAGGCGCGGGCCAACTCGGGCATACATGCCAGGGCTGCGCGAAACCTCGCAACGTCCAAGCCCCGCAGCAGCGTAAGCAGGTGCTCCTCCGCGCCACCTCGCTCCCGGGTGTTGGAGAAATACAATATCTGCATCCGTTCCGTGGCGGTCACAACGCTTTCACCTCGGGTACAGGCGCTGGTTCGGCCGGCGCGGCCGCGCCGCGAGCGGCCGGGATTGGCCGCGGAGCCGCGCTGGTCAATATCGCGTGCAGGTCGCGGATGTCGCTCAACTTCGCCGCGGGAACGAAGTTGGAAAGAAAGATTGCGTCCGAGTCGGTATCGTCGGGATGATAGCCATGCATTCCAGTGGGGTTCCATCCCGCACCGTTAAAGTGGCTCTCCGCGATCAGCCATCCCGGGTCCAGCAGAAAAATGGTTTCGCCAAACCGGTGATCCGGAAAGAAGACCCCTTCGCGGCGCAATTCCTCCGCCGGCAACAGCCGGCCATGGGGCTGTTCGCGGAGAGCGCTGCGGACCAACCGCCGCGCGCGGTGATTGAAAAACCAAAAGCGGGCCATGGTTGAGTCGTAGACGGCCAGGTAATCGCGGGGCATCGCCAAACCCAGCCCCGCCACGGTTCCGGCCACGTCGGTGCGTCCCCGAACCGGGGCCATGCCATGGTCGGAGAAGATGCAGAACTGCGCCTCGGCATCGCGCTGGCGGGCGGTGCGGAAGAGGGACTCAAGCTCGGCCCCATACCAGCGCAAGCGCTCGCGAATGGCCGCGGGCTCGCCGCGGTGAAAATGAAGGAAATGATCTAACTCGGAGAGATAAAGGAAGAACACATCCGCGGCGCCGGTCCGCACCTCCGCCTGGGCGCGCTGGAGGATGGCCGCGTCCGCCGCATCCCGGTAGGTGTAGATGCGGTAGCGGAGCCCTTCGTCCTCCCAATCGTCAAATGCCGAGCGGGCGCCACGAAGACCTCCGGGAGCGTAGATGTCTTTTTTTTCCACCCAATCGAACCAGGGCAACAAGCTGGGCGGCACGGCGCACTCAAACAAGGGGCCCAACCCCAGCCATCTCCGCCCGGCCTCCTTCAGCAGGCGGCGAGCCACGCGATGATCGCGCACGCGGCTGGGCAGGAACTGCCAATGCCGCAGCCAGGCGAATGGTGATTGCGCAGGATTGTAATAGAACAGATTCCAGTGGCCGGTTTCCGCCGGCGGCAATCCGGTCAGCAGCGACGGCACGGCGCCGCTGCTGAAGCCGAGCACCGTGCGCAAAGCGGTTCGGTGGGTTAGGAGTTCGGGCATCAGCTCCTCCGCCCCGGGTAGGGCGGCGCCCAAAGCATCCACCAAAACGAAAATGCGAAGTGGCGAGCGGTAGCGCGTCATAACGTTCCTTGCGTGGCCTCCTCCGGGCGCCGCCACACGCGCTGGTCCCGGCCGGCCAACACCTGAACCAGCCCTACGACGAAGGCGGCATTCATGGCCAAAACGTAATAGGCGATCCGCGCCAAACGCGGAGCGGGATGGGGTGGGCGGCGCCGCATGCCGACCAGCGCCAAGGCATAAAACGCCAGCTGTACCGCCAACAGGACTCGGTAGCCGGCCGCCCCGCCCGGGGCCAGGGCCAAGATCGCATTCGCGGCCAGCAACACGGGCAGGCAGAACGGCGCGATCCAGCGCAGCAGTTTGTGGGAAATGAAGGCCCACCGCGTGGGCGCGGGCATGGGCATGCGCCACAACGCGGCCATGGCGCGAAAACTGCCTGCCGCGAGCCGCACCCGGCGCAGAAACTCGCCTTCCACGCTGGCGGCGGCGAAGTCCACCGCCTGCGCTTCCGGGTCATAGCGGATCGCGAACCCCGCGGCGCAAGCGCGCATCGGGATGAGGAAATCGTCGAGCAGCGTGCGCGCTCCCAGCGGCCGCCAGCATTCGCGGCGGAGAGCGTACAATGCTCCGCTGGCGGTCAGACTGATTCCCAGCCGCGCTTCCATCAACCGCAGCAACGACTCGTAGCGCCAAAAGCGGCCCTCGGTCCGATGCGACTCCGCCGTGGACTGAAATTCTAGTGCGCCACAGACGGCGCCGACGCGAGCATCGGCAAAATGGCGCGCCAGGCATTGCAGCGCGTCCGGGGCCAACAAGGTCGCCGCATCGGTAAACACCAACAACGGATGCCGGGCCCGCTGTACGCCGGCATTCAACGCCTGCGCCTTGCCGCCGCGTTGCGGCAGCGCCACGAGTTCAATGCCTTCCGCTTGGCGGAGAATTTCGGCCGTGGCGTCGTCGGAGCCGTCGGAAACGAAGATCACTTGCAGATGGCTGGCGGGATAGTCCAGCTGGCGCAGGTTGGCCAGTTTGGCGGGCAGGTAGCGCGCCTCGTTGTAGGCGGCGATGACCAGGCTGAGGCCAGGCAATTGTGGCGGCGCGGAGATGCGGCGGTTGCGGCGCCCTGCCAAGTAACGCCAGTCGCGACCGACCTGCACGCCCGCATACGCCAGCCACAACAACATTGGATAGAACAGATAGGCGTAGGCGATTAGGCCCAGCGCGCTCCATAATGCGATGGCTGCCGCCGTGTGCATGGCTAGCGCGCCCCCCGGCCAAGCAGCAAGATCTTCAACGTCAAGAACAGAATCATGAGATCCATTCCGAAACCGCGGTGCTTGATATAAAAGAGATCGCAGGCGAGTTTTTCCGCGTTATCGGCGAGGCTCGCGCAGTAGCCGTTCTGGATCTGCGCCCACCCGGTAATGCCTGGCCGGACCAGCCAGCGGTACCGGTAGTAGGGAATGGATGCGGCTAGCCACTGTTCTTGCTCCACCGCAAACGGGCGGGGGCCAACCAGATTGATTTCGCCGCGGAGCACGTTCCAAAGTTGCGGCAACTCATCCATTCGGCAGCGGCGCAGAAAGCCGCCGATCCGCGTCAGGCGGGAGTCGCCGCGCTCCACCGGGCGAGGCGCGCCGCCGGCGTCGGCGTTGTGGCGCAGGGTACGGAACTTGAACAGGGTGAAGACTTCGCCGCCTTGACCGACGCGCTTTTGGCGGAAAATCACGGGCCCGGGAGAGTCCCAATGGATCGCCGCGGCGACAAGCGCCATCAACGGCAGCGCCGGTAGGATCAGCAGCAAGGCAAACAGCAGAGATGCGGCACGTTGGATGCCGTCGCTGGCGCTCGCGCCGCCGGCGTAGAGGCTGGCTGGCCGGAACGCGGCCAACGCTACCTTGCCGGTCGCGGCTTCATAGGTTTGCGCCGCATCTTCGACCAGAATGCGCTCGTGGCGCAAGGCCAGCAGCAGATGTACGGACAGCGTTTCCGGCCCTGGGCCAACGGCCAGCACGCGAGCGATGCGTTCCCGCCGCACCACCTCGACCAGCTCGCGCGTGTCGGGCACGCATGGCAGCGCCCCCATGCTGCCGTCAGCCTGGCCCACATAGCCCACCGGGCGGAGCCCCATCTCGGGCCGCTGGACCATTTCCGCGGCCAGGGCCGCCGCCACCGGGCCGGCCCCGAGAAACAGCACCCGCTGCGAAAGCCGCGGAGAGCCCACCAGGCGCATGAAGATGATGCGACTCGCGGCCAGCATCAGCCCCATCAAGACGGTGCCACCGAGCACCGAGGCCCATCGCAACTGGATCCATGGATCGGCGAAATACAAGACCGAAAGCACCACGCAGGCCGTGCCCAGCACCTGCGTGAGCCGCACGGCGACTTCGCGCGGATTGACCGCGATGGGAGAGCTATACAGGTCGTAATAATGCAGGCAGAGCAGCACCACGGCGCAGGCGAGAACGATGCGAGCGGCGGTCATCGGGGGCCATATGGAACCCGCGATCGTGAGTCGCGTTGCGAGCGTCAGCGCCGCGCCGATGAGCACCAATTCGGTGATCGCCAGCCCCAGCATCCGCGGCGGCAGACATGCTTGCAGCGCCTTGCTCACGCCAGTGCGTCCTTTCCGGCCGCCAACTGCGGAAGCGAGTAGCCGCGGTAATATCCCGCGGACTCCTTCGCGCCGCCGTTCAACACCATCCCCAGCAGCGGAAATCCCTCGAGAGCCTGAATCGCGTGGCGCAGTTCTGGCTCCGGCGTGATGCCCTCCCGGCCCACGAGGAGCACTCCATCCGCAGCGGACGCGAGTTGCAGGCTGTCGGCGAAGGCGGCCAGGGGCGGGGAGTCGATGATCACCCACGCGAAACTGCGTGCCGCTTCTTGCAGAACGGTGCGCAGCCCGGCAGAGGCCAACAACTCGCCTGGACTGGTGGTCGCCACTCCCGCGGGAAGGTAGTAGATGCCATAGGGACGCACGCGCCGCACGGCGTCCCGCCATTTGCCGCGCCGCTCCAGCGCTTCGGCCAAACCCTCGCCCGGAGGCAGCCCGAGGGCGGCCGGGACTCCCGGCTGGCGCAGGTCCCCATCAATGAGAAGGACCGGGCTCACGGCCAGCGCCAGCGTTAGCGCCAGATTCAATGCAACTAGGGTTTTCCCTTCCCGCGGGACCGCGCTCGTCACTAATACCGTGGTCAAGGCTTGTCGGGACCGGCTCTGCTCTAACTGGTAACGCAGACGGCGAAATGCCTCCGCCGCAGCCAAGCGGTTCTGTTCCGTGACGATCAGGCGCTCCGCGTCCGGCGCGCAGTCCTGGTCGCGGAATGCGATGGCTGTCCGCTCTCGATCCTCCCCCGGCCATCCCGGCAGCAGCATCTCGTTGGCATTGCTGCCCCCTTCTTCCAGACGGCGCAGTAGTTCATAGATCCTGCTCATGAGTTGATTCCTCCATTCACTGCCTCTGGACGGCTGGCCATGGCCCAGTCCGGCTCTTGGGGTTCGGCCACAACGGCCGCCGTATCGGACGGAGCAACAGCAGCGCTGGCTCGGGACAGCCGCAGATCTTCGGCAACCTCGTCCACCATGGCGGCGCCGATGCGCAGTTGCTGCTGGCTGGTCGCCAGCAGCAATGCCCCGCCGCACAGCAGATTGATCACGCGGGGTATACCCTGCGATACCTCATGGACGCGATCCAGTGCCGCCGGGGTGAAGACGACATCCTCGGCTCCAGCCAATTGCAGCCGCCGCGCCACATAGGCGCGTGTCTGTTCCTGGGTTAGGGCGGGCAGATGGAAGCGCATGGCGACGCGTTGCTTCAACTGCCGCAGGCGGTGCGAATCCAATTGGCCGTCCAACTCCGGCTGCCCGGCGAGCACAACCTGGAGTAGTTTGCACTCCGCGGTTTCCAGGTTGGTCAGCAGCCGGACCTCTTCGAGTGCTGCTGGGGACAGGTCCTGCGCCTCATCAATGATCAGCAGCGGCAGCCAGCCGGCGCGATGCTGCCGGAGAAGGTGCGAGGAAAGGCGCAAAATCATGTCGGCCTTGCCCATGGGCTGGCTCGCTTCCTCGCCGAGATGCGCCAGGAGATACCGCAGCAGGTCCTCGCCTGAGAGCAGGCTGTGAAACAAGTAACAGCACAGTACCCGGTGGCGCTCCAATGCCCGCATCAGGCAGCGCAGGACCAGCGTCTTGCCTGTGCCCACCTCGCCGGTGAGCGCCATGATTCCTTGGCGCATTCGCACGCCGTAGACCAGACCCGCCAGCGCCTCGTCATGGGCCGGCGTCGGGCACAGGAACGCCGGGTCCGGGCTGAGCGCAAAGGGGTGGCGGCGCGTAGGCTGGAGGACATTTTCCATGGTCACAGAGCCCCCTTCAACGTCAGCACCGTCGAAGCCAATGCGGCGATCAGCAGGAAGCTTGCCGCCGTCCACTCGCCGCACCATCGCCAGACGGCTCGCCGCTGCCGGCCAGGGGAGGCTAGCCGGGGTATGGCCGCCAGCAAGGGCAGGCCGGAGGCCGATACAAATCCGGCCTCGCCCCGCAAGCGGCGGTCACTCAGTTCCAGCAGAACCACCAGCCCGGCGCCTGCGACCAGGCCCAGCAGCCACCCGCCAATCACGCACAGAACGCGATTCGGCGCCACCGGGTGCAGCGGCAGATTGGCCGGGTCCAGCAGCTCCAGGCGCTCACCTTGCTGGCTCTCCTCTAAATTGGTAGCCAGCTCGGAGTTCTGAGTTTTGACCAGCAGGGAGCGGTAATAGCGCTGGGCATCCTGTACCGACTGCTCCAGACTGGCCAACTGCCCGGCGCGTAATGGCTCCACGCGGAGTTCTCCCTCCACGCGCCGCATCTGCGCCGCCAGCGCCGCCAGCGACTGGCGCCGCGTGGTGATCTGCATGCGCACGGCTCGCAAGCGGCTGGCCAGCCGCACCGCTGCCGGGGAGCCCTGCCAGGATGCCGCTTGGGCCGGCTGGCTCTTCAACTCGGCCTTCCAATGGCGAATCTCGGCCTTGGTAGTAATCACATCGGGATATAGCGCCGTGTGGCCGGCCTCCAGTTCCGCCAAGCGGGCTTCCAGCTTGTGCAAATGCGCTTCGGGGGATTGCGCGTCCGTGCCCACGCGGGCCAGGCCCAGCTGCAATGACCGCAGATACGCCTCCTCTTGCCGCGCGGCGTTCAGTCCGCTTTCGGTAGCGCTATAGGCGGTGCGCAGGCTGGCAAGGAGCTGAATCTGCTGCGGCCCCTGCACCGGCAACTCATCCAGGTAGCGCCGATTGAACCGCTTTAGCTGCTGCTGCTGCTGCGCCAATGCGGACGATGCATTCTGCAGCTGGTCCTGCAAAAAACTGGTTGTGCCTTGGGATTGGTCCGCCTGGGATTGCAGGCTGCCGTCAATAAAGAGGGTGGTCAGTTCATTGACGACACGTTGCGCCACGTGCGGAGAAGGCGCTTCATAGGCAATGTGAAATGCGGTCAGGCGATCCGGCTGGCCTAAGGCTGTCACGGGCGAGATCTTGATGTCCTTGCGCATCCGGTCAACCACCTGATCCGGCGTCAGCCGCTGCTGCTGGCGGGGATAAAGGTCCAACTGGGTGATCAGCTGCCGCAGCTTGGTGCGGCTCAAAATGCGCTGGGTGAGGATCTGCAACTGATGCGCCGCCGTGGTCGCCACATTGCTGGCCACGTATTGCCGCGGCACCTGCTGCTGGTCCACCAGCACCAGCGCCTGGGAACGATACCGAGCCGGCCACACGACCGCCGCTACGCCGCCCAGCACCGCGCCCACCACCAGCGGCGTCAGCCATGCCCAGCGGCGCCGCCGCACCATCGCCCAAAGATCCTGTCCGCACAGCCGTGCTGAAAGTTCGTTTGCCATAATTCGAATCGCTCCTCGCGCTAGGGCACCACCACCGTGTCGCCGGAACGCAGCCGAATATTCTCCTTGGCATCTTTACCGGCGATGACTCGCTTGTAATTGAACGTGATGCGCCGGGTACGGCCGCCCCCAAGTCGGCGGAGCACGTAAATGTGGCTGCGGTTGGCGAACTCGGCCAGCCCGCCGGCCATGGCGATGGCGTCCAGCACGCGGGTCGGACCCGCCAGCACATAGATGCCGGGCTGGCGCACCCGCCCCAGTACATACACTTTGTGACTTCGGACTTGATCGACCTGGACGGTCACCGCCGGGTCGCTCAGATAGGGCCGCAGTCGCCGCGCGATCGCGGCCTGAAGCTGCGCCGGCGTCAGCCCCTCGGCCCGAATCTGCCCAGCGAGCGGCAGGGAGATCATTCCGTCCGGCCGTACGGGTAGATCGTGGCTGCTGATTTTTGGTTCCTGCCACACGTCTACCGAGATCACGTCTTGTGGCCCCAAGCGGTATCCCGCTGCGGCGGCATGCTGCGCCGCCGGCGCCGGATCCGGCTTGGCGGAATGGTGGTGATGCGGCCCCGGCGACACCATACCCGCTAGACTCGCCAGCATCGCCACGACCGGCCGCAAGGCCTTCAACGAAATGTGTGCTCCCATCACTGCCTCCATCACTTCCTCATTCGATCGGCGGGCTTCCGCCCAGCGAGCGGCGGCTGGGAATGCCCGTGTCCCGCAGCTTGTACAGCAGCGCGCGATAACTGATGCGCAGCGCCTTCGCCGTTTCCTTGCGGTTCCAGTGGTGCGCGTGCAGCGCACTGAGAATGATCTGGCGCTGGGCATCGAGCCCGGCGCGTCGCGCCACGTCCCGCAACGAGATCGGAGCATCAGCCGCTCGCGGTGACAGCAACAGCTCGGTGGCGATTAGATCCTCCGAGCCGAACAGGACGAAGCGGCTCATCAGATTTTCCAGTTCGCGAATATTGCCCGGCCAATTGTGCGCCGCCAGCAACTGCATGGCATCGGAGGAGAGAGCCGGCGCGGACCGCTGGTAGGTGGCATTCAGAACCCGGCGCAGGTACTCCACCAACACCGGCAGATCTTCACTGCGGTCCCGCAGAGGCGGGGCGGCGAGTTCGACTACGCCGATGCGGAAGTACAGGTCGAGGCGGAAGCGCCCGGTCTGGCAGTCCTGCCAAAGATCGCGACTGGTCGCGCAGACGATGCGCGCGTTGATGGAGCGGGGCGCGCCGCCACCGATCGGCCAGATGGAACCGTCTTGGAGTAGTTCCAGCAATTTTGCTTGCGCGCCGCTGTCGAGCTCGCTGATCTCATCCAAAAACAGCGTGCCGCCGCCGGCCTGCTCAATGCGTCCGATCCTGCGCTCGACCGCTCCGGTGAACGCGCCTTGCTCGTGGCCGAACAATTCGCTCTCCAATAGGGCCGGCGGAATCGCTGGGCAGTGAATCTTGATGAACGGAGCCGCCGCTCGCGCGGAACGCTGATGCAGGAGCCGCGCCAACACTTCCTTGCCCGCGCCGCTTTCGCCCGCGATCAGCACCGGCAGCTCCGTGGCCGCCGCTTGCGCCAACCGATAACGCAGTTGTGACATCACTGCGGTGTGGCCGAAGATCACCTCCTCCGGCGGCAACTCCAGCCACCGGTGCATCTTGTCCGCTCCGCCGCCCACCACCACGATCCTCGCCGCCGCCGTCACTGCCCCGCAGGAACCGCCGGCTGGTTCCCCTCCGCAAAGGTCCGTTCCCAAGGCGATTCGATTCCGTATTGCCGGATTTTCTGACTCAGGGCCTTGGTGCTGATGCCCAGCAGCTCCGCCGCGCGGCCTCGGTGCCAGCCGCAGTTCGCCAGCATCTCTTGGATCGCTTCCCGCTCGGCTCGCGCCTTCAATTCCCGCACCATGCCCTTCAAATCCTGCCTCCGGCCGCGGGGCCAAGCAGCGGCTTCGGGCGCCTGCGACAAGCAGCGCGGGGTCAGCTCCGCCAGTGCAGCCGCGGGATCACCGTGCACCAGGAAGCGCTTGATGAAGTTTTGTAGCTCGCGGACATTCCCCGGCCAGCTATGGGCTTGGCACGCCGCCAGCAATTCATCGCTGAGCGGCAGCGCGGGGCGGTTGAGATCCACGGAGAGCTGTTCCATGAAGTACCGCAGCTGCGGCGCGATATCCTCGCGCCGATCCCGCAGGGGCGGAATCCGCAGTTGCAGCGCTCCCAGACGGTAATAGAGATCGGCGCGAAACCGCTTATCGGCGATCGCCCGGTCAATGTTGACGTTGGTCGCGGCGATCACGCGTGCGTCCACGCTCACCAGCGACCGGCCGCCGAGGCGGCTGAAGGTGCGATCCTCCAGCACCTGCAACAGCTTGGATTGCAAGCTGGGGGGCAACTCTCCCAGCTCATCCAGGAAAATCGTGCCCCGGGGACACATCTCGAATTTTCCCGGCTTGGCCCGCACCGCCCCGGTGAAAGCGCCCGCCTCATAGCCAAACAGCTCGCTTTCCAGCAACTCGTGGGGCACCGCCGCGCAGTTGACCTTCAGAAATCGGCCGCTGCGCCGCGGCGACAGCTGGTGCAGCAGCCGCGCCGCGACTTCCTTGCCGACACCGCTTTCCCCCAGCACCAGCACCGGGAGATCAATGGGCGCCATCTGGTCGATTTGCTGGCGGAGCTCGAGCATGACCGGGCTGGCGGCGACAAAACCGACGCCGGGCGCGACTTCTTCAATGTGAGTTCGGCGTGCAGCATGGATATCCAGCAAGGTAGGGCAGGCGCTTGTCACATTGACTCCTTTCGCCGCTGGCGCGATCCGCCGGGCAGCGATTGTCAGAATAGGCAAACGCCGCACGCCCGGTCATCGGGGGAGTCATGGAGATTCGGACTCGGGAGAATTCCGGAGGCGGCCGGCTAGGGTTGGATCAGCCCGCAGCGGATGGCGTAGCGCACGAGTCCTGCGGTCTCATGAATATCCAGCTTCTCCATCGTGCTCGCGCGGTGCGTTTCCGCCGTCTTGGTGCTGATGGCCAGCAGCAGCGCGATTTCCTTGCTGGTTTTGCCCTCCGCCACTAATTGCAGCACCTGGCGTTCGCGTGGCGTCAGTGGCGTCAGCGGATCGCTGTCGCCGTCCTCGCCCAGCGATTCCGCGAGATGAACCGCGATCTCCGCGCTGATATGCGTGCGATTCCGCGCGGCGGCGCTGACCGCCTGGACCAGTTCCGTGCCCGCTTGGCTTTTGAGCACGAATGCCCGCGCGCCAATCCGCAGCCCCTCCACCACGTAGTGCCGCTCAGCGTGCATGGACAGGAACACGAGTTTGGAGCGCGGAGACGACTTGCGAATGGCGCGAGCAGCATCCAGGCCGTTCAGCAGCGGCAGGCCGATGTCCAGCACCACCACATGCGGCTGCAATCGTTCCGCCATGGTGATCGCGGTATGGCCGTCCCCGGCCTCGCCGGCAATCAGAAAGCCGGCGCGATGGAGGAGCATGGTCAACCCCTCCCGAACGACGCTGTGATCCTCCACGAGCAAGACGGAAATACGCATGGACCTATCCGGAACTCACGATGCTGTCGCCCATGATAGAACCGAGCGTGCAACATCATTGCGCCAAATCGGAATCTTTCATTCCCTAATGCCCCTTACAGGGACGACGCGATCCGCCGAATCAACCCTCACGATGACGCTGCGCCCACTGCCCATTCGCTCTTCGCGCTAGCCCTGCGCATCCGGTCCGGCGCGGCGCCGGTGCTTCGCATGTGCGCAGCATTGTTGCACTCCTAGCTCCCCGCTTTGCGCCTGCGCCTTGATAGGAAAGACGATCGCGGCGTCCGGCGCTGGCCATTGAACTGCGACTCCATTTACAAAGCGGCACGGCATTCGTCACGTGCGGTGGAGGTCCATTGGCATTTGAGTCATTGAGTGATTCGCTGCTCGGGTTCTACGGATCGTTTGCGGCGCCCCATCGTGGCCGCGACCGCCTCGTGGCGATGATGAGCGCTCGCGCTTGCCGCCGGTGGACGGGAATGCGCACCTTCCGCCGGCGCGGCATTCGCCTGCGAACGGACCTCTCCGTGGATGACGTGGGCCGCACTCTGTATTCCTACGGCTGCCTCGACTACTGGGATGAAAAGGCGCTGCTGGGGCTTGTGCCGCGGGGTGGCGTCGCCTGCGACGTCGGCGCCCACATCGGCTTTTATTCCTTGCTCCTGGCCCGGCTCGTCGGCCCGGAAGGAAAAGTCATTAGCTACGAGCCGGTGCCGTACACCCATGCGCTGCTGCGCGCTAACCTTCGCCGCAACGCCGCCACGAACGTACTCGCCCATCCCGTCGCGGTCGGCGCGCAAGCCGCACGGGTGCGCATCGCCCCCGCCCCGGGCGGCCGGTTGGGCTGGTCCCGCATCGACGCCGCCGGCGAGCTGGCGGCCCCTGCCACGACCCTCGACGCCGAAGTCGAGCGCCTCCAGATCCAGCGCGTGGACTTCATCAAGGTGGACGTCGAGGGCTACGAGATGGAAGTCATGACCGGCGCACAAATGGTCTTGCGACGCCATCGTCCGGTCGTCATGTACGAGATCAACCCGCAGGCCCTTGCCAAGCACGGGACCAGCGAGGCGGAGTTAGCGGAGTTTTTTCTCGCGCGGGGCTATGCGATCTACCAGGCGGGCCGCAAGGGACTCCTACCGCGGGAACGCGCCGCGACGGAGAGTTATTCCAACGCCTTCGCTATCCCACGCCCGCTGCGTTGAACGCGCTTGCGGAGAGCCGCGGCCAAACGGCCAGCGTGGGCCCCGGCTCGGGCTCGAGTCGTGATGCTGCCAGCGACTGAGGAAAGGCTCGCTGCCGGGAACCCAGGTTTGTCCCGCGGCGCCGTCGCGCCGCCAGGCCCGGCACTTAGCCGTGACAAATCACCGCAGTGCGGGCGTTGGACCGCGCCGCCGCCCATTTACTCAACAAGTTACTGTTCCTGCCGGCGCACAAACCAGACGCCCCGCTGTCCACGAAGCGGCGAGCAATTAACCGCCAGATGGATGGGCCCGGAACTCAGGATGCGCGGGAACGCCGACGCTGCAAAACGATCCCCAGGGCGCACAGTCCTGCCACCAACATCAGCCAGGTCGCCGGCTCCGGAGCCGATACCGGCTGCGCCGCGGGGCTGTACGCACCATCCGCGAAGCTGATAGTGGTCGAGCTAGGATTCGCATTCGACTGATACAAGCTGCCGGAATACAGGTTGAAGTTGCCCATGCCATAGTCGTTCGATTGGCTGAAGCTCACCTGCGTTGGACTGGTAATCGTGCCCGCCCAAGCGGGACGAGCGCTCAACCCGATCGCAAAGGTCAGAAAAGCAGCGAGGGCCACCGCTTGGGTCAAGGAGGGGAAACGTTTCAGCATTGGGATCATTGGCTCCCGATCATTGGGCCTACCCCTGTGCGGGGGGACAGTGTCAGCTTTGCAAGTACAGTACCAAATCGGCAATCGCAACGCTCACTAAATCAGCACACTGATAACGAATGAGTTAATAGCCAACTGCGCCCCTATTCCACGGGTGGCGAGAACACCGACCGTATGGAAAAGGTGCAAACGCTTGCACAAAAGCGCCGACAGGGTGCGGGGGCGTCGCCGGGCCGGACGTGGCCGACGGGTCCATTAGCACAGGAAATCCGCCGACCGATTGCGGTGCACGCCTCTCCTGTTACTCGGGCAAGCGATTCCTGGGCGTCATGCTCCCAATGGCCTGCGTCTCGGTCGGGCAAAATCGAGGGGCAACCTGATGTACTCGGCCGCCCCGCCTCCTCCCGACCACGAGGCCTGAACCGGGCATTGCATGCGGCACGGAATGGACAGAAATTGCCCAGCCCGCATCGGGAAATTGTTTTCCGCACAGGGCACTGGCGTTCCTTAGGAAATCAGCGGCGTGCGCCCGCACCACCGGGCTCAGCGCCATCAAGGTTAGCGTTTGCTAAGACTTGGGAACCTTCACGGCGCCGGTGCCAGATTTGGCCCACTAGGTGCATCCCCAGTAGCCGCATGGTTGCGCAGCCCAATTGGAGACCCCTTTTCGCATGGCAGCGGCAGGCGGTGGGTGTTTGGACCTACCCCAGCCGGACCGTGACTGCGGTCTCAAAGCACACAGCGAACCCGAACCAGGATAGGGAGATTTGGCAGTGAATGGCATCCGGCACCGGCCGCCGAGCGGCTTGGCCGATTACCGCGACATTGCGCGCCGGCGTTGGCCGTGGGTGCTGTTGCCCGCGCTGCTGATCGCCGGCGGCGGCGTCGCCGTGGTGCGGCACCTCCCCAAGCTCTATCAGTCGGAGGCGATGATCCTGGTCGAGGCGCAAAAGGTGCCCACGGATTTCGTGAAACCTACGGTCAACGAGAATACCGACGAGCTGCTTCAGGAGATCAGCGAGGAGATCCTGAGCCGCACGCACCTGCTGGCGATCATTCACAAATACGGCCTCTATCCCAAGCTGGGCGGCGTGCTGACCGAGCGGCAACTGGCGGCGCGGATGCGCCAGGACATCACGGTCAAGAACATCACCGACTCGACGGACCCGAACCAGGACCGCAACGGCGGCGCCTTCCAGATCGCCTATCAAGGCACCACACCGCGCCAGGCGCAGGAGGTCACGCGCGATCTAGCCGGCCTCTTCATCACCGAAAATCTGGCCGTGCGCCAGCGCCAGGCCCAGGGCACGGTGCAGTTCATCACCGCGGAGTTGCAGCGGGCGCAGCGCCGGCTCCAGCGCCAGTCGGCGCAGTTGACCGCGCTTGAGAAGAAGTACATGGGCGCGCTCCCAGAGCAGGAAGCCAGCAACTTGCAGCAACTCGGCGCCGAGCAAACGGCGCTGGAGGCGGCCGAACAGCAGGCGGCGCGCGACCAGCAACAGAAGACCTACCTCCAGTCGCTGTTGGCGGCGCTGCAAAACACGCCGGGGGCGGCCACCGCCGCCCCGGCCTCCCCGCTGGCGGCGCAGCTTCAGGCCGACAAGGTGCGGCTGGCGATGGATGAGCAGGTGGACACGCCCGCCAATCCCGACGTCCGGCGGCTGAAACGCGAGATCGCCGCGCTCAGCAAGGCGCTGGCCGCCGATCCGCCGCCCAACACCGCCGCCGGGCCGTCCGGAATGTCCGAGCAGCAAATCCGCGGCGAGCTGGCGACCTTGGACCAGGACGCGCGCTGGCAGCAGGGCCAACAACGGCAGATCAGCGCCAAGATCACCCAACTGCGGGCCGAGGTGGCGATGGCGCCCGCGGTCCAGGAGCGCCTGGCGGCGGTCCAGCGCAACTACAAGATCGCCACCGACAACTACGAATCCCTGCTGAAAAAGCGGGATGCCGCCCAAATGGCCGCGGCCATGGAATCCCAGGCCGACGGCGAGGAGTTTCGCGTCGTGGATCCGCCCAGCCTGCCGCAGCGCCCCGACAAACCGGCGGTCGCCAAGCTTAGCCTGCTGGCGACGGTCTTCGGCCTGCTGGTCGGCGTCGGTCTCGGCATGGCGCGGGAATACGGCGATCCCATGGTGCGCAACGAACGCGACGTGGAGTACTACCTCGGAACCACGGTGTTGGCCCAGGTGCCGCTGGTGCGCAGCGCGCCGGAGCGCCGCCACCAACTTCAGCGGCAAATCCTGCTCGGCGCTTTGATCTTGCTGTTGGTCGCCGGCGCCGGCACGCTGGCGTATTTGCACGGGGCCGCATGGCTGGCCCGGATGGGTTGGTAGCCGCGATGACGCCGGAAATCAAAAGCTTGGGCTTGATCCCGGCCACGGGCGACGAAGGCAAGCCGGCGGAGCTCCGCCTGGCCGAAAACCAGGACAAGCTGCTGGCTCTGCCCGCGCTGCCCGGGGCTACCGTGCCCCGGCTCACCGCCTGGGAACAGTTGCGCGTCCTCCGCACGCGCATCGTGGAAGCCGCGCGCGACCGCGATATCCGCCGCATCCTGGTGACCAGTTCGGTGGTCGGCGAGGGCAAAACCCTGCTCTCCGCCAACCTGGCCCTCAGCCTCAGCCAGTTGGAGGATAAGCGCGTTTTGGTGGTGGACGCCGACCTGCGCCGCCCCAATCTACACCACGTCTTTGCCCGGTCCGTCGAAATGGGCCTCAATGACCTGTTGGCCAACGGCCCGCGCTGGTCGCAAGCGGTCATCCCGCTGCATCCCCGCCTGGACTTCCTCCCCTGCCGCCCCGCGGCGGAGCAGTCGGTGGAGTTGCTCAACCGCCGGCGCATGAAGGATTTCCTGGAGGAGGCCGCGGCCGCCTACGACCTGGTCGTCGTGGACTCGGCGCCGCTCAGCCCCATCGCCGACACGCAGGTGCTGGTGCGCATGGTGGACGCGGCGATTTTGGTCGTCCGCTCCGGCGTCGCGCCCTACCCCTTGGCGCGCCAGTCCGCGGCCCTGCTCGAACCCAAATTACTCGGCGTCGTGCTGAACGGCGTCGAGCGCGTGACGCGGCGCGACTATGCCTATGGCTACTACGCGCCGCATTACCAGGAGGAAAACCGATGAGCACGACGGTAGCGATGTCTACTTCCGTCCAGGAAGAGCAGTTGCCGGAAGCGGTTCGCCAGTTGCTGGCGCGGCTGGTCAGCCGCCAGGCGCGGGTCGGCGTCATTGGGCTGGGCTATGTCGGCCTGCCCCTGGCCGCGGAATTCGCCCGCGGCGGTTTCACCGTCACCGGCTTCGACGTGGACGCCGAACGGATCGCGCGGGTCAACCGGGGCGAGAGTTATATCCCTGACGTCCCGGCGGCGGAGTTGGCGCGCCACCAGGCCGGTGGCCGCCTGCGCGCCAGCGCCGATTGGGAGGCGCTGCGTGAGATGGACGCAATCTCCATCTGCGTCCCCACCCCGCTGGGCAAGACCAAGGATCCCGACCTGTCCTACATCATGCAGGCCGTGGACAAGGTGGCGGCGTGCTTGCGCGCCGGGCAACTGATTGTTTTGGAGAGCACCACCTATCCCGGCACCACGGATGAAGTGGTTCTGCCGCGGCTCGCCGATTCCGGACTGCGGGTCGGCGAGGACTTCCTCCTGGCCTTCTCCCCCGAGCGCGTGGACCCCGGCAATGGGCGTTTCCAAACCGGCAACATCCCCAAGATCGTCGGCGGCGTCACCGCGCTCTGCACGCAGGCGACCCAAGCCCTCTACAGCGGCTGCGTCCAGCGCGTCGTTCCCGTCTCGTCGGCCCGTGCCGCGGAGATGGCCAAGCTGCTGGAAAACACCTTCCGCAACGTCAATATCGCGCTAGTCAACGAAGTCGCGCTCCTCTGCCGGGAGTTCGGGCTGAATGTCTGGGAAGTGATCGAAGCCGCGGCCAGCAAGCCCTTCGGCTTCATGCCCTTTTACCCCGGACCCGGCCTCGGCGGCCACTGCATTCCCATTGACCCGGTCTACCTGAGCTGGCGCGCGCGCGCCGCCGGGCTGGAACCCCGCCTGATCGAAGTCGCGCAGCAGATCAACGCCAGCATGCCGCAGCACGTGGTCAGCCGCGTGGCCGACGCGCTGAATGACGGCGGCAAGGCCCTGCGCGGCTCGACCGTGCACGTGCTGGGCGTGGCCTACAAAAAGAATGTTTCCGACACCCGCGAGTCGCCGGCGCTCGACATCCTGCACCTGCTGGCGCGGCGGGGCGCGCGGGTCCGCTACAGCGATCCCTATGTTCCCCGCCTCAACGAGGCCGGCCTGGAGCTGGTGGCGCGCCCGGTGGCGGAGGTGGCGGACTGCGACTGCGCAGTGATCGCCGCCGACCACAGCGCTTTTGATTTCGACCAGATCGCGGCGCTCGCACCGCGCATCGTCGACACCCGCAACGCGCTCGGCGCGCTGCGGAGTGAGAAGGTGTACGGGTTGTAAACGGGCGATGAGGATGCCTTTCCACTGCGCTTACCGCGGCGACCTCCCCAACGGAGCAAACCCGCGGACCCGCAGGGAAGAGGCCGGTGCGGCCAGCAGCAAGGTCGCCGCCGGATTGGGAGTCGCTCGCTGGGCTGGGAACGGGTGGGTGCGGTTGCGCCACGCGTCGTTCTTTGGCGGCTAACGCCGCCGGCCCGGAGACAGGTTGGGGCGGAACGCCGCTGTTCGCGCGGAACCGCCGCGGTGAGGGTCACTAGGCCGCTGAAGTGACAGGGCGGAGCTATCTATGGCGACACAGAACATGGCAACGGCGACCAATCCGGGTTGGGAATCGGACATCGAGGCGGCGCAGTGGTTTGCCGCCTGCACCCGCTCCCGGCACGAAAAAATGGTGGCGGAACAGTTGCGCGGCAAAGGGGTGGAGTTCTTCCTGCCTCTCGGCCGTACCGTCCGCCGCTGGCAAAGCCGGACGGCGGAGGTGGATCTGCCGCTCTTCCCCGGCTACATCTTCGTCCACGTCCCGCTGCGCGAGCGGCTGCGGGTATTGACCGTGCCCGGCGTGGCCTACCTGGTCGCCTCGGCCGGACAGCCGCTGCCGGTGCCCCAGGAACAGCTCCTGACCCTGCGCGAGCGTCTGGCGGCCGGCGTGCTCGCGGAGCCGCATCCTTATCTGGCCGTCGGCAGCCGCGTGCGCGTCCGCCGCGGCCCTCTGGCGGACTTGGAGGGCGTGCTGCTGCGCAAGCACGGCCAGAGCCGCCTGATCGTCTCCGTGGACATGATTCAGCGTTCCGTCGCGCTGCATGTCGAGGCCTGCGACGTCGAGCCCCTGCCGGGGCCGGCGCAGGCCCCGGCGCCGCTGCTGGCGGCGGGCGTCGCGGGGGTCCGCTGAGGCGCACCGGCGTGATGCGGAACCCGCGCCAATGGGCCGGTTTGAGTGTGGTGTTACTAGCTATGACTGCATCTACCAATCTGCGCGCGGCGAACCACGGCGGTTCGCCGCAACCGGCCGCTCCCGCGGCCCACGCCCAGCCGCCCTGCCCCCCGCCCGCAACCCAGCCGGCTGCGCCGGCGCAGGCTTCCAAGCCCCGCGTCGAGCTGACCTGGAAGCCCAGTCACTCGGCCGGGTTGATGGGCTACAACGTCTACCGGGCGGAGTCGCCGGCCGGCCCCAAGCAGTTGCTCAACCCGACGCCCATTCCCGAGACGTGTTATGAAGACCGCGCCGTCCAGCGCGATCACACCTACTACTACGTGGTCCGCGCGGTGGCCGCCGACGGCTCATTGAGCCCGCCGTCGAATGAAGCCACCGCGCCGATTACCATCACCGGCCGCGCCCGCCGCCACCAGGAGCCTGCCGGAGCAACGAGAGGGGAGCCACATGTCCACCATGGAACAACTGCTGCCGCCCAGCGATAGCCAATTCTCGGCGCCCGGACGCACCCACGGGGCTCTGCCGGAGTCCGCCTTCGTGCCCATGCTCTGCTTGGAGCGCAAGCGCGCCGAGCGCAGCGGGCGCTCCTTCCTGCTGACATTGATTGCGCTGGAAGGCGAGGGGCTGTACTTCGAGCCGGCGTCTTGCGACCAGCTCGGCACGGCGCTCGCCGCCATCAAGCGGGAGACCGATTTCTGCGGCTGGTATGAAACCGGCCGTCGCCTGGGCCTGGTCTACACCGACATTGACGGCGCCGACCCCGCCGCCCTCCGCACCGCCGTGCGGGAACGGGTCCGGGCCGCCTGGGCCGGCTGCCTCAGCGCGGCGCAATGGGCCAAGGTCGAGTTCGCCTTCCATTGGTTCCCGGAAACCCCCGGCGCCGAGGCCCTGCCGCCCGAGCCGGCCCTCTATCCCGATCTCGAGCCGCGCCGCGCCGGCCGCCGCCTGGCCCGGGGCATGAAGCGCGGCATGGACGTCGCCGGCAGCCTGGCCGCCCTGATGCTGCTCTCTCCCGTCTTCGCGCTGGCCGCGCTGGCCATCAAGCTCACCTCGCCCGGCCCGGTCTTCTATCGCCAGCAGCGCCTGGGGCGGTTCGGCACGCCCTTTACCCTGTTCAAGTTCCGCTCCATGCACGTGGCCAATGACTCCCGCGCGCATGAGGAGTTCGTCAAGCAGTTCATCGCCGGCGAGCCAACCGCGGAAAACGCCGCCGGGCCCAAGGTGTTCAAGATCCAAAACGACCCGCGCATCACCCGCGCCGGCCGCTGGCTGCGCGCGACCAGCCTGGATGAGATCCCGCAGTTCTGGAACGTCCTCCGCGGCCACATGTCGCTGGTCGGGCCGCGCCCGCCCATCGCCTATGAGGCCGCCAGCTACCAAACCTGGCACCGCCGCCGCATCTTCGAAGCCAAGCCCGGCATCACCGGCCTCTGGCAGGTCGAGGGCCGCAGCCGCACCGCCTTCGATGAAATGGTCCGCCTCGACCTGCGCTACGTCCGCGGCTGGTCGCTGTGGCTGGATCTCAAGATTTTGCTGCGCACGCCCCGCGCCGTGCTCTTCGGCAGCGGCGCGTATTAGACGCTGGTCCCGCCGGACCCCGTACGGTCCGGCCCGGTGACACCGGCGCGGGGAAGCGCGGGGAAGCGCAGGGAAGAACGATCAGGAAAAATGTCATGCAGCTGAGAGGTCAGCGCGGCACGGCGCAAGCGTGCGCATCCGGGGGTCGGAGCGAGATATCGTGAAGATTGGATTTGGCATCATCGGCTACGGCTACTGGGGCCCGAACGTCGTCCGCAATTTGCAGAAGCTGGACCGTTCGCGCGTGGTCGCCATCTGTGACGGCAGCGAGAAGGCACGCCGCCGCGCGGCGCAGGAAAACCCCGGCGTGCGCCTGCTCGCCGACCCGGCGGAGTTGATCGCCTCGCCCGACGTGGATGTCGTCGCCGTCGTCACCCCGGTCTGGACGCATTTCGAGCTGGCCCAAGCGGCCTTGGAAGCCGGCAAGCACGTCTTCGTCGAAAAGCCCTTCACCTCCACCGTCGAGCAGGCCCAGCGCCTCGTCGAGCTGGCGGCCCGCAAGCGCCGCCGCATCATGGTGGACCACACCTTCCTATTCACCGGCGCGGTGCGCAAAATCAGCGAACTGCTGCGCGATGGAACCCTGGGCCGGTTGTTCTATTACGACTCCACCCGCGTCAACCTCGGCCTTTTCCAGCATGACGTCAACGTCCTCTGGGACCTGGCCCCGCACGACCTCTCGATCATGGCCCACTTGATCGGCCGCCCGCCCCAGGCCGTGGTCGCCACCGGCGAGCGCCACCTCAACGGCCACGCCGACGTCGCCTACCTCACCGCCTACTATCCCGACAACGTCATCGCCCACATCAATGTCAATTGGCTCTCCCCCGTCAAGGTCCGCACCACGCTGATCGGCGGCGAAAAGAAGATGGTGGTCTGGAACGACCTGGAAGCCGATGAAAAGGTCAAGGTCTACGACAAGGGCGTGGACGTCGGCAACCGCCAGGGCATCTACCAGCTGCTGGTCAGCTACCGCTCCGGCGACATGTGGGCCCCGCGCGTCGAGCCCGGCGAGGCCCTCACCAACGAACTCAACTACCTCCTCGACTGCCTGGAGCGCGACCAAGCCCCGCACAACGGCGGCGAGGCCGGCCTGGAAGTCGTCCGCATGCTCGCCGCCGCCGATGAGTCCCTGCGCCACCGCGGCCACCTCATCGAGCTGTAGGCCAGGGCGAGCCCCGCCGTAGCCAACGGCCCAGCCTCGCCGCAGATTGGGAACCAGAACCAAATGAGCGAAACCCAGGACAGCAACGATTATTGGCGGGCCGTCGCGCCCGACGTCCGCCTCGGCCCCGGCGTCAAGCTCTCCAAGTTCATCAACCTCTACGGCTGCTCCGTCGGCGCCAACACCAAGATCGGCGCCTTCGTCGAGGTCCAGAAGAACGCCGCCATCGGCGCCAACTGCAAAATCAGCAGCCACACCTTCGTCTGCGAGGGCGTCACCATCGAGGATGGCGTCTTCGTCGGCCACGGCGTGACGTTCATCAACGACACCTACCCCCGCGCCGTCAACCCCGATGGCGCCCTGCAAACCGAGGCCGATTGGAAGGTGGAAACCACCGTCGTCAAGGCCGGCGCATCCATCGGCTCCGGCGCCACCATCCTCGCCAACGTCACCATCGGCGAGCACGCGATCATTGGCGCCGGTAGCGTCGTCACCCGCGACGTCCCGCCCCGCGCCGTCGTCGCCGGCAACCCCGCCAAGATCCTGCGTCATCTGGAGGCGCCAGTAGGATAGGCGTCCCGCCTGTCACCCCTCTCGCCTGCCACCGTCCCGCCCGTCACTCGTCTCGCCTGTCACTCGCCTCGTTGATCACGGTCCCGCCCGTCGCCGCCCCAAGGAGAAAGAAAATCATGGAAGCCACCCGCGTCCCCTTCGTGGATCTCGTCACCCCCCATCTGGAGATGGAAGAAGAACTCCTGGCCGTCACCCGCTCCGTCCTCCGCGGCGCCAGCTTCATCGGCGGACCCTTGGTCGAGGACTTCGAGCGCGACTTCGCCGCCTTCTGCGGCGCATCCCACGCCATCGCCGTCAACAGCGGCACCGACGCCCTGCGCTTCGCCCTCATCGCCGCCGGCGTCGCGCCGGGGGAAGCGGTCATCACCGTCGCCAATACCTTCATCGCCACCGCGGAGGCCATCAGCCAAACCGGCGCACGCCCGCTCTTCGTGGACATTGATCCCCTCACCTTCAATCTGGACCCCGCGATGCTGCGCGACTTCCTCCAGCGCGAGTGCGTCCTGGACCAGCGCCTGCGCCGCACCATCCACCGCCGGACCAATCGCCCCGTCACCGCCATCGTCCCCGTGCACCTGTTCGGCCAGTGTGCCGATATGGACGGCATCCTGGCGCTAGCCGAGGAATACAACCTCACCGTCGTCGAAGACGCCTGCCAGGCCCACGGCGCCGAATATCTTTCCCCGCACGAAGGCCGTTGGCGCAAGGCTGGCTCGATGGGCCGCCTCGCCGCCTTCAGCTTCTATCCCGGCAAGAACCTCGGCGCCTGCGGCGAAGGCGGCGCCGTCACCACCGACGACGACGAATTGGCCCGCCGCGTCCGCATGCTCCGCGACCACGGCCAGTCCAAGAAGTATTTCCATGACTTCGAGGGCTACAACGGCCGCCTCGATGCGCTTCAGGCCGGCTATTTACAGGTCAAGCTGCGCCGCCTGGCGCAATGGAACGAATCCCGCCGCCGCCACGCCGCCCGCTACACCGAACTCCTCCGCGCCCTGGCCCCGTCCGTGATCCCGCCCCATGTTCCCACCGGCAGCCGCCCGGTCTTCCATCTCTATGTCGTCCAGGTGCAGGACCGCGAGGGCCTGCAAGCCGCCCTCGCCGCCGCCGGCGTCGCCACCGGCCTGCATTATCCCGTGCCGCTCCATTTGCAGCGCGCCTACGCCGGCCTCGGCTACCGCCCCGGCGATCTGCCCCGTACCGAGCAGGCCGCCCAGCGCATCCTCTCCCTGCCCATGTTCCCCCAGCTCACCGAGGAACAAATCTCGGCCGCCGTCGCCGCCATCGCCGCCCATCTCGGCGCGTCAGCGAAGCACGCGCCCGACACGGCCGCCGCCGAGCGCGCCGTCACCGCCGGCGCCTAGCGCAGACCTACTACAGAGCCGAGCGCGGACCCATCACAGAACGGATGCAAGATCCGCAACATTCATGACCACCCCTGACAACACCAGCGCCACCATGTCCTCGCCCGAAACTCAGCCCGCGGCTAACCGCAATTCCCAACCCGCATTCGCTGCACCAGCGACGGGTGGCGTTCGTGGGTTCCGCGTCGCGGGCCGCGTGCTGCGCGTGGCGAAGGCGGAAGGCGACGGCTACCTATTCGTCGAGGACCCCGAACAGGCCATCCACCACCTGCGCGTCAGTGGTCCCCGCGCCGATATCCTCACCTTTCCCCAAGCCCTCCCCGACTCCGCGCCGCGCTTCCCATACCGCTTCGAAATGGACAATTTCGCCGCGCTGCACGTCACCACGTTCGAGGATTGGTGGGAACGCGGCATCGGCTTCAAAGCCCGGAACAAGTTCCGCCAGGCGGAAAAAAAGGGCGTCGAAATCCGCGAGATGCCCTTCGATAACGCCGCCGCCCGCGGCATCTGGGAAATCTACAACGAGACCCCGGTTCGCCAGGGCCGCCGTTTCCCGCACTACGGCAAGGACCTGGAAACCGTCCGCCGCATGAGCGCCACCTTTCCCGACCTCAGCATTTTCATCGGCGCATTTTTCGCGGGTCGCATGATCGGCTTCATCAAGCTCGTGGCCAACCAGGCAGGAACGCAAGCCGGCCTGATGCATATCTTGTCCTTGGAGGCCCACCGGGACAAGGCGCCGACCAACGGCATGATGGCGCACGCCGTCCGTGCCTGCGCCCAGCGCAATATCGGCTTTCTGGTGTACTCCAGTTTCGCCTATGCCAAAAAGGAACGCAGCAGCCTCAGCGACTTCAAACAGCGCTGCGGCTTCCAGCGCATGGATGTGCCGCGCTATTACGTTCCCCTCACCCGCTGGGGCGCAATCGCCTACCGCCTCGGCCTGCATCACGGTCTCAAGGACCGCCTCCCTGAATCCATCGCCGGCCAACTCCGCGACGCACGGACCGCTTGGCTGCGGCGAAAATACGGCGCAGTGGCGAGCATGCATTAGCGATGGGTGAGCCAACGGCGGCCGGAACGGGCGTGACGCCCACTACGGTGCAGCAACGGGAGGTTGAAGTATTCGACGCGGGTCGTTGGCGCGGCGTTTCCGGCCTGGTCGCCGGCGACACGGCTGTCTACCTAACCGGCCGCCGCCTGCGAATCGCAATCGTGCGTGATGAGGACTACGCCCCCTCGCCGCTCACCGACCCGGAAGCGTGGCTGACCGCGCTCCGGAATTGGTGCCCCGCCGGGCGCACCGCCGACCTGTTCGCCTTTTCGCAGCGGCTCCCCGACACCGCACCCAGCTTCGCCTACCCCTGGGAGCCGATGAGCGTCGCGGCGCTCAAGCTCGGGACCTTCGATCAATGGCTGGCGGCCGTCCCGCGGCAAACGCGCCAGAACGTCCGCCGCGCCGAACGCCTCGGCGTGGAGATCAAAATCCAGCGGCTGGACGACGTTCTGCTTCGCGGCATTCAGGCAGTCAACGACGAATCCCTGGTGGTCCAGGGCAAGAGTTCCCGGTTCTACGGCAAGACCTTGGCGCAGGTTTGGAAAGACCAGCAGCGCCTCGCCGACCGGAGCTGGTACCTCTGCGCCTACCATGCGGGCAAACTGATCGGTTACATGAAGATCGTCGACTGCGGCGCGTCCGCCTGCGTGCTTAGCAACCTGACCCGTCCCAGCCATGCCGACAAACGCCCTGCCAACGCCATCCTGGCCGGCGCCGTCCGCCTCTGCGTGGAAGAGAAGATTCCGTACCTGGTCTACGGCCAACTGAACTACGGCAACAAGCGTGGCGGAACTCTGCGGGAGTTCAAGTTGCGCAACGGCTTCTCGGAAATTCTCGTGCCCCGCTATTACGTCCCGCTCACGCCGCGCGGCCGCCTGGCCCTCCGGCTGGGCCTGCACCGCGGCCCGCTCGGCATGCTGCCGCCCTGGGCCATCCGTGGCGTTCTGGGCAGCGCGGAGCGCTGGCGGCGACTGCGGACCAGGCAAGAATCGCGCTCGGGTGCAATGGTGCGGAGCAAGCCGTAGGCTTTGGGCCGCGCAATGCACCGCAATGGGGGACAATGATGGGCTCCAGTGACCTGACCATGGCCAACGCGCGGCCGGCATCCCCGCCGCAAGCAACCAAGACGGCCAAGGCCCCCCGCCTGTGGGAGTTGGATTTTGCCAAGGGCTTCCTCGTCCTGGTGATGGTCCTTTACCATTGGTGGAGCCTCTTCGTCTCCCCCTTCGGTGAGATCTTTGTCTACCTCCGCTTCCTCACGCCCTCCTTCATTTGCATCTCCGGCTTCATTGTCTCCGGCGTCTATTTCTCCAAGTACGGCTCGAACCGCGGCGCCATGGCCCGGCGCCTTTTGGTCCGGGGTCTGAAGCTGCTCGGCGTCTTCGTCGCGCTCAACGTCGCCCGCGTCGCCGTCTCCGACCTGTGGCTGCATCTGCCCATCGGCCGTCTCGATGCCCGCACCATGGTCGGCATCTGGCTCACCGGGCATGGCGTCGGCGGGGGCAACGACAAGGTCGCCGCCTTCGGCATTCTCGTGCCCATCGGCTACCTCCTGCTCGCCCTCGCGCCCCTGGTATTGGCCAAGCGGTTCGGGCGCAAACCCATTGCCGTGGCCCTGGCTGCGTGCTGGATTGGCGTCGTGGCCCTGGGGCTGGCCGGGGCCTATAGCTTCACCCTGGAACTGTTCGCCATCGGCTTGCTCGGCGGCGTGCTCGGCGCCATTCCCACCGATCGCATTGACCGCTTTGTCGCCAAGGGCTGGCCCGCCATCGTCGCCGCCTATGCCGCCTACGCCGCGGCCATCGGCTACTGGGGCGTGCCCTACATTCTCCAGGTCGTCGGCGTGCCGCTCAGCCTGCTCCTCATCTACGCCCTCGCCCGCCTCGTTCGCAACTGGCGCCCGTCCAACCCCGTTGCGTTTTTCGGCCGTTATTCACTGCTCGGCTACATCGTCCAAATCGCCCTGCTCCAGGTCCTGGGCCATCTTTGGGCCCGCGCAGGCTTGGGCTTCTCCGGTCTCGCCGCCACCTTCCTCGCCGCCGCGGTCGGCACCTATATCGCCGTGTGGGTAGCGGACCGCCTGCGGGCTGCGTCGCCTTTCCTGGACAGCCTGTACCGCGCCGTCTTCGCCTAAGCAGTTCCGCTACCATGCCGGGAATCTTTGGGCTCATCACCAACCGTCCCGCCTCCGCCGCCCGCGCGGAGGTGGAAACCATGCGCCGCGTTTTGCTGCATGAGCCGTTCTACCGCTCCGGCGTTTGGGACGACGCCAGCCAAGGCGTCTATGCCGGTTGGGTGGCGCGGGAAAACTCCTTCGCCGACGGCATGCCGCTGCGCAGCGAAACCGGCGATGTCACGCTCCTCGTCGGCGGCGAGGAATATCCCGAGCCCGGCCTCCGCGCCGCTCTCCGCCGCCGCGGCCACTCGGTCGCTGACGACGGCCCCGATTATCTCGTTCACCGCTTCGAGGAGGGACCCGACTTCCCTCGCCAGCTCAACGGCCGCATTCACGGCCTGGCGGTGGATCGTCGCACCCAAACGGCCCTGCTCTTCAACGACCGCTTCGGCCTTCAGCCCATTTATTTCCACCAGGCGCAGGACGGCTTCTATTTTGCCTGCGAGGCCAAGGCCATCCTGGCCGTCCGCCCCGAACTGCGCGCCTTCGATCCGCGCGCCCTGGGTGAATACATCTCCTGCGGCTGCGTCCTCGCAGGCCGCACGCTATTCCCCGGTGTCAGCGCCCTCCCACCCGGTTCGGCCTGGCGCTTCCGCGCCGGCCGCTTGGTCGAGCAAGGCAACTATTTCCAGCCCCGGGAATGGGAGGAGCAGGAGCCGCTGGAGTGGGAGCCCTATTACCGCCAGCTTCGCGATGCCTTTGCCGCCGCCCTGCCCAACTATTTCCAAGGCCCGGAACAAATCGGCGTCTCGCTCACCGGCGGCCTCGATACCCGCATCATCATGGCCTATGCGCCGGGACTGCCCAACGCCGCCCCCGGCGCACTCCCCTGTTCCACCTATGGCTCCGCCTACCGCGACAATCAGGACGTCAAGCTCGCTCGCCGCGTCGCCCGCCTCTGCCGCCAATCCCATCAGGTCATTCCGGTGGACGCCGCATTCCTCTCCCGCTTTTCCCACTACGCCGAACGCACCCTCTACCTCACCGACGGCGGCGTGGACAGCAGCCGCGCCCCCGACCTGTACCTCAGCGAGCAAGCCCGCCATATCGCCCCGGTTCGCGTCGTCGGCACCTATGGCAGTGAAATCATCAACTTCGCCGTCATGTTCAAGGCCCTGGAGCCCGCCGCCGGCATCTTCGCCCCGGACATGATGCGCCAGGTTCACGCTGCCCAAGCCACCTACCACGCCGCCCGTCAGGCCCATCGCGCCACCTTCATCGCCTTCCGCCAATCCCCCTGGCACCACTATGGCGTCCTGGGCTTGGAGCAAATGCACCTGGCCGTCCGCTCGCCTTATCTCGACAACGCCGTCGTCCAGGCCATCTACCGCGCCCCCAACCTCAGTCGCGATCCCCGGCCCGATCTGGTCCGGGACGCCAGCCCCGAGCTGGCCCGCCTCCGCACCGACCGTGGCATTGGCGCCCCCGGCCTGACCGGCGCACTTCTCCGCGCATATCTGGAGTTCACCTTCAAAGCCGAGTACGCCTACGATATGGGCATGCCGCAATGGGTCGCGGCCGCGGATCACCTCTTCGCCCCTGTGCATCTCGAGCGCATCTGGCTCGGCCGCCACAAGCTCTACCACTTCCGAGTCTGGTTCCGTACCGTGCTGGCCAACTACGTCCAGGAGGTCTTGCTCGATCCCCGCTCCCTTGCCCGCCCGTACCTCAACCGCGCCGCAGTCGAGCAAATCGTCCGCCGCCACCTGAAAGGCGATCGCAACTTCACCAACGAAATTCATCGCCTCCTGTCGCTGGAATTGCTGCATCGCATTTTCGTGGATGCTGGCTCCCTGCCGATTCCCGCCCGCGCCGCGGCGGGGCGCGCGGAGGCGCCGGCCTAGGACATGAGCCCGGACACCGCCCTCCTGCTATTCGCCATTGGCATCGCCGGGCTCTGCTATCTCGACCGCGAATCCAACGCCAACATCACCAAGGCGCTCTGGCTGCCCACCGCCTGGCTCCTGCTGAACGGCTCGCGCCCTGTCTCCGCCTGGCTCGGCGGCGGCGGCCCCACGCGCATGGCCGGGACCCAATACCAGCGCACCATCACTGCGGGCAACCCGGTGGACGCCGCGGTTCTTGGGTTCCTGATCGTCCTCGCGCTCCTCGTTCTTTTTCGCCGCCGCCGGCAAACCGCCGCCGTTCTGCGCTGGATGTGGCCGGTGGTCGCCTATTTCGGCTATTGCTTCCTCAGCATTGCCTGGTCGAACATTCCGGACGTTGCCGGCAAGCGTTGGTTCAAATCCCTTGGCGACTTGGCCATGGTCCTGATCGTCGCCACCGAGCCGGACATTGCCGCCGCCCTCCGCCGCCTGTTTTCACGCCTCGGCATCTGGCTTCTGCCCATGTCCTACATGACGATCAAGTATTTCCCGGCCATCGGCCGCGGCTTTGACGTCAACGGCAATCCCTCCAATATCGGGCTGACGATGAACAAGAACCTGCTCGGTGACGTCGCGTTCTTGCTGACCATCGCGGCGCTGTGGCAGGTCATTTCTCTTCTCGGAGCCTCCAGCCCCGGCAAGCGGCGGCGCATGGCTGCGCAAATCGTCATCCTGGCTTTCGGCGTGGCCATCGTATACATGGCGCATTCCGCCACCTCCGTCGCCTCGGCGCTCTTCGCCGGCGCGCTCCTCGTCGCGTTCTCCCTTCCCGCGTTCCGTAAGCCCGCCGCCGTCCACGCCCTGGTGGCGTTCATCGTCCTCGCCGGCCTGACCGCCTTCGCCCTTGGTGCGGAACACGACGTGACCCACGACCTGGGACGGAAAAGCAATCTGACGGGAAGAACGTACATTTGGGCCGCGGTCCTGGCCCAAGCGGCGGAACATCCGATTCTCGGCGTCGGCTTCGAAAGCTTTTGGACCGGCCCCAATGACGCCCGGATCCTGCGCCGCCTGCCAACCGGCATGATCGCCAATGAATCCCACGACGGCTACATCGAGGTCTACGCGGAGCTCGGCCTCTGCGGCCTGGCGTTAATAATCTGGACCCTCGTAACCGCCTACCGCCGCGCGGCCGCCGCCTTCGCCTCCGACTGGCGCATGGGACGCCTCTTCGTCTCTTATGTCGCCGCCTTGGCCATCTACAACATCTCCGAGGCCGGCTTCCGCATGCTCGACCCCCCTTGGTCCTTCCTGCTCCTGTCCTTCGCCTGCGCCGCCGGCGTCCTTGCGGCCCCGTCGCGTTCGGCACCCGCCGCCGGCGCTGGCGCCCCGCCGTCCGTCGCCGCATGGCAGCCCGCCGCCACTGGGTACTCGTTCCCCCGCGCGTCAGTCGCCGGCGCACGGCGCCTCACCGCAGGGAATCTTCGTGGGACCGTTTAACCCCGACGGCAGCTTCGCTGCCGTCCCCGCGGGCGACCGCCTCAAGCGCGCCGCGGTCCGCGGTGCCGGAGCGACCATCTTCGCCGCCGCCCTCGCCTTCGCAATCCAGCTCGGCGCCATGGTCGTGCTCGCCCGCCTCCTCACCCCAGCGGATTTCGGCGTCGTCGCTATGGTCGCCACCGTCAGCCTGCTCTTGGAAAGCTTCGGCATCGCCGGCTTCACCGAAGCTATTCTTCAGCGTGAAGACGTCACCCACGGCCTCGCCAGCAATTTGTTCTGGGTCAATATCGGCGGCGCCCTTGCCTTGGCTGCCGGCCTCGCCGCCGCGGGCGGTTGGCTCGCCGCGTTCTACCACGACCCGTTGGTCCGGGGGGTGGCGGAGGGCATGGCGGGCGTTGTGGCCATAAACGGGCTTAGTGCCGTCCCCCTTGCCCTGCTCCAGCGTGGAATGCGCTTCGGTACCGTCTCGGCCATCAACACCGCCGCGCAGATTGCCAGGGGAGCCGTGGCGATTGCGTTGGCGCTCGCCGGTTGGGGTTTTTGGGCGCTGGTGGCCGGCTACGTTGCCCATCGCGCTACCAGGGCGGCGGGCGCGCTCGGCGCCTGCCGCTGGCTGCCCAAGCTGCCCGGCCGCTCGCCAGGCACCGGCGACAGCCTCTCCTTCGGGCTCAAGGTCTACGGCCGCTATGCCCTCAACTACGGCGCCAACAACACGGACAATTTGCTCGTCGGCTGGCGCTTCAACGCTTCGGCCCTGGGCTTCTACAAGAAGGCCTACGACATGTTCGTCCTGCCCGCCAACCAGTTGACCGCCCCGGTCTGGTCGGTGGTCATCGCCACGCTCAGCCGCGTGCGGCAAGAAATGGCGCAGTACCGCCGCTATTTGTTGGGAGCGATCGGCGTCGTCGCTTTCGCCGGCATGGGCATCGGCGCGGATTTCACCCTGGTCGGTCGTGACCTGGTTCGCTTTCTGCTCGGCCCACAATGGGGGGAAGCCGGCCGCATCTTCCAGCTTTTCGGCCCCGGCATCGGCGTCATGCTCCTCTACGCTGCAACCGGTTGGATCCATGTCTCCATCGGCCGCCCCGACCGTTGGCTCCGCTGGGGCGTCGTTGAGCTGCTTCTGACGACCGGCCTCTTCGTCGCCGCCCTTCCCTTCGGCCCCCGCGGCGTCGCCGCCGCTTGGACCATCGCCTATTTCCTCCTAGCCGTCCCGGGCTTTTGGTATGCCGGCAAACCGATCAATCTGGGCGTGGGAACGGTGGCAGCCACCGTGTGGCGTTACTTCGCCGCCTCCGCCCTCGCCTTCGGCGCCGCGTTTTTCGTCGTGAAAAGCCTTGCATTATTCGCTGCCGCTCCCGGCGCATTCGGCGCCCTGGAGCGGGCGGTATGGGGTACGGTCGCCTTCACCGCGCTCTACGCCGCAGCCGTGATCGCCTTCCACTGGGGCTTGGCGCCGTTCCGCCAACTCGCGGGCCTGCTCCGCGAGTTCCTGCCGCGCCACGGCGGCGCGGCCGCCCGGTTAGCCGCGGCTCCAGCCGGAGAACGGGGAAACGAATAAATGGGGCAGCAAGCGAGCGAAAAGGGGGTGGAGACCGCTCCGAGCGCCGCTCCGCACGCGACGGCCACCGCCGCACCCGCGCGCCCGCCGCAATCAGTGTCCGCCGCATCCCCCGCCGCCCGCGACAATTCCGCTGATCCCCGCGCCGCGCTCTTAACGGGTGGTTTCGATAAGCCCTACACATTTGGCCTGGCGACGGCATTGGCCGCGGCGGGCATTTCCATCGAGATCGTCGGCGGCGACCAGCTCGATTGCCCGGAATACCACCGCAATCCCCGCATCCGCTTTCTCAACCTCCGCGGCGACCAATCGGCGCGGGCGAGCGCCGCCGCGAAAATCCGCCGCGTTCTGCGCTATTACCTCCGCCTTTTGCGCTACGCGGCGACGGCGCGGCCGAAAATCTTTCACATCCTTTGGAACAACAAGTTCCAGCCCTTCGACCGCACGCTGCTGATGCTGCTGTACAAGACGCTGGGAAAAAAGCTGATCGTCACCGCCCACAACATCAACCAAGCCGCCCGCGACGGTCACGATTCCGCCTGGAACCGCTTTACGCTCGGCATCCAATACCGCCTCGCCGATCGCGTCTTTGTCCACACCGACGGCATGAAGGAAAGGCTCTGCCACCAGTTCGGCATCCGGCCGGCCAAAGTCGCCGTCATTCCATTCGGCGTCAACAACGACGCCCCGAATACCGCCCTGACACGCGAGGAAGCCCGTGCCAAATTGGGCGTCGCCCCGGCCGACCGCGCCATCCTCTTCTTTGGCAGCATCCGCCCCTACAAGGGTCTGGAGCACCTGATCCGCGCCTTCGCCCTGCTGGCCCCCAACGACCCCTCTTATCGCCTGCTCATCGCCGGTGCTCCCCATTTTGGCGACGAGCAATACCTCGCAGAAATCAAAACCGAGATCCGGGACTCCGGCTTCGCCGACCGCATCATCTCCCGGTTCGAGTTCATTCCCGACGCCGAAACCGAGGTCTACCTTAAGGCCGCGGATCTATTGGTCCTGCCCTACAACGACATCTCCTGGAGCGGCGTCCTGATCCTCGGCTACACCTTCGGTCTGCCCGCGGTAGTAACGGACGTCGGCGCATTGCGCGAGGAGATCGTCGCGGGTGAAACCGGCTTCGTCTGCCCGCCCCGCGATCCCAGCGCCTTAGCGGCCGCGATTTCCCAATGCCTCGCCGCTGACGGCCAAGAATCCCGCGTCTGGGACCGCCAGGCGATTCTGACTTGGGCCGAAAAACGCTATGGATGGACCGCCGCGGCAGCGGCGGCGGCAGCGCAGTATCGCGCCCTAGTCCCCGCACCCAGCGCAGACCTAGCCGCCGCTCGCGGCGGCGCAACGGCAGGCGCAGCAAAACAAACGAGAGGCCACGAGCGATGAGCAAGCTCCGCGTCCTGATCCTCGGCCCCGACTGCCACCCCGACCGCGTCAGCATCCCTCGCGTCACCTACCGCCATGCCGCGGCCCTGGCTAAGCTTCACGACGTCACCTTGGTGGTGCGGCCCGAAGTCGAGGCCGATGTGCGCGCCGCCGGCGCGCCGTTCCAGGCCGTCGAGGCCGTCGCCACCCCGCTGCTGGCCGGGCTTTTCACGCGGATCACAAATCGCTTCTTCAAGAACGACTTCAACACCCAGTGGCGCACCGCCATGGCGTATCCCCTCGCCGTGGCCTTCGAGTGGAAAGCATGGCGCCGCTTCCGCCGCCGCATCCGTACCGGCGAATTCGACGTCGTGATCCGCGTCGCCCCCATGTCGGCTACGCTGCCCAGCCCCTTCGCTCGGTTTCTGCGCCGCGGCCCAATCCCGTTCGTGGTCGGTCCCGTCAACGGCGGGCTTCCATGGCCCCAGGGCTTCCCCCAACTGGGCCGGGCTAGGGAGCGGATCTCCGCGCTCCGCGGCGTCTATCGGCACCTGCCCTTCGCCAAATCCACCTACCGCCAAGCGCGCGCCATCATCGCCGCGTCTTCCCAAACCTGCCGCGAACTTTCCATATTTTCGAAAAACCTGTTTTTTATCCCGGAAAACGGCGTCGAAGCGGACGCCTGCGACGACAGCGGCGGCCGGCCCCGGGCGGACGGACCGCTTGAGGTCCTATTCACAGGGGGCCTCCTCGCCCGCAAGGCATGCGATATCGCCATAAAGGCCGCTACGCACCTGATTCAGCGCGGCACGGCCAGGCTCACCATCATCGGTGATGGCCCCGACCGTCAGAAACTCGAAGCGCTGGCAAAATCCCTTGGCGTCGCGGACCGCGTGCAGTTCACCGGCTGGCTCGCCCATGAAGAGGTGCTCCGCCGCATGCGCGCCGCCGACGTCTTCCTTTTCCCCAGCCTCCGCGATTTCGGCGGCGGAGTCGTCTTCGAGGCTCTGGCCTCTGGCGCCGTGCCGGTCGTCGTGGACTTCGGCGGTCCCGGCGACATCGTGAACCCGGCGGTCGGCCTCAAAGTTCCGCTCACCAATGCAAGCGACGTGATCGCCCGCCTGGAACAGGCCCTGCGCACGCTCGCCGGCGATCGGGAGTTATTGCAACGGCTGCGGAAGAACGGCCTGGAATACGCTCGGGAGCGGCTGACCTGGGATGCCAAAGCCCGTCAGACGACCCAAATCCTGGAATGGGTCACGGGGCGGGCGCCGCGGCCGCAACTGCCCTCGCCCAACCACGCTTCGGCCGGCGCATCAGGCCCGTCGGCGCCCTCAGCCCCGGGCGGCGGCGCCAAATCCCCCGCCATGGCCAGTCCCAACGCCTAAACCGCGCTCCAGACCCCAGCCGTCGCCGGCCTGCCGCCCAACGGCCGCTCTCCACCGCCGCCTCATTGCACCACGGCGGTTAGGCCCGACGGCGGCGCCGGCGGCTGCCCGTAACAACTTGCGGCGTTAAACAGCTTGACGTAAAGCCCGGAAACGTCCTGCGCATAGTTCGGGTCGTTTGCCGCGTTCTGATAGCAAAGCTCGGCCGGAATGGCGTACGCATGTCCGGTCGGCCCCGGCCCCCCCGTCACATCGGGCCCAATCGCCGGCCACGGCGGCGTTCCGAATGCCGTGACCCACCAGCTGGGTTTGGAGGTCAGGAAGAAGGAAGCCGGCAGCGTCTGTGAAGCCGGCAGCGGGTTTTGATAATGGCTCGCGTTACCCGTGCTCACCAAATATTGCACCGTCGGATTCGTCGGCGTGTTGCTGAACGTCACCGTGATCGAGCAGCCGCTATAGCTCACGGTGCCGGCGGCAAAATCGTAGTTCGCCTGCGCGTTGGGCAGGCTGCCGTCGTAATAAACCCCGCTCGAGACCAAGACGCCGCTCCCATTGTCATAGGCCTGCTCTTCGCCGTTGGCGTTCACCGTGACGTTATTGGCCAGCGCGGGATTGGAAGTCGAACAATTCGCCAGCGTGGCTGTGTACGGGCCGCTGCCGCTCCCCGTCAGCGGCTGCTGGTAGCCCACGGCGCCGTCCAGCCCGCTCGGCACGTCGCTTGAGCTCCATTGCGTGGCGCCATGCACCACGTCGTAGTTGCCCCAGCGCAGCATCGTGGACAGCGCCCGCCCGTCGTTCGCCTCGAAGTCAGAGACGAACGTGTCCCCGATGGTATACGCGGTGTTGTCAATCCCGCCCAGCAGCACTTCGTCGTGATAATCCTCCGCGTAGGTGTTGGTGAAGTTCGCCGTGCCTAGCACGTTGCCCACCACGTTGAAGTAGCGGTGGAACGACGTGTCGTCCAGCGCCACCGTGTCCACCGTTCGCGACGGATCCGCGGGATCGAAACCATACAGCCGGTTGCGGAACAGCGTCAGCAGGCTTTGCGTGCCGTGGGCATCGTCGGCGTTGAACGAATCCATGACGTTGCCCTCGATCAAATCCATGGCGATGCCGGCGTTGTGGGTTTGGAACTCCGACATCATCACCGTCGAGGAAAGCGAGAAGTAATCATCAAGCCCGTAGTTGTACGCCACGACCGTCCCGCTGGACGGGCCGCTCGTCAGGACCCCCGCCACGATGTGTTGCAGGATGTTGTTGATGATCAGGTCGTCCGAGCCGCCGTCCTCCTCAATCCCATAGCTTTCCTGCGCCGCATTCTTGGTGCCGTAGAAATAGGAATTCGCCACCAGGTTATGCGCCGAATTGATCATCCAAACATGGCTCCGGACGGTGTTGACCACCCGCACGCCGACCACCCAGTTGCCATAGCCGTCCTCAATCACCACGCCGCCTTCGGCCGTCGACGCCGCCGTTGTGTCAATGGACAGGTCCTCGACGCCGTCCCCGCTCGCGGTGTCGGCGCCCCACCACGCCCCTGGGTTCTGCGAGGCGTTCCAATCGGCCAGGTAAAGGCCTGGAGAAATTGTCACTGTATTGCCGCTGACCGCCGTGGCCAACACGATCTGCTGCTGCGCCCGCCCCAGCCGCACGCTGCCCCCGTTCCCCTGGTCGCTGCAGATGCCCGGCGTTTCGCAGACCCACAGGCCTCCGGGATCGAACAGCGGGCCATCTTGCTGATCCAGCGTCAGCAGCGTCTGCCCTGGCGTGATGCCGGTCACGCTGCTCAGCGTGATCTGCGTCGTCCCCGCTGAGTAGCCCGCAGTCCAGTTGGCGGTGTACCCAGGCTGGCTATTGTAATTAAGATGAACGCTCTGGCCGGTCACACAGACGGCGGCATTCCGCCCCTGGCAGCTCGCGACACCCGTGAAGTACAGCAGGGTCTGGTCCGCGCCCGCGCCGCGCAGCGTGACGTCGTCCGCGCTTCCGAAGTCAATGCCATTGGAGATGTAAAAACTTCCGGCTTGAAGGAACACCACGCCGCCCGCCGGACAGCTCGCGATGGCGGCGTTGATGTTGGTCTGCGCCACTGGCGCCCCCGGCGCGCCTTCCGGCGCGATGCTGGCGCAGATTTTGGTGCGCTGCGGCGGCGTGTAGGTGTTCGGCGTCGTCTCCCCGTCGGGCAGCGTCGCCGGCAGCCCGGCGTTGGACCAGTCAATCGCCCGGCTGGACGCAACCACCCCCGTCCATGGCGGCGTCTGCGCGCGCGCGCTCCCCGCCAGCCCAATTGCGGCGGCGAACACCACTAACAGCGTCGAGAAAATACACTGCTTCATCAGTTTTCTCTCCCCTCTCCAACCGCGGCGCACTCCGGCCCGCAACTCCCCCTGCCGGTGCGCATCAAATTCTAGCGGCGCGAATGTGGCCCCACTGCCAGCCGGGACCGGGACGCAAACTGACTGGGAATACTTTACCAACATGAGTCCCCCTGCTGCTCCGAGAATCGCATTAGTTAATGGAAAAGATCGCCTGTTTTCCAGCCGCGTTTTAGGCCGGGAGGCCCAAACCGGCTCCTTTCTGCCCGTTCGCCCAGGCCATCGGCCGTCCGGGCAGGTTTCCGTGGGCGGGACATTGGCGCACGCACCCGAACCGGCATCGCCCCCAGTCCGCCCGCCGGCATCCACCCCCCTCCCGGGTGGCTGGCATCCACGTTTGGCATTAAAATTGCACAACAATTCGTCGTCTTGGCCGCGTGAGTCCCTCCCAAGTCCTCGCCTCTCCAATGGCAATCACTTCGGAAACTAAGATGTCTCCCCGCCCCGGCGGGGTTGCCCCGAAAGAACCTCCCGCCCTGCCGCGCTATGTCCTCGTGACCCCGGCGCGGAATGAGGCGGCGTTTATCGGTGGAACCCTGGCGTCCATGGCCGCACAGACCGTGCCACCGCTCAAATGGGTCATCGTGGACGACGGCTCGAGCGATGACACCGCCGCCATCGTGCAGCGCTACCTGCCCGCCCATCCGTGGATCGAGCTGGTCCGCCGCCCCGCCCGCAAGGAGCGCCACTTCGCCGCCAAGGTGCAGGCGTTCAACGCCGGTCTGGAGCGCATGGCCGGCCTCGACTACGACATCCTCGGCAATCTCGATGCCGATACTTCGTTCGGGCCGGATCACTTCGAGTTCCTCCTCTCCCGCTTCCAAACCGACCCCCGGTTGGGCGTCGCCGGCACCGTCTTTTGCGAAGACGGCGGCTACCGCTCCGACCAGGACAGCTTCGAGGGCCAATCCCACGTCGCCGGCGCCTGCCAAATCTTCCGCCAGGAGTGTTGGACGGCGATCGGAGGCTATCTCGCCATCCCCGGCGGGGGAATTGACTGGTCTGCCGTGATCACCGCCCGCATGAAGGGCTGGAAGACGCAGTCCTTCCGCGAACGCACCTTCTACCATCACCGCAAACTCGGCACCGCCGATCGCGGTCGTTTCGCCGCCGCCTTCGCCTACGGCAGCAAGGACTACCAGCTCGGCGGCCATCCCCTCTGGGAGGCCTGCCGCGTCGCCTATCGCATGGCCCGGCCCCCGTACCTGGCCCTCGGCCTCACCCTCGGCGCCGGGTACGCCTGGGCCTGGCTGCGCCGCATGCCCCGCCCCGTCTCCCCCGAGCTCATGCGTTTCCACCGCGGCGAGCAAATGGCCAAACTCCGCGCCATCCTCCGCGCCCAGTTCCCCCGCCGCCGGCGGGACGCCAATGCCGGCGTGGATAAATTCCACGTGGGAACGAAATGACCACACCAGGAAAACTTTTGTCCATACCGCCCGCGCCCGCCGCCGCGGCCCGCCAGGCCCCAAAACCTGTCGCCCCGCAATTGGCCCCGCAAGTCCACGCCGCCTTGGATCGCTACGTCCGCTGGCTTGATGGCTTTGGCGAAACTTCCTACGATTTCCAGACGGTCTATGCCAGTCCCCTCGGCCAGCGCGCAAAGGCGCTTTACTACCGCCACAAGCGCCTCGGCACCCTCGCCGTCGCGCCCATGGTCGCCTGTGAGGCCCTCCTCCCCGCGGCCCGCTGCCTGTTTTGGAAAAAGCAGCGCTATCCCATTGGCGATGCCCACTTCGCCATGGGCTTCGCCTTCCTCGCCGCCGCCGGCGCCAAGGCCAGCGGAAGTCCAGCCGATCCCGCTCCGCTCGCCCGAGCGGAGCATTTCCTCCAAGTCCTGGAAGCAACCCGCTGCCCGGACCAAGCGGAATATTGCTGGGGTTATCCCTTCCACTGGGAGACGATCAATGGCGTCATCCCCGCCGGCACGCCTCTCATCACCACCACCCCCTACGGCTATGAGGCGTTCGCCCAGGTCTACGCCCTGACCGGCAATCCCCGCTGGCGCGCGGTCATGGAATCCGTCGCCCGCCATGGGGACGCCGCCTATCGCGATCTGGAGACCGGCCCCGGCGCCGCCAGCAGCGGCTATACGCCCGAGCCGAATGACGCCTGCCTCGTGGTCAACGCCAGCGCCTACCGCGCCTCCCTCCTGACCCAGGCGGGCATGGAATTCGGCCAGGAACGTTATCTCGCCAAGGCCGCGCGCTACCTCAACTTCATTCTCCAATCCCAGAACCCCGACGGCTCGTGGTTCTACGCCATGGACGGCCGGCGCAACTTCGTGGACCACTTCCACACCTGCTTCGTGCTCAAGGCCCTCGCCAAAATCGAGGCGCTCACGGCCGATGCCCCGGCCCTGCCCCCGCCCCTCCACGCGGCCCTGACCCAAGCCATCGCCCGCGGCGTCGCCTACTACACCGCCAACCTCTTCGACGCCCAGGGTCTGCCCCGGCCCTTCGCCCGCGCTCCCCGCTTCACCTTCTATCGCCGCGAACTCTACGACTATGCGGAGTGCATCAACCTGGCGATCTTGCTGCACGGCCGCTTTCCGCAGCTAGACCGCCTGCTGCCCGGCATCGTCCAGGACATCCTCCACCGCTGGCAGCGGCCCAACGGCGCCTTCCGCTCCCGCCAGTTGCTCTTCGGCTGGGATAACGTCCCCATGCATCGCTGGGCCGCGGCGCAGCTTTTCCGCAGCCTGGCATTCCTCGTCGCCCGCGGCTAACGGCGCGGCGGCCACCCTCACCCCACCATGTGCGGCATCTGCGGACAATTCAACTTCGCCGGCGGCCCCCCCGTCTCCCGCCAATCCTTGCAGCGCATGGCCGGCGCCATCGCCCACCGCGGCCCGGACGACGAAGGCTGCCATCTGGACGGATCGCTCGGCCTCGGCTTCCGCCGCCTCTCCATCATTGACCTCGCCGGCGGACACCAGCCCATGGCCGACGTCGACGAGTCCGTGTGGGTCGTCTTCAACGGCGAAATCTATAACTTCCCTGAACTCCGCCGCCAGCTCGAAGCCCACGGCCACGTCTTCCGCACCCGCTCGGATACCGAGGTCATCGTCCACGGCTACAAGCAGTGGGGCGACGGCGTCCTGAACCGGCTGAACGGCATGTTCGGCCTGGCGGTCTGGGACGTCCGCCGCCGCCGCCTGCTGCTCGCGCGCGACGCCTTCGGCATCAAGCTCGTCTACTACCGCATTGCCGCCGGCACGCTGTGGTTCGGCTCGGAAATGCGCGCCGTCCGCGCCGCCATGGAGGAGCAGCCCGAGGTCGAACCGCTGGCCCTAAGCCTCTTCCTGCGCTACCGCTTCACCCCCTCGCCGCACACCATCCTGCGCGGCATTCGCAAATTGGCGCCCGGAACCAAGCTGGTCGCCGAAAATGGCCGCTGTGAGGTCAGCCGGTGGTATGCCTCCGCGCCCCGCCACTTTTCGCCTCCCAAGACCGCCGCGGAGGCCGGCGAGGAACTCCTCGCCCTCTACCGCCAGGCCGTGCGCCGGCAGCTCATCAGCGACGTGCCCGTCGGCTTGCTGCTCAGCGGCGGCATAGATTCTGGCTTGCTGCTGGCATTGATGAACGGCTCCGGCCGCGACTGGCCCACCTTTACCGTCGGCTACGGTTCCAGCTACGCCCAGGACGAACTCGCCGACGCCGAGGAAACCGCGCGCATTCTGGGCTCCCGCCATACCAGCGTCCGCATCTCCCGCGCCCTGTTCGAAGAGCGCCTGGGCGATATCGTCCGTTCCCTCGAGGAGCCCATCGCCGCTTCTTCCATCGTCCCCATGTATTTCGTCTGCCAGCGCGCCCGCCAGGATGTCAAGGTCGGACTCGTCGGTCAGGGCCCCGATGAACTGTTCGGCGGCTATCGCCGTCATCTCGGCGCGCGTTATGGCGGCGCCTGGGCCAGCCTGCCCGCCTGGTCGCGCGCCGCGCTCACCCGCGCCGCCGCCGCCCTGCCCCGCAGCGAAGCCCTCCAGCGCGGCGTCTATGCCCTCGGCGCCTCCGACCGCATGGTGCGCTACGAGCAGATTCTTTCCCTCCTGCCCGCGGCCCAGGTGGACGGCTTATTCCGCCCCGGCGTTCTCGCCGCCAACTCCACCGCGGCCCTGCTGGCCTGCTGGGACGATCTCCGGCCCCTGCTCGCCGCCACCGACGCCCTCGGCGGTCTGCAATTTCTGGAAATTCGCTCCACATTGCCGGATGAGCTGTTGATGTATGCCGACAAGCTCTCCATGGCCCACGGCCTTGAACTGCGCGTGCCGTTTCTGGATCAGGATGTCGTCGAATTCGCCGAACGCCTTCCCGCCAACATGAAGGTCCGCGCCGGAGTTCGCAAATGGCTCCATCGCCGCGTCTGCCGCCGCTTCTTGCCGGAAGCGATCGTCCGCCGGCCCAAGCGCGGCTTCGCCGTCAACGTCGTGGACGACTGGTTTCGTAACGCCGTCGGCGGGCGCATGGCGGAGGTGTTCGCCGACCCCACCTCGGCGATGTACAAATACCTCCGCCCCGAGCCCGTCCAAGCTCTGTACGCCGAGCATGCCGCCGGCCGTCGGGATTATCACAAACTGCTGTTTAGCCTCATTGTCTTTGAGCAGTGGTTGCGCAGCGGCCTTGGTGCGAACGCGCCCGCGGACGCCCTCACCGCCCGTTGAACGCCCCTGCGAGCCCCGCCAATCACCTTCCCCTTGTGCGCAACGTTTTGCGGTGTTCGGAAGCGCCTCAGCCCGTCACATCCGCGCAAATCCCCTCCCGGGCCAACCTGGCCGTTTGGCCCTCCAGGTGCTCACCAAAGCCGCAGATTAGAATTCGCTTGCCCGCGCCGCCAACCCTTGGCGGCGCCAAGGGGCGAGCCATGGGAGCGCTTCGCAGTCGGAGCCGCGGCGCATGAAGCAAATCGGAAACAATTCGGGCGATAAGGTGTCGGTGTCCCGGCGGTCCCTCGCGACCCCGCCCGCCCGCCCCCCCGCTCGACCGACCGTCATGAAGTTTGGCGGCACCTCCGTCGCCGATGCCGCCTGTTTCCGCCGCGTGGTCGCCATCATCACCGGCGCGGAGGACCCCGCCGCGCTGATCGTCGTCGTCTCCGCCTTGGCCGGCGCCACAGATCGCTTGGTGGCTTGTGCCGCCGCGGCCGGTTGCGGCCAAACCGCCTCCGCGTTGGACATCCTGCACGCATTGCGCGCCCGCCACCAAGCCGTCGCCGCGGAACTTTTGCCCGTCGCGCCCTGCCGCGCCTATGCCGCCCACATCGCCGCCCTCGTCGCCGGCGCCGCGGAATTGTGCCGCCAAGCCGGCAGCGGCCTTCCCCTTTCCACCTCCGATTCGGCGGACATTGTTGGCCTGGGCGAGCGCCTCGCCGCCCCGTTGCTGGCATCTGCCCTGATCGCTGCCGGCCGGCGCAGCCAGGCCATCGCCGCCACCGAATTGATCAGCCTTGCCTCTGACGGCGAGCCGGATATGGCGCGGTCCACCGCCCGTTGCCGCGCCCGCCTTCGCCCCCTGCTCCAGCGCGGCGTCTTGCCCGTCGTTACCGGCTTCATCTGCCGTGGCCACGATGCCGCGCCAGCGACGCTGGGCCGCGGTGGCTCGGATTATTCCGCCACCCTCGTCGCGGCTTGCATGCACGCCCGCGAAGCCATCATCTGGACCGACGTGGATGGCGTCCACGATGCCGATCCCCGCCTGGTGCCCGCCGCCCAGGTCCTCCCCGAGTTGTCCTACCAGGACGCCGCCCTCCTTTCCCAGGCCGGCGCCAAAGTCCTGCATCCGAAATGCCTGGAACCGGCCCGCGCCGCCGCGATTCCGCTCTCCATTCGCAACACCTTCCGCCCCGAGCGGCTCGGCACCCGCGTCACCGCGGCATCGCCCCGCCTTGGCGCGCCCGCCCGTCCCCTGGGATTGGCCGTGCGGTCCAATCTTGCCCTCCTCGCCTGTCACGATCCCACCGGCGACGCGCGCTCCCAGCTTCAGGCGCGCGCCTGGCACGCCCTGGGCGATGACGCCGTCGCGTTTCATTTCCTGCCCGAGGCCGGCACGCTCCAAGTCGCGGTGCCGGATTCCCAGGCGGCGGCTGTTCTCGCTATTTGGCGCTGGGCGCTGCGTTTGCCGGCCGGCGATCCGCGCTTGCGCCTGCACCCCGGCGTGGTCCTGGTCCATGTCGTCGGCGGTTCCGCCGGCGAGGAAATCCACGCCCGCGCCGTCACCGCGCTCGCGGATGACGGTGTTCCCTACCTCGCCTCCGGCGTCTCCCCCGAACCAGGCGTAATCGGAATTGCCGTGCAGCAATCGGATCTGCCCGCCGCGCTGGCCGCCGTGCATCGCAGCTTGCTGCCCCCGCCTCCGGCCTCGCGCTCGCTGGAGGCCTTCGGGGCGCTCGCCCCCGCCGCCGCTAGCCGCGGCGCGGCCGCTCAGTCCCTGATCCCTGCCGAGTTCGTGGCGGGAGACAATTGGAGAGAAGCATGAAGATCAGTATCTTCGGCCTGGGTTACGTCGGCGTGGTCTCCGCCGGCTGCTTGGCGAACGACGGTCATGAAATCGTCGGCGTCGATCCCGTCGCCACCAAGGTGGACCTCATCAACCGCGGTCAGTCCCCGATCATTGAGGCGGAGATCGGCCCCATCCTGGCCTCCGCGTCCGCAGCCGGCCGCCTGCGCTCCACCGCTGACGCCCATGCCGCCATCGCCGCCACCGATCTGTCCCTCGTCTGCGTCGGCACCCCCAGCCAGCCCAATGGCAACCTCGACCTGCGTTATGTCCGCCATGCCTGCGAGGAGATCGGCGCCGCGTTGAAGCGCAAGTCCGGCCGCCACATCGTCGTCATTCGCAGCACCGTCCTGCCCGGCACCATGCGCGAAATCGTCATCCCCATGCTCGAGGAATTCTCCGCCAAGCGCGCCGGCGTGGACTTCGGCGTGGCCAACAATCCCGAGTTCCTGCGCGAGGGCAGCGCCGTCCACGACTTCTACCATCCCCCTAAGACCGTCATCGGCGCGCTGGATGAAGCCACCGGTGAATCGGTCGCCCAGCTCTATGCTCACCTGCCGGGTCCGCTCATTCGCACCGATCTGGCCACTGCGGAGATGATTAAATATGTGGATAACGTTTGGCACGCGCTCAAGGTCGGCTTCGCCAATGAAATCGGCGTCCTCTGCAAGCGCCTCGAACTCGATTCTCATCGCGTGATGGACATTTTTTGCCAGGACCGCAAGCTGAACATCTCCCCCGCCTACCTCCAGCCCGGCTTCGCCTTCGGCGGTTCCTGCCTGCCCAAGGATCTGCGCGCCCTGGCGTATGCCGCCAAACGCCGCGATTTGGATCTGCCCATTCTCACCTCAATCCTTCCCAGCAACGAACTCCAGGTCGCCCGCGGCGTGCAGATGATCGCCGATCAGGGCCATCGCAAAATCGGCATCCTGGGCTTCAGTTTCAAGGGCGGCACCGACGATCTGCGCGAAAGCCCCGTCATCGAGGTGATCGAGCGTTTGCTGGGCAAGGGCTTTGACCTCCGCCTCTATGACCGCAACGTGCGCCTGGCCAGCCTGGTCGGCGCCAACCGCGATTTCATCCTCAATCGCATTCCCCATATCTCCAAGCTCATGGTCGCAAGTGTGGACGAGGTTCTGGGCCACGCGGAAACCGTGGTCATCGCCAACCGCGATCCCGATTTCGAGAATGTTCCCGGCCGGCTCAAAGCCGGCCAGCGCCTGCTGGATTTTGTTCGCATCGCCGACCGAGGCAGCCTGAATGGCCAATATGACGGCTTCTGCTGGTAATCCCCCCGCCGCGCGCCGCCGCAAAGTTTTGCTCATCGTGGAGAACTCTTCCTATGAGTTCGATCCGCGCGTGCAGAACGAGGTCGGCGCGCTCGCCGCGGCCGGCTATCAGGTGACCGTGATCTGCCCGCGCATTCCCAACGCGCCCGTGCTGCGTCTGCCCCCCGGCGTCCGCGTCTACCATCATTGGACCCCCTCCGCCGACCGCGGCCGTGGCGGCTATTTCGCCGAGTATTTCGTCGCGCTGGTTCTGGAACTCGCCCTCGCCGGCTGGGTCTTCCTCCGCCGCGGCTTCCAGGTCATCCAAGGCTGCAATCCCCCCGACACCATCTGCATCGTGGCCGCGCCCTTCAAGCTCTTCGGCGTTCGCTACATTTTTGACCACCACGACGCCGCCCCGGAACTGTACGAAGCCAAATACGACAAGCGCGGCTTCGCCTACCGCATCCAGGTGGCCCTGGAGCGCCTCACCTACCGCCTCAGTGACGTGGTCATGGCCACCAATGAGAGTTATCGCCAACTGGCGATCGCCCGCGGCCATCGCCCGCCGGACCGGGTCTTCGTCGTCCGCAATGCCCCCGATCCCCGCCGTGTCTTCTCCGTCCCGGAGAACCCCGCCTGGCGATTTGGTAAGCGCTACATGGTCGGATATGTCGGCGCCATGGGCGAGCAGGATGGCCTGGATCTTTTGCTCGCCGTCGCCGCCCGCTTCAAGCAGCAGGGACGCCGCGACACCCATTTCACCCTCGTAGGCGGCGGCCGCGCCCTGCCCGCGCTGAAGGCCACGGTCGCCTCCGCTGGGTTGGAGGATCTGGTCACCTTTGCCGGCCGCCTGCCCGACCGGCAAATGCTGGAGGTTTTGTCTACCGCCGACATCTGCGTCAACCCCGACAAGCCCTGCCCCATGAATGACATGTCCACCATGATCAAAATCATGGAGTACATGGCGCTGGGTAAGCCGATCGTCCAGTTCCAGTCCACTGAGGGCCACGTCAGCGCCGGTGAGGCTTCGCTCTATGCCGATCCCTCCCGCGGCGTCGAGGATTTCGCCGACAAGCTCGCTTGGCTACTGGACCACCCCGAGGAGCGGCTGCGCATGGGCGCAATCGGCCGCCGCCGCCTTGACGACAGACTGGCGTGGAAATACTCCGTGCCGCATCTCCTTGCCGCCTACGAGCGCGCCTTCGCCGGTCGCCGCGGGTTCGCCGCGGCCAGCGCCAGCCCCTCGCCGCAGGCGGACGCGCAACCCGACGCGCGGCCCACCCCGCAAGCCGCAGGTCAAAGCGCGGAGCGATAATCGCCGCCCGCTGAACTGTTTGAGTGCCAGAAATTTCCACTACTACATTTCCATGGCAGTGCGCCCAGATCCCGCTCCCGCGTCAGCATGGGTCTGCCAAGCAATCGTTGCGCGCCGGCGGTAGCGCCAACACCCCTCGGCGCCTCCCGATACCGCCCGCGATACGGAATGCGAAAACGTAACATTTTCGTCTGCAATCTGCTGAAAAAAAAGGACCGGACATGTTACATGACTTACCCAGACTCCGCCCTTCCGCAGACCCGGCGACCTCACCCTCCCGCCACGCTCAAAAACGCGCTAAACCACTGTCCAGCCGCCATTTTTTGTCCAGCCGACGCCGTAGCGGGAAATCATTTTCCCAGCTAGAGCAAGCACTTGCCCCCGGGCAGCCGACCGGGGCCGGGAGTCCCAGCCCAATGTCTAAAGGTTTTCAAAGATTTTGCTCCCCGCCGCCGCCATTGGTCGAAGACTTGCAGGCTAGACCGTACGCCAGGCAACTCCCCCCGAGAACCTGCGTAGGTTCTGTCGCCTGAATTGAGAGGGCGAAGCTATATCCGCGTCTGGCAACTCTATCTCTATGAGCGACCTAGCCATTATCGGTGCCGGCCCCTATGGCCTGTCCACGGCGGCCCATCTGTCCCAGATTCCCGGCATGCGGGTGCGCGTGTTCGGCGAGCCCATGTCCTTTTGGAATAGCATGCCGCGCGGCATGCTGTTGCGCTCCAACTGGCCCGCCACGCATATCGCCGCGCCCGCCGCGCTTGCCGGCCGTTTGGGCTTGGCGGCCTTCGCCGCTGATGCCGGCCCCGTGCCCTACCCGGTCCCGCTCGACCGCTTCGTCGAATATGGCCAGTGGTTCCAGCGCCATGCCGTCCCGCAGGTGGACCGGCGCCAGGTCGAGTACGTCGAAATCGGCCCGCGTCGCTTCCGCCTGCGCCTCGCGGACGGCGAGGTGACGGAAGCCGAGCGCGTCATCGTCGCCGCCGGCATCCGCGGATTCGAGCGCCGCCCCGAGCTCTTTTCCCAGCTCCCGCCCGAATTGGTTTCCCACACCGCCGAGCATCCCGATTTGGGCCGCTTCGCTGGCCGCAGCGTGCTGATCGTCGGCGGCGGCCAAAGCGCCTTGGAATCGGCCGCGCTGCTGCACGAAGCCGGCGCCCACGCCGAGGTCATCGCCCGCGACCACATTATCCACTGGTTGCAGGGCCGCGCCTCCAAGCTGTTTCATCACCAGATGGGATCCTTGGTGCCCAAGCTGCTCTATGCTCCGACCGATGTCGGCCCCGCCGGCCTCAGCCAATTGCTGGCCCGGCCCGCCCTGTTCAACACCCTGCCCCGCGGGCTCCGCGACCGCCTTTGGCGCCGCGCCGTGCGTCCCGCCGGCGCCCGCTGGCTGGTGGACCGCCTGCGCGAGGTCCCTCTTCGCCTGGGCTATGAGGTAACATCGGTGGCCGAGAAAGGAGGCCGCGTCGTGGTCCGGCTCAGCGACGGCACCGACCGCTCCGTGGATCATCTGCTGCTCGGCACCGGCTACCAGGTGGATGTCGCTCGGTACGCCTTCCTTGCCCCCAGCTTGGTGTCCAAAATTCACCGTGTGAAAGGCTATCCGGTGCTGGGCTCCGGCTTTGAAACCTCGGTTCCCGGCCTGCACATCCTCGGCGCCCCGGCCGCGCGGACCGTGGGCCCCATCATGCAGTTCGTCTCCGGTACCCGCTACGCCGGCCCGGCGCTAGCGGCGTTTTTCGCTCCCCGCTATGGCGCGCGTCTGGCGCCCCAGTGGCAACTCGCGTGATCGCAGTGTCCGAATCCCCGACCCGCACCGCCGCGCCGCCGGTCGTTGCTTCACCCGGCGCGGCCGCCGTCACCGGCGCGGTCGTCATTGGCGGGGACTACCAGGGGCTGGGCATTGTCCGCAGCCTGGGACGCCGCGGCATCCCCGTGCTGGTGCTCGACGACGAGCATTCCATCGCCCGCTTTTCCCGCTACACGACCGGCGCCGTCCATGTCGCCAACCTGCGTGATGAAGCCGCGACAATTTCCGCTCTCATCGAACTCGGCCGGCGCCGCGGCCTGAGCGGCTGGGTCTTGTTTCCCACCCGCGATGAAACCGTCGCCGCGCTGTCACGGCACCGCTCGCAACTGGCGCCCTGGTTCCGCGTGGCGACTCCGGCTTGGGACTCCGTGCAGTGGATTTGGGACAAGCGCAACACCTATCTCCGTGCGCAGGAACTCGGTATCCCCATCCCCGGCACCTGGCGTGCGCGCAGCGAGGATGAGCTGGATGCCGTCACCGCCGACCCTCCCTATGTCGTCAAGCCCGCCATCAAGGAACATTTCTTTTACGCCACCAAGGCGAAAGCCTGGCGCGCCGATTCCCGCCAGGAACTGCGCCATGCCTTTCGCCGGGCATCCGCGCAGGTCGGCGCCGCCGAGGTCATGATTCAAGAGTTGATTCCCGGCGGCGGCACGCAGCAATACGCCTACTGCGCCATGTTCAAGGATGGCCGGGCGCTGGCCAGCATGACGGTTTGCCGTCGGCGGCAGCATCCGCCGGAATTCGGCCGCGCCAGCACCTATGTCGAAACCGTCGAAGCGCCGCGCCTAGCCGAGATCTCCACGCGCTTCTTGCAGGCCATCGGCTACTACGGCCTAGTGGAAATGGAATTTAAGCTGGATCCACGCGACGGCCAGTTCAAGCTGTTGGACGTGAACGGCCGCACCTGGGGCTATCACAGCCTGGGGGCGGCGGCCGGCGTGGATTTCCCCTATTTGCTTTTCGCCGACCAGCTCGGCTTGCCCGTCGCCGAGGCGAATACCCGCACCGGCGTGCGCTGGGTACGCCTAGCCACGGACCTGCCCACGGGGCTGCTCGATGTCTGCGCCGGACGCGAGCGCTGGAGCGAGTATTGGCAATCCCTGCGGCGGGCGAACGCTGAGGCGGTGTTTTCTGCCCGCGATCTCCGTCCGGGGCTGGCGGAGATGTTCCTGCTTCCGTATTTGTTCGCCAAGCGGGGCTTTTAGCCCGGGCATGGTGAACGGCGCGATCGATTCGACGATGTCTCTCCCTGCAACCGCCAAATCCGCGACTCTGGCGTCTTCGCAGCTGGCGCCCGGCCCGGCGCCGGTCGTATCGCCAGACCGCGCTCGAGGGGAGGCGCGGCGATTGGATCCCCTCAGTGACCCACGGTGGGAGGAGTTGCTCGCGTGGCATCCTGACGCCGGAGTCTTCCATACCGCTGCGTGGCTGCGGGCGCTGCGCGCCTGTTATGGGTATGAGCCCATCGCCTACACCTCTGCGCAGCCGGGCGAGCCGTTACAGGACGGACTGGTGTTTTGCCGCGTGCGAACCTGGCTGACCCGCGAGCGCATGGTCTCCGTACCCTTCGCCGACCACTGCCAACCGCTGCTAGCGCAAGCCCCGGAAGAAGCCGCCACAAGCTGGCAGCGGCTCGCCGCCGCCGCGCAGCGCGACCTGCGCGGATACCTGGAGATTCGGCCCGTGCGGAAACCGTGGGGAGATCCCCAACCCGGATCGAACACTTGGGAACCCTCGTCCGAGTACGCCTTGCATCTCGCCCCGATTTCCGGCGACAGCGAAGCAGTTCTCCGCGCGTTTCACAAGGACTGTGTCCAGCGCCGCATTCGCCGCGCCCTACGGGAAGGACTGGAGGTGGAACTGGGCCGGTCACCGGCCTTGCTGGACGAGTTTTTCGCGCTGCATGCGCTAACCCGCCGCCGCCACGGACTCCCGCCTCAGCCGCGAGCGTGGTTTCGCCACTTGGCTGACGCCTTTGGCGAGCGGCTGACGGTGTACGTTGCACGCCGCCAAGGAAGCAGCGTGGCGGCGATTGTCACCTTGCTTTTCCGGGAACGCCTGACGTACAAATACGGCGCCTCCGATGCGGCGTGGCACTCCCTCGGCGCCATGCCGCTCTTGCTCTGGCGCGCCATTGAAGGCGCCCGCGAACGGGGCGCACGGGGACTGGATTTGGGTCGCTCGGAAGCGGATAACCTCGGCCTCATCGCCTTTAAAAATCATTGGAATACCGAGCGACAATGCCTGACCTATTTTCGCTTCCCGGGCTCGAAGGATGACCCGGCGCAACACGGCAGTTCATGGCGCAGGTGGGCGGCGAAGCCGGCGCTCGCCGTTGCCTCGCGCCTGCCGCAACCTGTTTTGATTGCGGCCGGTGAGATTTTGTACCGCCATATTGGATGAATCCTAGCGCCGACGTGCACGCGGCCTCTGACGCGGCCCCAGCGGCACGAAGCGTGTTCTGGACCGATGTCACGCACCCACCAAGCCGGCCTACCACCGGCGGTCGAGATCAGCTAACGTCGCGGAGATTGGAATTATGACGCGATTATTGCAAGAACACTTCCGCTGTTCCGACGAGATCGGTTCCCTGCAACCGCCGGAACAGGCGCAGGCGCCGGCGGGATTTTTCCATTTCGGGCCCGGCACGACGTTGTTTGCACATTTGGCTTCTGGCGCGGCTGCCGCCAGGTTCGAGGATGCCCAGATGGATGCGTTCAACGCGGCGGAGATTGCGAATGGCAGGTGCCATTTGCCGTTCGACCCCAGCGAGGCCATCGCCAACCTCCTGTTTGAACGCTACCCTGGCGTGGGACACCCTCCGGGCGTCGGCTCGGTTTGGAAACGGGCGGCGGCCCAGGCGTACTACACCCTCCGACCGATGTTGCCCGTCGGCGTCCGCAAGCATCTGCAACGCTCGGTCGTGGGCCGCAGTCACCAAGCGGCGCCCAGTTTCCCCTCTTGGCCGATCGATACGACGGTAGAGCGCGCGCTGGATACTCTTTTGCTGCTGGCCATGCGAGCGCAAGGCCTGAAACGCGTTCCCTTCATATGGTTCTGGCCGGATGGCTATTCCTCAGCGGTAACGATGACCCACGATGTGGAAACCGCTGCCGGCCGCGACTTCACCCCAACCCTGATGGATCTGGACGAGCGCTATGGCATGAAAGCCTCCTTCCAGATCATTCCCGAGCATCGGTATGACGTCGCGGAGGTGTGGTTGGCAAGCATCCGCGATCGCGGATTTGAGATCAACGTGCACGATCTGAACCACGATGGCCGCCTGTTCAGCCGCCGCGACGAGTTCCTGCGCCGTGCCGAGCGCATCAACGCCTACGGACGGCAATGGGGCGCTCAAGGCTTTCGGTCCGCGGTGCTCTACCGCAACCTGAATTGGTTCGGCGCCCTCCGTTTCGACTACGACATGTCCCTGCCCAACGGCGCCCACTTCCATCCCCAAGCCGGAGGATGCTGTGCGGTGCGCCCATACTTCCTTGGGGACATGGTCGAGATTCCGGGAACCGCGGCGCAGGATTACATCCTGTTCCATATTCTTGGGGACTATTCAACCCGGATTTGGGAACAGCAGTTGGCCGCCACAGCCGCCGCGCATGGCGTCATGTGTTTCTCGATCCACCCCGACTACATCATCGAGAAACGGGCGCGCGATGCGTTCCAGCGTCTTGGGGAGATTCTGGCGGCGGAACATCACCAGGGCGAGCGCTGGTTCGCGCTGCCACGAGAAATCAGCCGTTGGTGGCGGCAGCGAAATGCCATGTCATTGCGCCGCGAGGGCGCCCAATGGCGCATTCAGGGCGAGGGCGCCGAACGCGCCCGCATCGCCTTTGCGGAGATCCACGAAGACCAGCTGCGGTACATCGCTCCGGCCCAGACGGCTACGCAAACGCCAACGGTGAAGGCAAACCAGGGTTCACCGCTATGCCCGTAGGCGCGCAACAATTCCCGCCCGGCGCATCATCGGAGTCCCCGCTTGATTCCGCCACCGCCCGACTCGCCGCAGTCTGGTGCGAGGTGTTGGGTCTGGAGAGCGTCGGCCCGGATGAGAATTACTTCGACCTCGGCGGCGATTCTTCTCTCGCTGTCGAGCTGTTCGCCCGCGTTGAGCAGGAGTTCGGACGCAAGCTCCCACTGGCGACGCTGTTCGACGCGGCTACTGTTCGCGCCTTGGCCGCTGTAATCTGCAGCGACTCGCCTTCAACTTCCTCGCCGCTGGTGCGTATTCAGCCTGAGGGAACACAGCGGCCGCTCTACCTGGTTCACGATGCGACGGGCGACGTGCTGGGATACCGCAATCTAGCGCGACGACTCGGAACCGCTCGGCCCGTCTACGGATTGCAGGCCGGGGCGCCGGCGGAAGATGCGGTAGGCGAGCCAACCGTCGAGGGCCTGGCGCGCCGCTACGTGGATGCGGTGCGCGAGGTGCAACCTGTCGGACCGTACTACCTCGGCGGCTACTGCGGCGGCGGCACGATTGCATATGAGATGGCCCAGCAGCTCACCGCTGCCGGCGAGCGGGTCAGTTTATTAGCGCTGGTGGATACCTTCAACTGGGCTCAACTGCCGCCGCGTTCCCGCTTGGGCAGTTTGTGGTTTGGCGCCGAACGCTTTGTCTTTCTCCTGGGCAACTTTTTCGCTTTACATGGCAGCGGGCGGCGGCAGTTCTTCCGGGATAAAAAGGCGGCGCTGGCGGCGCGGGTACGGGACATTCGAACGCGAGGCCTGCACCAGGTGTGGAATGCGGACCTGGCGGCAATGGGATTTGCGTTCCAGCGCTATGACGCAAAGCCATACTCCGGCCTATTGCTGGACCTTCGGCCCCAGTCGCAGCATCGCCGGCTCCGGGGCGAACAGGCTAAATGGGGCGGCTTGGCCCGCGGAGGCCAGGAGATTTTGATCCTGCCCGTGGGTGCGCGCGGCATCCTTCTGGAGCCATTGGTGCAGCACCTCGCGGACGCCCTAAACACCCTGCTCAGCCGGGCCGATGCAGAGGCTCTCGCCGCGCCGCAGCCTGCGCACGGAAAGCAGGCCCCAGACCGCACCGGCCAATACGTTTAAGGTGGTCGAAACGGCGCAGCAGCAACCAGCGGCTCAAAAGATTCGCGGGCCGGTACACAAGTTCGTGCTGCGGGAGGCCGTTCGCGACATCGTACCGGATTCGGTCTACACCCACCGGAAGCAGGCCTTCCTCAATCCCCCTCTGCTCGCGGAGTCTTCGGGACCGCTGAGCACGCTGGTGCAAGACACGCTGCGGACCCGGGCGATGGCCGGACTGCCGTTTTTTGATTACGATCGCGTAAAGACCTTGTTCGATCAACGCGAGGCGCGGACGAGACGCAGCGGGCGGCGCACGATGCCATCCTGATGCAGATGCTCAGCGCATGCGTGCTCGCTCAGCGGTACCAACCCACTTGGTAGGAGAATGCACCCAGAAACCCAAGCCCTGCACGCCGGTTTTGACGGCGATCCCGCGACCCACGCGGTCGCCGTCCCCATCTATCAGACGGTCGCCTACGGCTTCGATAGCGCGGAGCACGGCGCGGCGCTGTTCAATCTCGAGGTCGAGGGACACATTTACAGCCGGCTTAGCAATCCCACCAACGCGGTGCTGGAGCAACGCGTCGCGGCGCTGGAGGGCGGCGTGGCCGCCGTGGCGGTGAGTTCCGGCATGACGGCGGTACAGTACGCGCTGGCCAATTTGGTCGCAGCGGGCGACAACTTCGTCTCCTTGCCGCAGCTTTACGGCCGCACATATACGCTATTCGCGCACGTCTTCTCGCAACAGGGCATCGAGGCGCGTTTTGCCGCCAGCGACGCAGCCGCAGACGTCGAGCGGCTTATGGACGCCCGCACCCGCGCCGTATTCTGCGAAAGCGTCGGCAACCCGGCAGGCAACGTCGCCGATCTCGCGGCCTTGGCCGCCGTCGCCCACCGCCATGGCGTTCCGCTGATCGTGGACAACACCGTCGCCACCCCCATTCTGCTGCGCCCGATTGAACACGGCGCCGACATCGTGCTGCACGCCGCGACCAAGTTTCTCTGCGGCCATGGCACCACGCTCGGCGGCCTGATCGTGGACAGCGGCCGCTTTGACTGGCGCGCTCACGCGGATCGTTTTCCCCGCTTCAGCCAGCCCGAGCCGGCCTACCATGGGGTGATTTATACCGATCACTTCGGCGAAGCGGCTTTCGCCGCCCGCTGCCGCACCGTGGGGTTGGGAAATGGCGGCGCGGTGCTGGCGCCGTTCAACGCATTCTTGATTCTTCAGGGCATTGAGACCCTGGCGCTGCGCATGGAACGGCATGTCGCCAACGCCCGGCAGGTGGCGGAATTCCTGTCGGCCCACCCGCAAGTCGCATGGGTCAGCTATACCGGGTTCCGCGAACACCCGAGTTACGCTTTGGCGCGGCGTTATCTCGGCGACCGCGACTGCTCCTTGCTCACCTTCGGCGTGAAAGGCGGCTTTGCGGCCGGCCAGAAATGCGTCAACGCCATGCGCCTCTTCCGGCAGATGGTTAACCTCGGCGACGCCAAGTCCCTGGCCTGCCATCCCGCCTCGACCACGCACCGGCAAATGACACCCGAAGAGCAATCCAAGGCGGGCATCACTCCGGAGATGCTGCGCTTGAGCGTCGGCATCGAGCACATTGACGACCTCCGGGCGGACCTGGAGCAGGCCCTCGCCGCGGCGAAAGACCCCGCATGAACCGCATCTGCGATCTCATCGCTCCCTGGGTGCGCTCCGCGCCGGAGACCCCCGCTGTGGTGGACGCAACCGGAGCATGGAGCTATGGCGAGCTCCACGGCGCCGTTGACGCCGCGGCTGCGTGGCTGACGGAGCTGGAGGTTCGGTCCGGCGACCGGGTGCTGTTAGTCAGTGAAAATTGCCGCGCCTATGTGGCCTTGCTCTTCGCCTGCGCCCGGCTCGACGCCTGGCCCGTGCTGGTCAACCCACGGCTCGCCACCGCCGAGATCGAAGCGATCGCTCGCCACGCGCATCCGCGGCGGATGATCTTCACGCGTTCCCGCCGCGCGGAAATGCACGCCGGCCAGCTTGGAGCGGCCTACACCGCCCGCGGCTTGCTGGGCGAACTCGCGGCCGGGCCGCTGGATCTGGAGGCGGTGCCCGAGGCCTTGGCGGCCGACACGGCCCGCCGCGTCGGTGCAGTCCTATACACATCGGGCACCACGGGAACCCCGCGCGGCGTCATGCTTTCGCACCGCGGCCTGATCTTTGCCGCACAAAGCGCGGCGATCATCCGCCACATGTCCGCCCAAGACCGTCTGCTGGCGGCGCTGCCGATGACCCACTCGAGCGGGTTATCGCTCGTGCTATTGGCGGGGCTTGCGGCCGGCGCCTGCGTGGACATTCCCCCGCGCGTGGAGCCGGTCACCGTCCTCGAGTGGCTGCGTCAACGCCCGACGACGGTTTGGATCGGTGCGCCCGCGATGTTCGCCCAACTGGTGGACTACGCGCGATTCCGTGGCCTAGAGAAGATCGCGGCGCCGCAGTTGCGCCTGATCTCGTCGTGCTCCGCTCCGCTGCCGCCGGAGACCAAACGGCAAGTAGAGGCATTAATGCACCAGGTACTGCATAACGGCTACGGCATCACGGAATGTTCGCCTGGCATCTCCGCGACGCGGCTGGAGACGCCCCCTACCGACACGTCGGTCGGCTCCCCCTATGCCGGCGTCGAGGTGCAAATCACGGACGGCGAGGGCCGGCCTCTTCCGGACGGAGAAGCTGGTGAAATCTGGGTCCGCGGCCCGAACTTGATGCTGGGCTACTACGGGGCGCCGGAAGAAACGGCGCGGGTGGTGGACCAGGATGGCTGGTTTCACACCGGCGATCTGGGCAAACGCCAGAATGATGCTTTGTTTCTGCTGGGCAGGACCAAGGAACTGATTATCCGCTTCGGATTCAACGTCTATCCCGCGGAAATCGAATCGCTGCTCGAGGAACACCCCGCGATTCGACGTGCCGCGGTTTTGGCGGAGCCCACGGCGGGCGCCGCGGGTGGGGAAGAGATTCTAGCCTTCCTCCAGCCCGCCGATGGCGGCCATGTTTCCGTGGAGGAGATTGCCCTCTGGCTGCGGCCACGTTTAGCCCATTACAAGCGGCCTGCCCGGATGATCGAGGTTGAGACCATGCCTCTGACGCCGACTGGAAAGGTACGCAAGGAGGCGCTGCGCGCGCTGCTCTCCGCAGCGCCCGCACGCTAGGCGGCAGGGGAGGGTGCCATCGCGCGGCAAGCTCGCGGTAGGGGTTTCCGAGGCGGTCACCCCTACGCTGCTGAATGCACTCCCCTCCGGCATCCGGTTACTGCGGCTGTCGTGTCCGCCGCCAACATCCGTACCCGTCGAGTTTTGGATCGCCCCGCCCTATGCCGAGGAGGTCAAAAAGACCCTGCCCCGCCTGCGCGGCCTGCGGGTCATTCAATCCGTGCTCGCCGGCGTGGACTGGCTGCTGCCGCTGGCTCCGCCCGGGGTGATCGTCTGCGATGCCCGTGGCGTACATACTGTGGCAACGGCCGAATGGGCGCTAGCGGCGATATTGGCGTCGCTGAAATACCTTCCGCTGTATGCGGACATTCAGCGGGACGCCGCTTGGAATCGCCGGGGGGAGGCCGATGCGCGGTTTCGGACATTATTTCCCGATGCGCCGCCGTGTTATCCGCCTGTGCGGCTCGAGGAGTTGCGCGGCAAAACCGTGCTGATTGTCGGCTATGGCGCGATCGGCATCGAACTTGACCGCCTGTTAGCACCGTTCCACACCCACGTGCTCCGAGTCGCCCGCCGCCCGCGCACCGGCGTTCGGCCGTCAACGGAGTTGCACCGGCTTCTGCCCCGTGCCGATGTCGTGGTATTGACCGTGCCGCTAACATCGGAAACCAAGCATTTGATCGGAGCGCCGGAACTGGCCCGGTTGCGCCGCGGCAGCTTGCTCGTCAATGCCTCCCGTGGCGGGGTGGTGGACACCGATGCATTGGTGGCGGAGTTGAACGCCGGGCGGCTTCGCGCTGCCTTGGACGTTACCGATCCTGAGCCGCTGCCGTCCGAACATCGCCTGTGGCGAGCGCCCAATGCGCTGATCACGCCGCATGTCGCCGCATCCAGCCCGGAGTTCATGGCTCGCGCCATACGCCTCGCGGCGGCTCAGGTGCGGCGTTACCTGCAAGCCGCCCCGCTGCGCAATGTCGTTTCCGGCAAATATTGAGGCGCCGCTCCCCATGTTTCCGCGCGGGCGCGCGCCGCGCCCGCGCGCTTGACCTGCAACCGTAATGGCCTTCCTGATTGGCGGCCGAGGAATCGCACATGCCCGTTGAGATTGAGCGCCCCACCGATCCGCGCAACCAGCTGTCGCACCGCGGCATTACCACTGCGGCGAACGGGCGAGTACGGACTGGTCTCCGCATCGCGCTGGTCAATAACATGCCCGACGCCGCGCTGGCCGACACCGAGGAGCAATTCCTCGCGTTGCTGCGGTCCGCAGCCGGGGCGCAGCCGGTGCGCCTGGCGCCGCATTATCTGCCCAGCGTGCCGCGGTCTCCAGAGACGCGGGAGCGGCTGGCGCGAGAATATTTCGGGCTGCCGGAGCTTTTCGATCGCGGCTACGACGGCGTGATCGTTACCGGCGCCGAGCCCATTCAGCCGGATCTGCGCAGTGAGCCCTATTGGCCCGAGCTCACCGCGGTCATGGATTGGGCCGCGGACCATACCCATTCGGCGGTGTGGTCGTGCTTGGCCGCCCATGCCGCCGTGCTGCACCTGAGCGGAATCCGCCGCCAGCCACTGGACGCAAAGCGCATTGGCGTGTTTACCGAGCGAGTGACCGCAAAGCATCCACTCACGCGCGGCGCTCAGTCCGTGATCCAGATTCCCCATTCGCGTTGGAATGAACTTGCGCAACCGGAACTTGCCGCCCAGGGCTATCAAGTACTAACGCACTCACCCAGCGCGGGAACGGGGATGTTCGTAGCGATGCGCGGCGGCAGCCTGTTTGTCCATCTCCAGGGCCACCCGGAATACCAGGCCGAAACATTGTTCAAGGAATACCGCCGCGACGTGCGCCGCTTTCTCCATGGGCAACGCCCTGACTATCCGTCGTTGCCACGGAACTATTTCGATGAAGAGTCGGAGCGAGCCTTGGCGGTATTCCGACGGCGGGCGCTGGCGCAGGCGGCTCCCGCGCTGATGAGCGGGTTTCCCGACGACGCCATTGCCGCCCGCCTTCGGCGCCCGTGGGCGAGCGATGCGGTACTCTTGTATCGTAACTGGCTCGACTATCTGGCAATACGCCCGACCGTATCCGCAACATCCGTCCACGCCGCAAACGTGTGACGCAGCGCCAGGCGTTCGCCAGCGCCCGACACCACGCTGGCGCTAGCGATCCGCCCGCGCCGCAATCCGCCCCGTGCCTGTGAACACCGACACCGCCGACGACCGCTCCCAGGCGGCGCAAACCCGCGACGGTCTGCGCCGCCGCTGGGCCATGACCGCTTACCTAGCGGCTCTACTCGCCGTATTCGAGCGGCCGATTCGCGAACTCATCTCCTTTTCGCTGGGCCGCGATTTCTGTTCGTATATCCCGCTGATCCCGTTCGTCTCCGGCTATTTGCTTTGGACTCAGCGGCGCGCCATCTTTGCCCGGCCGGGCCGGGACCGCTTGAGCGCCCTGCTCCTCATCGCCGCCGGCTCCGTAATCGCTGCTTGGGGTCTGGGATGGATTGGCCGAGTGAATTACGCCGATCACCTCAGCCTGCTCATCCTCAGCCTGGTGCTGTTTCTCTTCGCCGGCGTCTTCGCCATTTATGGCCGAAGGGTTTTTCAGGCCGGACTGTTTCCCTGGCTATTCCTGCTGCTCGTCATTCCATTTCCGCAATTCCTCGTCTCTCACTCGATCTATTGGCTCCAGGCCGGTTCGACTTGGCTGAGCGGTTGGTTCTTCGGCCTTTTGGGCGTCCCGGTCTTCCGGCAAGGGTTTGATCTGTCCTTGCCCAGCCTCACGATCCACGTCGCGAAGGAATGCAGCAGCATCCGTTCCAGTCAGGCCCTTGCCATCACCGCGCTCCTGGCCGGGTATTTCTATCTGCGCTCTCCCTGGCGGCGCGCCGTTTTGGTATTGGTCGCGATTCCGTTTTCGGTGGTCAAGAACGCGATCCGTATTTGCACCTTGTGCCTGCTGAGCTTGCACGTCAATCGCGGATTTCTCTATGGCCGGCTGCACCGGGAGGGCGGCTTTGTGTTCTTCTTGATTGCCCTGGTGCTGCTCTGGCCCCTGCTCGTTTGGCTTCGGCGCGGAGAGCTCGCGCGGCGAACCATCGGCGCCGCCGACCCGGACCATAGCCCCGCCGCATGAAACCACATCTCCTTCTCATCGCCGGGCTCTGCGCCCTGATCGCCGCATCCGGATGCAGCAGCGCCGCCCAGCAGGAAGCGCATTGGAGTGCCCAAGCGCGCCGAGATATGCGGAGTGGACATTACGATGCAGCCATCATTGAACTCCGCAATGCCGTTCGCATCGCGCCGAAGTCCGCCGATCTGCGCGTCCGGCTCGCCCGCGCCTATGCGGCCGCACATCAGTTGGGTTTGGCGCTAGGGCAATACCGCAAGGCGGAAGAATTACAGCCCGCGGACAGCGGCGCCTGGTTGGCGGCCGGGCGAATTGATCTGGCGACCGACCACCCGGCCCAAGCGCAGGCGGCGGCGCAGGAAATCCTTTCGCGGCATCCAACGAATGGCCAAGCGACGATTCTGCTCGCCGCGGCGCTGGCACGCCAGGGGAAAACGTCCGAGGCGCACCAATTACTGCAGACCTTGACCCACCGGCAGCCGCGGTTCCAGCCGGGATTCTTGGCCCTGGGCGCGGTGGAACTGGCGGGGGGCGATGCGGTTGCCGCGCGCCGCACCTGGGGACAAGCGCTGGCGATTGACTCCGCCTCGCCGGCCGCGCGGCGCGACCTCGCGGCGCTTGATCTGATGCAGCACAATCCCGCCGCCGCCGAGCAGGAACTCCAAGCCGCGGTTCAAGCCAATCCACACTCCGCCGCCGCCGAGCACGCGCTCGCCTTGTTTTACGCCGGGCAGCACGAGCGCAAGCGCGCCACGGCGGCGTTCCATGCCTGGGTACGTCTCGAGCACGGCGTTCCGGCCGCCCGTTTTGCGCTGGCCAGCTACCTGCTGAGCGCCCAGCAAACCGAGCAGGCCAAAGCGATTGACGTTGCGCTGGCGCATGCGGCGCCAAATTTTCTGCCCGCGCGGTTGCAGCGTATTGAGATCGACTTCGAGCAAGGACGCAAAGCCCGCGCCCAGAGCTTAGCCGACAGCTTGGCGCAGCAACATCCCCACCAGGCGGCAGTGCGCTTGCTGCGGGCGCGGATCGAATTGGCGCAGGGCCAGGACCAAAAGGCGCTCCAGGACTTGACCGCCGCGCACCAGCTCAATTCCAGCCTCCCCGCAGTGGATGACCTGCTGGGCCGGGCCTATATGCGGTTGCACCAACCCATGAAGGCCATTGCGTCGTATCAGCGATCGCTCCACGCCCAGCCCCGCGATGCGAACGCTGCCGCCGCACTGGCGCGACTGCTGCTGGCCCAGGGTCATCCGAACCAGGCGCTCGACTACGCCACCCAAGCCAGTGCATGGCGGCCCCAATTCGCCGGGGCGTGGCTGGTGCAGGGCGATGCAGAAGCCCAGCTGCACCAGGATTCCCGAGCCGCCAAGGACTGGAAGCAAGCCGAGCAGTTGGCTCCCGGTTTGCCGCAGCCGGCTTTGCGCCTCGGTGGCGCGTACCTGCGGGAACGAGACTATCCGGCCGCCGATCAGCAGTTTCAGAAAGCGCTTCATTTGGCTCCGGGGGATCCGGCGGCCGTGGCCGGGTTGGCCAACGTGCAGCTGGCTCAGGGGCGCCCCACCGCCGCTCTCCAGTTGGTCCGCCGCCAGATTTCTCTCCAGGAGACCGCACCGCTCGACGAACTGCTCGGCGAAGTCTACGCCCGGCAGCATGATTCCGCGGCGGCCGAGCAGGCTCTTGGCCGGGCGGTGCGGCTTTCACCCGGCGGTCTCACGCCCTATTTGCTGCTCGCCAGCCTGTACCTCCACGAGCACAAACTGGCGCAGGCGGAGGCCGATTACGCCTCCGCAATTCGCCACCATCCGAACAATGCGGGACTGTGGACCATGCGCGCCATTCTGGCGCAACAGACGGGCCACACGGCCCAGGCGGAGCGCGATTATCGGAAGGCGCTGGCCATCGCGCCGGATTCCGGAGTGGCGAACAATAATCTTGCCTATCTTTATGCGCAGCAGGGCCGTCACCTTTCGCATGCTCTGGTGCTAGGGCAACGGGCACTGCATGCGCTGCCGAACGTGCCTACGGTCGCCGACACGCTGGCCACGGTCTATCTCAAAATGCACTTGAATGCCAGCGCCATCGCGCTCCTGCGGCAGGCAGTGGACCAGCAGCCGCGCAACGCGATGTTTCATTTCCATTTAGCCGAGGCGCTTTTTGCGAACGGCCACAAACGGCAGGCGCGGGTTGCACTCGCCGCCGCATTGCGGCTCAACCGAACGCTCCGCCAACGCCCGGAAGCGCAGCGCATTCTGGCCGCCCACTGAAGGCGGATTTCGCCGTCCGCCGAAGGGGTGAACCACACCACGTCCGTTCACCGCTTCCCAATAGATGCCGCACGCGGCCCGTTGCCGTCTGGTGGCGCGAGCGCGATCCTTCCGGCAAGATGGAGTTTGGGGAAACTGTCGCGGATGTTCCACCTCACCTATCATCAGATTCGGCCCAGTGAGTCCGCGCGCTACCTTTACTCCGTCACGCCGGAACAGTTTGCCGCCCATCTAGAGGTGCTGGCGCCGGCAGCCGCGCGGCTTCCCCCGGACGCGGCAATTTCTTTCGACGACGGCGACGCCTCCATTTACGAATACGCCTTGCCCCGGCTGGAAGCCTGCCATGCCAAGGCCACGTTATTCATCACCGCGGCATGGATGGAGGCGCGGGCCGGATTTCTCACTTGGAGCCAGTTGTCCGAACTCGCCGATCTCGGGCACTCGGTGCAATCGCATAGCTGGTCTCATGTGTTTCTGACCACGTGCGGCCGCAGACAGCTGCAGGAGGAGCTGCGCAGGTCCAAGCAAGTGTTGGAAGACCGAATCGGACGGGAGGTCAGCGAGATCTCGATGCCGGCCGGGCGCTGGAACGCGAGCGTCTTGGCGGCCTGCGCCGAAGCTGGTTACGCCCGCGCGTTCACCTCGGAGGCGGGCGCCCAGACGCGCATCGTCGCTGGAGTTGAAGTCGTGGGGCGCTACATGGCCCGCCGGAACGATACGCCCGCGGAGATCGCCGCGCGAATCGCAGCCAAGCCCACGGCGCTCGGCCGGCAGAGGTTGCGACGCCTGGCGGCCCGCAGCCTGCAGGCGGTGCTCGGCGACGAACGCTACCACCGGCTGTGGCTGCGCTGGTCGAATGCCCCGCCCGAGACGGAGGCGGAACTGGGGTACACTCCGGGAGGGTTTCCGCCGCGCAACTGACGCCATGTGTCAATTTTGAACAGCCTGGCTGTTACCTGGCCCAATCCTGGTCTTTCGCCTTATGGTGTCATAGAATCAGAGGCCCCATTATGGGGCTAATGTAGGGGGAAACCATGAGCCGAGTCCTGCGTTCGATCACTATTGCCCTGATGGCCGCCCCACTCCTGCTCAGCTTGGCGGGATGCGGCGGCGCCGCGTCGCTCTCATCCACTGCCAGTACTTCTTCGTCAAGCGGCAATAACAATGGCGGCGGCGCGACGACCACCCATTCCGTGTCGTTGTCCTGGGCCCCAAGCACGTCCGCCGTGGCGGGCTACATGGTATTCCGCAGCACGAAATCGGGCGGGCCCTACAAGGCGCTGACCAGTTCGCCGATAACCAACACGAGCTACACCGACAAAACGGTGCAGGCGAACAATACCTACTATTACGTCACGGCGGCGGTAACCTCGTCCGGCGTCCAGAGCGCCTATTCGAATCAAGCCACCGCGGTCGTCCCCTAGCCGCCTCCCGCGGCGCCGGCTGGCTCGCCCCCGCCCTTCTCCCAATCGGCGATCGCCGGACAATTGACGGGCGCGGGCCCCCGCCCGCCATAGGCGGGGCGTCCCGCTTGCGTGCCCGGAAATTGTGCGCCATGCTGTGGCGCCTCCACCGCGGCTGCGCGACCCGGTGGAAATTCGTCGCCTCTTAACGCGGAACGCGCAGGCCATTTGGCATTCAGGGAGCACCGTCGGTGCTCCCTATTTTTTTACGCGGACCGTAAACGCATTGCCGCGCAAGCGGAGCTATGCCTCTTCGCGCTGCACGTCGTTCCGCACCGGGCTACGGTGCGGAGGAATACCCGCCTGCTTGATCTTATAGAGCAGGGAACGATAACTGATGTTCAACGCTCCCGCGGCACGACGCCGGTTCCAATTGGCCGCCTGGAGCGCGCGCAGAATGAACTTCCGCTCCACCTTGGCGACCACTTCGCGCGTCACGGATTTGAGCGAGCAGGCGCCGTTCGGCACGGGCAGCGCCCAATCGTCGGAGCGGCTCAACAACTCCGCCAAGATCACATCCTCGGAGCCCACGATCACATATCTGCGGATCAAGTTTTCCAACTGGCGAATATTTCCCGGCCAGGAATTGCGGCACATCTCGCTCATGATCAACGGCGATAGCTTCGCGGGCTGGCGATTGTACTTGCGCGTGTAGTACTCCAGCAGATATTCGACCAACATGGGAATATCCGCGCTGCGCTCGCGCAAGGGTGGGAGATGAATGGTGATGGCGTTGATGCGGTAATAGAGGTCGCGGCGAAATCCACCCGCCGCCATCTCCTCCTCAAGCGGGCGATTGGTGGCGCAAACGACCCGGACCTCGACATGTTTATCGCTGGCTGAGCCGATGCGGGTGAAGTTTCCGTCCTGCAGCAGCTGCAACAGCTTCGCCTGTAGCGATGGGTCGAGATCGCCAATTTCGTCCAAAAACAGCGTGCCGCCGTGGGCCGCCTCAACGCGTCCGGGCTTGGCCACCTGCGCACCGGTAAACGCGCCTTTCTCATAGCCAAACAGCTCGCTCTCCACCAGGGAGCCAGGAATCGCCGGACAGTTCACCTTCACCAGCGGACCCGCCGCCCAGGGAGATTGTTCATGCAACAAGGTGGCAATGATCTCTTTGCCCGTCCCGCTTTCCCCGCGGATGAGCACCGGGATATTGGCGCCGGCGGCCTTGCCCACTAACTGGCGGACCGGAGCCATTGCCGGAGAGACACCAAACACAACCTCTTCCGGAGGGAGCGGGTTGCCCACCGCAGAGGCAATGAGAGGTTCCGTGGCCATCACCCCCCGATAGAGCAGCTTGTGGGCCAAACGTACGCGGACCGTCTACGGGAGGCGGAAACGTGCCCAAAATGAACAAATGCAAGAGTTTGCAGACATTGCGCTAGGGCCCAAAGGGCCGCAGCGGGCGGAATGCGGCACTGGCCTGCGGGAAGGCGGTTGCCGTCGCGGGAAAATGCTTTCCCCACCAGAGAGTTAGCTTGACAATTCGTGACTGCGCCGCCGCCGGGCCCGGCTCTGGCATCGGCGGGTGGACAGGGAGGGGGAACCGCGGCGGCGGCTGACAAAATGTGGCCGCCGTGGGCACAGCTGGGCGACGCAAGCCGTCCATGCTTGCAGTGGCGATCCTGCAACTCACTGTTGCCACGGGCCTTATCCGCGGCTGGGGGGCAACAGGCGCTGGCCCGCGGATTGCCTCAATGTTTGGTTGCTCCCTGCGAGGCTAGCTCGGATGGTTTCCCTCATCATTCCCACTTACAATGAGCGGCCCTGCATCGCCGCGGTTGTAGACCAGGCAGCCGCCGCTCTGGCCGGCAGCGGCGAGAGCTTCGAGATTATCGTCGTAGACGATTCCAGTCCTGACGGCACCGGCTCCGAGGTGCAACGGCTGCAAGCCGAGGGCCGCGAATGGCTGCGGTTGATCTCCCGGCCGCGCGATTTGTCCACCGCGGTGGTAACCGGGTGGAGTCAAGCGCGCGGTGACCTGCTGGCATGCATGGATGCCGATCTGCAGCACCCGCCGGCAACGCTGACGGCCATGGTGCGGCGGCAGCGCGAATTGGATGCCGATGTGGTCGTTGCCAGCCGATACGCTGGCGCCGCACGCACGCGCGCCGCGGTGTTGCGGCGGATGCTGACGGGCGCCGCCGCGGCAATAGCCGGGCTGCTCCTGCCCGGCGTATTGACCGGCCTGACCGATCCGATGTCCGGGTTCTTCCTATTCCGCCGTTCCGCCGTGGACCTGGGCGCGCTGCGGCCGCGGGGCTACAAATTACTGATTGAGATTCTGGCGCGCTGCCGGCCGCTGCGGGTCAGCGAAGTCCCGTTTACATTTGCCCGCCGGCAGGCAGGCCAGAGCAAGGCGGGAGCCAGCGTCGCCACCCAGTTCTTGCGGCAACTGTTGGCTCTGGCCGCCGCCACGGGCGAACTCCGCAAAATGTTTCGTTTTGGCCTGGTGGGGCTGAGCGGCGTTGCGGTAAACTTCGTCGCCTTCGACGCCATGAGGCATTTGGACGCCCCCTTGGCGCCCGCGGCGGCGCTCGCCGCGGCGCTGGCCATCGCCAACAACTTCGCCGGGAATGAAACGTTCACGTTCCGCGCCGCCGCCCGGGCCGACCCCGGAACCCGCGCCGTGGTGCGGCGCTTCCTGCGCTTCTTTGCCTTCTCGCTGGTGGGCCTGGGGCTCAACACGGCCGCCGTGGCGATGCTAACGCCAGCGATCGGCTGGGTACTGGCGCTCACGCTGGGGATCGGCCTGGCCTCCAGTTGGAACTTCGCTTCCAACGCGACCATGACCTGGCCAGCGCCGGCTGCCTCGCGGATTCGACCGCGGAACGCCGCGGCCCTGGCGCCAGAACCCTTGCGCATGGCGGCAAAATAGATTTGCCGCATGCCCGCCCCCAGCGCGCCGCCGCAGCCTGAGCCCTCGCCGATCCCCGCCGGAGCCCCCGGCGCAGGCCCTCGTGGCTGGCTGTGGCTACCCACGATCCTCACCGGAATTGTCGCCCTGCTCGCCGCGTCCTATCCGGTCGCGCGGGCGTTTTATCTGACGGGCTTCGGATTTAACGAAGGCTGGAACGTGTATGCCGCCCGATTGGTGTTTCAGGGGCGACAGGTCTACGCCCATCCGCCCGCCTGGACGGATTTCAACTACCCCGCCCTGTCATTTCACATCGTCGCCTGGCTGCACGGCGTGGGCGCTTCCTACCTGTTCGCCGGCCGCTTCCTGTCACTCGGCGCACTGTTGGCCTCCTGCCTGCTGGTGGGCTTGCTCGCCCGCCGCTTGGGAGCCGGGGCGCGGCACGCGGTGTTTGCCGGCCTGTTCTGTCTGGCTATTTTCGCTATCGCCGCCCGGTCGTACGTCGGCCTGGATGATCCGCAGATCTTGGCGCAGATGTTCTTCCTGGCGGGATTCTACGTTTACGCCAGCGGCGAGCCGGATTGGGGCCGCTTGGCGGCGGTGGCGGCGCTATTCGTTATCGGCGGCAACATCAAGCACAACCTGGTGGATTTTCCGCTGGCAGTGCTGCTCGACCTATTGCTGACGAACCGCCGCGCAGCGGCCAAGTTCATCGCTCTGGGCGCGGCCCTATTGGCGGTCTCGATCGGCTGGGAGATCTGGGCCAATGGTCCGTACTTCGTGGCTAGCCTGCTCTCCGCCCGCCAATACTTTGTGCACAAAGCCTTTGCTGAATTTTCCTATCTTGGATTGGGAACCATCGAAATCGCGGCTCTCGCCGCCGCAGCGTGGAGCGTGGCCCAACTGGCGGCGGCACGGCGACGGCGCGGCCGTGATGTGGATTCAGGCTTCCGAACCACCCGGCGGAACCCCGCCCAAGCCGTGGCCCTCTGGTTTTTTTGCGCCTTAACGGCCGGCCTGCTATTTGGTGGTGGCGCCGGTGTCTATCTCAACGCTTATTTCGATTTCTTTTTGGCCACGGCTGTCATTGCCGGGGCGCTCGTTCCGTGGCTAATCGTTCGCGAGGGGTGGGAGTGGCGGCGCAACGCGGAAATGATCATTCCGTTGGTTTTGCTGCTCTCACTGGTCCCTACCTGGTTCCGTCCATCTCCCCTCTTTCCGCACCGCCGGGCCCGCCTGAGCGACATCTTCCGCTTGCCCGGACGGCAAGCCAGCTTTACTTTGCAGGTTGATTTCCTGCGCCAGCACTCGGGCCCGGCGCTCTGTGAAAACCTGCTCTACTGCGCCCGCGCGGGCAAGCCCTATATTTACGATCCATTTGACGCGAGCGAACGGGTGCTCACCGGCCGGCTTGACCCTCGTCCGCTGCTGGCGCAAGTACGCCGCCAGCGATTCAGCGTGATTGAGCTGATGCGTCCGGTGGACTATTATGAGCGCCGGACTGGGATCTTCATTTTTCCCTCCCTGGCCGCGGCGATCGCCCACCACTATCGCCTGGCGTTTCATTCCCGCCGCAGTTTTCTCTACGTTCCCCAGCACCAACCCTAGCCGGCCATGATTCCGCCAGGCCGGCCGCGTCCTCCTGATACCCTTTTTCCATGAGTGAGCCACGCTATTTGGTCACCGGGGTCGCCGGCTTCATCGGCTCCGCCATCGCCCGCGCCTTGCTGGCGCAGGGCCATGCCGTGCGCGGCGTGGACAACTTCGCCACGGGCCGGCGGGAAAACCTTGCCGACTTAAAGGGGCTCGACCTGGTGGAGGGAGACTTGGCCAGCCCGAAGGTCGCGGCAGCCGCGTGCGGCGGCGTCGGATGCATCTTCCATGAAGCGGCGATCCCCTCCGTGCCGCGCTCGGTCGCCGACCCAGCGGGCACGCATCGGGCCAACGTGACCGCAACGGTGGAGCTGCTGGTCGCGGCCCGGGACGCCGGGGTGCCCCGCGTGGTCTACGCCGCGTCTTCCTCCGCCTACGGCAACCAGCCGACATTGCCCAAGCGGGAAGATATGCTGCCCGATCCGTTGTCCCCCTACGCGGTCGCCAAGCTAGCAGGGGAATATTACCTGCGCAGCTTCCACGCGGTTTATGGCTTGCCGACGGTGGCCCTGCGCTATTTCAACGTGTTCGGGCCGCACCAGGATCCCAACTCGCCGTATTCCGCCGTCTTGGCCAAATTCATCACCCTGATGCTGGCGGGCAAAACGCCCACCATTGACGGCGACGGCGAACAGTCGCGGGATTTTACCTACATTGACAACGTGGTCCACGCCAACCTGCTGGCCGCCGCCGCGCCGGAGGCGGAGGTCGCTGGGCGCATGTTCAACGCCGCCACCGGGGTGCGGGTCACGCTGAACCAGGTAGTCGCCCAGCTACGGAGCCTGACCGGCTATAGCGGCGAGGTCAAGAACGGCCCGCCCCGGACCGGAGACGTGAAACATTCCCTGGCTGACATCTCGTCGGCGCGCCGGCACTTCGGCTATGAGCCGCAGGTGGATTTCGCCACCGGGCTGGAGCGCACCGTAGCCTGGTATCGGCAAGCGCTCGCCGCCGGCTAGCTCGGCTACAGGACCTGGCGCTGGCATACGGAGCTGCGCGCACACCCTCCACGGCCGCGGCTCGTCCGCCCAACTCGGGGCGCTCCCGCTCACCGCCGCGGCTGGGCGGCTAAAGCCGACGACGGCGGCGGGCTCGCGCTCCCACGTCTCCCAGCTGCCGAGATCGGCGGCCCGCTCTCGAAGTCTCCGCGAGGAGCCCATGCGCCGAGCCGAGGCCGAGACGGTCATCGCCGACCGCGTCGCGGAGCGTGTTCTCGAAGCGCAAATAAGCCCGCATGAACGCGGCTCTCGTGCGCTCTTCCCACGGCTCCTCGGTTTGGGCTTGCGCGGGTTGTTGCATGTGAGGGCGGGGCGCCGTCCGGCTGGCGCGCTCATAGCGCCGGGCCAGCCGGACCACATGCTGAAAAGCCGGGCGAAGCGACCTTTGCAGCTCGGTCGCCACGCCGTGGCCGCCGGCGTCCCCCCTGTAATCGCCGGAATCGCCCGCTCGAGCGAGTTCCTGCGCGTAATCCTCGGCGCGCTTCCAGGGATCCAGCAATGGTCCAAAGCCAGCCATGAGCACCTCACGGAGCGTGATACGGCCCCACATTAGCAAAGCACGCAGCTCACGCCTATCCACGAAACTCCGTGCTTCCGACTACGGGCATCGCGGGCGTTGGGCGCGGCCGTCCGTGCGGCCGCGCGTGATCTGATCGCCACAATGATTGGCGCGGGCCCCCGCCCCGCCACAGGCGGGGCCCCCCGCCTCCCTAACCCCCCCCCGCCCCGGCCCCGCCCCCTCCGCGCCCCCCCCGCGCGCGGGCTACAGCCCCTGGCAGCACACCCGGGCACGACCACGGCGCGCCCTCCGAGTCGCGTCAATTTCCCGCAAAAACCGTATCGGCATCGACCGATTTCAGGTTCGTTTGATCGCTCAAGTACTGCGAAATACTCATCGGCATCTCGGATGCATTTTCGTGAAATTGTCGTATCGAAAATCAGCGGCCGATCAAAGGCTTCGCCGATGCGTGTCATCATCGCCCGATGCGCTGTCGCCGACCGAGACAGTGCAAGACTCCCGACGAATCGATACATTCCTAATGGCCGGAAGCGCCGGTATTTGCTAGGTTTGCGCGTACCCGACCGGTTCGTTGGGACGATCCATATGCGAACGGAGAAAGACAATCATGGCCGTAAAAAAGACGGGAAAGACCCCAGCCACCGTCACGTTGAAACACCTC
>OFHJ01000001.1_pt1 | contig 143898 bp, 128 predicted proteins | sample 1522001 | NCBI WGS metagenome assembly OFHJ01 (sample SAMEA2464838, study PRJEB22497) | soil metagenome | biome: Grassland; feature: Farmland; material: Clay | place: Australia | collected 2013-02-01 | depth 1.2 m | reverse complement strand
GTGGGCTGATCATCGTGGATACCGTCCTGCAGGACGCGATCTTCGTGCTGACCGCGATCGCCCTTGCGCGCAGCGGCCTGCGCAAGGTGAGCTCGGCGCAGTTCGGGCTGCTGGACACCCCGCGCCGGCGCGCGGCGGGCCTGGCGATCCTCACTTTCGGCACGTTCCTGGTCGTGAGCCTCGCATGGGCCGCACTGCTTGAAACGAGCACCAGGGAGAAGCTGCTCGAACAGCTGGGGACCAACGAAGGCGCGGCGCTGCTGGTCGCCTCGGCCGCGCTGACATGCGTGATCGCCCCGATCTGCGAGGAGTTCCTGTTCAGGGGCTTCATATTCACCTCGCTTCGCAACTGGAGGGGCCCCTGGGTCTCGGCGATCCTCACGGGCCTGCTCTTCGGCCTCGTCCATGGCGCCTCCGCCCCTGCCGTCTACCTGCTTCCGCTCGCCGCCCTCGGCTTCGCGCTCTGCCTGCTCTACAGGGCCTCAGGCTCGCTCTACCCCTGCATCGCGGCCCATGCGATCAACAACTCGCTCGCCTTCGGCAGCCAGGAGGGATGGGGCTGGCAGATCCCTGTCCTGCTCGTCTGCGCGCTGCTGCTCATCTGGCTGCTCGCCCAGATCGCGAAGCGGATCGGCCTCATCACCTCAGGCGGGCCAGGCGCGTTGCAGCTGCTCGCCAGGCAGAGCTGAGTGGGCGCCGCCCGCGCCTGCGGGCGCCGGTTCCACCGGCAGGCCGGCAATCAGCCGCAAGCGGGCGTAGTTCAACAGTTCCCGCGCGGGCTCCGCGGCGAAGCGCGGCGGCGGGGCGCCGAACATTTCCCTATACGCCGCCAGGCGGGTTTCCAGCGCGGCGAAGCCCGGCCCGGGCAGCGCCTGGCGGGTGTGGCCCAGCTCGAAGAACAGCGCCTCCACCTGGCGGCGGTAGAACTCGGCGGCGACATGACGGTGCAGGCCCAGTGCGCGCCGCACGACGTCGGGCGTGACGTAGGGATTGCCGTCCGCGTCGCCCCCAATCCAAGAACCGAACCGGACCGGCGCCGCCGTGCCATCGAGCGGCCATGCCCGGGCGGCAAGCTGCGGATAATGCGGCGCTAGGGCGTCGAGCAGGCGGCGGCGGAGCTGCGGAATGGCGGCGAAGAAGACGTCTTCGAAATAGACCAGCGTGCCGCGGGCCTCGTCCAAAACGGAGAGGCGCTCGGTGCGGACCTGGTCCGTCAGCCAAAGCGCCTCGATCTGCTCCAGGATCTGCTCCTCCAGGTGGCGCTTTTCCGGCGGCGTCGGCTGCCCGCGCTCCAGGCGCTCCAGGCGCCGGCTGATCTCCTCCAGGCGGTGCAGCACGGTGCGGCGCAAGGCTTGGGTCGGATGCGCGGTCAGCACCAGCTCCAGCGACAGGGTGTCCAGCGCGCGGCCCAGGCGGGCGGAGGACACGCCCGCGCGGCGCAGGGCGGCGATGGTCGCCGCCAGCGAGCCGGGCTGGGCTTGGCCGCGGGCTTCATGCTCGCGTTTGCGGCGCACGCGGTGGCGCTGCTCCGCCAGGTTGGTCAGATGGAAATAGAGGGTGAAGGCGCGGGCGATGGCGGTGGTTTGCGCCGGGGTCAGGCGGGCCAGGCGCGCCAGCAGCGCCGCGCGCCGCCGGGCCTGCGCCGCCGCCGCGCCCCCGGCGCGCAGTTGCTTGCATTCCCGCCGAATGGCCTCTTCCAGCGCCAGAAACTCCCGGCCCTCGCGCTCGACGATGATCTGGCCCAGCCAGCGGCCTAACTCATGGACCTCCCGTTGCAGCGGGCGGTCGGCGGCGGAAAATTGTACCTCCCCCATTCAGCTATGGTAGCGGCTCGGGGGTAGCGGCCCGCGCCTCGGCCGCCAGCGACGCCTACGCACGGCCAAGCCCCGCCGCTCAGCCCAGCCTTGGTGACGCCCACGCCACGCCAACGGCGGGCCGGGCCGCACCCATTCTCCCGTTGCGCGCGGGTGCGCGCCATTTGTGCGCAGTCGCACGTTTGCAGCGCCGCGGCGCCCCGGGATCACGCTGACATGCCGCGGGGGATACGTGAACCGCGATGACAACAGTGAGTCAGCTCGCGGGGCGCCCTGCAAGTGGCGGCTGGGGCCCGCACCCATCAGCGGATGAGAGAATTCTAAGGCGAATTCTGACTCGATCTCAGGTCATTCGCACAGTCATTCCAGTTACAATGACCAAGCCCCCCAAACAGCGTATATGCGATTTCGCAATTGGCCCGTTCTGGCGGCCGCCCTGGCGGTAACGCTTCTTTTGTCGGCGTGTGGCGGCGGGGGCAACTCGACAAACAACACCCCTCCACCCGCGGTCACCGTAACGGTGAGCCCGGCGACGGCGACGGTGAATGCCGGCCTGACGGTGCAGTTCACCGCCGCGGTGGCCAACACCAGCAACACCGCCGTCACCTGGACGGTGAGCGGCGGCGGGACGATCTCCTCCAGCGGGCTGTACACGGCTCCGGCGACCCCGCCCTCCGGTTCGGTCACGGTGACGGCGACCTCGCAGGCAGACACCAGCGTCTCCGGCTCGGCCACGGTGACGGTGAAACCGGCGATCACGGTCAGCGTCAGCCCGGCCAGCGCCACGGTGAACACCGGAGCGACGCAGCAGTTCACGGCCACGGTGGCCAACACCACCAACTCCAATGTCACCTGGGCGGTGGTCGGCGGCAGCGCCAACGGAACCATCTCATCCAGCGGGCTCTACACCGCGCCTGCGACCGCGCCCTCCGGCGCGGTCACGGTGACGGCGACCTCGCAAGCGGATACCAGTGTCTCCGCCTCGGCGACGGTGACCGTGCGGCCGGCAATTACCGTGACGGTCAGTCCGGCGACGGCGACGGTCAACGCCGGTCTGACGCAGCAATTCACCGCCGCGGTGGCCGACACCACCAATACCGCCGTCACCTGGACGGTGGCCGGCGGCGGGACGATTTCCGCCGCCGGCCTCTACACGGCGCCTTCGACCCCGCCCTCCGGCGCGGTCACGGTGACGGCGACCTCGCAGGCGGACGCCAGCGTTTCCGGCTCGGCTACCGTGACGGTGAAACCGGCGGTCACGGTCAGCGTGAGCCCGGCGACCGCTACGGTCAACGCTAACCTCAAGCAACAATTCACCGCGACCGTGGCCAACACCACCAACTCCAATGTCACCTGGACGGTGGTCGGCGGCAGCGCCAACGGAACCATCTCGTCCTCGGGGCTCTACACGGCGCCTTCGACCCCGCCCTCCGGTACGGTCACGGTGACGGCGACCTCGCAGCTGGACACCAGCGCCAGCGGATCCGCGACGGTGACGGTGAAGCCGGCGGTCACGGTCAGCGTGAGCCCGGCGACGGCGACGGTGAACGCCAATCAGACGCAGCAATTCACCGCGACTGTGGCCAATACGACAAACTCCAATGTCACCTGGGCGGTGGTCGGCGGCAGCGCCAATGGGGCCATCTCGTCTTCGGGGCTGTACACGGCGCCCTCGACGCCGCCCGCTGGCTCGGTCACGGTGACGGCGACCTCGCAGTTGGACACTGCCGCCAGCGGTTCAGCGGCGGTGACGGTGCAACCGGCGATTACGGTGACCGTGACCGCGGCGGCGAGCGCGGTGAACGCCGGCCTGACGGATCAGTTCAGCGCAAAGGTGAACAACAACTCCGACCAAAACGTCACCTGGCAGGTGAACGGAACCGCGGGCGGGGACAGCACCAACGGGACAATCTCGTCCAGCGGCCTCTATACCGCTCCGGCGACGCCGCCCACGGGTGGAAGCGTGAACATCACCGCGACCAGCGCCACGGGCAGCGTCGTTTCCAGCCCCTACGCATTGACAATTAGCCCGGCCGTGACGGTCAGCGTCTCGCCAGCCAACCCGAGCACGGTAGTGGCGGGGGCGACGCAAACCTTCGCTGCGACGGTGAACAACAACAGCGACCAGACGGTGACTTGGGAAATCAACGGCGTCACCGGCGGCAACAGCACCGATGGGACGATCACCAGCGCCGGCGTGTACACCGCGCCCAAGCTGCTGCCGCAAGGCGGCGGCGTGACCGTGACCGCCGTGGCGCAAGCCGACAGCAACGCCACCGCCAACGTCTCCGTGACCGACGGCTGGAGCAACGTAAGCCTCAATGGAAACTACGTATTCGTGGTGCAGGGCACGGACGGATCCGGGCAGCAGATCACCGGCATCGGCGAGTTCAACGCCAACGGCGGCGGCACCATCGCCGGTGAGGAGGATCTCTGCGGCAGCACCTGCGTTGCGGCGACATCGTCAGCCGGCACCCTGACGGGCACCTATAGCGTGTTCGCGGACGGGCGCACCGCGGTTAGTATCGCCACCTCGCCGGAAGGCACGAGCCTGGTCTTCCAGCTCACTTTGGACGCGAACGGCAACGGTCGGCTGATCGAGCAGGATTCGAACGCCTCGGTCACGGGCAGCGTCTGGGTGCAGAGCAGCACCGCCCAGCCGAGCGGGCACTTCGTCTTTTCCCTGCCGCACGAAATCGGCCTGCTGAGCGCGGCCAGTGGAGCGTTCACGGGAACCGAAGACGTCAACAACGCGGGCACGTTCAGCAGCGACGGAACCATCGCGGGAACGCTTGCCGCGCCCGACACCAACGGCCGCGCGGCGATGACCCTAACGCCGAGCGGCGGAACGCAGGTGAGCTACGTCTATTACGTGGTCAGCGCCAGCCACATCGAGATCATGGAGAACGACGCGGGCGCGCTCGCCATCGGCCGGGCGGAGGCGCAGACCTCGGGCAGCTATAACGCCGCGGCGTTTACCGGCGGGTATGTCTTCCAGAACGCCGGCACCCAGAGTTCCTCCGCCGGCGGCAAAAGCATCACCGCCAGCGGCCAGTTCAGCGCCAATGGCAGCGGCGGCATCACCAGCGGGACGATGGATGAACGGGTGGGTACGACCAACTCGTTGGCGCAATCGGTCAGCAACACCTCGTCCTATACCGCCAACTCCAGCGGCACGGGCGAATATACTTTGACGGTGACCACGTCGCTCAGCACGCAGACCTACGCCGCCTGGATGTATTCCGCGACCGGGGGTTATCTGCTGGAGATGGACGCCAACGGCGATGCCCAAGGCACGATCGCGCAGCAGCAGAACGGACCCTTCGCCGCCAACGCGCTGCGCGGCGAGTACACGCTGCAAATCAACGGCAGCGCCAGCACCGCGACCGCGCTCGTGCAAGGCGAATTAACCGCGCTGAACGGCGATTTCGCCGGGCAGGTGGACACCATGATCGGCGGGACGGTGAACAACAGCCCCTACCTCACCGGCAGCTATACGGTCAGCAGCAGCGGAGAAGCCACCGGCACGCTCTATGTTTGCAGCAGCCAGCCGACCAGCGCCAGCGGCTGCCCGACGGGGACCCAGGTATTCTCGACGGCGCTCGACTTCTGGATCGCGACCGCGACCAACTCGACCACCGGCACCCAATCGGGCCGGGCCTACGTCGGCGAAGGCGATGCGACCGGGCACTGGCAAGGCACGCTGACGCAGCAGTATTAGCCGCCGCCATTGACGGGCGCGGGCCCCGTGTTCGGACGCAAAAAACGGGCCCGTGCACCGCCATTTTGTCTCTCACGCTCTTAAGTGCCAAAAGGTACAGCTGATACAGAAAACAAACGCTTTATCAACGCCAAGAAGATTAAGATTCTCTAGGAATGAGAGAATCTCTCGGCGCGAATCGCGGCGCCATTGGAGGACCCCGAAGCGCCCGCGTGCAGCCGGTGCGGCCCGTCGCAGCCGGGCCGCAGCCGCGCAATGCTGGGCGTCGAAAATTGGCCGCTGCGCCGCCCAGCGGGCAGGGAGCAATGGGTTAGGCCGCAGCGGCGGCGCGGGCGAGGAGGCGCAGCGTGGCGGAAAGCGTCGCTGCCGAGGCCGCGGACTCCGCCCACGCGATGGGACGTTCGGCGCCGGCCAGCCAGGTGCCGGTGAGTGCCGTGCCGGCGGGCGGAGCGGCGGCCAAGGCGGCGGGGAACGCCGCGCCGAGCTGCGGCGCCCAGATCAGCGGCGCAGGAACTTTCTCGCGGACGGCGGCCAAAACCCGCGCGGCTCGCAGCATTCCATGATCGTAAAAAAATGGGCTATAGAGTTCGACCGCTTGCGCCTCGCCGTGGGCGCGGACTGCGGATTCGACCGCGGCAGCCTGCGCGTCGGCGGCATGGGAGAAGTGCACCACGACCGGAGTGAGGCGAAGGTCCAGGGCGCGCCGTATGGCTTGTCGCCCCGAGGTTAGGACCGCGGCGGCCGCGCCCGGCGCCGCGGGGGCGGCCGCCAGCAGCGCAAAGGCGGCGGCGCCGTCCGCGGTCAAAGCCAGGCGCAGCGGCGCGACGGACATGCCGCGGGCAGGTTCCAGCAAGTCCGCAGCGGACAGGCTCGCGGACTGCGGAGCGATGAGGAGGAGCGCGGCGGGATGACCGGCGGCCGTGCCGGCAACTGGCGCGCGCAGCAAGCGGATCACCGCGCGCCAAACCGGATCGGCCGCTCGGAGGCGGATCTCCGCGGCGTCCCAACCCCGAGCCGCGCGGCGCTCGCGCAGCACGCGCTCATAATCGGCACGAACCGCGCTGGAAAGCGGCGCCTCGGCGGCGGGCGCGAACCGGACATTGAGGCCGGCCGCGGCGGCTTGGCGCAGCGCCTCCGCCAGGCCGGGAGGCGGCGCCGGCGCGGCGATCTCGATCAGGAGGGACACCTGGGCAGTGTAGCCGATCGCTCTGGCTGCCACCCGCCGCCCGCGCAATCCGAGCGGGACGCCCCGCAGTGGCGTGGGGCCCGCGCCCATCAATAGCGGGACACCCCGCCGTGGCGGGGCTGGCGCCCACGCCAATCGGTAGGCCTAGGCGCTGACGCGGATGCAGATGGGAGAATCCGCGGCGGCCGTTGCGACCGCGCCGATTTGCGCGGCGGGAAAACCGGCAGAGCGAAGTTTGGCCACCAGCGCCGGGACCTCGGCCGCGGGCAGGGCGGCGAGCAAGCCGCCGGAGGTTTGCGGATCGAACATCAGGGTGCGGCGCGCCTCGGTCACCTCCGGAGCGAAGGCCACGGCCGGAGCGGCGAAGGCGCAGTTGTCGTGCAAGCCGCGGGGCTGGAAATTGCCGGCGTAATCCTCGGCGCCGGGCAGCAGCGGCAGCGCCGCGGCGGACAGGCGGAGTTGCAAGGGCTGCGCGGCGGCGCATTGGCTGGCGCGGGCCAGTTCCAAGGCGTGGCCCAGCAGGCCGAATCCGGTGACGTCGGTGACCGCGTGGGGATGAAAGTGGCCGAGCACGTCGGCGGCGGCGCGGTTCAACTGGACCATGGAATCGCTGGCCGCGCGCGCATGCTCCGCCTGCGCTTTGCCTTGCTTCACCGCCGTGCCGATGACGCCGGTGCCGAGGGCTTTGGTCAATACCAGAACGTCGCCGGCAAGCGCGCCGCCGTTGCGCCAAATCCGCTGCGGATGAATCAGGCCGGTGACGGCGAAACCGAATTTCAACTCCTGGTCGCGGACGCTGTGCCCGCCCGCCAAGGCGCAGCCGGCCTCGTTCAATTTGTTCTGGCCGCCGGCCAAAATAGCCGCCAGCAGATCGGGCGGAGCATCGGCGGGAAAGCCAACCAGGCTGAGCGCGGTAATCGGACGCCCGCCCATGGCATAGATGTCGCTGAGCGCGTTGGCGGCGGCGATCTGGCCGAAAGCAAACGGGTCGTCCACGATGGGAGTAAAAAAGTCGGCGGTTTGCACCAGGGCCAACTCGGACGTCAGTTGATACACGGCCGCGTCCTCGGCGTTTTCAAAGCCGACCAGCAAATTGGGATCCGCCGAACGGACAAGTCCGCGCAGCGCCTGGTCCAACACCGTTGGACTCAGCTTGCTCGCTCAACCGGCCGCTTTGGCCATTTCGGTCAAGCGGCGAACCGGAGCCGAGGGCATCACTGTACCTCCGCCCAAATTATAGGCGGGGCGCACCGCGCCGGGCGATGCCCAGGGCGCGCCTGGGCTGGCCGCCGGCTCGCGATGGTGCTTCCAATCCTTGCGGGAGGCGTGAATGGCCAGCGGATCGTGCCTGCGCGGTTGTTTGCTCGTGGGATTATTGGCGGCGACGACGCTGCCCGGCTGGAGCCAGACATTTCGCCCGCGCTGGACGGGGGAGGTGAGCTTTGGCGTCGCCCCGGTGGTGGGTGGAATCGGCAAACACCTGTCCACCGGATGGGAGCTGACCGGAGCGTTCGGACGCCGGTTGACGCGGAGCTTTACGCTGGAAGGCGAGTTTGCCTACGACAGCCTGGGCGTGACCGGTGCGACCCTGCGCCGCCTGCATGTGCCGGCGGGGGCGGCGGATCAGTGGTCGCTGAGCCCGGAGGCGGTTTGGAATTTCGCCCACGGGAAGTTGGGGGGCTATCTCCGTGCCGGCGTCGGATATTACCGGCGGACGGTGCAGTTTCTGCAACCCACGTTTGCCAGCACCATCATCTTCGATCCTTGGTGGGGATATTTCGGCCCGGTGATCGTCCCGGTGAACATCGTTTTGGGGTCGGTTTCGGAGAATGCCGTTGGCGCCAATGGCGGAGTCGGCATTACGGCGCGATTGCCGCACGGCCGTGGCGCGCGGGTGTTTTTAGAGCTCGATTACCGCTGGGCCAACACCCATCCCACCGCCACCACGCTGCTGCCCGTGACCATCGGCATCCGCTGGTAAGCGCGCCGGCTGCACGCTGTAGCGGCCTGAGCCTCACGGCCCGGGGCGGGCGCGCCGGACGCGGCGGCGCATCCCGATGCATTCGCGGGCCGGACCTCCGCACCCGCGAGTATCGCGCCGCGCAGCCGCACGTCTCCCTCGGCGCCCCGTGCGCGGCGTTATCCCCCGCCACGACGACCAAGCCCCCTCGCCGAATTCGGCGGCTGCCCTGTATGCTCAGAAACATGGGCAAGAACTTCCCCGCCATTCGCAAAGCCGTTTTTCCCGCCGCCGGCCTCGGCACGCGATTTTTACCCGCGACCAAGGCGCAGCCCAAGGAAATGCTGGCGCTGGTGGACAAGCCGATCATTCAATACGGCGTGGAGGAAGCGCTGGCCTCGGGGATGGACAACATCATCATCATCACCGGTCGCGGCAAAAACTCCATCGAGGATCATTTCGACGTCAGCTTCGAGCTGGAAACGATTTTGGAGCAGAAGGGCAAAACCGATTTGCTGGAGGTGGTGCGGGAAATCTCCGACATGATCCACGTCTCGTATATCCGGCAAAAGGAGGCGCTGGGGCTGGGCCATGCGGTGCTGATGGCGAAGGAATTGGTCGGCCACGAACCCTTTGCCGTGCTTTTGGCGGACGACGTAATTGACGCCGACGAGCCGGCCCTGCGGCAAATGCTGGCGGTATACGAGCAGACCGGGGCATCGGTAATCGCGGTGCAGCAGGTGCCGCGGGCGGCGATTTCCAGCTACGGCGTGGTGCAGCCGGCGGGTGCGGTGGACGGCCGCTGGGGCGGGCGGGTCTGCCAGGTCGCGAATTTGGTCGAGAAGCCGCCGGCCGAGGAGGCGCCATCCGATTTAGCGGTGGTGGGACGGTATTTGCTGACGCCAACGATTTTCCGCCTGCTGGAGCAAACCCAGCGCGGCCGCGGCGGGGAGATTCAGCTGACCGATGCGCTCCGGGCGCTCGCGGCGCAGGAACCCTTGTATGCGCTGCGCTTCGAGGGCCGGCGGCACGACACCGGCGACAAGCTCGGCTTCTTGCAGGCCACCGTGGAACTGGCGCTGAAGCGGGACGACCTGGGCACGGCGTTCCGGGATTATCTGCGCGGTCTGGCGTTGTGAGCGCTGCGAGCATCGGGCCGCCGCAGCGCCTCCGCCGGGCATTTTTCCGCCGCCCGCCGGAGCGGGTGGCGCCGGACTTGCTCGGGCAGTTGCTGGTGCGAGAGGCCGATGGCCGGCGGATTGTGGGCCGCATCGTAGAGGTCGAGGCCTATTTAGGACGGGACGACCCGGCTGCGCACGCCTTCCGCGGAAAGACGCGGCGCAACGCCACCTTGTTTGGGCCGCCGGGGCACGCCTACGTGTACACCAGTTACGGCTTGCATCAATGCCTCAACGTGAGCACGCAACCGGCGGGGCAAGCCGGAAGCGTGCTGATCCGCGGCCTGGACCCGTGGCGGCCGGCGGCAGCGGCGCTGCGCTGGCTGCAAGCGCGAGCGCCGGCCCGGGATGAGCGGCGGCTTCTCTCCGGTCCGGGGCGGCTTTGCCGCGCGCTGGCGATTGGGCGGGATTGGGATGGCGTGGACCTGACCGCGGCAGGCGGGTTATGGCTGGCGTCCGGGCCGGCGCCCCGGCTGATCGCCGTAACCCGGCGCATCGGCATCCAGCGGGCGGCGGAGCGGCCGCTGCGGTTTTACGACCTGGAGAGCGCGGCTATCTCTGCCCGGCGGGGGCCTGTAGTCATGCTGCTGTCGGGCGGGCGCGGCCGGTGGCGCATGGCCGGAACGGCGGCGCCGGCACGGTGGCCCGCGTGGCGGGGCGCTGCTCGCGGGGATGGGCCAGGCGTGCAAACTCGACGCAACGGCGCGGGGATGGGCCCGCGTAGGAAGCGGCGTGCGAGGACGCCGGCGGCGGCGGGCGGGGGGCGAATCTAAGGTAAGTTTTTGCTGGCCACGGGTATCGCGACGGGAGCAAACTAAAAATCGAAATTTGCCGTATCCGTCAGACTTTATGCCCGCTGAACCGCAATCCACTCCACAACCCACCCTTGTCGCCGATGGCCTGGCGGATTTCTTCCGCCTGGAGGAAAAAATCCACGGCATTACCGCCGCGCTGCGCCAGGCCCAGTCCGCCCGCCAGGAAGCCGAGGCCAAGGCGGAGCAGGCGCAGGCCAAATACGGCGAACTCAAGCGCGATTATGCCGTGCTGGAGAAAGAATTGGTGGGCTTGCGCAAGGAGCGGGAAGAGGTGCGGCGGCGAGTAGAAAAATTGATTCAGCAGATCGAGGCGCTGCCGGCGGAATAGAACCGTTGGGGCGCCGCACGCCTGGCCCTGGGGGACGCGACCAGGATGCCCGGGGAGTGCATGAAGGAGGTCCGATGACTGTACAGGTGGAGATTTACGATCAGACCTATCATCTGACCGGCGCGGGCGGAGAAGCGCAAACCCAGCGGCTGGCGGAGCGCGTGGACGCGGTAATGCGGCAGATCGCCCGGCAGACACGGGTGATCGATTCGCTGCGCGTGGCGGTGCTGGCGGCGGTGAACTTGGCGGATGAAAACGAGGCGCTGCGGGAACGCTGCCGCCGGCTGGAAGCGGCGGTGAGCGAAAAGACCGCGGAGTACCATTCAATCCTGGACGGCGCCATGTCCCGCGCCAGCTAGACCCACCCATGGAGTCCTTGCCGGTGCGCGCGCGGCGCGCTGCACCCGCGCTTGACCACGCCGCCTGGCCCGGCAACCATCGCGACGAGAAATACCCCGCCCGCCGCTCCCCAAAAGTCCGGTTTGAACTTTGCCTCGCCCGCCGCGGTCCGCCGCGCGAGCGGCTGCTTTCGTCCGGCGATGGCTGTCGCAGTTCCCCACAAATAGGGGATGGCGGCGGGAAAACCAGACGGCTACATTCCTTCGTCAGTGTACTCAGACTGGCGGAGGTTTCCATGCGGATGCGATTGGGGTGGTTTCTGGCGGCGATGGTATTAATCGCCGTGCTCGCGGCGCCGCGCGCCGTGGCGGCGAACTTGTGCGTCAATCCCAGCGGTACCGATACCTGCTTTAACAGCATTCAGGGTGCTGTTGCGGCAGCGCATGCCGGTGATGTGATTTACGTGGCGCCGGGCGTCTACCGGGAAGATGTCACCATCGGCGTGCCGGTGGCGCTGGTCGGTTCCGGGGAAGCGACGACCATCATCAATGCGTCGGGTCTGGCGCATGGCATCTTCGTGGATGGCTACCACAATCCGGGCCTGGCGGGGGTGACGATTTCCGGATTTACCATCGAACACGCGCTCTACGAGGGCGTGCTGGTGGTCAGCGCCACGGACGTCGTCCTCCGTGACAACCGCATCTTGGACAACGACGCCGTGCCGGGCGCGGTCTTTACGCCCGGCGTTTACACCGGCTGCCCCGGGCAACCGGGTAGCGGTGAATACGAAACGGATGAAACCGGCGATTGCGGCGGCGCCGTTCATCTGGTGGGAGCGGTGGGCGCGATCGTCAGCGGCAATGCCATCAGCGGCAACGCGGACGGCATTTTGGTGAGTGATGAGACCGGCGAAAGCCGCGCCAATCTGCTGGCCAACAACGTGGTCACGGACAATCCGCTCGAGTGCGGCATCGTCCTGGCTTCGCATCCCCCGAACGGCGAGACTTCGCCGCCGTTCGCCCCTCACCATGGCGTGGATGCGAATACCGTGATCGGGAATCTTTCGCAAGATAACGGCGTCCAAATCGGCGGCGCGGGAGTGGGGCTTTTTTCCGATGGCGCCGGCCCCGGCAAGGTGAGCGACAACGTGGTCGCGGACAATCGCTTGATCCACAACGGCCTCGGCGGCGTCGCCTTGCACACGCACGTGGGTCCGGCCTTTGGGCTGCCCGCCGATGACATGGACGGCAACCAGATCATCGGCAATTACATCTCCGGCAACCTGGCGGACCAGGCGGACACGGCCACGCCCGGCCCGGTGGGCATCAACATCAACAGCGGCGGTGGCGGATCCCCGGTGATGGGGATGGTGATCGCGCGCAACACCATTCGGGATGAAGCGGTGGACGTGGCGGTGAACACACCGGCGTTGGTCGGTGTGCACCTGAATAATCTGCTGGGAGGCCAGACCGGCGTGGCCGACGTTTGCGCGTTCGACGGGGCCTCGATGTGCACGGGCGCCATCTCGGCCACACAGAATTACTGGGGCTGCCCGGCCGGTCCCGGCGCGAGTGGCTGCTCCACCGCGAGCGGAAGCGACGTCACGGATGCGCCCTGGTTGCCGCGGCCGGGAACTCCGCCGGGGCAGCCGGACCAGAATCAAACTGGTCAGCACTAAATCGGACGCCTGGAACGAACCGCATTGGGGCGGTGCACGGCCGCCCCGGCGCCCACCAACCCGAATTGGGAATGGATGCGCAATCGCCACGCGCAGGCACGCGGCGGTTGTGCGCCCGCGAAGCCCGCAAGAACGCAATTTTGCTGCCCGCGCCGGCCTGGAATGGTAGCGTAGAGGGACGGCGTTAGGCGCAGTGAACTCATGAAAGTTGCATTCTTGGGAACCGGGATCATGGGTGGTCCCATGGCCAGCAATCTGATCAAGGCCGGCCATGAGGTCACCATTTGGAACCGCAGCGCGGAAAAGGCGCAGCGGATTCAGGACGCGGTCGGGGGACGGATCGCGGTGTCGCCGGCGGAAGCGGCCGCCGACAGCCAGATCGTTTGGATCTGCGTCAGCGACACCGAAGCGGTGGAACGGGTGGTGCTGGCCGAGGATGGCATTTTGGGGGTGGCGCGGCCGGGACTGCTGGTGGCGGATTCGAGCACGATTTCACCCACCGCCAGCCGAGCGCTGGCCAAGCGCATTCGCGAGCGCGGCGGAGACTGGGTGGATTGCCCAGTGACAGGCTCCAAGCGGGGAGCCGAAGAGGGCAAGCTGGTGTTCATCGTGGGCGGTGATGGGGAATCCGTCGAGAAGCTCGAGCCGCTGTTTCAGGTGATGGGCCAGCGCGTGATCCACATTGGCGGCATCGGCATGGGGCTGTCCGCCAAGCTGGCGATGAACCTGAACATCGCGCTGATTTTCGAAGGGCTGGCGGAAGGCTTGGTGCTGGCGCAGAAGGCGGGAGTGGGCATGGGGCAAATGTTGGATATTATCGGCGCGACCATGCTGCGCTCCGGGGTGAGTGATTACAAAGGGCCGTTTTTGCAGCAGCGGGACTTCAGCCCGAACTTCCCCCTGCACCTGATGCTGAAAGACATCCGCCTGATGCTGGATTACGCACGGGAACTGCGGGTGAAGCTGCCGGCGCTGGAAACCGTGGAAGAGGTCTATGCGGTGGCGGCGGACGAGGATCTAGCCAACGCGGATTACGCGGCAACTTTGACCCTGCTGGAAAAATGGGCGGGCATCAGCGCGCCGGCGGAAAACCAAGCGTAGGGCGCGGGCCCGACGGCACCCGCGCGGCCCGGGATGGCGGGCTATGCAAGCCTCGGCGCCGCGACCTGCGGCCCCAAGCTAGCCGATCCGAGCGGACCGGATTTATTCGCTGATGTCTAAGCCGCCGGGGGTGTCGGTCAGGACGGCCGACGCCGTGGGGAAACGCCGCCGCAGGGCGGCGACATCGGCAGGCGCCTCCAGGAAGAGTGCTTGCGGGGCAAAATCCGGCTCGGGCGGCCGGGGGCCGAGATGCGCGCCCAGACGAGCCAAGGGAGGTGACGGCGGTTTTCCGCCCATGCCGTCGCCGGGCAAAGCGCGGGCAGTTAAACCCCATTCCGCAAACCAAGCGGCGGCATCGCCTAAACCAGCTGCAAGGACCAAAACGCGGCGGAAGCCGCCCTGGTGCAAGCAGGCAAGGGCATGGTTGAGGTGAACACGGCGGACGCGGCCAAGCAAGGGAACCGTCTGCAGCAAGGCCTGCTCGGAGGGTTCGATGCTGTCCATCTCCGGCATCTCCAAGGCGGTGCGTAAATGCTGTTCCGCATGCGCGGCGTCCAGGCCGAAAGCGGCCTCGGCGGCAGCGAGCAACGGTGAATAGCCCAGGCGCAGAGCCAGGGTCGGCGGGCGAGCCGGCAGAGCGGCGGCCAGGGCGCGCCAAGCTGCAAGCGTGGCGGCGGCTTCGGCTTCGCGATGGCGGCAAGCCGCGGCGGCATCCCAGGCGGAAGCGAAGGCGGATTGCAGCGCCTCCGCCAAGGAGAGCGGATCGTCGGGGTCGGCGAGCAGTCCGTTGAGGCCATGGATCAGCCGTTCCGGCATCGCGCCGATGGCGGTAGCCACGGGGACGGCGCCGGACCATTCCGCGGCGTCGAGTAGCGGGCCATAGGCCTCCTGCCAGCGTGAGGGCAGGACGGCCGCGGCGGCGGCGCGCAACTGCAGATGGAGGGCCTCACGGTCGAGAGCGCCGGAAAATTGCAGTTGGTGCGGCGGGGGAAACGCGGCGCGGAAGCGTTCCTGGGCGGAGGGATCCAAGGCGCCCGTGGCGAGAAGGCGGACCGGGGATTCGAGCTGGCGCACGGCCTCGGCCAAGAGCCCAACGCCATTGGCTTCATCCCAACCGCCGGCATACAGGATGGAACGCGGCGCCCGCGGCGGCAGAATGGGCGGCGGTGGGGGCAGATAGGTTGCGGCGAGCGGGGGCAGGACGATCAGCCGGTCGGCGGGAGCGCCATGGTCCAGCCAGGCGTCGCGCAGGAAACGCGTCGGAGCCAGCAGCGCCTCGGCGCCGGCCATGGCCGCCTGCCACTGCGCGGGGCGCTGGCGGAATTGCGGCAGCACCAGCGGCCAATCCAGCTTGCCGGGAGCGGCGCAGAGCGCGCACTTCAATCCATTGCGGCTGGGACCGGAACAAATTTCGCCGCGGCGGCGCCATAGGCGGCGGATGGGGCAGATTTGCAGAAAGTCGGTGAGGGCGAGGGCATAGGGAATTTCGCGCTCGCGCAACTGCCAGAGGGCTTCGGGAGGCAGCGGACCGGGGTCGTGGACGATGACCGCGGCGGGGCTGTGCTGGCCCAGGCAGCGGGCCCAGGCTTGCACGGGCGTTTCGCCGGGTCCGATGTCGGCGGGGGAGAACGCCGCGCCACCAAGCAATGCGCAGGCGGAGCGGGCGGCGGCCGCATCGGCGGCGACGTGAAGCACGGAACCCATCTACCTTTACGGTAACCGCTCGGGCAGGCAGGCGGCGGCGCGTAAGCGGGACGCCCCGCCAGCGGCGGGGCCGGGGCCAGCGCCCATCATCCGTCCCAGGATGCCATTGCAGGCTGCGGCGGGCTCGGCGGGGGCCCGCATCGGCGGGGCTACTGGCTTTTGCCTCCACTGCGTCTCTTCGTCGCGTAACGTGGCGGCGGACTATCCTGCTTCGCTCGGCGCAGGTGATGGCGCCATGCAGCGAGAGGGAACCTCCGCGAGTGGGGCCGTGGCGGCGTGGGTTTAGTCACGCAATCGGGGTCGCGGCCAGTGCGACTTCCGCCCCGACTCATTTTCTCCAACGCATTGTCCACCAGCGGTTTAGCTGATGCCACCGGCATTGGGTCACGATGCCATGCCAGGAGTTATGGGGAGCATAAATACTTCCCATTGGCCTTGGCGGCGGACGGCGGGCGATATTGAAGCGGCATGGCTCTGGACTTGTTGGCGGGAGCCGCGCCGGTAGCGATTTCCGGGGCGGACAATGCGTGGCTGCTCATTTGCACCGCGCTGGTGCTGCTGATGACCGGACCGGGTCTGGCGCTGTTCTATGGCGGCTTGGTGCGGCGCAAGAACGTCGTGTCCGTGTTGATGCAGAGCTTCAGCCTGATGGCGCTGGTCAGCGTGCTGTGGGCGGTGGTGGGCTACAGCCTGTGCTTCGCGCACGGTGGGTGGTTCTTGGGGGGCCTGCAGTTTTTTGGCCTGCACGGAGTCGGCGCGGCGCCTAACCCGGCGTACGCGCCGACCATCCCGCAGACCTCCTACGCGCTGTTCCAGCTCATGTTCGCCATCATCACGCCGGCGCTCATTACGGGCGCTTTCGCCGAGCGGATGAAGTTCAGCTCGATGATGGTGTTTTTGGGCGTGTGGTCATTGGCCGTATATGCGCCGATGGCGCACATGGTGTGGGGTCAGGGGGGGCTGTTCAACGCCGTATCGGGGCGCATTCCGGTACTCGACTTCGCCGGCGGGACGGTGGTGCACGTGACTAGCGGCGTTGCCGCGCTGGTGTGCGCGCTGTATTTGGGGCGGCGGCTGGGTTATGGCGAAGACAAGATGGCGCCGCACAATTTGGTGCTGTCGGTGACCGGAGCGTGCCTGCTGTGGGTGGGATGGTTTGGCTTCAACGCCGGCAGCGCGCTGACCTCCGGCGCCCTGGCTTCGACGGCGTTTCTGAGCACCCAACTCGGGGCCTCCGCGGGGGTGCTGAGTTGGAGCGCGATTGAATGGGCGCGCACCGGCCGGCCGACGGCGCTGGGGGCGATCAGCGGAGCGGTGGCGGGGCTGGTGGCGATCACGCCCGCCTGCGGCTTCGTGACCCCGATGGCTTCGCTGCTGATCGGCGCGGCGGCGGGGCTGGTCTGCTATGGAATGGTTACCGGGGTGAAGCACTTCTTCGGCTATGACGACGCGCTGGACGCCTTTGGCGTCCACGGCGCGGGCGGAACGCTGGGAGCGATCCTGACCGGCGTGTTCGCAACGGTCGCGGTGAACCCGATCTTCGGCGCCGGACAGGCGGTCGGCGCGGTGGATGGCCGCTGGACGCAGGTGTGGCATCAATTGGCGGCGGTGGGCATGGCGTGGGGATTGTCAGGCGCCGGTACGTTCGTGCTGCTGTGGGCGGTGGACCACGTGCTGGGCTTGCGCGTCAGCCCCGATCACGAGGCGCAGGGGCTGGATTTGGCGCTGCACGGCGAACATGGTTACCATCCGGCGGCGGAGGACGAGGCGGGCGGCTGGGGCGAACTGGGAGCCGAGGAAGCGGCCGGTTAGAGCCGCGGGCGGCCGCAAGAGTTTCCGGCCGCCGAAGGGCACGGGAATGGTGTGGAGTGGGCGGGCTCATCCGCCCCCCAGTTCTTGAGCAGCCCGATCGGATCAGTAGTCGTGGCGGTCAACGCGCCAGATGGTCAAAATCGCTAGGCCCGCTGTGAGCAGCAGTGTTCCCAGCACGAACGTCCCCGGGGTGATCCGTGACAGGGCCGCCATGATCTGCTGGGGATGGATGCCCACGAGGGACGAGCCAAACCACAGCGCTCCAGCACCCCAAATCTGGGTCTGGGTGATCGCGACCGCGTCGAATCGGATGGAGAGCAGGCTGTCCACGAGGTATAGCGGAACCATAAGCAGCAGGATCGGCAAACCGTCGGCCAGTATTTTTGCCGCGCCGCCCGCGTGGGCGAAGACGAGCGCACCCACCCCGAGTCCCAACAGGGCCAGGCCCTCGATCGCCAACAGGCAGAAACCTGTCCGGTAGAAAAACAGCGTGCGCCGGCGGACCGGCAGCGAGAGCGTAAACAGCAGCGACGGATCCGTCCCGCGTGGCGGGCGTACGCCTTGCGACGTCGCCAGGCCGGTACCGGCAAAACGCACCGGGAACATGGCGAGCGCGAAGAAAGCGAACAGATAGATGAATTCCAGCACGACGGGAGCGATGGGCCCCACGTGATTCTCGGCGGCGCGCGCGAACCCGATGGCGGGAAGCAGCGCAAACACCGCGTTGAACATAAGGATTCCGCGCAGTTCCAACCAGTGCTTGCGCCAGATGGTCGTGATCATGACCTGCCTCCCGCGGTTTCCAGGAAAATCTCCTTCAAGTTGACTGGGGCAAATTCAATGCGGGTTGCTCCCGCCGCCCGGGCGCGCGCTTGCAGCGCTTCTCCGTCGCCATCAATGAGCAGAGATGCGGAGCGCCCGCGCACGGTCAGCCGTTTCACGGCCAGCGCCTCGAACATGGTTTCGGGCACCGCCTCGGGAAAGGTGATAGATACCTTCCGCAGCCTGGTTTTCAATTCGTCGAGATCCGTTTCCAGAACCGTACGGCCCTGATCAATGAGGCAAACGCGGTCGCAGACTTGCTCGACTTCGTCCAACTGATGCGAGGAAAAGAAGACCGTGCGGCCCTCCGCGGCCTGCGCCACGACGTGCTCCAGAAAGATCTCGACGGCAACCGGATCCAGGCCCTCGGATGGCTCGTCCAGAATCAGCAGATCGGCGCCGCGCGAGAACGCCAGCAACAGGGCAAGCTTGGAACGCGTGCCTTTCGAGAGCTTGCGGGTCTGCTGGGCGAGGGGCAGTTCGTATTCCTTCAGACACCGTTGCTCCCAACGGTCTTGCCATCGGGGATAAAAGGCCCGATTGAATGCGATCATCTGCTGGACGGTGAGGAACGGGTAAAACTCCTTGACCTCGGCGACAAATCCGGTGCGCTGGCGGATGCGCACGTTGGCGGCTTCGGCCCCAATCGGCTCGCCAAAGATGCGGCCCTCACCGGCGTCCGGGTGGGTCATGCCCAGCAGCATCTTGATGGTGGTCGTCTTGCCCGCGCCGTTCCGGCCCAAAAAGCCGCATACCGACCCGCGCGGCACGGTAAAGTCTAGGCCATTGACGGCGTCAACCGCACCAAAGCGTTTGCGGAGTCCCGCGGCAGCTACGATCGCTTGATTCTCCGGCATCACTTCCCTCCTGTTCGCGACGTCATATGGACGTCGTCTTCCTGTGTCAGTTCCGCTTCAAATACCCGCCGCATCGCCGGCTCAGAAAGGCCCATTTTCCGCATCGTCGCCACGACGCTTTCCACCAGCCGATGCGCTCGATTCACCGCTTCGGCCTGGGCTGCCATCGGAGCATTTGCCCGCACGAAGGCCCCAAGTCCTTGGCGCAGTTCGATGACCCCGCGGTACTCCAGTTCGCGGTAGGCTTTGGCCACGGTATTCGGATTGGTCACGACGTCCTCGGCAAGGCTGCGAATGGGGGGAAGCTGGTCTTCGGCGCGCAATGTCCCCGTTTCAACCGCGTGCATGACCTGCTGCACCAATTGCAGATAAATCGGGACGCCGGAGTCGGGATGGATGCGGAAAATCAATGAGTACTAGTGAACTAGTACAGTAAACAATAATCCGCGCCCGTGTCAAGTCCTAGGCCACGCCGGGGCCACGGTTGGTAGCGGTGACGCAGGCGGCGCGCTCCATTGATGGGCGCCGCTCCGGGCACCGACGCCCGCGGATGCCTGCTCTTGGGCCGGCGTGTCGAGTCCCTACCGGAAGCCATGCTCCCAGATTGCGCCGCAGCGACGGCGGCGCGACGGTGGAGGGACACAGTGCGCGCCTGCCTGTCCCGTGCCGACGGACCGGTTGGATCCTAGCCGATTGCGATCCTAATGGATCGCCGCTAGGTGGCGCTGGAAGGCGGCGGCGAGGCCATAGGCGGGGCGGCCGCGGCGGGGCTTCCGTGCCGCCAGTTTCAACAGGTTCATCACGTAGCGCTGGGTGAAGGCGTCGGCGGCATGGGCGATGACCGGCACGGAAGAAACCGTGACCAGCCCGCGGCCGAAACGGAAGCGAAACCAGGCATGGCAACCGGCGTACCCGGCGCCGCCGGGAGCGCGGACCAAGAGGCTGAGATCCGGCGCCAGCAGATTGATGTCCGGCTCCTGAGAGAGGTCGTAGGCAAAGTCGGGGCGGAGCACTGCGGAGGCGGCGGAGGGCAGGCCGGCGTGAAGCTCGGGCAGTGCGCCCGGAAAGGCGGCGCCGCAGGCTGGCGAATAGTTGACCAAATGGACGTGGAAGGGCCAATAGGCCGCCATATCCGGAGCGGGGGGGCTGAGAAGCAGGAGATTGGCGCCATGGGCAACGGCGGCCCAAATACGGCGATAGCGGGCGGCGATGCCATCGCCCGGCAATTTCGGTTCGGCAATGGCGATGAGGCGGGGATGGGCGGGACCGAGGCCATTGCGCAGGGCGAAGCCATGATCGCGGAGAGCGCTCGCTAGGTCGTGCGGGAAGCCGAACGCCGCCACGGAAAGGACGCCCCCGTAATAGGGCGGTGGGGGAGCAACGGCGAGGAGATCCAGGGCGGCGGCGCCGGTATTGGCGCCGGGAATGACCGCGGTAAGGCGATAGGAACCGGGCTTGGGAAGGAATCCGGCGAGGCGCCAAAAACCCGCCTTGGATACGGGCAAACGCTGGCGCCAAAGGGGCTTTCCGTGGGCCGGGACGAGGCGCACCACGATGCTATCGCTTGCGGGCAGGGGAGCGCTGCTGGTGACTTCGATCAGAAACTGCTGCCCGGCCATGTAATGGCGAGCGTTGGTGCGCACACGAAGCTGAGGCAACGGGCGAGCGCGCGCGCAGCCGACGAGAAGGACGCAAAGGGCCAGCGCGGTGGGAAGGGAGCAGCGGCGGAGCATCGAGGGCGAGTATAGCGCGGCGGGAGATAAACGGCGGTGCGGGGCCGTCCCGAGGCTGAGTATGACCAACGCCACCGTGCCAAGGCGTAGAAACCGGATTCGCGGGTTTGCTGTCCATCGTTGCGGCTGGGCAGGGCGGACGGATGGCGCCCGGCGGGGTGCGCGTGCGGCAAGCGGACCCGCGCGAGGCAGGCCGCCATGGCAGACGCGCCTGAGGTACAATCGGGGCGCCATGAGGGCGGGGCTTTGCATATTGGCGCTGGCGTGTCTTCTGCCGTTGCAGGCCTGGGCGCAAGAGGGGTTTTTCCATATCGCCAACCGCGACGGAATCTGGTGGTTGGTGAACCCGCAGGACCAGCGCACCTTATCCATTGGGGTGGATCACATCAGCTACTACGGCGACCGGACGAAGGGCGGCGGGCCGGCGCCGTATTTAGCGGCGGTGAAGCGGGAATACCCCAGCGAAATGGGCTGGGACCTGGGGACATTGGGGCGGCTGGAGCGGTGGGGATTCAATACGATCGGGGCGTGGTCGGATCCGCAGTTATGGAATTATCACGTGCCCTACGTGATGATTCTGAACATTGCCGAGCGGGCCGGGGCGAATTGGCGGAAGGGAAAGCCGGTAGACGTGTTTTCGCCGGAGTTTCCCAAGGTGGCGCGGCAGGTAGCCGACGAGGCGGGAATTCCGCGCACCGGCGACCACAACCTGATCGGGTATTTCAGCGACAACGAGCTGCGCTGGGGCGCGGATTGGCGGGGCAAGCAAAGCATGCTGATGATGTACCTGGCGATGCCGCTGGGCTCACCGGGGCATCAGCATGCGGCGGAATTTCTCCGCGAGCGGTATCGCGATAACATTGGAGCGCTGGCGCGCGCCTGGAACATCCATAAACCCAAGGATTTCGACTACATCCGCCAAGCGGGAAAAACGGCGGCCTACCGCGCAGACGCCGCGCGGTTTTTGGCGCGGGTGGCGACGCGGTATTTTCAGGTCTGCGCCAGCGCCATTCACCAGGCCGATCCCAATCATTTGTATTTGGGCGCGCGCTTTTCCTTGCCGGTACCGGACGCGGTGGCGGAGGCGGCGCGGATCGCCGACGTGGTGTCCGTCAACATCTACGCGCGCGATCCGCGGCCCATCGTGCAGAAGCTTTACCGCCTAACCGGCAAGCCGATCCTGGTGACCGAATTCGCCTTTCGCGCGCAAGACTCCGGGCTGCCAAACACGCGCGGCGCGGGACCCAAGGTGGCCAATGAAGCCGCGCGCGGCGCGGCGTACCGCACCTTTGTCAGTGATTTGGAGAGCTTGCCGGAAGCGATCGGCTATCACTGGTTCGAATGGGCCGATGAGCCGGCGCAGGGGCGGTTCGACGGAGAGAACTCGAATTACGGGCTGGTCAACATCCACGATCGACCCTATGCCCAGTTCGTGGCCGCGGTACGGCGGGCCAATGCGGCGGCAGTGAACATCCATGCCCAATCCGCGCCGGGCGGAAATGGGCAGTAAATCCGCGCAGGCAGCGCCGAGGCGCGACCGCCCGGCCCAGCGAACAGCCACCTCAGGACAAGACATGACCGAGTGCGAGGACCGATGATGATGCGCAAACTGGCGAATAGCTCTTCCCTGCTGTTGATGCTAGCGATGATTCTTGCCGCGGCGCCCGCGGCGCGCGCGCAGGACGCGCCGGCCAAGATACCGGATATTGGCTGGCAGCGGGGCATCGGCGTACCGCCGGCCGACCCCGGCCATGCCAAAGACCATCCGATGATTGACGACGGCTACTTCAACGGGGCGCCGGTGGGGGGCTTTGGGGCGGGAACGATCGGCCGCAGCTACAGCGGGGATTTCGTGCGCTATCACCTCAAGATCGGCGCGCACAAATACGGCAATATTCCCGCGAATCAATTCGCCATCTTCACCCAAACCGCCAGCGGCAAGCGCTATGCACAGGCGCTTTGGACCGGCCAGCCGCAGGTATTGAAAAGCTGGAAATGGCGCTACCCGGTGGGCGGAGGCTATTACCATGCGCTGTATCCCAAGTCGTGGTTCGTGTATCGCAACGCGCAACTGCCGATCCAGGCGACGGTAGAGCAGTTCTCACCCATCCTGCCAAACAACTACCGGGAGACGAGCTACCCGGTGGCGCTCTACAACTGGACCCTGCACAACCCCAGCAGTAAGCCGGTGAAGGTGGGCATTTTGTTTTCTTGGACCAACATGGTGGGCTGGTTCCGCAACTTCTCGCACAACTTGGACCAGAACTCGACCGACGACTATGACACCGTGCGCAGCCAGATGACGCCCGCCGGGCGGATGGTGGGGGTGGTTTTCAACCGGCGGCGCTTCGGACCGGTAACCCAGGATTGGGATGGCGAGTACGCGATCGCGTCCTTGGCCTTGCCGGGAGTCAAGATCAGCACGCACGCGACGTTTTTGGCGGATGGGAATGGCGCGGTAATTTGGCGGAGCTTTTCCCGCAGCGGCGCCCTGGACAATGGCGGGCCGAACTGGACCTCCAGCGGTGAGGCGCTGGCCGGGGCACTGGCGGCGACGGTGACCTTGGCGCCGGGCCAGACGCGGGTGATTCCGATGGTGCTGGCGTGGGATTTGCCGCGGGCGCAGTTCGGCGACGGCACGCAGTGGTTCCGTCGGTATACGGCCTTTTTCGGCGCCAGCGGGCAAAATGCCTGGCGCATCGCCGCCGACGGCCTGCGGCACGACGCGCAATGGAGCGCGGCCATTGACCGCTGGCAGGCGCCGTATATCGCGGATCATTCCACGCCGGCGTGGTACCGCGGCATGTTGTTCAACGAGATGTACGACCTGGCCGACGGCGGAACTCTGTGGACCAATGGCAGCCATCCGGCGCGGCCCGGCGCGCCGCCTCCGGGTCCGAGCGCGGCGCGGGCGCGCAATGTCGGCAAGTTCTCCTATATGGAGTGCTTCGACTATCCCTTCTACTCCACGCTGGATGTGAGGTTTTACGGCTCGATGGCGCTGGTGTATTGGTGGCCCAAGCTGGACAAGGCGGTGATGGACGCCTTCGCCGACAGCGTGAAGCAAAACCTGACGACGGTGCGACGGGTGCAGTGGTCGCATAAGCTGGCGCCGCGGAAGCTGCGAGGGGCAGTGCCGCACGACCTGGGCGCGCCGGACGAAGATCCGCTGATCGCCTTTAACAATTACGACTGGCAGAACGTGAACATTTGGAAAGACCTGAACACGAAATACGTGCTGCTGGTCTGGCGGGATTACTACCTGACCGGACAGAAAGACCGCCGATTTTTGGCCTACAACTGGCCTTCGGTGGTGCTGGCGCTGGATTATCTGAAACGGTTTGACACACAACATTTGGATTTGCCGGAGAATAGCGGCGTTCCGGACCAGACCTACGATGTCTGGCCGATGCGGGGCGTCAGCGCCTATTGCGGGGGACTGTGGCTGGCGGCCTTGAAGGCGGCGGTCAAGATGGGCGACGCCCTGGGGCACCCCGCCGCAGCGGCGAAATTCGAGCGCTGGTTTCGGACCGGGCAGAAGAATTACGAGCAGCTGCTGTGGAATGGGCGGTATTTCAATTTCGATACCGGCAGCCCATATAAGAACAACGTGATGGCGGACCAATTGTGCGGACAATGGTATGCCGACATCACCGGCCTGGGCGCGATCGTGCCGCAGGCGGAGGTAAAGAAAACGCTGCGAACGATCTTCCGGCTAAATGTCATGGACTTCGAGCACGGCCAGATGGGCGCGGTGAACGGCATTGAGCCCAACGGACAGTTGCTGCACAGCAACGAACAGATCCAGGAAGTGTGGACGGGCGTCACCTTCGGGCTGGCGTCGTTTTACCTGTCGGAAGGCATGCCGCACCGGGCGTTCGCTACGGCCAAGGGCATCTACAACGTGGTCTATAGCCGGGGGTATTGGTTCCGGACGCCGGAGGCTTGGAACGACACGGGCAATTTCCGCGCCTCCATGTACATGCGCCCACTGGCAATCTGGGCCATGCAGATTTCCCTGCAACAACACCACGGGGGACGCGCCGGGCGTTAAGCGGGCGTTGCTTCCGGCTCCGCCCCCAACGCCGCGGCCAGCGTTGGGGGCGATGAAGGGCCGCTCCGGCTACGGTCCGGGACGCATCAGTTGCCTGCGCGCCCGGGGACTGTCCGCTCCTCGATCCGGCCGCCGTGAACGGCGGGACGAGGCATGCGTGGCACAATCAGAACGGAAGGAGACACAAAGCTTGGGGAACGTCAATCACGAACAGGCCAATCTGGTGCTGCGTTTGTACGAAGAACGGCGCGAGGCGCGGCTACGCGAGGCGCGGGAATGGTACATCGCCCACTATCATCCGCAAAAGCCCGAGGATACGGCGACGCTGGCGCCGCCGGGATCGCGCGAGAACGCCAACGTACGCATGATGACCAGCTATTGGGGCATGGTGGCGGCGATCGTCAACCGCGGACTGATTGACGAAGAATTCTTCTATGAAACCTCGGGCGGTGAACTCTGGATCGTGTGGGAACGGCTGAAAGCGGTCGCGCCGGAGATGCGAAAGCGGATGAAAAATCCGCATGCATGGGCGGGGATCGAACGGCTGGCCACGGGCTTCGAGGCCTGGCGCGAGAAGAACGCGCCGGGAGCCAACGACGCCATGCGGCAGATGATGGCGGGTTCCGCGGCAGTGCGGAAGAGCTAGAACCCCACGCGAGATCGGCGGCTGGAGTCGCGGGCGGGAAGCGCCGTTAGACCCCGTGAAGCGCGGGATCCCAGATGAATTTGTGGATCTGGAAGCTGAGGCGGACGGGAAGTCCGTCGGCCAGGATCCACTCCGCCAGTTCGCGGGGATCCAGCAAGCATTGGCTGACCGAACGCGCGCCCTGCGCCGTCGGCCGGAAAGCGGGGGAAAAATGCAGGTGGCCGACGCGTTGCGCCAAGCGATGGCGGCGGAGAAAGTCGCGGGCAAATTCGTAGTCGCCGCGGCCGGCGAGCACGAATTTGACTTCATCGTGAGGCTGGAGCGCGGACAGATTTTCCAGGCGAAAGGTTCCGGCCTCGCCGCTGTCGGGACATTTGACGTCCACGATCTTGACCACCGCTGGCGGCACCGGCTGCAAGGGTCGTTCACCGCTGGTTTCCAGCAAAACGGTATGGCCGCGGGCGAGCAGATCCCGCGCTAGCGCGACGACGGCAGGGGTTTGCAGCAGGGGCTCACCGCCCGTGATCTCGACCAATGGGGTGGCGAACACCGCCACGGCGGCGGCAACCTGATCCAGCGTCATGCGCCGGCCGCCGTGGAAGGAATAGACGGTGTCGCACCAACCGCAACGCAAATTGCAGCCGGTGAAGCGGACGAAGACGCAGGGGCGCCCGGCAAAGCTGGACTCGCCCTGAAGGGAGCGAAAAATTTCGGTGATCTGCGCGAAGACGGGGCGGCGGTTGGCCGCAGCCTTGGTGTCAGCCTTCGCTATAGGTGGCGGAAGTGGTGTCGGTTTCATAGACCGTCACCGCGTTGAGGCGCGCCCCATGGGCCGAGAAGCGAGGCTGAAGCAGGTCATAGAAGCGCTTGGCAATGTTCTCCGCGGAGGGATTGACCGCGGTGAAATCCGGGAGATCGTTGAGGAACTGATGGTCAAAGGTGGCAACGACGGCGCGCAACTCGGTTTTGATAGCCGCGAAGTCCTGAAGCAGGCCGATGGAGTCGAGGTGGTCGCCGCGCAGTTGAAGGCGGACGCGGTAGTTGTGGCCGTGCGGGTTCTCGCACTTGCCGCGGTAACCGCGCAGGGCATGGCCGGCGGCAAAGGTTTCTTCCACGCTGACCTCGAACACAGAATCATTATCGCAAAAGAGCCCGGGCGGCTGGGCGGCGCGGCGATCGCGGCGGCGCATCCCATGGCCGGGAGCGAGCAGTGAACTGGGGTGCGTGGATCCAGAATGCGGCATTGGGAGTGCTGGCGGCGAGCTTGGTGGACTTCGTCGAGCGGCGGCCGCCGGAAGACGGCAATTGGGCCCAGATCGCGAGCGTCGTGAGCCGTTGGGCGATCGGCGGCGCGATGGCGGCGGGCTATGCCCGCCTGGTGCCGCGGGAGCATTGGGGGGTGAAGTCCGGCGTCGCCTTCGCGCAGTTGCCGGTGGTGATGACGCTGCATGAAGCGCTGGGGGGCGGCGGCGAGGCGGCGGGCCGGACGGCGGAGTTCGCCGCGTGGGGAGCGGTCACCGGGCTCCTGGTCCGGTTTTTGGGGGCAGGGCCCGGCAAGGACGCGGAGAGCGAATTGGTGCTGCGGCTACCGCGACGGGCCTAGCGCGGGTGAGCGCGGGCAATGGTTAGACGGCCGAGTCCAGGCTTCGCGGCGAAACGGTTTTCGCAATGGGGGCCGGAACGGCAACTGCGTGCCCATAGCCAAGCGCCCTCCGGCTCGGCCGGCGCACAAGCCGCCGGTGCAGCGGGGTGGTTGCGAAACGCTAGGGCTTCAGAATCGCGTTGTAGCCGTCAGCCTTCAATCGCGACTGCATTTCCTGCGCCTGCTGCTGGGTGGGAAACGGGCCGACCTGAACGCGGTAGTACTGCTGGCCAATCGCGGGATCGGGCAAGAGCACGTACACGGGGTATTGCCGCGCCTTGAGGGCCGCGGCGAGGTTTTCGGCATCGGAGCGATTGACGCCAGCAAAGACCTGCACCGCAAAATTCGCCGCACCCGGAATCTGAACGGGCGGTTTGCTGCCGACGGGAACATCGCCGGGGATGTTGGGATTGGGTTTGGGCGTTTGCGCGCCGGACAGAGGGGGTTCGGAGGGAAGTTGCGCCGAGTTCGCGCTCGTGGCGCCCGTTGCCGAGGGCTGCAGCGTCGTCGAGACCTTGTTTTGTTCCGCCTGGCTAAGGCCATTGGCATTCGGCGGCGCGGCGAAGCTGGCGGAGGAAGACGAATTGGCGACGGGACTGTTGGCCCCCGGGGAGACGGCCAGCTTGTTGCCAGCGGCGGCGGGATTGACGGGCAACGTGGTGCTCGGACTGGGCTTGTCAATGCTCGCCTGGGCCGCGCTGGCGGGCACCACCTGGTTGCCGAGGGTGAAATCCGCGGGGATGGCGTGTTTGCCGAAGGTGTAGCCGATGGCAAAGAACATGCCGCAGAGCACGGCGACCGAGCAGAGCATGGCGACGATGCTCCATGTACCCAACTCGAACTGATAACCCGTATCGGCTTCCTCGCGGGTACGATCAAGATAACGCGGCATAACCCCTCTCAGCAGTCATTAGGGAATCGCGGCTAGGCGCCGCCCGCCGCACCGCCCGGCGGCGGTGCGGCAGCAGCAGCGGCAGCGGCTTTGGTCTTCTTGGCGTAGGTCAGCGCCTCGATCATATCCAACGGAAGCGGAAAGACGATGGTGGTGTTTTTCTCCACGCCGATTTCGGTCAGCGTCTGGAGATAGCGGAGCTGAAGGGCAATGGGCTCACGGGCCATAATGGCGCTGGCTTCGGCGAGCCGCTCGGAGGCGGCGTACTCGCCCTCGGCGTGAATGATTTTGGCGCGCTTCTCGCGCTCGGCTTCTGCCTGCCGCGCCATGGCGCGGCGCATGCCTTCGGGCAGGTCCACGCTCTTAATCTCCACCTTGGTGACCTTCACGCCCCAGGGATCGGTGTGCTGGTCGAGGATGACCTGAAGGCGGTTGTTGATCAGATCCCGGGAGGAAAGGAGGTCGTCCAATTCCACCTCACCGAGGACGGAACGCAGCGTGGTCTGGGCAAATTGGGAGGCGGCGAAGCGATAGTTTTGCACCTCCACGATGGCCTTTTCCGGATCAATGACGCGATGATAGACGACCGCCACCACGGTCGCGGTGACGTTGTCGCGCGTGATGATGTCCTGCGGCGGCACATCGAGCGCCGATTCGCGCAGGGTGACCCGCTGCACGCGGTCAATCACCGGAAAGACCAAAATCAGACCCGGACCCTTGGGACGGCCCAGGATACGGCCGAGGCGGAAGATGACGACACGATCGTATTCCGGGACGACCTTGATGGCCGAAAGCAGGAACAAGACGACGATTATGACGGCAAGGAAAATGGCCATGGGAGCCTTCCAAGGGTAAACGGCAGTCCTGGTTTATTCTACCTGCCGGTTTTGCCGGCAACCAGCGGCGGAACTCCCAACGTACACCCTAGGGGCGCTGGCCTTGGACGGCGGACGCCGAGACGGGATTCTGAGCGACGGGTTCCACTTCTAGCAAAAGCCCCTGCATCGCAAGCACGCGCACCTGGGTGCCGGGAACAGCGGGGACAGCGGAACGGGCGCGCCAAATTTCGCCGTGGATGCGCACCGTTCCCTCCGGCGCCAGGGCCGTGCGCACGATGGCGAGCGCGCCGACCATGCCCTGGGCGCCGGTGTTGACTTTGTTCGCCCGGGCACGCAGCACCAGACGCATCAAAAACACGGTAATGCCGGCAATGGGCAGCGCGACGCCGAGGGCCACGCTCCAATGCACCTGGAGGGCGGGAACGGAGGTGTCCACGAGGAACACCGCCCCGATCACCATGGACACCACGCCGCCAATCGCCAGAACGCCATGGGAAGGAAACTTGGCTTCCAGGATGAACAAAATAAACGCGAGCAACAGCAGCCCGGCGGCGGCCCAATTGAGCGGCAACAACGACAGAGCAAACAGCGACACCGCGATCATGATGATCCCGGCCACGCCCGGGACGATGACGCCGGGGTGGGTGAACTCGATGTAGACCAGCAGGGCGCCGATGGCCAGCAGCGCGAACGCCAGATCGGGATCCATGTCCAGTACCCGCTCCCGCAAGCTCATCCGATAGGGAACGAAGCGGGCGTGGGCAAGGTCGAAGGTCTGAACTTGGCCGTTCATGCGGTGAATCGGCTGGCCGTTGAGATCGCGCAGCAACTGCCGCGGTGAGGCGGCGATGTAGTTGATCAAACCGCCATGGAGAGCCTCCTGGTCGGTGAAGGACTTGCTTTGCAGCACGGCAGACAACGCCAGTTTGACGTTGTGGCCACGGCCGCCCGCCAAGGTGCGAATGTAGGCCGCCGCGTCGTTTTGGATCTTCTGCGCCTCGATTTTTCCCGGTTGCGGCCCGCCAAGCAGAACCGGATGGGCGGCGCCGGTATTGGTTCCGGGCGCCATGGCGGCGGCGTCACAGCTCATCAGAATATAGAAGCCCGCGGAGGCGGCGCGCGCGCCACTGGGATAGGCGTAGCCGAAAACGGGCGCCTTGGAAGCGAGAATCGCCTGGATAATCTTCCGCATCGAGGTGTCCAGCCCGCCGGGAGTACTCAGTTCGAGAATGACCGCGGTGGCTCCGCTTTGGTTGGCATAGCGGATGCCGCGGGTCACGTACTCGGCCGTAACCGGAGCGACGGCGCCCTGCAAGGCAATGACGACTACTCTGGGCCGTGATTGCGGAGGGGGCGCGGAACTAGCGGCGGTTGCCATAAGCGCCGCCAGCACGGCGCAGGCCAGCCAGCGGCCAAACGGGCGGCGCCCGAACAGATGGAGCGGGGTGGGCATGGCGAGCGGCGGGAAACCAAGAGCGGCGCTGGAGCTATTATGCGACCGCCGAAGGGGCGCGGACGAAGGCGCCCGGGTCCCCAACGGGACACCGCTCTTGCGGCCAGGGGCTGGCAACGGCCTGCGGCAGCGGGCCGCGGAGGGCCCCATGATTCAGTGCGGTTGGGGCGCGCTCGTGGTGAGCGCGGCAATGCGCCGTTCCAAAGCGGCGATGGAATGGTCGCGCGGGGCGATGGCGCGCAGCACCGCAACTTGCGCACGCGCGGCGGGGGCATCATGACGCGCCAGATCCAGTTCCGCTAAACCGACATGGGCGGCGGCATCGCGGGGATCCAGCGCCAAAGCGGTCAAAAATTCCTGCTGCGCGGCGTCCAGCGCACCCTGCCTGAGCAAGCGGCGACCCTGGCGAAGATGAAAGGCCAGCCGTTGCGAGGAAGGCATTCCGGCCGCCTTGGCACGATTCAACTGCTCCACGGCGGCTTCCATGCGCCGAAACCGGCCCAGCGGCAACGAACGCGCTGGCTGTTCTAGGGCGCGGGCAGCGGCATTGGGACAAGCCGCTCCCGGCGCTTGCAGCTGGGAGCGCAAGGAAGCCAGCGGCGTGCCCGCCTCCGGCGCGGCGGCTTGCGCCATGCTGATGGCCAGGGCGCGGTTGCCCAGTTCGCAGGCGACGGCCGCACTATTGGCGTCCAGGCGGGTGCGGAGCGCGCCGTCTGCTCCCACGGCATGGCGGGCCCGGTCCAGGATGGACAGTGCATCCTGGCGGCCAAGACGAGACTCGGCGAGGGCCCAGTTGTTGAGCACCTGTGGCAGCGGCCAGCGGGCGGCCAAGCGTTGGTACAACTCCGCCGCTTGGGGGTAACGGCCGAGGCGATAGGCGCAACGGGCAGCAAGGAATAGGGCACGCGGATGATTGGGATCACGCGGGTTCACTTGGGGCAGCCAAAGCAAGGCGGTACGGTAATCGTCGTTGTGCCAGTACCACAGACCGAGGCGGTACACCGCGTGGCTGTATTCGGGATCGAGGTGAACGGCGGCCACCAGGAATTTATGCTGCACGGCGGGTTCAGTCGCCAGCAGGGCGCGGATATAGCGCTCATAGGCAGCCAATGGCACCTGCTGGCGCTGGGCCAACACTTGCGCGGCGGTCACCGTGGTATGGGGCGCCAGCACGCGCAGCACACGCCAGGCAAGGCGGGCCTGGATGGTCTCCAACTGCGCCAAGCGGCCGGGGCCGGCGTGGACCCGGACCAAATGCTGGCGGCGCAGATTGAAGATCGTGGCGCGGGCGCGAAACTGGCCGTGAGAGTAATGGAAACGGCCCACGATGAGCCAGCCGGCATGGGCCGTGGCGGCAACTTGAATGAGCGTCGCTTGGCTGAGCGTGGATAGGTCGGGCACACCTTCTTGATTGAAGGCGGTTGCCCGCTCCTGCGCGTTGAGCACCGGCACGCCGGCGCCGCGCAAGGTATCCGACAGCGCCTGGACGAAACTCTCGCCGATCCAGTCCAGATTGAGGTCGCCGGAACGATTATTGAAGGGAAGAATCAGAACCTGCGCGTTGGCTGGGGCAAGGGGCGCCTGAGCCACGCCAGTGGCCGCCATGCTGATCGCTAGGGATACGACAAACAGGTGGCGGAGGGACCGCCAGCGCGCCCGCGAGAGCGCGCATTGGCGGCGCCGGAAGGGTCCGGAGGCGCAAGCGGCAGCCATGGCGAAAGTATAAACGGCGGCTCCGGGCCGTTATCATAGTAGGGATGAGGACCCGACCGATTGGCGTGAGCCTGCTGGCGGCCTTGAATTTCGTCGTGGTGGCGGGAATGGCGGGGGTAGGCGCGGCGCTCTTGGTGCGCGGCGCCGCGGTGCTGCACTCGCCAGTGGCGCAACGGGTTTTGCAACATGAGGGCGCCGGGGGAGTGTGGTTCCTGGTGCTGAGTACGGTGCTGTTGGCGGCGCTGATGGGCATTGGCCTGCTGCGCCTGCGGGACTGGGGCCGGCAACTGATGATGATCTACTGCGGCATTGCCCTCGCCAGCAGCGGGTTGATGGTGCTTGCGGAAATGCTGCGTTTCGCCGTGGATGCGGCGCTGGTGTGGCTGGGGGCGGCGATCGTGGCGGGATGGATTTTGCGCTATTTGACCCGCCCAACGATTAAGCAAGCCTTTGGCGTGCCGGTCAAATCCAAGGCACAGGGCGCCTGAGGGGTAGAGGGTAGGGCCATGGACGGCGACAAAACAGTCTTGATCCTCAAGCCGCGAGGGTTCTGCGCCGGCGTGGTGCGAGCGGTGGAAGCGGTGGAACAGGCGCTGGAAACGTTTGGGCCGCCGATTTACGTGCTCAACGAAATTGTGCACAACCGCACCGTGATCGGCGATTTGCAGGCCCGGGGGGCGATTTTCATTCGCCACCTGGACGATGCGCCGGTGGGGAGCCGGCTCTTCTTCAGCGCGCACGGCGTTGCTCCGCAGATGTGGGAGGCGGCGCAGGCACGGAAGCTGGAGATCATAGACGCCACCTGCCCGCTGGTCAGCAAGGTGCATCTGGAGGCGCGCAATTACATCCGGCAGGGATTCAGCCTGGTGATTATCGGCCATCGCGCGCACGACGAAATTATTGGGCTGCTGGGCGAGGTCCCTTCCGGCACGCCAGTGGTGGAAACGGCGGAGCAAGCGGAAACGGTCGAGGTGGCGCACCCGGCGCGCGTGGCGTATTTGACACAGACCACGCTGAGCTTGGACGAAGCCGCGGAAATTGTCACCCGGCTGCGGCGGAGATTTCCCGCCATCGTGGGGCCGCGGGCACAGGACATCTGCTACGCCACGCAGAACCGGCAGACGGCGCTCAAGCAGATCGCGCCGAAGGTGGACGCGGTGTTCGTGGTGGGATCGGAAAACAGCTCGAATTCACTGCGGCTGGTCGAGGTGGCGGCCAACGCCGGTACTCCCGCCTATCGCGTGGACGACGCCGCCGACATCCAGCCCGCTTGGCTGGAGCCGGTGCGGGTGCTGGGACTGACGGCGGGAGCATCGGCGCCGGAGAGCCTGGTGCAACGGGTGGTTGAGGTGCTGCGCGAGCGGTTCGGCTTCCGCCAAGTGGCCGAAGCGGAGGGCATCGAGGAGCACGTTCGCTTTAGCTTGCCGCCAGCGCTGGTGAACTAAACCGCGGCAGCGGCCGGTAGGACCCATCGGGCGGCTGGCGCACCCGGCGAATTGCGGCGCAGGCTGAACACGGCAACTCGGCGGCGGCGTGCCCGTCTTTCCCCGCGCCGGCAAAAACGCCTATCCTGGGAGTCTAGGAGGACGACGTGCCCAGCCCCGACCGGAAACAATTGATTCCCGCCCTGCATAACATCGCCACCCAGTTGCGGATTGATTCTATCCAGGCCACGACGGCGGCCGGCAGCGGCCACCCCACCAGTTCCATGTCGGCGGCCGAGATCATGGCGGCGCTGTTCTTTCACGTCATGCGCCTGGACGTTCAGGATCCCGCGCGGGGAGAGAACGACAAATTCGTTCTATCAAAAGGCCATGCGGCGCCGGTGCTGTATGCCACCTGGGCAGAGTTGGGATTATTTTCGCGCGAACATTTATTGACGCTGCGCAAGTTTGATTCCGACCTAGAAGGACACCCGACGCCCATTCTGAAGTTTGTCTCCGTGCCCACCGGCTCACTGGGACAAGGCCTGCCCGTGGGGCTGGGGATGGCGTTGGCGGCGCGGGTGGAAGAACAGCCCTATCGCAGCTACGTGCTGATGGGCGACGGAGAAACGGCGGAAGGCTCGGTTTGGGAAGCGGCGGAAGTGGCCAGCTTTTACGGCGTGGACAATCTCTGCGCGATCGTGGACGTTAACCGGTTAGGGCAAAGCCAGCCGACCATGCTGCAACACCGGATGGAGGTGCATCAGCAGCGCTGGGCGGCGTTCGGCTGGAACGCGTTGGTGGTGGATGGACACGACCTGGACCAGTTGCTGACCGCCTTCGAACAAGCGGCGGCGACTGAGGGCCGGCCCACCGTGATCCTAGCGGAGACGAAAAAAGGCCGGGGCGTGTCGTTTTTGGAAGACAAGGAAGGCTGGCACGGCAAGGCGCTGAAAAAAGAGGAAGCCGAGGCGGCGGTGAAGGAATTGCAGGCGCAATTCGTCCGCGGCGACGGCGCCAAGCCGATGCCGGCGGCGCCCGCGGCGGGACGCAAGGCGGCGGCCAAACCCGCGACCCTGCCCGCACCCAAGTTCGACAAGCCGATGGCCACACGGGAAGCATTTGGCTTGGCGCTGGCCGCGCTGGGCAAGCTGGACAGCCGCGTAGTGGCGCTGGACGGCGACGTGAAGAATTCGACCTTCACGGAAGACTTCCAGCAGATCGCGCCCAACCGCTTCTTCGAAGGCTATATCGCCGAGCAAAACATGACCGGCATGGGCATGGGCATGGCGGCAGCGGGCAAGATTCCCTTTCTTTCGACCTTCGCCTGCTTTTTGACCCGAGCGGCGGATTTTATTCGGCTGGCGGCGCTGGCCAAATCCAATTTGAAGATCGTGGGCACGCACGCCGGAGTTTCGATCGGTGAGGATGGTTCCTCCCAGATGGGGTTGGAGGATTTGTCCATGTTCCGGGCGACACCGGAGTCGCTGGTGCTGTACCCGAGCGATCCGGTGGCGACCTGGCGGGCGGTGGAATTGGCGGCGGGCCATCAGGGCTTGGCCTACATCCGCACCGGCCGGCCGAAGAGCCCGCTGATTTATGGGGCGGGAGAAAGCTTCGCCATCGGCAAGGCCAAGGTGCTGCGGCAGAGCGCCGACGATGTGACCACCGTGGTGGCCGCGGGCGTGACGCTGCCGGAAGCGCTGAAGGCGCACGATGAATTGAAAAAGGAAGGCATCGCCATCCGCGTGGTGGATTTGTTCAGCGTGCGGCCCGTGGACCAGGCAACGCTGCTGGCATGCGCCCAGGCCACTCATCAAACGATCCTGACGGTCGAGGACCATTACCGCGCCGGCGGCATCGGCGATGCCGTGGCGGAAGCGGTAGAAAGCGCGGGCGTGCGGGTGCTGCGGCTGGCGATCGAGCACATTCCGCACAGCGGCACGGCGGAAGAATTGCTGCACGCTTACAAAATTGACGCCGCCGCGATCATTGCGCAGGTGCAGGCGGCCGTGCCGGCGGCGGCCGGACGATAAGCCCGGGGGCGGCCTGGTTGGTCCTAGCGGCGCATGGGGTTTCCGGGCCCCAGCGAAGGGGTGCCGGTCGCTTTTGCGCAGAGCGCCCCGCCGGGCAGGGGGTGCCCGTGTGCGTCAGCCTGAACCAACCCCGGGCCGCAATGTGTGTAGTTTTGGCTCGCTGGCCCCGCCGGCGAGAGCGAATGGGGGACATCGTCAGCGCGGACGCGGACCGGATTATCTTGCAGTTCGAAGCGGACTGGCAGCGGCAGTTCCTGATCCAGGCCGCCACCGACGGAGTCCTGTCCATCGCCGTGGCACTGGTGGATCGCCATGGCCTCCGCGCGTTGGATGCTCTTCAGCTTGGGGCGTGTCTGGCGTTTTCTCGATCGGGAGGGGCGGACCCTCCGCTATTTGTCTGCTCGGACCAGCAGCTCAATCAGGCGGCAGCGGCCGAAGGAGCGCCCGTTCTGGATCCGGCTGCGGCAGACTGAGGCGGAGCGCTGGAGCGCGCTGGCCCCCGCGCGTGAGGCGAAACTGAGCACCGGTGCGGTCCCACCCCTAGCTCGTGCAGGGGCTTGGCGTGCTCGGTTGGCGCCGTGCCCGCAGGTGCGCCAGGCGGCGTGCTATAGTCCAACCCACCGATGGCGGATGGAGTACAAACATCCGGAGCGGCCACGGCGCGCAATAGCGCAGCGGCGGCAGCAGTCGTTGTCTCTGGGCTGCGGAAGTCCTATGGCCCGCTGCTAGCCGTTGACGACGTCAGCTTTCAGATTCAGCCCGGCGAAGTCTTTGGCTTGCTCGGACCGAATGGCGCCGGCAAAACCTCGACCATAGAAGTACTCGCCGGATTGCGGCCCGCCGACAGTGGCTACGTCCGCGTTTGCGGATTGGACCCTGGTCGGGAAGGAAGGCAACTGCAAGAACGGATCGGGCCTCAGTTGCAGGCCACCCTTTTGCCCGACAAACTTCGGGTGGAAGAAGCACTGCGGCTTTTTGCGGGATTTTACCGCCGTCCCCTTTCCACCACCGATCTGCTGGATCGGTTCGGGTTGAGCGAAAAACGCCGGTCCTATTTTCAACGCCTTTCGGGAGGACAGAAGCAGCGCTTGGCGTTGGCGCTGGCGCTGGTGAACGATCCGGAGTTGGTCCTGCTGGACGAACCAACCACGGGCCTGGACCCCCGCGTTCGGCGGGAGGTTCACGCCCTCATCGCAGGCCTGCGGGCGGAACGGCGCACCGTGCTGCTGACCACCCATTACATCGAGGAAGCCGAACGGCTATGCGACCGAGTCGCGGTAATGCACCGCGGCCACATCGTGGCCATGGGCCCGCCGCGCCAGGTGGTCGCGGCGGCGGGGCTGGCCAGCGAGATCGAAATTCGCTTGGCCCAGCCGGCCGATTGCGGCGCGCTCGCCGCGCTGGATGGCGTGGCTGCCGCCTATGCGGCGGAGGGCGGCGACGGCTGCGCCGTTTACCGCCTACGTGCCGACGCAGTGGCGCCGGCGGTGGTGGCGCTGGTGCGCTGGCTGGACCACGGGGGCCATCAGTTATTGGATTTGCGGCTCCGCCAGCCGACACTGGAGGACGCCTTCGTAGAGATGACCGGAGAATCGGCCGGCGAAAAGGACGGCGCGGAGGAGCCCGGATAACCCATGCGGACGCTGCGCGCGGGATGGCGAATGGGGCTGGTGGATCTGCGGCTGGCGGCGCGCACGCCGGCGGCGCTGTTTTTCACGTTTTTGTTTCCACTGGTTTTCCTCTTCGCCTATGGTGCGATTTTCGCTCAAGGTTCGCCGCGCATGGTGGCCTATCTGTTTGGCCCCGTGGTGGCGCTGCAAATCCTGTCCAGCACGTTTTTCGGTTTGGGAGTCCGGGTGGTGGCGATGCGGGAGCGCGGCATCCTGCGCCGGTACCGGCTGGCGCCGGTGGGCGCCGGCGCGATGGTCCTGGCCAACTTATTCACCAATTTTCTTCTGCTGGCGCCGACGGTACTGCTGCTTTTTTTCTGCGCGCGGCTGGCGTTTGGCATGCCATGGCCCGGCAATGGCTGGGACATCGCCGCAATAGTGATCCTCGGCGACTTCTCCCTGGCCGGCTTTGGCCTGGTGATCGGGGCTGTGGCGGAGTCCATGCAGGAAGCGCAGGTCTTCAGCAACGCACTGTTCTTTCCGTTGCTCTTTCTCTCGGGGGCGACAATTCCGCTCGCCGAACTGCCGCATTGGCTGCAGCGCGTGGCCGCGTTTTTGCCGCCAACCTACCTCGTTGCCGGTTTCCAGGAAGCGATGATGCGGCACGGCAGGGGCGCACTCCCCCCCGCCCAGGTCCTGGCGCTGGTGGCATCGGGCGCGTTGGGCTTGCTGGCGGCGGTGCAACTGTTCCGCTGGGACAAGGAAGAGCGCCTGCCGATGCGGCGCAAAATGGCGGCGTTGGCGCTGACGGTGCCGTTCCTGTTGACGGGCGCCTGGATGAACGCTCACCCGGCGGGTTTGGCCCAGTGGGGCCGGACGCTCGCGGTCGCCAGCGGATCGAACGGCGCTGCATCACCCTCGGCCGCGAAGAACCGAAGCAGCGGGGCGACGCCGGGTCACGCCGTCCGTCGGGAACGAGCGATTCTCGTCAGCGCCTTCGCCGATCCTGGAGGACCGCCGCGGTCATCCTTCGGCGCCGGCTGGGCCGCGGTGACGGATGCGTTTCTCGGCGGGCGCTCCCAAGCCGCCCTCAGGGTCGTCGCCGGCGGCGCTCCCGGCAGCCGCGGTTCGCTGCTCATCACCGGGACCGTCGCCGGCGGTATCGCGCAACCATGGGCAGGCGCGGCATTCTATCCCGGCCCTGGCCCCTGGGCGCCCGCGGACTTGTCTGCTTGGCGGACGATTACCTTTTGGGCCCGCGGCGGCCAGAACCGCGCGAACTACGCATTGGTGTTCCTCACCGCCCAACGCCGCTCCGATCCGCCGGTGAAGACGTTCACCGCCGGCCCGCATTGGCGCCGCATCACGATTTCGCTGGCCAGGCTGGCGCCGCAGCGCGATGAGGTTGAAGGCGTACTCTTCACCGCCGTCCAGCAGGGACCGTTTCGGCTCCAGTTGGACCAGGTAGGCTTGCGATAGACGTTGCCGCGGGCAGATGCTAACCCCCGGCGCGGGCGGGGCGCTGGGCGCGCTGGGCCACCAGGTTTTGCGAACGCAGCAGGCTTTCGAACGTTCCGGCGTCGGTCCACCATCCCTCCAGGCGGGAAAATTCCAAGGCGCCTTCGGCGATGTACATATTGTTGACGTCGGTAATTTCGAGCTCCTGCCGCGCCGAGGGCCGGCAGCGGGCGATTTTCTCGAACACGGTGGCGTCGTAGAAATAAATGCCCGTGACTGCCAGGTTCGAGGGCGGCTGGGCGGGCTTTTCCTCAATGCGGGCGACCTTGGTTCCGGAGGCATCCAGCACCGCTACGCCAAATCGCTCCGGATCGGGGACTTCCCGCAATAGCAGGCGGGCGCCGCGCTTCTGGGCCAGGAAGGCCTCCTTGGCGGCGACGATGTCGCTCTCGATCAAGTTATCGCCCAGCACCACGCAAATCGGCGAACCGGCGGCGAAGTCCTTCGCCAGGGCCAAGGCCGCGGCGATGCCGCCTTCGCCCCGCTGGTAGGCGTAGCGCAATGAGCAGTTCAGTTCCTCGCCGTTCTCCAGCAAACGAAGAAAATCCCCGGCGTTGTGGCCGCCGGTGACCAGCAAGACCTCCTCAATGCCGGCACGCACCAGCATCTCGATGGGGTAGTAAATCATCGGCCGGTCGTAGACCGGCAGCAGATGCTTGTTGGTAATCTTGGTCAGCGGCAGCAGCCGGGTGCCCAAGCCGCCGGCGAGGATGACGCCCCTGAGCGTTGGGTTCACGCCCGCACCTCCGACCGCCCCTGCGCCAAGCGTCGCCCGTATTGCCGTTCGTAATACTCCTGAAAGCTACCGTCGCGGATATGGCCAATCCAGTCCGAATGCCGCCGATACCACGTCACGGTCTGGGCCAGCCCGTCGTCCAAGGCCACTCGGGGCCGCCAGCCCAGTTCCCGGCGGGCACGGGAGGAATCGAGAGAATAGCGGAAGTCGTGCCCGGGACGGTCGGGCACAAAGCGAATCAGAGAGTCACTGGCGCCGGTGAGGGCAAGCAACTGGCGGACAACCGCCAGGTTTTCCCGCTCATCATCGCCGCCGAAATTGTAGACCTCGCCGGGCCGGCCCCGTTCCAGGGCGGCGAGGATCCCCGCGCAGTGATCCTGAACGTGAATCCAGTTGCGGACGTTTTTCCCCTCGCCGTAAACCGGGATCGGTTCCCCGGCGAGGGCGTGCGTGATCACCAGGGGAATGAATTTTTCCGGGAACTGATACGGGCCGTAATTGTTGCTGGCGCGGGTGGTCACCACCGGCAGTTGATGAGTATGGAAGGCGGCGCGCACCAGCATGTCCGCCGCGGCTTTGGAAGCGGCATACGGAGAATTGGGCGCCAGCGGACTGGACTCGGTGAAGCGGCCCTGCGAACCCAGGGCGCCGTACACTTCGTCGGTGCTCACGAGCAGAAAGCGCGGGGTTTGGGCCTGGCGGACCGCGTCGAGCAGCGTCTGTGTCCCCTGCACGTTGCTGCGGATGAAGGCGCTGGCGTCCAAAATGCTGCGGTCCACATGGGATTCGGCGGCGAAATGCACTACGGCGTCTATGCCGGGCAGCAGCCGGTCCAGCAATACGCGATCGCAGACGTCGCCGTGCATGAAGCGGAAGCGCGGTTCCGCCTCCAGAGCGGCCAGATTTTCCAGATTGCCGGCATAGGTCAGCGCATCGAGAGTGACGACCTCCCAGTCCGGGCGTTCCGCCAACACGTAATGCACAAAATTGGCGCCAACGAAGCCCGCGCCACCGGTGACCAGACTGCGCATCCAGACCCTATTATGCTCGAATGCGGAACAGATCCGTCCCTTGCTCGGCCGCCGCCTGAACCCTAGCCAGCCGCTCCGGCGTACCGATGTCAACCAACGGACCGTTCGCCGGCAGCGCCACCATGCGGCCATCCAGGTACTGTGGCAAGGTTTCTCGCTCCAGGGAGACGGCGCGGCCGGCGGGAACGGCGGCGAGCACGGAGCGGCGGAACAGGTAAATCCCGGCGCTGTGCCACCGCGCCCCCGCGGTCGCTTCTTTCTCCACGAAGGCGTGCACCCTTCCTTCGCCGTCCAGCGCCAACGAGCCGGCATCGTCGCGCTCGTCGGCCGCGGCCGCCACCAGAATGATCTCCGCCCCGGTGGCGCTTTGCCGCGCAACCAATGCCGCCCCGTCAAACGGAGCCCAGCTATCGCCGTTGAGCGCTAACACGAACTCACCGCGCAACCGCGGCAGCGCCAGGCGCAACGCCCCGGCGGTTCCCAGCGGCTCGGTCTCCACCGAGAACAGCACTTCCACGCCGCAGTCACGGCCGGTGAAATAATCTCGGATCGCTTCGCTCCCCTGCCCCGTGCACAGCACCACGCGCGGCACGCCTCGCCGCGCCAGCGCGCCGATCAAACCCGCCAAGAACGGCTGGCCGCCGATGACCACCATCGGTTTCGGCACGCCCAGTTGGAGGGCCTGGAGGCGCGTTCCGAAACCGCCGCACAAAATGGCGGCGTCAGGCGTTGTGGCCATAGACGCGCTGGCGATCGCGGGCCAGGTCGGCGGCGAAGGGCTCGCGGCGTTCGTAGTGGATTAACTCACTGCCGCGGATGGAAAACGTGAACGGCACCAGCAACAAGCGGTCCAGGGCCTGGCGCACGCGGGCCTGGCACTCCGGAGGGACAAACAGCAACATAAAGCCCCCGCCGCCGGCTCCCAAGAGCTTGCCTCCCAGGGCGCCCGCGCTCCGGCCCGCGGCGTAGATATCATCCAGGGCGGCGTTGCTGATGTTGGCGGCCAGGCGCCGTTTCAATTGCCACGTCTCGTCCAGCAACGCGCCGAACTCGGACAAGGGGCACGCGCTGTCGGTCAGCACCTTGGCGGCGGAGTCCACCATCCGCTGCATGGCCGCCAGTTCGTCCTGGCGCTTCGGCGTGTTGGCGATCTGCTGGCGGGCAATCTCGGAAGCGGTGCGGGTAAAGCCGGTAAAAAACAGCATGAAGTGGCGCTGGAGTTGTTCCAGGCGCTCCGGCGCGGTGACGACGGGCTGCACGCTGACCGTGCCGTCCTGGCCGAACCGGATCAGATTGAAGCCGCCGTGGGCGGCGAACGCCTGATCTTGCGCGCCCACGTTTTCCTGCAACAAGACCTGCTCGACATGGATCGCCTCGGCGGCCAATTCCGTGCGGTCCCGCAACTCACCCCGCAACGCATGCAGGGCGTGCAACATCCCGACGGTAAAGGCGGAACTGGTGCCCAGCCCGGTGCGGGCCGGCAGATCGGCGTCGTGGTGAATCTCGACGCCGTCGGCCACGCCCAAATGGGCAAGACAGGCGCGCACCGAGGGGTGCTCGAAGTCTTCGTTGCGCGCCACGTTTTCGATTTTGGAATAGATGGCGCGGCTGTGATGGGCGAAAAACGGCGGCAGGTAGCGGCACGTGATGTAGCAATACTTGTCAATCGCCCCGCCCAGCACCGCCCCGCCGTGCTCGCGGTACCAGACCGGATAATCGGTGCCGCCGCCAAAAAATGAGATACGAAACGGAGTGCGTGTGATGACCATCGGTGATTACCCACGCGCGGCGGAGCGCGCGTGCAAATAGCGGGCCAACGCGCCTTCCCACGGCGGCATCGGCGCCAGGCCGGCAGCCCGCAACTGCCCCTTGGCCAGAGCGGAATACGGGGGCCGGCGGACGGAACTCGCAAAGGCGGCGGAATCCACGGGCGTCAGGTCCGGGTGCAGGCCGGCGAGGGCAAAGATTTTGGCCGCGAACTCGAACCAGGAACACTGGCCCTCATTGGTGACGTGATACAGGCCAAAACGTTCGGTCGCCAGCAATTCCAGCGCCTTGGCGGCGAGGTCCACCGTGGAAGTGGGAGTCAGCACCTGGTCCTGCACCACGCGAATCGGCTCGCCCGCGGCGGCCTTCTTCAGCATGGTTTCCACGAAGTTGCCGCCCTTGCCCGCGCTCCCCGCCACCCCATACAACCCGGTGGTGCGCACGATGAAATGGCGCGGGCAGTTCGCCGCCAGTAGGTACTCGCCCGCCAGCTTGGACATCCCATAGGCGTTCAGCGGCCGCGGGCAGTCGGTTTCCCGGTAGGGCGTCCGCTGCTGGCCGTCGAAGACGTAATCGGTGCTGAAGTGCATCAGCGTCGCCCCGTGACGCTGGCAGGCGCGAGCCAGATTCAGCACGCCGAACGCATTGGTGGCAAAGGCTTCCTCGGGCTGCCGCTCGCAGGCTTCCACCTGATGGAACGCCGCCGTGCTGATGACGGCTTCCGGCCGCTGGCCGGCCAACTGCGCATCCACCGCGGCGGCATCGCGGATGTCTAATTCCGCATGCGTGCGAGGCAGGATTTTGTGGCCACCCGCCGCGATGGCAGCCACCAAGTCACGGCCGAGCTGGCCGGCAGCACCAATTACTACGATCCGCATGGCGCCCCTGGACCCCGGTCAAGGCGGAAGACCAGTACCTGACCCTTCATGCTCGGTATGGGCCGCTCCGGTTTGTCACGAAAAAATTCATCGATGGCACGGCGCGCCCCGGGGCAGCTCTTGACGCCATAGTCGTCGAAGGCCATCACCCCTCCCGGATTCATGCGGGGATAAAACCATTCGCAGCAGGCACGAACGGAGGAATAGATATCACAGTCCACATGCACTAAAGCGAATCGCTGATCCTCCAATCCGGCAGCGGAATTCGGAAACATCCCCGGACGGAAGATCGCAGAGTCCGCGGCAACAAAACGGCGAACCGACTCGAGCGAGGTGTCCGCAAAATCGCCCTCCCGATGCACGTCCATGACGGGATCAGTAGTGGGCATGCCGGAAAACGTGTCGAACAGGTACAGCGCGCGCTCCGGGCGCGCCCGCGCGAGCAGATAGGCGGTCCCGCCGCGATAGACGCCAACCTCGGCCAAAGCGCCCGGAACCGCAGCGCACTGCTGCGCCAAGGCATAGAGGACCAGGCAGCGCTGGTCGCAAACCAGCGTCGTGTCGCGAATCACGGAGTAGATCTCCGCGAATGGCGGCTCCTCCCATAGCCGCACCAGTGAGCGGGTTGATTCCACCCCACAGGCTCGGACGAGGCGCTTGATTGGGTTCAGTACGTTCATCCCTGAGACTCACTGAGCGCGATACGCGCGCCGCCAGCATACCATGTCCGGTTGGACGCTCACGCGCTGCCCAGAACTGGATCGATGGCCCGCCAGCGGCCGACGCAGCGGCCACACGGGCGCACATGGGGACGCCCGCAACGGTCGCGGCGTCATGGCGTTTGACGCGAGCGGTCGCATCGCGGGACGGAGAGCGGACGCCCCGCGGACCCTACGCGTGCGCGGCCGATGCCGATGGCACGGCATCCAGTTGCCGCAGCACCTGGATGTTGAAGTAGCGCGGATCATCCCAATTCGTGATTTCGGCGCGATGGGCCAACAATTCCTCGACGATGGCGCCAATGGCGGCGCGCGGGTGGAAGCTCAGCACCGAACGGGCCCGCTCAATGCTGACTTGATAGTTGCGGAAGTCTTGAATGTGTTTGATATTTAGGCCGACTTTTTGTCCCAGCTTCTGCTCCAAGACCTCCCGCACCCGGTCGCCGACCTCGCCCACGGTGAAGTTTCCCGAGGCGATGTTGAAGATGCCGGAGACGCCCGGCGCGGCCTCAATGGCGCGAATGTAGGCGCTGGCAGCGTCCTGGATGCCCAGGATCGGCCGCCAGATTGCTGGGTTGTTCACCGTAATTACGCCGTCCCGCATGGCGCTGCGAAACATGGCGTTGATAATCAAATCGAAGCGCATGCGCGGGCTATAGCCGCTGACCGTGCCCTTGCGCAGCGATATGACGGAGAAGCCGTCATCGCACAATTGCAACACCGCCTGCTCGCCTTGCAGCTTGGAGATGCCGTACGGATAGCCGCAGACCGCCGGCCGATCCTCATCGTAGAGCACGCCCTGGGTGTAGCCATAGACCGAACAGGACGAGGCGTAGACATAGCGCTTCACGCCTGCCTGCTTGGCGATATAGGCTAGGTACGCAGGGGCGGCGGCATTGAAGATAAAATTTTTGCCCGGCGAAAACTCCGCCATGGGATCGTTGGACAACCCCGCCAGAAAGACGACTTGATCGTAGCCCTGCAAGTCCGCTACCTGGAGATCGAAAATATCCTTGTGCAGAACCTGCGGCCCAGGCGGCAGTTGGTTGCCAAACCAGAACAGGTCCACGACGTCAATCTCGTAGCCGCGGTCGAGCAGTTTAGGGATCAGCACCGAGCCGATGTAGCCAGCGCCGCCAGCGATGAGCAGTTTCATCGTGAGTTCTCCATGTGCATACGAAAATTCGCCGCCTCCGGCCGCCGCAGCCACTCCTCCAGGGTCTGCGCCTTGGCGTCCTTGGCGGAGACCAGAGGCGCATCCACCGGCCATTGGACTCCCAAGGCAGGATCGTTCCACCGGATTCCGGACTCGGCCTGGGAGTTATAAATGCCGGTGCATTTGTATTGGACCTCGGCCCACTCACTCAGGACGCAGAAGCCGCGGGCGAAGCCCGCGGGCGCCCAGACTTGCAGGGCGTTCTCGGCGGAGACCTCCAAGCCGAAGGACTGCCCCAGCGTGGGTGAATCCGGGCGGATATCCACGGCCACCAGATAGGCGGCGCCCAGCGTCACGCGCATCAGCTTGCCCATCGGCGGCTCCCATTGGAAATGCAGGCCGCGGAGCACGCCCCGGCGCGAGCGGGAATGGCTATCCTGATCGAATTGGGTGGGCAAGCCGAGGGCGGCGAACTGGTCGCGACGGTAGCTTTCCATGAAGAACCCGCGATCGTCGCGAAACACTTCGGGCTTTAGCACCACCACCGCGCCGCCAAGTTGGCGGGATTCAACACTGATGTTCATAAGTTAGCCCTGATCGCCTCCCCGGGATGGCGAATCATAGACGCCAAAGCATGTGAGCCGCCGTTTGAGGGGCAACGGCAGCCAGCGCTCATGCCGCCCCAGCCATAAGCCGCTCCACTTCACTGCGTCGCGGCCAAACTCCCCGAGGAAGGCAGCCAGGTTTGTTTTGCCAATTCGAGCGCGCAGACCTGCCCAACCATCCGCCGTCGGCGAACGAGTCCCTTGCGCGGCCTGCCAAATTCCCAAGCGCTGGCGAATGGCGCCCGCATCATAAAAACGGCGAAATTGCTTGCTCAAAGGATAGTTGTGGGAATGCACCACGGCAGCATCGGGCGTGTACCAGATCGTGCCCCCAGCGTCCAAAAGCCGCTTGGCAAAGGCAATATCTTCGAACACGGGCAGATCTTCGGCGAACGGAAACCGCTGCCAGACGGTTTGGCGAATGGCGCAAGTGACGGTGGAGAAATTATAGAGTCGATAGCCCAATTTCGCGAGCGCGTCCCGGTTCTTTCTGACGGGCTGCTCACCGTACATGTAGGCAAATGTGTTTTGCCGTTCCCGCGTTGCGTCGGCGCGCGGGATTTGCCGGCCGTAGACGGCGTCGACCGCGGAATCCGCGAGCGGCGCGAGTAGCGCCTCCAGCCACTGGGGAGAAGCGGGCACGGCATCGCCGCCCAGGTACACCAGGCATTCCCCGCGGGCCAGCGAGGCCGCCAGGTTGCGCGTTCGCCCGTGGTGAAACTCGCCGGTGGGTATGCACGTCAGCCGGACGGGAAACTGCCGCATGATTTCCAGCGTGCCGTCGGTGGAACCGGAATCAACGACGATCACCTCCAACGGCCGCACGGATTGAGCATAGACCGCCTGCAAACAGGGGCCAATCCATCGGGCTTCATTGCGCACCAGAATTAGGACAGAAGCGGTCATCCCACCTCCGTTCGCGCGCCAACGGCCGGCGCCATGCTCTGTGCACGTTCCCAATTGGCCGGCGTGCCGATGTCCAGCATCGGTTCCGGAAGACGGTACGCGAACATGGCGCCGCCCGCGCTTAAAGCCGGCAGGATGTCATAGCCAAGATCCGCTGGTGGATGCGGCGGCGGCAGCTCAAAAATCCGCGATGAGCACAGCATGATACCCGTGAACGCGAGCCGAGATGGCGGATTCGGGCTTTTCTCAACGAACGCCGCGATCCGATTCCCCGCGTCGAGGCTCACGACCCCGCAGCGTTCCGGCTGGGCAACCGGCTGCACGGCAAGGGTGGCAACGGCGCCCGTCTGCCGGTGCAGGTCCAGCATCGGCCTGAGGTCAGCGTTGACGAGCACGTCCGCGTAGAAAACCCAAAATGCGTCCTCCCCCTCCACCCATTCGCGATTGGCCCAGAGCGTCCCCGCGCTGCCGAGAAGCTCCGGTTCGCGGCTGATCCGAACGCTGGGCGGAGAATCGCGGGCGCGCAAATATTGCTCCACCTGATCGGCGTGAGCATGCAGGTTGATCAGGACTTCGCCAATGTCGGCACGAACACAGTTCCGGGCCCAAATTTCCAGCAGCGGAACGCCAGCCACGGGCAGCAGGCACTTGGCAAGCACCTCGGTCGCCGGCCGCAGCCGCGTGCCGTGGCCAGCGGCCAAAAGCATGGCCTTCATGGCCAGGCCACGGCCTGCGCTGGAGTAAAAGTCCAGCGCCGTCCGGCGGCCGGATCGGAGTCCAGAAATGGGTCGTTGGCTAGGACGTGCGCCCCGCGGTAGTCGAAGCGAAATGGCATTTCCCGCAGCCCGGCATCGCGCAATGCCTGGCGGACCGCATCCCGCCTGTCGGGTGGAGTGTAGAGCAGCAGAAAGCCGCCGCCACCGGCGCCCGTGATCTTGCCCCCGAGCGCCCCGTGGCGCCGCGCAAGGTCGTAGAACTGGTCAATCCGCTCATTGGAAATTTCCCGCGACACCGACCGCTTGGCCAGCCAGCCTTGGTGCAGGCAGGCGCCAAACTCATCGAAGTCCCCGGCACGGAGAACTTTGGCGCAATGGTCGGCGAGGCTGCGGATTTCGTGTAATGCGGCCAAGGCCGTCCCGCTCTTGTTCGCAGTGGCTGTATCCTGCGCACGGAGAATGCGCCAGGAGTCATGCGCCATGCCGGTGAAAAAAAGCAGCAGTCGCGTCTCCAGATCCCGTGCCGTGACGGGATCCAGGTCCAGCGGCTGAACGGCGGCGTTCCCGTCAGGCTCAAACGCGATATAGTTCAACCCGCCGAAAGCCGCGGCATATTCGTCTTGCTTGCCTACGGGCTTGTTGAGGAGTTCGCGGGACACCAGGAATGCCCGCTCCGCCAGCTCATAGCGGGATTGGGTGCGGCCCGCATAGGTGGCGAGCGCATGCAGCATGCCCACCGCCACGCTGCCGGACGAGCCGAGGCCGGTACCCGGCGGAATTTCGGAAGCCAGGAACAGATTGACGGGCAACGTGAACCCGGCGGATTTCAGCACGGCCAGCGGCAGCGGCAACTCACTGGGCATGCCCTCGTCCATGTGGGCGATGTTCTCCCAGGTCTCCATGCACCGCAGATCCGCCGAGATCACCTGCACGCAATCATCGTCGCGGCGAGTCAAAATGGTATAGAAATATTTGTTGATCGCGGCGCTCAGCACCGCGCCGCCAAAGCGCTCGTAATAGCCCGGCAGATCGGTGCCGCCGCCGGCAAAACTGATCCGCACCGGACTACGAACGATCAGCATGACAAACCGTGGCCGCAGGCGCGGGTCCGGGAGCCGCACCGGCGGAGGGCGCCGCCGCCGCTGGCCGCCGCAGCAGGCGTGCCGCCAGCACCAGAGGCGTCTGGATCATTAACGCCAGATCCAGCAAGGGAGTCCATTCCGCCAAATATTGCAGATCGTATCGCGCCTTATCGTGGGTCGGGTGGAGTTCGCGCAGGCCGTGGACCTGCGCCAATCCGGTCAGCCCTGGAAGCACCCGCAGGCGCCGCGCCTCCCAAGGCGAATAATGTTTGGCTCGCTCGGGTTCTTCGGGACGCGGACCCACCAGGCTCATGTCGCCGCACAGGACGTTCCAGATTTGCGGCACGTCGCGCAAGCTGCTGCGGATGAGAAAGCGTTCCAGGCTGCTGTTGGATCCGTCCCCGATATTGACCCGCCACATGCGGAATGGGCGGCCAGATCGGCCACAGCGGACTTCGGCGACGACCAGAGGGTGCAGTCCGGCGCATGTGCCCGCCGCCAGCGCCACGGCGGCGGAAAACAACCAAAACGGAGCGGTGAGTGCAACCACGGACAAGTCGATGACGCGCTTCAGCCCAGGAATGATCGCCGGGCCGCCGGCGCTGGAGAGCAGGGGAATGCCGCCAATCTCGCTGAGCACCGGCCGGAAAGCGAAGAGCTCATAGGCATGGGGCGCGGTTCGCACGTTGATGCCCATGGCCAGGCAAGCGTCCAGAAAATCCCGCAGCTCCCGCTGCGGCAGATCCTGCACCAGCAGGATGACCTCCTGGACGCGCTCGCGCGCGAAGGCTTCCAGGAGGGCCAGGGTGCCCATCGGCTTCGACTCCGCGCCGCTGGCGACGGGCAGCGCGGAAGCCCCGGAACCGAAGGGATGGGCAAACCCGACCAACTCGTACAGCATCTCCGGGTGGCGCCGGATCCGCTGCGCCAGTTCCCGCGCGGTGTGATCATTGCCTAAAATCACCACGCGGCGGCTCGCCCCCTGGTGATGGCGCCGTAAGCTCCAATGCAGCGCGAGCGCGCGAATGCCGACGAACCCCGCCGTCAGCAACAGGCCAAATCCCGCCAGCAATAAACGCGAATACGCCACTTGAAACAAATACGCGGCCGCGAGGAGCAGCGCCAGCAGCAGAGCGACGGCGGTGACGATCCGGCTGACCGCAGCGCTCCACTGCCAGCCGCCACGGAACCCATCCAGGTGCATGGAGCGGAAAATGGCCATCCAGGCGAGCGCAGCCACCACGCCCAGCAGAGCGTAATCGCCCGGCACCGGAGGCGTATGCCCCCGCCAATACCAAAACCGTAGCGCGTAGCTGACGGCTAACGCGCAGACGATCCAGGCGATGTCCGTGGCCAAGATCAATTTGGCTAGGCGGTGCTGCATACCCCTCCTTCCACCACCCGCGGCGCTGCTTCCATGGCTTGCCGCACCGCGAGAAAAATCGCGTGGCAGATCGCCACATGGCAGTCTTCCAGCAACTGCATGTTATCGCAAGGCACGACCACACAGGGATCACACAGAGCCCGCATACGGCCTCCCTGATATCCCGTTAGGCCAATGGCACCGAGGCCGAGCGCGTGGGCTTGCTTCAAGGCTTCCAGGATATTGGGAGAGTTGCCGCTGCCGCTGATGGCGAGCACCGCATCTCCGGGGCGCCCCAGGCTGGCCAGTTGTTCGGCAAAGACGGTTTCGTAGCCAATGTCGTTGGCGAGCGCACTGAGCAGCGGAACATTGTCGGTCAGAGACACGACGCGCAGCCGGGGGCGCCCGGCTGCGACCGTACCCTTGCCCAAGTCACAGCCGACATGGGAGGCCAGGGCGGCGCTGCCGCCATTGCCGCAAACAAAGAGATTACCCCCGGCCCGGTAGGTCGCAAGAATCCGCTCCACCGCCGCTTCGATCAAGCGGCAAGGCACGAGAGCCAGAAGGGCGCCCAACTGCTGGAGATAGCCCGCTGGTGTCGCCAAGCGCTCCGGAACCGCGGTCAGGAACCGGGCCGGCGCGCTAGCCATGCAGCACCGCCGCCGCCGCGGGGCCCATCCGGTCCGCCGAAGCCTGGGACCATTCCCATGCGCTCGCCACCATCTGCCGCAGGTCATGCTGCGGGCGCCAGCCCAACTCGCGGCGCACCTTGTCTGCCGCCGCGCATAACCGCGGCGGATCCCCCGGGCGGCGTGGCCCGACGCGATGCGGAATCTTGTGCCCCGTGATTTCCTCCGCCAGCCCACAAAGCGCGCGGACCGAGACCGCAGCACCGCCCCCGAGGTTGTACACATGCAACCCCGGGGACAATTGCGCGGCCAGCGCCAATACATGCGCCGCGCTGATATCGGCGACATGGACGAAATCCCGCTCGCAGGTGCCGTCGGCGGTGGGATAGTCCTCGCCGTAGATCTGGAACTCCGGGCCCTTCCCCGCCGCTCCCGCCAGCAATAACGGCAACACGTGCGTCTCCGGCAGATGGCGTTCGCCGCGTCCACCGGCGGCCCCAGCGGCGCTGAAGTAGCGAAACGCCACGGCGGTCCAGCCATAAGCCTGGGCGTACCAATCTAGCGCCCGCTCGAAGGCCAGCTTGGTTTCGCCGTAGGGATTAATCGGCCGCAGCACTTCATCTTCCTGGATCGGCGAACGGGGGCAGTGGCCGTACACCGCCGCGGAGGAAGAAAAGACGATGCGGCGCACCCCCTCCGCGCGCATGGCGCTGAGCAGCGCCAGCCCCTGGCCCAGGTTCGCGTCATAGAACGCCTCCGGGTCGCGCAGCGATTCCGGAATCAGCGCCTTGGCGGCAAAATGAAATACAGCGTCCTGCCCGTGCAGCGCGGCGCGCAAGGTCGGCGCGTCCCCGAGCGCCGCTGCGAGGAACCGTGCGCCCTCCGGCACGGCGTCGCGATGGCCCGTGGAAAGGTCATCCAGAACGGTTACGGTATGACCCGCACGAAGCAGCTGATCACAGCAGACGGATCCGATGTAGCCGGCGCCGCCAGTCACCAAAATTCGCGCCATTCAGTAGGCTCCTTCCGCTCTCAACACTTTATACGGAGTCTTGACAATAATCTTGAGATCCAACAGCAGACTGCGATGCATGATGTAGTACAAATCCATGGACACACGCTCCTCATAGCTGCGCGTCTGCCGTCCTTCCACCTGCCAGTATCCGGTAATTCCTGGCTTGACGGAGAGTAATAATTCTTGGTGGGGAGCGTACCGGGCCAATTCTTCCGGGCTGATCATGCGCGGGCCGACCACGCTCATCTGCCCGCGCAACACGTTCCAGAACTGGGGCAGTTCATCCAAGCTATAGCGCCGCAGCCAGCGCCCCAGCGGGGTCACTCGCGGGTCATCCCGGAGTTTGTAGCTTTGTTCGAATTGCCGCCGCAGCGCCGGATCTTGCGCCATGCGCTCGCCCGCATTCCGGGCCATGGTGCGGAACTTCAGCGCGTTGAAGCTGCCTTGCTGGCCCAGCACGCGGCGGCGATACAGCACCGGCCGTCCATCGGTGCAGGCCACGAGCACCGCCACCGCGAGGAAAAGCGGCGCCAGGATCGTCAGCGCGGCGGCGGCGGCGACAACGTCCATGGCGCGCTTCGCGGCCCGTCCGCCGCGGGGCGGACCCGGGAGCCTGTCCGGGGGTGCGGCACCACCGGCGTTACTCCCGCCGCAGCCAACCGCCCACGACCGCGCGTCATCCATTCCATTTGTCACTTGCAGTCACCTAAGGGAGATCACTGACATGAACATGGCCGTTGTACTTCGTCCGATATGGCGTTTGGGATTCAGCGCGCTGCTCCTCGCCGCAGCCGTGGTCGCCGGCTCAGCCCAGGGGTTCTCCCGTTACCAGATCGCCGGCCAAGCGATTGCCAGTCAGTTTAACTGGAAGGTCGAAGCCGAGGTGGTGGCCCCAGATCCTGGCCCCGGCAAGATCCTGTTTGACCCGGCCTGGCGGACGCTTCCCGACGGCGCCGGCTATGAGCCGTGGAAGCCCGGCGTGCCGGTAACCATACAGGACGGCCTCGCCAGCGAAATGGTGACTCTGACCTCCAGCACCTGCCATACCGGGATGACCGGCGGTTGCAGCGCCACGGCGATATTCCAAAACGCCCATCGGGGCCGATTGCTGGCAGCCTCCGCCAGCGGCGGACTGCAGGAAGCCATCAATTACCTCGGCGCGCGCGGCGGCGGCACGGTAATTCTCAGCCCCGATTGGAGCGGTTCCGCCGCCACCATCGCCACGGCCACCGGCGGCAGCCAAACCGCGATCTTGGACCAACGCAACGGCGCTTACACCTGGTACGGCTGGCAGGGGAACGGCTACTCTCCCGCCGCCGCCATCCAGCCCGGCGGAGCGGGTCTCAGCGCGGCCGTGGTCAACACCGTCCGTTATGCCAATCAATTTCCCGGCGCCGATATCGGCGCGCAAATCAACGCCGCCTATGCCAGTTGCCCCGATACCGGCTGCACCATCCGCATCCCCGCAGGCGAGTACCGTTTCTCCACCCCGGTTCGGATCGCCACCATCGGCAAACCGGCATGGATCATCGGCGATGGAGCCGGAACCATCCTCACCTGGACCGCCAGCACCGGCACCGCCTTCCAATTCGCTCCCGTTGGCCTGAATGGAGTGACCCATCCGGACGGCCTCTATGGCCTGCGTAACCTCCAACTCTACGGCCCCGGTGGTACTCCGGGGGCCTGCCCCTACGATCCCGCGGTCACCGCCACCGGGTTGGAACTGGGTGGAGCGCAGAGTGCCGAGGGGTTTGGATTGGAGAATGCCCGCATCTCCTGTTTTGGCACCGACGTTCTCTTGGGTAGCAACGTGTGGGGCACGGAGTTCCGTCACTTCGCCTTGACCGATGGGGTAAATGCGGTGCTCTCGCTGCCATCGGGATCGGTGCAAACCGGAGAAAATCTGCGCTTTGAGGACGGCCTGTTCGCCAATGACTGGACGGCGCCGGTTCCGGATTTGGCCTGCGCCGTCAGCATCAATTCGACGATCGGCGGGGACCTCACGTTCGCCAACGATTCCTTCGATGGGGCGCAGCTTTGCAATCAGTCTGGTGTCGTGACCCTGTTCGCGCCGCATTTTGAGAATCCTGGCAACAACCTCAACGTTCCCTTCATTGCCAATCAAGCCGACCCTGGGATGTTCATCTTTGGCGCTCAGTTTGCTCAAGATGCCACCCCAGCCCCCATCGCGGAATTCATCCAGAACAACGGCGTCCTAGACGTGGACGGGCTCAATGTCGCCGCCGCCACGCAACCACAATACTTCCTCGCCGATGCAGGCGACGCCATGACCCGCATCACCGGCAACATCAATGTCGGATCCGCCTTCCAGCACTGGATTGACCATACCGGCAGCGGACAGTATTGGATCGATGAAAACACGGGGAATTTTCTATATAACGGCACGCCGCTGTTTAGCCACGGGTTGAATCTTCAGGGCAGCTACCTTTACCAAAGCGCCAACATCTGCAACCAGCCGCCCGCGACCGGCATCATTGGCGGCGGCGGCTCGGCATGGGCGTGGAACTACGCCTGTGGGGGCGAAACCGACCTTTTTTCCTACAAGGGCGGCAGCCAGCCTGGGGGATTTGCCTTCTACGGCTGGGATGGCTCCGCCTCCGATGCCCTGCTCACGCTGGACCCCACGCGCGGTGCTTCCCTCGCGGGCGCCCTAAACTTTGCCTCCAACCCCGGCGGGGCAGCGCCCACCGCAACGGCCGGCGGTTCACTCACCACGAATTTTTCGGCGCAATACGCGGAGGTCAATTTCTGGAATGACACCCCGCTCGCCCCTTCCACGGCCCCGGCATTCGACTGGCATATCTTCGATGCCGGCGGCGCCCCGTACACAGTGGCCACGTTAGATCGCTCAGGAGATCTTGCGCTGCCCGGCGCTCTCTCGGCGGCCTCGCTGTCGTTGTCGGGCGGGCCGCCGCTGACGGCGGAGACGGGCACGGGGCCTGCCTTGGTCACCAGTACTGGACCGACCATCGCGAGCCCCATTCTGACCGGAACTCCGGTCCTGCCCGGCAGCTACACCGCCGCAGGTGCCGCAATCCAGCAACCCACCAGTAGCGGCACACTGGCGCTCACCTCCCAACTGCCCATAAGCGCAACCTCGTCACCACTCGGCGGTGCCGGCCTAGCCGCGGGCGCCTGCACCTCGACACCGGTAACCGCGGCCGGTGCGCAGGTCGGAATGGCCGTGGCCGTTTCTCCCACCGCTGACCCCGGTCCGGGTCTGGTGTGGGAGGGCTGGGTAAGTTCAGCTGGCGTGGCCACGGTGCGGATCTGCAATGTGACTCCGGCGGCGCTGACGCCGCTCGCGGCGACCTATTCGGTGCGCGTGCTGCCGTAAACGGTGTTCAGAGATAACGGTCGAAGATTTGCTGCGTGAGTGCAGCCGCCTCCTCCCAGCGAAACAGGGACGCTCTCGCTAGTCCCGCTTCAATCCGGCGCCGCTGTGCCGCTCCATCTTCCAGCACGCATCGCAGTCCGGCGGCGATAGCGCCCTGGTCCAGGGGGTTTACCATCACGGCAGCATCCCCCAATATCTCGGGAAATGCCGTGTGATCGCTGGCCAGCGTTGGCGTACCGCAGGCCATGGCCTCCAGCGGCGGAGCTCCAAACCCCTCGTACAACGAGATGTAGGCGAATGCATGCGCGCCTGCATAGAGTGGCGCCAACAGCTCATCTGGAACATGGCCCAGGAAGACCGTGCGGTCCGGCGGCGCGCCCAATTCCATCGCCGCGAAAATCGCCGGATTCCCGCGCAATCCCGCCAGGAGCAAGTGCATCTCCGGAAACGCCTTTTGCACCGAACCCCAAGCCGCTAGCAGCCGATGCAAGTTTTTGCGCGGCTCCAGTGAGCCCAAGGATAGGAGATAAGGGCCAGGCGGTAGCGAGAGTTGGCCGCGCATGTACGCAATCGCCTCCGGCGCCTGCGGGCGATATCGGGCGTCAATACCGTGGCGCACAACCGTAACCTTGGACTCCCGAAGACCCGCGGTGGCGATCAAACGCCCCTTGGTGAATTCGGAGATCGCGATGACGTGGCGGGCGCGCCGTGCCACCCTGGGCACAATGAACCGATACCATTGCGCCAGCCGTGGCTGGAACCATTCCGGGTGATCCTCCGCAACGACGTCATGCACGGTGACTACTTGCTGGGCGACGGCGAGCGGACCGGTGTTGCTCGGGCTCCATAATAGGCGTCCGCGCAGCCGCGCTGGCAGCACGAGCTGCTCCCATGCGTGCCCGGCCATCCCGTGTTGGGCCAACGCCGGCTCGATGGTCGCAACCCCTTGGAGATGGGGCATTAACTCGCGCACGTAGCGCTGCACCCCGGTCGTCGGCCATGCCATGGCGCGGGTATTGACGACGATCTTCGGCGCCGCACCTTTGCCGTGGGAAACCTGCGGCGGAGCGCCGTTCGTGGAATTCGTCATGGCGTACAGGCCTCTGGCGGCAATCGCTCAGGCGGGCGTGGACAGCACCCGCCTCGCGAGTGACGTGCGCCCCCCCTCAGGCGGGTAGCGGACTCCCGACTCGGCGGTGGCGGAATGAGCGCAAAACACGATCGTCATCGCCCAAAGCGCCCACATCAGCTCCCATGTTGGATCGGGAATTGCGCCTAACAGAGCCAGCAGGTTGGCGGCGATCGCCCAGCCCAAGGCGCCCATCTGCGCCCGCTCTTCCAAGCCGCGTGCTCGCCGCCAGGCGCGCCGCAATGCGACGAACACCCAGCACATGGCCACGGCGAAAAGTCCGGCGCCAATCACCCCTACGTTGCCCAGTAGGTAAAGAAGTAGACTGGACGGCCGCTCTGATCCGAAGCCCACCCCGGCGCCCCATGTATGCAGGAACACATGCCATGCGACGCGGTCCGCAGCAAAACGGCGAACGGCGGAAACGCTGACCACTTTGTGCAATAACACGCCATTTAAGACCTCCGTCCAGCGGCGGTCCCAGAACAAACTCGCGCCGAGAATGGTCAATCCCGTGAGCGTGGCGAAGATGCCGAGCGCAGCCGCGCGCACGGAGTGCCGGCGCAGCAGCGGCAACGCGAGTTCGACCACGGCAAACAGCCCCCAAGACGCTCCGAGCACGGCATAGCCGGTCGAGGCGCCTGTCCACAACACCACCAAGGCTGCCCCCAGCGCTAGCGTCAACCGCGGCCAGCGATGCAAAGGCGAACGCACCGCCAGCACCAGATAATAAATCGAAGCCGCGCCCAAGAACGCGCCGGCAAACGAGGGTTCGGAAAACGTCGAGGAGACGCGACGTGCGAATAGCGCCGTGGCCTGCTCGTACCCACGGGCACGAAAGACCACGCCATTGCTATCCACCACGGTGGTGGGAAACGGCCAGCCGAGAGAAAAGCTGATCTTTTGATAAACCCCCAGCAAGACTGCGACGCTGCTGGCCGCGGTAAAACTGAGGCGGGCTACTCGCCGCAAATCCCAGTGCGCCGCGATGGTGGCTACCCAGAAGAGGAATAGAGTATTGAGCAAAATGTAGCCGTCCTGCGCCACATTGCTTAAAGTGAAACGGAGACGTTGCAGATGAAAATAGCTGGCGTCGAGGCCCGCCCGCGGCCGATCCACCAACGTGCCCGCGAATGCTCGGGTCAGCAACACGGAGCTGGCAGCGCAGAACACGGCAAATAATGCCAGTACATACAATTGGATCCGTGTCGACCGCTCGATCTTGCCCCAGCTCTTTCGCCACTGCGGCAATTCGAATACCAGCATGATCGCAATCAGTATCTCGACGAAATAAAATGGAATGATGGGGACAATGGTTCCGCTCGAAGTGCGATAGTTGTATACCGCTGCGCCTTGAAGGATTGCCGCGATCAGCGCCGCGGAAAGCAAGTAGCGGGGCCGAAGCAGCGCGATGAGCACTGTCACCGGCACGAAGACCAGGCCCAGGAGGGTAAACCCCAGCGGCAGAGTCATGCGCGTTGCCTCGGCATCAGGGACTCCGGTAGGCGGTAGGGTCGGCGTTCATCGAAGGCGCGCCACCCCTCCAACGCCCCAGCGCTCGTAGCAGCGACCCGGCGGAACTGGCCGCGCAGCGCCGGCATCACCATCCGGCGCAAGGTGCCGCACACGGTTGCCGGCCAGGGCCAGCGCGCGTAGGTCCGCAGTAACCGGGCCGCCGCCGCGCTGGCAAAGAAGTCTTGGGTCAGCCGCCCGGTGCTGGCCCCGCGACGGTGCGGGATGCGGACCGGCGCGACCGCCAGTGTCCAGCCGGCTTGCCGCAGACGCACCCCCATGTCCGCGTCCTCACCATAGAGAAAGTATCCCTCGTCAAACAGGCCCACCTGCCGAAGAGCTGCCGCGCGAACCAGCATGCAGCCGCCACATATGTAATCCAGCCGCTGCCGTGCGGGTGGTGGGCGGTTGAAACTCGTTCGACCGGTGCGCATGCTGAACCAACTGCCGCCCCATTCTTGGATCTCCCCCGGAGGGTCCATATCGCAGAGCACAGCGCCAACCGCGCCGATGCGGGCATCGGATTCGGCCAACACAACCAACTGTTCCAGCGCCTCGGCGGGAACACACGTGTCGTTGTTGAGCAGCCAAATATACGCCGCCCCCTGCTCCAACCCCCAGCGCATCCCGACGTTGCATCCGCGCGCGAAGCCGAAGTTCGCGGGATTGCGCAACAACTGGTGGGGGGGAGGCAGCAGTGGCTGGAGTCGGGCCACGGACTCGTCCTGAGAACCATTGTCCACTACGAGCAGACGTTGACCGGCGTACCGCGACGCGTGCAACGATTGCAGGCAACGCATAGTGTCGCGCCAGTTATTCCAGTTGAGCAGCAGCGTGACGACCGTGGCGCTCCTCACCGCGCCTCCCCAAAAGCGGCATCGGGTTGGTGGCCGCGTATCCGCGCTGCAACCAGCTCTTGAAGGCGCTCCGTGTTGCGTTCCCAATCCAAGGGCAACAGCCGCCGCCGCGCACCGTCGGCCAGGCGTAACCGCAGCGGCTCATCCTGCAAGAGGCGGCACAAGTCCCGGCTCAACGCGGTGGCGTCACGTAGCGGCGATAACAAACCGGTTCGTTCGTGCTCAACGTACTCTTGCACACCGCCATTGGCGCTGGCGACGATCGCGCAGCCGCAGAGAGCCGCCTCGGCGGGCGGCGCGGGCCAGCCCTCGGCCAGGCTCGGCGCCAGAAAAATCGCGGCGCCGTTGTAAATCTCCTCGACCAACGTCTTCCGCGGCGGGTCATGGTGGTAGACAATCCATGCGGGTAGGTCGCGCGGCCGTGGCGAGGTGCCGAACAAAACCGCCTCCAGTTCGGGACGCTGTGCACGCGTCATCTCCAACGCCTGGAGGCCGTACCGGCAACCTTTGAACTCTAGCGGCGAGTACATCATCGCCACGCGCGGGGCGCGGCCCGTCATCGGGCGAATCAAGCGATAGATCCGGTGATCCATGGCAATCGGTAGATAGTCCACGGGACCTACCTCAAGCCGCTCCGCTTCGGCCTGCAACCAGCGGGCGATCACAATCTTGTGCAGCGGCAGACGCCAGGTCGCGTCCACCTCGCGCTGCGAGCCCGACCAGACTTCATGGTGCTGAATGAAATAGAACTTTTCCCCGCGGTCCAGTGGCGCAGCCGCAACCACTGGCGCTGTTTGCCAAGCCGTGGCGAATACCGCGTCCGCCTGCGGCAGGCAGGCTCCGTCCCGGCTCGGCAGTAGGCCAAGGCGCACCCGACGGTCGAGCGGAAACCAGCGCACGTGGTGGTGTCCCCATCGGTCCCCCCCGCGGCCAGCCCAATAGCGCATTCGCCGGTAAAACGATACGTTGCCCGCTGGCGGGAGCCGCGCATGGACGACCGTAACTTCATGCCCGCGCGCTACGAGGCGGTTGGCGTATTGATAGATGACCGTATACCCGCCTACCGGTGCCCGCGCCGGACCGGGCAACAGGAACACGAACTTCAACGATTGGACTCCCGCCGCACCCGCGGCACGCAAAGCGCGCATTGCGTTCCCTGGGGAGCACACGCGATGAAGTGCTCCCGCACCTCGAAGAATTCCTCCAGATAACGATGAAACTCCGGCATGGTCCATTCCCGCACATGGGCTGGATTGGCCGGTGGCCCATTGTAGGTGGCAAAGCGGAACAGCGAGCGGTCAGGGGTAGAGATCACCGCAAATCGCGGGTGTAATTGAACAATGCGAGCCAACAAATCGTCGGGCTCGACGAGGTGCTCCACCACATCCGAAGCGATGACCAGATCGGGCGCAAAATCATCCCAATCTGTCGCGCCCACTTCCGCCCAACGGCGGGAGGGATACCTTCGGCGTAGCCAGCGTACCGTCGGGGCGACGTCCACGCCCAGCGTGCGATGATCGCCAAAATAGCGCAGAAGTTTGTAACCGGAACCGCAGCCCAGATCGCAGACCGACTGTAGTCCGTGGGCGAGGGCAATCTCCCGCGCGTACTCGTAGACCTCCAACTGCGACTCATCGCGATTGCCCGTGTCGTTGTAATAGATCGCTGCATGCCGCGGCACATAGCCGGCGCGAATGAAGTGACTCTCGCGAGCGCCGACCTCCCCAAGGGCTTCGTAGGACGGAAACGAACCCCGGATCGGTCGGACTCCCCAAGCTGGGGGTCGGGCCAGATCCAAAGGCAGAACGGCAAAACCGAGGCGGCGAAACAAGCGCGCATTGGCCCACAGAAGCCCGCGCCGCGGCAAAGAAATGGATGGGTCGGGTGGCATAAGGTCCTCGCGTTCAGCTCAAGGAAGCGGCGGATAGACGGGCCCAAAGCCTCCGTGGAATTGCCGTTTCCTCCGCGTCCGCGGCGTAGTACCAAAAAAGAATCGCATAGAGCGTGAGGACTCCACACTCGGCAGCCAAGAGTCCGATCCCGTGACAACCTAGCACGGGCAACGCGACACTGGCGCCCAGCACGCCCACGCCGAGGCCCGCGACACGCAAGAATGACGCGGAACAATAGTCGCGCCAGGCAACCGCCCGCAGGCGGCCAGCAAGCAGAAACAGCACGCCACAGTCCACCGCACTGAACAACAACTTGGCCCAGGCGGCGCCCACCAGCCCGGTGCGCAGCAATAATACCCAGACCGCCACGGCGTAGATCGGCAGTAAAGTCATGTCCAGCCACGCTTTCCACGCCGGATGGTCCAACGCCTGGATCGCCGCGTAAGGGATGAAGCCAAACGCATTGAAGAAAAACGCGACGGCTAACACCTGCACCACCCGGGTACTGGCGGCAGCGAAAGCCGCGCCCAACCAGAGACGCAAAATCTCCCCGCCGCAAGCGAGCAGGAACGCAGTCAAGGGCGCCATGCAAAACACCGTGAAGCGGACGCCTCGCAACGTCGCTGCCCGTACTCGTCCGGCAGGATCTCCGGAATGTTGGCTGAAGAAGGGAAACAACGCCGAACCCAAACTAGCCGGCAACACGCTGCCACGGCTGACCAGGTCAATTGGAATGGCGTAATAGGTAAGGGTCCCAACCGACAGAACCGCGGCGATAAAGAACCGCTCGAGATAGGTAAACAGCGCTCCGGTTACATTCGCAGCCATGACCCATCCGCCAAAACTGAACAGCCGGCGTAGCATGTTGCGCGCCGGCCGCACCTGCGCCCGGACGGCTGGCAAAACTACCAGAACGGCAACGAGGTAGCCCACCGTCGCCGCGGCGCGGAGCAACACGAGCAGGAAAACCACGCCTTCAACACCCACACCACGCCATGCCGCCAATGCCGCAACCGCGAACAAGAGCGACGCCGCCGGACCGCGGATGTAATTGACCAAATCAAACCGATGTACGGCTTGCAGCACGCCTCGCAGTCCATCGCCCGCCAGCAGCACCGGCAATCCTGCACACAGCAACCACAGCGCATTTCGCGCGGGTATGACCAGGGCCGGCGCCATGCGAAGCCAGGGCAGGACTACCGGCACCATGGCCGCCGCCGCCGCGCCCATCGCCGTCCCAACGGCAAGCAGGGCAAAAACCGACGTCCAGACGATACCCGGCAGCTTCCCTGCGCCCTCCGGCCCCAAATGATCGGCAACGGCGTGAACCGTCGCCCGTCCGAGTCCGAGGTCAAGAATGCCAAAGAACCCAAGTGCCGCAAAGGCAATCGAGAGCACGCCGTACCCGCCTGTCCCCAAATGCCGCACCAACACGGGAATGGCTACTACCGCCACCAACAGCGGGATCACCTGGCCGGCAACATTTAAGAGGGTGTTACGTGCCAACAACTGGCCCCCGGCAGCGCGCGCTGCGGCCAAGGTTTTCGGTGGAGGCGTGGACGCGCCGGAGGACCTGGTCATGCCAACTCGCCGTCCACGGTGCGTTCGGTTCCCATTCCCGCATGCCCGGCGCCCGCCGCTATCGCACCCGCGAGGAGAAAAAAGAGCAGTGCATTCGCCGGGGAATGAAACTGAAAATCGCCGAAACTATGGAACAAAAAACCGGCGCAAGCGATTACCAGTGCTCTGCGCAGATACAAGACCCGCCGCGAGGCGCTTTCGCGCAGTGACTTCACTCCGTACGCCGCCAGTAAAAGTGCGAACGCCAGCACGCACAGCGCTCCCGCCACGCCCGTTTCGGCGAGCACCTGAGCATACTCGTTGTGCGCTTCGAGAAACCGCTGCCCCGAGTCGAACAACTCGTAGCGCGGATACACCACCGGGAAAGTCTCGAAACCGGTGCCGAACCATGGATGGGCGCGCCATATCGCCAGGCACCCTTCCGCCAGGCGCACCCGGTCGATGGCGCTGACATCGTGCCGATCCAAGTGGCCCAACCGCTTCAGGAGCGGCCCCCACCCGGCAAGGAATGTGAAGCCTATCAATGCGGCGGCGGCGATCGCCACGGCGCGCCGACGGCGCGGACTACGGGCAAAGGTCCGCCAGAAAAGCACGGCTCCTACCGCGCCCTCCACCAGCAAGGCAAACAGGCCCCCTCGCGATTGGGAGACAATAACCGCCGCCAGGGCCAGTGCGGGTAGAATGCCGCGGCGCACCCAGGCCAACCAGAGCACATCCCGCGCGCGATGGCGAACTTGAAATGCGACGGTGATGGCAACCGGCAGCAACAAATCCATGCAGCCGGCAAAGTGATTGTGGTAAATATACGGCCCGACGGGTGTGGCGTAATCGGCGTTGCGAAAACCGTATATTTCCATTCGCGAGGTGAAGAACTGAATTAGCGCCTCGGCGCCCAGCGCACCCGCAAACCACCACAGCACAGTGCCCAACCGGCGGACGTTTTTGGGGCGCCGGAATGCAAACAGCGCGAGATACAACATTGCCCCACAACCGGCCAACTGGAGGAGGCCGGTGAGAGTGGCCGCTGGATACGCGCTCCGATGCGCCGCCCATTGCCAGAAGACCAGTGCGCCAAATCCCACCGCGGGCCACAGGATCAACGGCCATGGTAAGCGGATGCCATCGCGCGTGGCTCCGAGCACGAGCACTACCACGGCCAACCACAGCAGGCAATCCACCAAAACCCATGCCGCGACAGAGGCCGCCCCGATCAACACCACGGCCAACAATCCGCAGCAGGTCGCGGCCCAGAAGGCAAAGCGCATCCATCGGCGCTCCGCAGGCGCCCAGGTCAACTTCGCCTCCGCGGGCAGCGCCGCGGTTCCGCCGCTCATGGCGTCACGAGATGGCATTGGACCTCGGTAATGAGCACGGAATTATGCAGCCGGACTTGGCCCAAAGGCCGGTGATAGACGAAATTCAAGTCCACCAGCGACACCCTCTGCGGCACACGAAAGGTATCGGCGTTTTCCTCCCACTTATCCTGGAGTTGGGCGGGCAGCGTTTGCACCACCTGCGTGCCTGCCAATACTTGCAACTTCACCCCCGTCTCGCGCCCCTCCCCCAACCGCCGGGATAGAAAGGAAACGCGGTACCGAGTCCCTGGCCGCACCGCAACGAACTGCTCAAACAACGCTGTCCGCTGGGGCTGATAGCCCGTGAACTGCAAGCGTAGAACATCGCCCTGCTCCGCCGGACTCCTGCCCGGAACGGTCTGATGGTAGACTTGTCCGGTCGCGGCCCACGCAAACGCAGGCCCCAGCCATGCCGCCCGAAACCGCCCGTCATTGACGCGCCCGACACGCGCCAGCGACGCGCGCAGCCACCGGCGCCGCACCGCAGTGTTCCAAACCGTGATCGCCGTCCGCGCCAGCAACACCCGCGACGGCTGGGGCAATCTGGAAGCCGCGTCCCCCTGAGTTGCCGGAATCGGCTGAAATGTCTGCGTACCCAGGCGGTCGGCGAGGTGGCGGGCGGTTTCGCCGCACAACGCGCGGCGATAGTTTGGGCACTGCACCCCGTGCCACGTCGCCGCCGCGGCAAGCAGATTTCCCCGGCGCAGCAGCAGATATACCGCAGTAGCCTCGACTCCCGCGCGGTGCACGGGCATTACGCCAAGCCAGCGCCTCGGCCGTCCCCGTGCGGCGGCAAAAACCTGGTTCAGTAGCGGCGCCGACTGATGCCTAGGCACGACCGCCAGCGCGGCCCGCATTTGCCGCCAAAACTCCGCTTCACGCCCCAGCAGCAGCGCCAGATTGCCCAGCTGAAAATGAGCCGCCCAACCGCTATCCCGGCTGACTCCTCGCAATAGCGACCGGCGCGCGGCGGCAACCTCGCCCAATTGGTACTGCACCAAACCCAGTTGATCCCAGTTTCGCCAGTCTGCCCGGTCGGTAGCCACGGCCTGCTGGGCATAGCGCAAGGCCCGATGGGGATGAGCGAAGGCGTCGAGCTGGGCGCGGAGCCGCCAGGCTTTCGCGCGGTCAGGGCGGTAACGATTCGCCAATGCAAGATAGGGGGTCGCGGCGGCGCCTTGGGTAACCGCCAGCGCTTGTGCCGTAGCAACGTCAGCGGAACTGCGCCAGGTCCGGACCGCCATCCAGCCCAACCAGCCGCAACCCACCACCACTGCCACAGAGATCAATGACTGCGCCAGCCGTCGCAATATTACCACCCGCCTCCAGAACGCAATTCGTCTTTGCACTTCACGCCCGCAAGGGCGCCCATCGGCCCCACGCCTGAACGGCCCCCCGCAACTCCAGAACGAGCCGAGGGCGCCGCTGGCTCGGCCATGAGCGGCGCCCACCCCCGCCGATATGCGCGCATCTCGCGGAGGCTTGCGAGCCGTGCGAACTTTGCGCGCGCCGCGCCGGGGTGAATGCGCCAGGATTCTAGAGACCGTGGTAGCCCACAAAAACCATGAGGGCCTGGGTGGCGTCGCGGACGGCTTCGCCGAGAACCTTCTTCTTGCCATCCTCCGGCACATACAGGATGTCTCCCGCCGCCAATACCCGATCGGGCGCCTGATGCTTGAGGATCTTGCCCAAGTTGACCCGCGTTTCCACCCGCTGGCCATCCATCTCCGTATGAATGATCTCCGCCCCGCCTTTGTCCGCGGGCGCGGTGGTGCTAAAGCCCTGGGCCAGCGCCAAAGCCTTGAGCACGGTGATCGGCTCACCCGCTTGAATCGGAAACGCTCCTGGCTTCTTTAGCGCACCGACGGCGTAAACCAAGCGGGCCGGCACGACGCGGATCGTCTCGCCGCCGATCAACTCCGGGTCGTCGCCCGGATTTGGATCTTGGAGCAGACGGGTGACGTCATAACTCTGCGTCACCATGCCGTTTGGCGTGCTTTCGCTCACCATCACCGTGGTGCCGGAATCGCCGCCCAAACCACCCGCGCGGGAGAGCACTTCCAACAACCGCATAGGCCGCGCGGCTTGGATTACCTCGGGATTGCGGACGGCGCCAGCCACGACGATCGGGCGGCTTTCCACCTGCGCGACGATCACGCGCGCAATCGGATTGCGCGCCAGCCCCTCCGTCACCAGCTCCCGCTGCAATGCCGCTCGTACCTGCGGAGCGGTATGCCCGGAGGCGGCCAGCTCCTTCTGGAGATAGGGCACGGCAATATAGCCGTCGGAGTTGACACGCACCTGTGCCGTCAGCTCCGGCATTTGGTAGACGAAAATGGAAAGCAGGTCGTCGCGCCCGATGACATAGTTGTCCGGCGCGGCCGGCACTACCATGTCCGGGCTCATCCTGGTGGGCATCTCTGCGTTGGGCAATCCCAGGGGACTGTTCGAGCCCGACGGGCGAGACGGCGAATAGGGGCGCCGATTCGATTGCCCCCGCAGCGGCGCCACCTGCGCCCACGCGACCCCGCTCAGAGCTGCCAGGCAGAGCAATCCGACCGCGGCCCGAGCCCTAATCATCGTCGTCCTCGCCCGCATAACCGCCGTAGTACTTGCTCTGATAGCTGTAATAGGCGTCCGTCTGCTCGCTGACCCGGTTGAGCACAATGCCCAGCAGGTTCGCATGTGCGCTGCGCAATTGCCGCAGCGCCGCCGCCACCTTCTGCTGCTCGGTCGCCCCGGCCTTGACGATCACCAGCACCCCTTCGGCGAGGTTGGCGATCGAGGAGGCATCGGCGAAGCCCAGCACCGGCGGGCAGTCAACCAGCACCATCTCGAACCGCGCCCGCAGTTGGTCAATCACCTCGGGAAGCCCGAGGTGGAGCAACTCTGACGGCGCGGCGGCGATCGGCCCCGAGGGCAACAGTGTCAAATTGTCGAATGCCGGCGTCAGAGCTTCATCCAGCCCGCACTGTCCGCGCAAGACGCTGGAGAGCCCGCGGCGGTTGGCTACGTTGAACAGGCGATGGACATTCGGCTTGCGGAGGTCGGCGTCCACCAGCACGGTGCGCGTGCCCAGGGCGGCGAAGGCGCCGGCCAGATGCGCCGTCGCCGTGCTCTTGCCCTCGCCAGGCAGCGAACTGGTCACGGCCAAGAGCGTAATCCGTTCGGCCCCGGAAAACTGCACGGCGGTGTGCAGCGACAGGATCGCCTCGCGGAAGGAAGACCGCCGGCGCAGCGCTTCCGCGCCCCGTTCGCCGCCCTCGCCGTTTTCCGGCAGCAGCTTCGTCGCGTATTGCGCGACCTTGAGCGCATCCGGGTGCTGCTTCAGCGAGACCAGCGGCAGCGAGGCGACCGCCGGCAGGCCCAGCCGCATTTCGACCTGGTCAGGGCTGGAGATGGTCTTGTCCATCAAGCCCATGGCGATGGCCGCGCCTACGCCCAGCATGGTGGACAGGATAAACGCCAACGCACCGTCCAGCAGCGGCCGCGGAGACACCGGCTTGTATGGCACCCGGGCCGCGCTGATAATGCGCAAATCCTCCGAGCGTAATCCCGCGGCGACGTCCGCATCCTGGATGCGCTGCTCCAATCCGTAGTAAAGGTTGCTGGAACCGTCCGCCGCTGCCTTGAGCTGGCGATATTTGATCGCCCGGAGATTGAAGGCGTTCATCGCCGCCTTCTCCCGCGTCAGGGCGCCGTACAGCAGCCGCTCCTCGGCGACTGCGGCGCGATATTGATCCTGGACTTGCGCGGCGATGTGTTGTTCCTGCCGGCGCAGCACCGTTCGGTCGTGCTGCACGATCTGCGCCTGCTGCCGGTACAGCGGTTCGCGCGGACCGTAGTTGGCAGACATCCGGCTCAACTGCCGTTGGTCGGACAACAATCGTTCCTGGAGCGGAACGAGCGCCGCCCCACGTTGCGACGTCAGCAATGCATCCAGGTCACCAGACTGCACAATCTCGTCGTCCGCCTCCAGCGCCATCCGCTGCGCTTGCACTTTCGTGAAATCAGTGTTGATCTGCGCCAGCCGCGCTTGGTAGATGTTGTTTTTGGCGTCGGGGTCCACCAGATCATGCGTGCTCTCGTACCGCACCAGCGTCATCTGGTCCCGCTCCATCTGCGCGCGCATCGCGTCCAGTTGCTCCGACATATAGCGGGAGGAGTTCTCCAGCGCTTTGGCCCGGGTCTTGAACTCTTGATCCAAAAAGGCGTTGGCGATGCCGTTCGCGCCATCCGCCGAGAGTTGCGGACTATGCGTGGTGAAGTTGATGTCTAACAGCACGGTGCCGATCGGCTGCGCGACATTGATGTCCTTGGTGACCGCCGCCAATAGACGGTCGCTACGCTCCGGTTCCGGCAGCTTGGCGGCAGCGCCCTTCGGAGCAAACTCCTTGGTGCGCCCCAAGTTTAGGTTGCGGATCGCCTCCATCACCACTGCCGGGCTGGTGACGATCTTGGTCTCCGTCGTGACCAATGTGGTGGAGTTCAGTTGGCCGTTGTTTGCCTGGCTCGCCTGGCCCACCACCGGCGCGCTCAACGGATCCACCCGCACGGTAACCGTGGCTTCGTACTTCTTGGGCAGCGCCAAAGCCACCACGGTGACCAGCGTGGTGAACACCAGCACAAACGTCAAAATGCGCCACCGCTGGCGTTTGACGAGAAACAGGTAATAGTCGAGGGTGAACTCCCGCCCGGCAGCCTCCGGCTCCGGCCGGTCCCAGGCGTGGCGCTCGCCGGGAAAACGCACCAACGGCGCGGACTCGGGCTCGGACCGCGATTCAATCATTTTGGACATACAAATAAGTACGCGCCGGACCGGGACACCGCTTGCAGGCGAATATACATCAGTTTGGGATGAAATACCGGCAATTCGCAGTCGAACGCCGGCAAAGTTTATTGCGCCGCGCCGCGCTGCGCCGGCAGGACGCGAAGCCATGCCGGATCGGGCACGGTGACACGCAACCCGCCATTGATGGCGGAAACGACCAGGGCGATCGCACCGGTGTCCTTGCGCACCAGCCGCCCGCGGCACCCGCGCAACGCGCCGGCCACGATCTCCACCTCGTCGCCCAGCCGGACCGCAGGCAACGGGTCAAAGTGCCAGCCGCTGGCCAGCAGCCGTTCAATCGCCGCGAGTTCCTCCGCCGCCACCGGCGCCGGCCCGCGGTCATTGCGGACGAACCACAGAAACCCTGGCGCCTGCACTGCCCGCCGCCGTTCCACCTCAGTCAGCCGTACGAACACATACGATGGAAACAGCGGGGCGGCGACGGTCTTCGCGCGGTCGCTCCATTGCCGCCGGCTACGCACCGTGGGCCAAAACACCTCCCACTCCCGCTGCCGAAAGTAGCTTTCCACTTTGTGCTCGTGCCGCGGCCGGGTATAGGCGGCGAACCAAGCGGCCTCGCCTGCGGCGGTGTTCGGCCCAGCCGAAGCCCTACCTTCGGAATTCAGACACGCCTCCGGCCTGTTGGTCCCACCGAGCCGCCACATTTCACTCACCGCCGCCCACGAGAAGACCTCTAAGCCTCTTCCAATCGGCATTCAGTATATGCGGCACGCAATTTTCGGCGCAAGCATCGAAACACCCTAGCACTGACCGTGAGGAGACCGCTGAGAAGCCATCGCTGCCCTCACCCAGATCACGCCTCCGCGCGACCCTGCATAGGTCCGGGCCTTGCCGCGGCCGTCTCTGCCGCCAGCCCGACCGGAATCCGCGGCCGGTGTTCATTCCACGATTGTAAACAAACAACTTCAGCAATTAGAAATCACTAATAACGAGACCCGCGCGCGGCGCAAGATCCGCCCGCCTGACTCGCCGCAAACCGTCGGGCAACCCAGGAACCCCGAGCGCCATCTCACCTAGCAACTCGAATCGAAACACTCGGATCACGGCGCGGGATCCCAGGTGATGCCCTTGTAGAGGCTGCCGATTCGGTAGGCCCGATAGGCCCAGGTTTGGTCGTTCGGCACGTTATCAATCGTCATGCTCCATACCACCTGGGGGGTGGTGGCATCGGTGACTTCCATGACCTCGGAGCCTTCCGGCAAGCCGCTGGTGACGTCAAATTCAATGTCCCCATTCACCAGTTGCTCCGCGTTGCCGCCCCAGAAACAAAACGGCCCGGGGGTGTACTGAAAAATCTCCTGGGCGGTGTGGGCGTCTTGATTGATTTGGTACACCACCGCCCGGCTATAGCAGGGTGGGCCTCCGCCGACGCCGCATTCCACACCGCTGCTGTTCATGACGCGATAGTTGCCGTCGTCCCAGACCGCCAAAGTCATCTCATGCCCGTTGTCGGCCAGAATCGTCGGTTTGTGCTGACCATAAAACCATTGGCTGGGATCGTTGGGCGTTAGCGTGAAATCGCCCCCGTCGCCCAGTTTCCAGAGCACGGCTCCGGTCCCCCCGGCATCCGCGTAATCAATCTTCACGATCCAGCTCTGATGCCGCATCGAAAACAACAGATCGTGATCCGCCGTATAGAGAATCGCATTGCCGTGAATCCAATCGGGGAAGTTCATGAACGTGCGATTGACGTTCAAATGATTGAAGGGATTCCAGGTCCAATCCGGCACCCAGTTGGCGTTCAGATCAATGAGCACCGACCCCTGGACACGGACGCTTTGCCCCGCGCAACAGGTGAGATCGGTGTACGTCTTGAAAATATCGCCAATGAGCACGATGTGGCCGGTGGGCAGAGGCAAAATATCGTGGCTCAAATATGCGACCTGAAAACCAGCGCCCTCGGACTGCAAGTCCGCGTTGAGCTGCGGCAAAGCGAGTTGGCGTAGCGTATCGCCCGCCAAGTCGATCTCGCGGACAATGCCGCTGGTCTTGTTATTGGTGGCCACGAATACCAGGTCTCCGTTGGGTAGGCGGCGCAGGCTCTGCACGTTGCCGGGCAAATGCGGGTCCGCATAGTACCAGACCGGCCGCCCCTGGGTGTCTGTGGCCATCGTCGCCGTCACGGCCGGATAAGCTGGAAGCAGATTCATCATCACCAGCCCGCCATTGGGGGAACCCGCCGCGGGCGAGGGAGCGAGAGCCGGCACCAGATTGGGCGGGATCGTCCCCGTCTCGAACGTGTGGTCCAGGTCGTAGACGGTGTCCCCGTTGGGCAGGGCGATAACCGCCCGCATGTGGTACTGGGTATTGGCCCGCATTCCCGCAACCAGCAGATTCAGCCGGCCGCCGCCCGCGGGAATCGCCTGGGCCAAGGTCGGCCAGGGATAGCCGCCTGCGGACGGGCCAAACTCCACGCTGACATGCGCGCCGATTGGGGCGCCGAAGGCGTAGTCAGCCACCAGCGGGTTGTTAGTCGGCGAGACCACGCCGCTGGGCACGACGTAGAGCGCGGCGGGGGCGCTGGCGCCGGTGACCGTCACCGCGAGCTGGCCACGCCGCGAGATCACGCCCGCGGGCACCGTGGCTTGCAAGCTGCCGTTGCCCTGTAACTGCGTCGCCAGCTTTTGGCCGCCGACCGCAACCACCGACTGGCTCGTGAAGCTACTGCCCCTAACCGTAAGCGTAAATCCGGGACCGCCCTCGATGGCCAAATTGGGGGCGATGGCGGCAATGCTCGGGCCGCCCGCGTCGGCCGACAACTGCGTGGCCGCCGCGCCCCGCGAGGCTCCGCCGCAGCCCGCCAATAGCCCGGCGGAGAGAAGCGCCGCAGTCGCGGCGACGACACATTGTCGGCGCGCCATGGTTCCCTGGGCAGTCACTATTAGCCTGCATTATGGTCACTCCAGTAGGAAAGTTCCACTCATTTGCGGGAGGCCTCGTTCGGCGCCGGGGACGTGGCGGCGCGAACGGCCTCAGCCCCGCGCCCACGATGCGCGGCAGGCGCTCGCTTCGCGCTCCGAGTTCGCCGCCGAACGCCCTCCCTTTGCCGCACCTGGCGCTGCGGCCGTTGTAGAGTCGAAAGATGGAAACGGTTCAGACCACCGGCCCGATCGCCGTGCTCGGCTGCGGCAAGATCGGCGAGGCGCTGGTACGGGGAATGTTGGAATCGGGTTTTGCGACGCCGGCGCAAATTCGCGCCTCCGCCCGCCGGCCGGAGCGCGCGGCGTACCTAGAGACGACCTTCGGAATCCAGGCCGGCACCGGCAATGCCGCCATCGCCAACGGCGCCGCCGTCGTCGTCTTGGCGCTGAAGCCGAATCTCGTTCTGCCCATACTGGAGGAAATCCGCCCGGCGCTGGCGCCGGCGGCGGTCGTCATTTCGCTGGCGGCGGCGATCTCTTTGTCCCAGATGGAATCGGCGGCCGGTGGCGCCGCGGCGGTGATTCGCGCCATGCCCAACACCCCGGCGCTGATCCGTCATGGTATGACCGCGCTGGCGCGGGGACGGCACGTCAGCGAGTCCCAAATGACTGCCGCCGCGGGGCTCTTCGCCTCGGTCGGGCGCGTCGTCACCGTCGAGGAGAAGCACCTCGACGCCGTCACCGGCCTTAGCGCCAGCGGCCCGGCCTTTGTCTATATGGTGGTGGAATCCATGGCCGAGGGCGGCGTCCGCGCCGGCCTGCCACGGGATCTGGCATTGGAACTCGCCGCCCAGACCATTGTCGGCGCCGGCGCCATGGTGCTCACCACCGGCGAGCACCCCGCCAAGCTCAAAGACAATGTCACCACCCCCGCCGGCTGCACCGTGGATGGCCTGTTGGAACTGGAGGCCGGCGGCCTGCGCGTGGCCCTGATCAAGGCCGTCAGCCGCGCCGCCAAACGCGCGGGAGAATTGGGCAATAAATAACCGCTGCCCGCGACCTTCCGCTACACTGGTGGCAATTCGCCCGGGGGGAGCCGGGTAGGCCGATGATGTCCCAAGAAACACCGACCGCTGCGTGGTGCGCCGCAAGGCGCCGCCTGCGCCCCGCCGCCGCCATTGTGCTGGTCATGGCCTGGATCGCCACCGGCTGGGCGGCCAAGCCGCAATTACGACGCATCGGCAACATCGCCTATGAAGCCATCGTCCGCCGTATGCCGGCGCCCAATCCCGCGCCCCCCGTCGCCAAGATCAACTTCCGCCACTTCACCTACCATTTATTTCCCACCCAGGACACGCCTGACCCGAGCCACGCGGGCGTTCCGCCCGCGGCCAAGGCCGGCCAGCCCCTGACTTTAGCGGTCCGCCACGGCCGCTTCGATGACCCGGAAAACGCCGGCGCGCCGATCGAGTTCGACATCATTCGCGTCAACCTCGCCGTCCTGCCCCACGCGCCGGATCACCACCAGGTGGTCGTCTTCGGGATCCTCTACGCCGGCCACGACCATCCCGTTTGTACCGGCGTGGTGCAGACCTTTGAAACCTACCATCGTCGCCTCTGGCTGATGGATCAGTTCACCTATAGTTGCCAAGGCGGCATGAACGCCCGCTATCTGCCCAACAAGCGGCAGTTGCGCATCCGTTCCTCCGTCGCCGCGCCCGGCGACCCCCCTTGCTGCCCCAGCCTGCAGGACGCGGTCAATTTCAAGATGGACGGCCGCAGCGTCAAGGCGAGCGGCGTTAACCTGGCTCCCGGCACCGCCTACTAGGCGCGCCGCGACGGCGGCGCATTAGAAAGCCAGCGAGACCCCGAAGTCAATGTGGCGGACGGCGTTATTGCCGAACGAGTACGGGCCGCCGGCGAGGGAAATGGACTGGCCAAACAGGGGCGAACCCAGGTTCCCTACCGGAGTTCCCAAATTGACGTGATTGAACAAATTGCGGATATCGAGGTGAACGGTGAGGGCAAAGCGGTGGTCCGATCCGCCCACGCCGTGGATGCCGAAACCGCCGTTGGATAAGCCGCCCGGACCGAGGCCGCGTTGGCGGTGATGGTGGTGATGATGGCCATGGCCGCCGATACCACTGGTGCCCCGCCGCCCGGCGGCAGTCGCTCCGAAGCCGAAGGTCTTGCTGAGCCGAAGGTTCACCACCCAAGCCGCGGGACCGGTGGCGGTGTTGGCGGGAATGATTGCGCCCGCCGGGTTGGGCGCCACATTGAACACACCATACGGGGTCACGCTGACGTCGGCCGGCGGCGTGGCCGCGGTGGCGTAGGCGGGCCGCGCATTGTGGATGCCCGCACCGTAAAGATCCTGACCCAGCGTGATGCTGAATGGGATGCCGGAACGCATCAGAATCAGGGGAAACAACTGCACGCCCCAGGGCAGCGCGACGTCGCCCCCGATAAACACGCGATGGCGGATTCCAAAGCGGGCGACGCCGTAGTCGGCGAGCAGGTTATACGGATTGGCGGGGAAGCTATTGACCCCGGCAGTGTCGCTGAATGCACGGTTGTACATGTAATAGCCAAACAGCGACGCCGGCGCGCTGTGCCAGTTGAAGTTGGCGATGATCTGGTTCTGCCGGAAAATCCCTTGCGACTCGTACTCGTAGATGTTGCCCGCGGCGGCGCCAAGGGGCCGGGTCCCGCTGCCGGGCACGGCGGGATTGAATGTGCCGGGCAGCGGTGCGTTGACATCGTTGGTTAAAAATTGGTCCTGGCCCTGCGAATGTAGAAAGGTGACCGATACGGTCAAGTTGTGTCGCACCGGGCGCTCCAAGCTGGCGGCAGCGGTCATGAGATACGGCGCACGAATGTGCGGCGACAGGCGGTACACGGTCGGCGTGGCGGCGTACTGCACCGACAGCGCCCCCGCCGTCGGGATGGACGGAAAAAACGCCGGGTTCGGCACGATGTAGGTGGTCTCATTGCGGCCATTCAAGTGCGCGACCTGAATCATTTGGTCGTCATCCAGCCGCTGGTAAAAGACACCCCAGCCGGCGCGCAGGATGGTCTTTTTATTGAGGCCCCAGGCCAGCCCAAACCGTGGCGCCCAAGCGGCGCGGGTGGCTAAGTAATTCTCGGTTTCAAAGCGCAGGCCATAGGAAAGATCCACGTTGGGCCGAACCTTCCACGTGTCCCCAGCGAAAACCGCCCCATCGAGCCGGTGGACGGAAGCATACGCGTTGCCTGCGGTCAGGTTGAATTGGCTGGGGCCCGCGCCGGCGGCCTGAATCTGCGCCATGCTCATCCCAGCGCGCAGATCCTGCTCGGTGGTCTGATAGGCGCTCAGCGAGTTGAAGGTGAACGTCCCGTTGTAGCCGTTGAAGTTGGATTCTCCCCGCACGATTTCCCGCACGTATTCCCCCAACTGGAGTTGATGGTTCCCCAGCGTGATCGAGGTGATGTTTTCGAATTGGTAATGGCTTTCGGAGCGCGCAATCCGCCCCCCCGAATAGCCGCCGCCCGTGAAGGCGCCGATCACGTCCAGCGCGGGGGCGAACTGGTTGGGCAACTGCGTGTTATTGAAATGCAGGAACTGCAGCCGGAACTGGTTCAGAACATTGGAACCGATCAGATCGGTATCGGAGAACTGGAACAAATGGTGCTGGAAGTTGGAGTTGTAGCCTTGCGAAGGCAGCGACTGACCGCCCACGCCATTGTTGTTGTCCACCGCGCCGAAATAGTCGTAGCGCGCCATCAGGGTGTTAGTCGCCGTCAGTTGCCGGTCTACGCGAATGCTGATGTTGGTCAGCGTGTGCGGGTTCGGCACCGCGGTGGTGAATAGCTCGGTCTGCAGCGTGGAGGAGTTGAGGATATCGGTGTGCACCAGGGAGTTGAGATCGAAGTTCCGCCGTTGCGCCGAGAAGTAAAACGAGGTTTTCTTCCCCAGCGGCCCGCCCAGCCGGGCGCCATACAGCAGGGCGTGATAGGCGGGCTGGGTTATGCCCGCCAGCAACGGGCTGGGCGTGTTGAATGCGGCGGCATTGCCATAAAGGGACAATCCCCCGTGCCACTGCGCGAACCCTGGCTTGGTGAGCACATCAATCCGGCCATAGCCGAGGTGCGAGTGCTCCGGAGAGAAGGGGTTGCGGTTGACACGCACGGCGAGGATGGCGGACTTGGGTGGCAGATCGCCGCCGGAAAAACCGTCAATGTACACCGTCGGACCGCCTGGACCCACTGCCGGCCCGGCCAACTCCTGCAATTGGGTAAGGAGTTCGTCGGGATCGTTCGAAAGCATCTGTAGCGCTTTGCCGCGGATAACGACGGCGCTGGCGTTATGGCTGGGCGCCAAGCTGATATGCGCCGGCGAGGGGATCCGGACGGTCACGGTCTTGCGCTCCGCGCCAAGGATCAGGCGGATCCGCAGGCGTTTCACCGTGCCGGAGCGAAGCCGCAGACCGGCGTGGGTGAACGTCTGAAAGCCCCGCGCCTTCACGGTGATTCGGTACAACCCCGCGGGCAGGTGGGCAAATGCGAAATTCCCCTGTGCGCCGCTGGAGGCTGCAAAAGACTTCCCGGCGGCGTTGGTCAAGGCGACATCCGCATGCGGCACGACCGCTCCGGAGGGGTCGGTGACGTGCCCGTCGAGCGCCGCGCCGGGAGCGGCGGCAAACGCCGCCCCTGCCAATGGCAGGCAGGGCAACAGGACCAGAATCAGTGCGGCGGGCAAAAAGAACAATTTCATCAGCAAGAAATCCGAAAGGGGTGCGCGGCTCCGTGGGAACCGCCTGGGCGGAACAAAATGGAAAACTCAATCCCTCTAGCGTAAGAGTCGCTTCCTGAGCGAAAGATGAAGACGGCCCAGGGACGAGCGAAAACGGCACGCCACACGGGGGGAAACGGCGCCGTAAAAAGCAACCTCCCGCACTCTCCGCTAGAGCGGTGACCCTAGTCCCTGGTCATCCCGGTCGCTAGCCGGGCCGCCGCCTGGCCGCTGGCGATCGCGTCGGGCACGCCGATGCCGCGGTACGCGGCGCCAGCGAGCGCCAAACCGGGATAACGCGCCCGCCGGTCTTCAATGCGCGCCAACCGCTCCGCATGGCCCACCGTATATTGCGGCATCGCCTGCGGCCAGCGATGGATGTGAACCCAATCCGGCGCGGAGCCGATCCCAAGGATACCGCTCGCCTCATCCCTGGCCAGCATCGCCAGATCGGAATCGGACAAGGCCAGCGCCTCGGGATCCAAGGCGCCGCCATAGAAAAATCGCAGCAACGCTGCACCCGGCGGCGCACGATGGGGGAATTTCTGATGGACGAAGGTTGCCGCTAGCAGCCGCCGCCCTTCGCGTCGTGGCGCCAAAAAGCCAAATCCCGACGGCAACCCCGGCGCCCTGGAATAGGCCAAATGCACCGTCGCCGCCGAAGCGTAGGGAATCGCGCCCAAAAGCGCCGCCAACTCGCCATCCAGTTCGCGCAGAACCGCCGCACCCACCCGGGCCGGAGCCGCGAAAATTACCGCCGCCGCCGTCACCTGAGCGCCTTCCGCAAGTTGCAGTTCATAGCCCCCGGCGGGCCGCGCCCGCACCGCGGTCACCGCTGCGCCGCATTGCAAACGGTCCGCTCCGAGCGCTGCGGCCAGTGCCCGCGGCAAGCTCTCCATGCCGTCCCGCAAGGTCACAAATAGCGGCTTCGCCGCCGAGCTAGGGTTTCGGCTGCGCCGCGCCTGCCGCCAAAGCGCACGGCCAATGCTGCCCTTGGCCGCCAATTCCGCGAAGCGCGGCAGCGTGGCGGCAAAGCTCAACGCTTCCGGATCGCCTCCATAGACCCCGGCCAACAACGGTGTCACCAGCGTGTCCAGCACCTCCTCGCCGAAGCGGGCCCGCACGGAATCCGCTACGGAGGCGTCCCCGGATGCAAGTGCCGCCGGCGCGGCCAATTCCCACGCCAAGTGCAGCTTGGCTGGCCAGGACAGCAAGCGCGTGCGGAGCACCGGACCTGCCCGCGCCGCCGCCAGAAACTGCCAGCCCTCCGGCAGCGGCTCCAGCCTTTGGCGGTGGAGAATCCAGCTGCGCGGCTGCGCCGCCGCGCACCCGACCAAGGCGTCCCCCAGACCCAGCGCCCTGCACAACTCAGTAGCGGCGGGCTTGGCGGTCAAAAATGAATCCGGCCCGCCCTCGAAGCAGACGCCGTCCCGCGCTTCGGATTGAATGACCCCACCCGGACGCAGGGCGGCCTCAAACACCCGCACGTTTTCGACTCCCCGCCGCAGCAACTCCCATCCGGCCGCCAAGCCGGCAATGCCGGCGCCGATCACGGCCACCCGCATGCCGTCGCTGGTGTTCACATCCCCTCGGCGCTTTCGCGGCGCGGAAGCGTGGCCGCCGCATGCTGAACCATCGCCACCACCGCGCGCACGTTCTCGACCGGCGTCTCCGGCAAAATGCCATGGCCCAGATTAAAGATGTAGCCGGGCTGATCGCCCGTGGCCGCCAAGACACTCTGCACCGCAGCGTGTAATTGGGCCCGCGGCGCCAGCAGCGCAGCGGGGTCCAAATTGCCCTGCACGGCCACGCCCTTGCCCAGCCGCGCGCGCGCCGCCGCCAAATCCACCCGCCAATCCACGCTGATCACGCTGGCTCCGGTTTCCCGCACCGTCTCCAAATATCCCGCCGTTCCGGTGGAGAAATAGATTACCGGCGTACCGAGCTCTTCGATCGCCGCGACGATCAGCCGCACATAGGGCAGGACGAAATGCCGATAGTCGGCTTCGCTCAGCGCCCCCGCCCAGCTGTCGAACAGTTGCACCGCCGCCGCGCCGGCGGCGACCTGATCGGCGAGGAAAGCGGTGAGCAACGGGCACAGCTTTTCCATCAAATGCGCCCAAGCCGCGGGATGTTCCCAGAGCAGCCGTTTCGTGGCCACGAACGTGCGGCTCGCCCCGCCCTCGACCAGATAACTGGCCAATGTGAACGGCGCGCCGGCAAAACCGATCACCGGAATCCGGTCGGCAAAATGGGCCCGCGTGCGGCGGATCGCCTCCGACACATACCCCAGCGCCTCCGCCTCCGGCGCCGGCAATGCGGCGATAGCCGCCGCCGGATTGGCGGCGTCGCGCAGCGCCGGGGTTATCACCGGCCCCTCGCCCGCCGCATACCGCAGTTCCAGCCCCAATGGTTCCGCCGGCAATAACAGGTCGGCGAAAATAATGGCCGCATCCACCCCCAGCCGTTCCACCGCCGTCACCGTCACTTCACTTGCCAGGTCCGGCCGCCGGCACAGTTCCAGCAGGGAAAACCGCTCCCGCAGGCGGCGATACTCCGCCATGTACCGTCCCGCCTGGCGCATGAACCAGACCGGCGGCCGGTCCACCACCTGGCGGCGGCAGGCACGCAGAAATCGCTCCCGGGAATCCATGCTTTTAGCCTATCCCGAACGCTCCGGCTACCGTGCCGCCAGCCGTTCCACCAACTTAAGTACCGCCACCGTGTCGGCGGCGCCGGAACGCGGATTCATCACCACCATGCGCAGCACGCGGCGGCCGTTCAGCACGGTGGAGCTGATATACGCCTCGCCGCTGGCGTTCACCGCTTCTTCCAACTGGGAATGCCGGCGGTCGGCAGTGGAGGCCGAGCGCGGCGGGTGGCGCAAACGGAAGCAAAAGATGTTGCTTTCCGGTTCATGCGCCGGCTCCAGCAACACCGAGCGCTGGCAATACTCAAAGGCGGCGCGAGTCGCGGCGCAAACGCCATCCACCAACGCCCCCCAGAATGCTCCGCCGTAGGCCTTCCAAGTGAGCCAAATCTTCAAGGCGTCAAACCGTTGGGAACAGGCCAGCGTGAACTGCGCCAAATCTGGCTGCTCCCCGCCGGGCAGCGAACGGAAGAGATACGGCGCATGCTGGCTGAAGGCCGAGCGCAGGCGCCTGCCATCCCGCACCAAGACCGCCCCGGCGGTGAGCGGCATGAACAGCATTTTGTGCGGATCGAAGGTCAGCGAATCCGCCGCTTCCACGCCGCGCAGCTTGCCGCGCATGCGGCGGCTAAAGAGGAAGCCGCCGCCGTGGGCCGCGTCCACGTGAAACCACGCGCGGTAGCGCCGCGCGACCGTAGCGAGAGCGGGCAGGTCGTCGCAGCCGCCGGTGGGGGTCGAGCCGCAGGTCGCCACCAGCACGAAACGCCGGTAGCCGGCCCGCCGCGCGGCGGTGAACGCCTCCGGCGCACGCGCCGCCAGCGCCCGCTGGTTTTCGTCCACCGGAATCGGAAACACCGCCCGCGCTCCCAGTCCCAGCAGCGCCGCGGCGCGCGCCACCGAGTAATGGCTTTGGGCCCCGGCAATGATCGCCATCTCGCCCGGCCGTACGCCGTCGCTCCAGGCCCGCGGCGCCAGCGCCGCCCGCGCGACCAGCAACGCCGTCAAATTGGCGAAACTTCCGCCCGGCGTCAGCGTGCCGTCGGCGCCGGCGGGAAAGCGAAAGGCGCGCCGGAAATCCGCCATCAATGCCCGGTCCACGCTCGTGCCAGCCGGCGACATGCGCACCACCGCCAGGCTTTGGTTCAGCGCCGCCACTAGGGATTCCACCAGCGCCGCCGCCGGCACCGGCGCCGCCACCTGTTGCGCCATGTAACGGCGATGGTTCAGGTGCAGGCTGGCCGCCGTGATCTCCCGCGCCGCGGCGGCGATATCGCGGTGGGGCACGCCGCGCCGTACCTGCGCCTGGATGCGCGCGGCAAAGCCGGGATCCCGCACCCAACGGCTGCCGCCGATCAGCTCCTCCGCCGCCAGCTCCGCCAGCTGCCGCGCCAGCCGGCGCACTGCGCCCGGCTCCCAGGCTGCCGCAATCGCTCTCTCGGCCGCCGCGGCGCGCGGGGAAGCCGCGGGCCAAGCGCGGCCCGCTCCACGCGCACCGCGGCCGCCGCCGGAATTCGTGGCGGAGCTGCTGGTGGTTCGGGAGACGGAAGAGCGAGGGCGGGCGTTCACCCCTCATTGTCCGCGATTTCCCGGCGGCGCGGAGATTTTGTCCCGCCGGGGCTACTCCTCGAGATGCTCGTGCAGGTAGCGTTGCAAGGCGTCCTGCTGCAACGGTTCCATCTCCTCGAACTGAATGCCGACCCGGTCCGCACTTTCCTTGCGCACCACCCGGCCGCGCAGTGACCAGGGTTTGGGATTCGGCGCCAGCGCGAAGCTGAGCCCAAGCGTCTCGCCCACACTGAGTTTGCCGCAGCTATCGAGCAGCATGCCCGCTTCGCTCAGGTTCAGGCTTGCCAGGCGGAAACTTCCCGCCGCGGTGGTGCAATTGACGCTCACCCGAAACGGCAGCCGCACGTGGCGAATCTTGGCCTTGATCATCCAGCCCCGGAGTACGCCGAACAGCGATTGCAGGCGCTCCAAGCTGAACGGCTTGGCGAGGAAAAAATTGGCTCCCGCCGCGAAGCTCGCCCGCATCATCTCCGGGCTTTCTCCCCCCGTGGCCAGCACGATCGGCGCCGCCCCATTGAGCGTAGACGCTCGCACTCGCCGCGCCAGTTCGAAGCCGTCCATGCCCGGCATGTGAACATCAATGAAAATGCCGTGAATCTTTTCGTACTCGATCTGCTCGGCCGCGGCGACGCTATCCGTGCAGCCCAGGACGCGGCAACCTAGCGGCGCCACCAAATTTTCGATCAATTCCACGATCGCCGGGTCGTCATCCACGGCCATCAGTTTTAACGCTGGCATAAATGGTCGTGGCCGCCTCGGCTGAGGGTGAATACTCCGTGGGCGCGCGCCCCGGAAGAATCTCGGGCAGAGATCCCTAGTTGCCTTCCCGCACGAGCAATTTCCCGGCCAATGTGGGCAGTTCCAAACTGGGCCACTGGCGTCGCGCGCGTAGCTGCCATGCTGGCAACCCTTTAGCGATGCGTTAACCAGTTGGATACCAGCATGCGCTGGCGCGTCGCCCTGGGCCGGTGACCGCCTCAACACACGGGCGCTCCGCCGCTTTCCGCCCATTTGCGGCGGTTTTGGCCACTTTGCGGCGCTCGTGGCTGCCGGCCCCCGCCGCGTGCTCTGTGCGGCATCGCACCCTGGGCCGCTGGGTCTTTGGAGCGGATTCAGTTCCGTCACCGCCGCCGCCGCCCGGAGATTGCTAGCCTGAAAACATGTCGCCGCATTCGCTAGGCGCCCTAGGCGCCCGCAGAGGTTGGGTTGGTCCGCCGCGCCGTTCCCGTATCGGCCGTGCCCTGGGTTGCGTTCCGGCCCTCGTCCTCTCCGTGCTGCTCCCCGCCGTCGCGCAGCGTCCGGCGGCCGCCGCGCATCCCGGCTCCCACTTCCAACTTCGCGGCCAGGTGTTGAGCGGCGACGGACAGACCGTTCCTGGGGCGCGCGTCTCCGCCACCGGTGGCGCCTCGACGCGGGCCAACCGCCAGGGACGATTTCAGCTTCGCGTACAGCAACTGCCGGTGCATTTGCGCGTCACCGCGGCGGGGTTCGCCTTGCGCCAGGTCTTGGTCCGTCGTCCCGGGGTGGTTCGCATTACCCTGGCTCCGGCGCCGGTCATGGCCAGTGTCACCGTGGCCGCCACGGGCCGGCGGCAGGCAGTGACCGCGGTGCCGGTCTTGGCCGAAACCCTAGGGCCGCCACGGCTCGATTCCGCGCCGCAGATCAATCTCGATTCCGTCTTGCGCCAATTCCCCGCCCTCAGCACGTATCGCCGTTCCGATTCCCTGAATGCCCATCCCACCACCCAGGGCGTTTCTTTGCTCGGGCTAGGTTCCAGCGGCGCCAGCAGGGCGCTGGTGTTGCGTGACGGCATTCCGCTCAACGACTTCTATGGCGATTGGGTGGAATGGCTGCGCGTACCGGAGGCCAGCGTGGCCCAACTGACCGTGGTCGAGGGCGGCGCATCCGCTCTTTACGGCAGTGGCGCGCTGGCCGGCGTGATGGACATCGTCAGCCGCCAGCCGAACAACACCCAGGCCTCGGTGCAGACGGGCATGGGCACGCTTGGCACAGGCGTCATCCAAAGTTACGATTCCATCGCCGGGCGCACGCTCTCGGCCGGCCTGAGCCAACAAAGCCTGACCACGGCGGGGTACGTTCCGGTTCCCGCCCCCTACGCGGGTTCCGTGGACACGCCAGCCGGCGTCAGCGCCAATGAGTTCGCGCCCGAGATCCGCTATATCCCCAATTCCCGCCTGGTGCTGTCCCTTGACGGGGAATACTACGGCGAGCGCCGCGGCAACGGCACCCCACTGGAAAAGAACTCTACCGCGCTGCGGCAACTGGCCCTGCATGTCAATTTGCGCGCCGGCGGATTTTGGCAGGGCAGCCTGTTTGAGCAAACGGAGACCTTCGCCAGCAGCTTCGCCGCAATCGCCGCCAACCGCGACAGTGAGAAGCTGGTGCTGGACCAGCGCGTGCCTTCCCAAACCACCGGCGCCGCGCTCGAGTGGAGCGGAAGCCGCCCAACGGCTTGGGGCCCGGTCCACGCCATTTTCGGCGCATCCTATCTGCGCATCAGCGCCGTGGATACGGAGTTGGCTCCGCTCAACCCTGCTCTGCCCCACACCGATCACGCGGGCCGGCAACGCCTGGCGGGCGCCTTCGCCGAAGGCCAATGGCAAGCGCGCCCCGGCCTGGAATTCACCGCCACGCTGCGCGACGATCAATGGCGGAACTACTCCGCCTTCACCGCCAACTACGGCCCCACGCTCGGCCTATATACGTTCTATCCCAACCGCTCCAGTTCCGCCGTCAGTCCTAGTCTTGGGGCCGTGTGGCATCCCGGTGGGCCGCTTTCTTTTCGGCTGTCCGCCTACGAGAGCTTTCGGGCTCCCAGTCTGAACGAACTTTACCGCCCGTTTCGTGTTGGCAACATCGAAACCTTGGCCAATCCCGACCTAACCGCCGAACGCTATCGTGGCTATCAGGCGGGCGCCGACTGGCGCCTGGGCAATCGCGGACTGCTGCGGGCCACGTATTTCGACGGCATCGTCTCCAATGTCATCACCGCCGTCACGCTGCGCACCACGCCGCAGTTAATTACCGAGCAGCGCCAAAACCTCGGCCGCCTGCGCTCGCGCGGCGAAGAGTTGGACGCGCGCCTTCGGCTGCGCTCCGGCCTGTGGCTCTGGGCTTCGTATTCTCATCTCCACTCCAGCGTAATCGCCGCCGCCAGCGCCGACTTGATCGGACGGCGCCCTCCGGAGGTGCCGGCAAACGACGCGACGCTGCGCGCGGTGGACCTATGGCGCGGATGGGATTTCTCCGCCGAGGAGAGATTTGGCGGGGCGGAGTTTGAAAACGACCTCAATACCGTCCCCTTGCCGTCCTTTTGGACCACGGGCCTTTACGTCAGCCGTTCGCTGCCGTACCACACGCGGTGGCTGCGCTCCATTTCGCCCTACCTCAGCGTGCAGAACGTATTCAATCGCCGCTATGCGGTGACCATTGACCCGGTACCCAACCTGGCCTCCCCGCGCCTGCTCACCGCCGGCCTGCGCTTCCAACTCGGGCGCGACTAGCCGCCCACAGTCGCGCGGAAAATGCCGCGGAGTTACCCGCGGTGGCCGTGGCCGCCGTGGCTATCGCCGTGACCGCCGCCATGACCGTGGCTGCCGCCGCCGCTAGCGTGGCCGGGACCGTTGCCGTCGTGTGGTTTCGCCGGAGGGCGGCTGCTTTCGCGCTGGCCGCCTTGGCGCGGCGTGGCTTGGCGCGATGGCTCGCGCCGCGGAGCGGCCTGCCGCTGCTGCGGCTCTCGGGTAGTTCGCGGTTGCCCCTCCGGCGTCGCGCGCCGCTCGCCATAGGCGCCGCCGGACTGCGCCGGTGAACTGCGACGCTCCGCCGCGGCCCCGGAAGGCGCGCCCATGGGGTGGTTTTGGAATCGCGGCTCCGCTCCCGGCGAACGGCGGTTCGGTGCGCCCGCCGCCGGGGTTCGCCGGGCAGGTGCGGGTTGCGCCTGCCGCCCCCCGAATTCACGCCAACCCGCCGCGGGTGCGCGCCGGGCCGGGGTTGAGCCCGACCGGCTGGCCGCCGGCATGGGCCGCAATCCTACCCGGGATCGCGTTGCCTCAATCTGCCGGCCTACCGCGTTCATGGTCGCCCGGGGCGGCGCCGCGACCGCGCGCCCACGCCGAAACACCGGCCGCGCGGTAATGGTCCGCGGGGCGGCAACGGCCGCGCGTGCAAAGCCACTGCGGCCGGCCGCCGGCGCCACCGGCGCCGTTCCATGCACCGCGGCCGTGGTGCGGATATGGCTGACCGCAACGATCCGTCCCAACCGATTCACCGGCCCGCCGGCGAATCGGCCCTCCGGGATCGCGACTACGCCGTTCGGGGCGTGCGCGTTCAGCAGCCCGGCAGGCCGCACCATGGGCGCGTTCGCCCCGGGACGGTATATGGCCGTCACCGGCGCGCCCGGCCGCAGCCATCGAGCTTGGCTATAGCCCACATACCGCTCGCCGGGGGCCAGCGCCACCCAGCCGATCGCCGGTTGGGCAAAGCCGACGCCCCACCCCGGCCCGCCGACAAAAAAGGAAACATAGGCCGGCGCCCAAACCGGCGGCCCGGCAAAACCGCCTGGCCACCAGGCCCAGCCCAAGCCCGCTCGCCAGAACCAACGCCCATAGTGAAACGGCGCCCAGCCCCAAGGCTCATAGGACACCCAACTCCAGCCGAAATACGGCGTCCAGGCCCACTGGCCGTTAAAGTAGGGCCGGAACCCAGCCGCCCACGGCGTCCAGCATTGCCCATAGCCGGCCACATACTCCCAGTGGCCATACTCGTCCAAATCTTCCGCGCCGGCGATGCCGGTACTGACGTCATGGTCCCGATAATCCGCCGCCTGTTCCACCCGCTGTTCCCGCTGCACAACCCATTCGTCCCAGGCATCCTGGGCCGGCGCCGACACCGTGCGGTATTGCGCATTGCCTTGTGACCCGGCAATTTCCACCTGCTGGCCGGCTGAGGCCGCGACCGAACCCTGGGGCGTAAACACCTGCGCCGACCCGTCGTTGACGGTGACGCTGGAATGCGCGGCGTCCACCACGTCCAGACGCCATTGCCCAGAGCCAAGCGGCCGCACGCCGGAATTGGGAAGATCAATCTCCGCCTCCAAATTGCTCCCCGGCAAGGTGGCGAAACTCATCGTTCCGCTCTTGAGTTGCAGTTGCAGGTTCTGGCCGGCAAAGGCCGAGATGACCAGATCCGAGCCGCCCGCCAGCCAGGCGCGATGGGCATAATCGAACTCAATCTCCATACGCCCCGCCGGCGCTACATAGACCTCGTCGCCCGCCACCAAGGGCGTGTTCAGCAGCGCCTGATCCCAGGCCGAGGCGCCGGATCGCAGCAGGCTGGCCTGCCCCTGCACCAAGCTGATCCGCGCCACCCCGGGGGTCTGCCCCCACGCCGCAACCACGCACACCAGGGAAACCAATGCCAACCCGATCCACCGTCCCACGCGTTTCTCGCGGTCCATAGGCCCTCCTCACCGGTCCACCGGCTCCAGCCCGTTACCGAAGACTACGCCATGGGCCATAGGCAGGTTGCATGCGACTGCAAAGGAAGTGGGGCTTGGGGGGAGGCGGCCCCGGCTAAACCGCGCCGCGCAGACCGGCTTTATGGGTGGACCTGCGGGCGCCGGCCAACTCGGAGCCGGGCTGCTGGGCAAACCCCCGAATCTTCTCCGCCACCCCGTCGGCATCCAGGCCGTATTTGGCGTGCAGCAACTGCGGACTGCCGTGGGGAATAATCCGGTCTGGCACGCCGATACGCAAAATGCTGACCGGAATCCGCCGGTCGTGCAGCAGAGCGCCGACCAAAGCGCCGAAGCCGCCCGCCAGCGTGCCTTCCTCGGCGGTCACCAGAAACGGCTTTTCGGCCGCCAGCACCGTGATCAGCTCCTCGTCGAGCGGCTTGGCGAAACGGGCGTTGATGACCGTCAGCGACAACCCTTCCTGCGCCAGCCGCTCCGCCGCCGCCAGGCATGGCGGCACCATACTGCCCAGCGCCAAGATCGCCCCATCCGGACCTTCGCGCAATATCTCCGCCCGGCCAATCTCCAAGCGCCGCAGCTCTCCATCCAACGCCACACCCTGTCCGGCCCCGCGCGGATAGCGCAGCGCGATGGGCGCGCCGTGCTGCGTCGCCGTGTACAGCATATGCCGCAGCTCGTTTTCGTCCTTCGGCGCCATCACCGTCATGTTGGGCGCCGCGGTCAGGTACGCCAGGTCATACAAGCCATTGTGGGTCGGCCCATCGGCGCCCACGATCCCGCCGCGGTCCAGGGCGAACGTCACGGGCAGATTCATCAGGCAAACGTCATGGATGATTTGGTCGTAAGCCCGCTGCAAAAAGGTCGAATAGATCGCCGCCACCGGCCGCATGCCTTGCGTCGCCAGCCCGGCGGAAAACGTCACTGCGTGCTGCTCGGCGATGCCGACGTCGTAGAACCGGCCGGGAAACTGTTTGCCGAACTCCGCCAGCCCGGTGCCATCCGGCATGGCGGCGGTGATGGCGACAATTCGCTCGTCCCGCTCCGCCAAGTGGCACATCGTCTGGCCAAACACCGCCGTATAGGACGGCGCCTGCGCCGGCGCCTTTTGAAACGCCCCGGTGGAAACGTCGAACGCCGTCACGCCGTGGTATTTGCTCGGCAGCCGCTCCGCCTGCGGATAGCCCTTGCCTTTGCGCGTCACCACGTGCAATAGCACCGGGCCGTCGTGGCGCTTCGCCTTGTCCAGCGCTTCCAGCAGGGCGTCCATATTGTGCCCGTTGACCGGCCCGATGTATTCGTAGCCCAACTCCTCGAATACCAAGCCGGGAATAATCAGCGTCTTGGCGGCGTCCACCAAATCCCGCGCCAAGCGTACCAACCGCGGGCCCAGCCGCGGCACGGACGCGACCATCTGCTCGATCTCCTCCTTGACGCGCAGGTAAGCCTGCCCGTGCACGATGCGGTTCAAATAGCCGGCGATGGCGCCCACGTTCGGGGCGATGGACATCTCATTGTCATTGAGGATGACCATCATCCGCCGCTTCAAATGCCCGGCGTGGTTCAGGCCCTCCAGCGCCAGCCCGCCGGTCAGGCCGGCGTCGCCAATCACCGCCGCGACGTGATAGTCCTCCTGCGCCAAGTCCCGCGCCACGCACATGCCCAGCGCCGCCGAAATCGAGGTGCAGGCATGGGCGACGTTGAACGTGTCGTAGGGGCTCTCGTCCCGCACCGGAAACCCGGAGATGCCGCCATATTGCCGCAGCGTGGGAAAGCGGTCGCGCCGCCCGGTCAGGATCTTGTGTCCATAGGCCTGATGCCCCACGTCCCACACGATCTTGTCCCGCGGCGCCTGCAAGCTGTAATGCAGCGCCAGCGTCAGCTCCACCGCTCCCAGGCTGCTGCCCAAGTGGCCGCCCACCTTGGCGACGGTGGAGATCATGTAATCGCGCAGTTCCGCCGCCACCGCCGGCAACTCGTTGCGTTGGAGTTCGCGCAGATCGGCGGGCGAATTGATGTGCGGGAGATAACGATAGTCCATGGCCAGGGACGGCGGGCGCAACAACCCCCTTCATTATAGGTCCGCGGCCCTGCCCCCGCTGCGCCGCGGCAACGGCCCGGCGCGCCCGGCGCGCGCCCGCCGCCCGGCTCCGCCGTTCCTTGCTCGCGTCGCGGACGAGGACATGCTCAGCGCCTGCGCATCAGGTCCGCTCGGCAATATGTGCCCTAGCGCACGCCGTCATCTCGCGCACCGCCGGCCGGAAATGCGCGCCCCGCTTGCCCGCGAGTGACCCGGCGCGAAAAACGCATCGCACGGCGGCACAGTTTTGGGCACAATACAAGGTTCCCCGCTGTCAGAGAGGTGACTTGATGCGTCTCGGTTCGCACCGCGGCTATCTATGGGCCGCTTTTGTCTGTTTGGCGCTGGGGTTGGGCGCCGGCGTCGCCGCGCAGCAGGTGGCGCAATCCCCACAGCACGCCGCGGGTCAGCACACCGCCTCGCCCGATTCCGCCATGGCGCAGATGCCCAAGCATCAGCAGATCATGGGCCTGGGCAAGCTTGCTTCCAAGGCGGAGGTAGCCCACGGCAAGGAGTTGTTTGAGACCTCCTGTAGCTTCTGCCACGGCGCCGACGCCCGCGGCGGGATCGGGCCCGACCTCTTGGAGTCGCCGGTCGTGCTGGACGATGTGAACGGAAATAAGATCGGCAAAATCGTCGGCAAGGGATTTCCGCCGCACATGCCCTCGTTCCAGTTCAATGAGAAGCAAGTGCAAGCCCTCGCGGCGTTCCTCCACAGCCGCGTGCTGGAGGTCGCCAACCTGGCGCATGGCCATTACAAGCTGCCCTTCACTGTCACCGGCAGCGCCGCCGCGGGCAAAGCCTATTTCCAAGCCAACTGCGCCAGTTGCCACTCCGCCACCGGCGATCTGAAGGGCATCGGCGCGAAATATACGCCGCTCCAGATCCAGAACATGCTGCTCACCGGCTTCAACGTCCGGTCCTACTTCTTCCGCAAGCGGCCCAAGCAGCAAGTTACGGTGACCTTGCCTTCCGGCCAGACGTTTACCGGCCGGCTGCGCTACATGGATGAATTCAACGTCGTTCTGGTCGGTCCGAATGGCACGGTGCACTCCGTGCGCCGCGGCCCCGGCGTCAAGGTGGTGGTGCCCAACCCGCTGGCCGCGCACCAGAAGCTGCTGGCCAAATACACCGACGCCGATATTCACAACTTGACCGCCTACCTGGTGAGCCTGAAATGAAATTCCCTGGTCTGCGTCCGTTCTTTTTCGCCGCCTTGCTGGCCGCCGCCGCCGTCGCCGCGGTGCCACCCGGCAACTCCAACCCCACCTCAGCCGCCCCGCCAGTGCTGTTGCCGCCGCAGGTGCTGTTGCAAAAAGCCGCCACCACCACCTGGCCGACCTATAACGGGGATTACTCCGGCCGCCGTTTCAGCCCGCTGACGCAGATCAATTCCGGCAACATTCAGCGGCTGGCGATCGCTTGGGTGCATCACGTAGGGGTCGGCACCATGGCCAAGATGGGCGGCTTCGCCATCCATGCGGCCGTGGACTCGACTCCGCTCGAGGTGCACGGCGTCCTGTATTTCACCGTTCCCGATAACGTCTACGCGGTGGACGCCCGCACCGGTCATACCATCTGGCATTTCCATTGGGTCAATCATGGCGGCCTGCTGATCGTGGGCAACCGCGGGTTGGGCATGTACGGCAACTGGCTGTACTTCATGACCCCGGACAACCACCTGGTCTGCCTGAACGCCCGCACCGGCAAGAAGCGCTGGGCGGTGGAAGTGGCGGACCCGCGCCAGGGCTATTTCTCCAGCGTCTCGCCGCTGGTCGCGGGCGACCACGTCATCGTCGACGCGGGCGGGGACACGTTGGACCTGCGCGCCTATCTGGACGCCTATGATCCGGCCACCGGCGCCCTGCAATGGCGCTGGTATGTCACCCCCTCCGCCGGCCAGCCCGGCGCCGACACCTGGCCCGACGCCAGCGCCCGCAACCATGGCGGCGGCAACCCCTGGGTGCCCGCCACCTACGATCCCAAACTCGGCCTGGTCTATGTCGGCACTGGTAATCCCAACCCCGTCTACGCGGGCCAAGGCCGCAAGGGACGCGACCTCTATACCGGCTGCCTGGTGGCGATCCACGTCAACACCGGCAAGCTGGCTTGGTATTTTCAGGGCAATGGCCACGACACGCATGATTGGGACCAGACCGAGCCTCCGGTCCTCTTCAACGGTCGCATCCATGGCCACATGGAGCCGCTGGTCGCCCAGGCCTCGCGCGACGGCTATTTCTTTGTTCTCAACCGCCGCACCGGCAAGAAAATCGTCGCCCAGCCCTTCGTTCCGCTGAACTGGTCACTGGGCCTCAACGCCCGCGGCGAGCCCATCCTGAGCCCCAAAAAGAACCCCACTACCAACGGGAACTTGGTTTCCATGACCGCGGGCGGCGCCACCAACTGGTTCCCGCCCAGCTTCGACCCGCAGACCGGGCTGTTCTATGTCAATGGGGCCCAGGGCTACAGCATCGCCTACCTGCAAAACCCGGGCAAACACGCCAGCGGCTTTGCCGGCCGCGCCATCACCTTGGTGTCGCACGGCTTCATCAAGGCGATCAACTACAAGAACGGCGCCATCGCCTGGAAATATTTCTATCCCGGCCAATGGGGCGAGAACAGCGGCATCTTGACCACCGCCGGACATCTGCTAATCACCGGCGACAGCGTCGGCAACATGATCGCCTACGATCCCGCCGACGGGCACATCCTCTGGCACCAGCACCTGCTTTCGGCCATCTCCAATGGTCCGGAGACCTACATGCTCGACGGCCAGCAATACATCGTGGTCGGCGCGGGTCCATACCTCTACGCCTTCCATCTGGTGCCCCCGGTGACGCCGGGCAACGCCACGATGGCCGCCAGCAAATAGGCGCAAACCGGGGTGTTGGGCGGCGACGATCGCCACTTCCGCGGGCAAGCGTTCATGGGGTTGCGCTAGCCGCATTCCGGCGCGTCGGCGGAAACGCCGCAGAGGTGCACGCGTACGCCGAGGGCGGCGAGCATGGCGGCCTTCGTGGCCAGCGCCTCGCCGGCGCGCTCCGCAGGGACGTAGACGATGTTGACGTGGTTGGCGCGGTGGCGGGCCATGAAGCCGTCGCGGGTGACGCCGTCAAAGATTGCGTTGACCAAGGGCCATTGCGGCGTGGTGTTGCGCCAGCGCCGCTCGATTTCCGCCTCCGGCAGCTCCACCACCGTGCCCAGACCAATGTCCGCGTGCAGCGCGCCGCCCGCGACGAACACGCGGCTCCAAACGATTCGTCCCGGCCGCCCGACGCCCTTCAACGAACCGCCGCCCAAGGGAAAATACATCGCCGGCTGCCGCTCGCTGACCGCGCCGGCATAGCCGCCGCGCAGATGATTCGGGGGCGCGGCGCCGGAAATTTGCAGTACCCAGATGAAGGCTTTCGCGCCTCTGTAGGCGCAGCGCTCGCCCCAGCGAACGTCGTGCAACGTGGTGGTCGGGTCCAGCTCCAGCGCCCGCCAGCAGCGGTGGGTGACCAGCGCGTCCAGGCCCGCGCCCTCGTCCACCTCATTAAAATGCGGCAGCGGCTGGCCGGCGTAGAGTTCCGCGCCGCCGCCCTCGCCCCGCACCGGCGGGCGGTCCGCATTGTTCAGCAATCCCTCGGCGAGATCCGATGCCGGCACCAGGTCTTTCAAACCCTGTTGATATTGGATCCCGATAGCGTCGCAGCCGAACTCCGCCGCCATGCGCAGCGCGGCGATGTACATCTTGCACTGTTGGTGGATTTGCCCGTCGGTGAGGTCCGTGGCCTCATCGCGGCCGGTGCGGAACTGCAGCCCCCGCCCGTCCAGCCAGGCCCGCACCGCCTGCGCCTCGGCGTCCGGGATGGTCCGCATCCGCGCCGCCAAGGCGGATTGGCTCAGGCGCTCCTTGTACACGCCCAGCGGGTTGAGCAGCTCATCGTCAATGATGGCGTTGTACATCCCCATGCAGCCCTCGTCGAAAACGCCGAGGATCGCCTTGCGCTGCCGCAGTTCCGCGGCCAGCGCCTCGCCCCGCCGCCGCGCCTCCGCCGGCAAGGTTGTCGTGCCGAGGGAACGGACATGCGAAAGATCGTGTGTAACGCGCCCCTCCTGAATCCATTCCCGCAGGCAGCCGAGGAACCACGAATCCCGGAAGTCTTCGCTCCATAGCGTGCTGTAGGAGACGCCGGCTTTGACCAGCGAGCCATTCAGGTTCAGCAGCCCCACCAGCCCCGGCCACTGCCCGGACCAATTGGCCACGGTCAGGACGGGCCCGCGGTGGCTGCGCAGGCCGGGCAGCACGTGATGCGTGTACTGCCATGCGGCGGTGGCGCAAACCAACGGCGCCTCCGGCGGTATCCCGGCGAAGATGTCCATCCCCATCCGCTGGCTGGAGATGAATCCGTGGCCCGCCGCCTGATCCACGGCAAACGCGCGCCGCAGGGCAACGCCCTCGGCCTGGAAGCACGCCGTCAACTGGCGCTCCAACCGCTCCTGCGCGGGCCAACATGTTTGGTTCGCCGCCAATCGCAGATCGCCGCTCGTTACCAGCACCGCCTCGCGTATCGCCATGCGCCTCTCCCGTTGCCCCTGCCCGCGCCGCCGGCGGCCACGTCACGCCGGCGCCGCGCCAAAGCTTTAGGATAGGCCGCTCGGGAGGACCGCGGGCGTGTGCGCTCCGCGGGAACGCGGCCCGGCGAGCGGACGCCCCTTTCTCCGGGCGCGGGCCCCGGCGCGGCTGGGAGGCGCGCCACCGGTCCGCGCGGAATCCTTAACGCCAACGGCGAAGACTCCGGCGCCGCCGCCCGCCCCGCGGCATGTCGCGTCCTTAGCGCGCCGAGTTTGCCGCAGGTGCAAACGGCGCCGCCCCGCGACCCGCCGGCCGCGAGTATATTGCTGGAAAGCGGGAATGCGCCGGGCGCGCCCCGCACCGCGCAGGCAATGACGCAGCCACCGAACCATGACTCGCCCGCGCAGAACGGGGCTCCTGGAGCCGCCGCCGCCCCTCGCCTGCCGCGCGCATGGTATGCGGCGGAACTGGAAGTTTTTGTCCGCGCCGAACCGAGCTTCGTGCTCGGCGCGCTGGCGGCGAATGCGGAAATCGAAATCGTGCAAGAGCAGCGCGATGCCTGGCGCGAGGAGATCGAGGTTTTGCAGGCCGCGCTCGAGGGGCGAACGGGCCTCGTCTGCCTCGAGTACAACATCCCGCGCATGGGCCGGCGCGCCGACGCCGTCGTGCTAACCGGCGGCGCGGTCTGGGTGCTGGAGTTCAAAACCGGCCCCAGCGGCGTGGCTGCGGCCCCGCGCGCCGAGGACTTGGAGCAGGTCTGGGATTATGCCCTGGACTTAAAGAATTTTCACGCCGGCAGCCATGCGGCGACGGTGATTCCGATCGTGGTGTACGCCGGCGCAGGGCCGCCCGCGGAACAATGGTTCCGCGATGACGACGGCGTGTACCGCCCGGTGGCAATCGGCGCAGGCGAGCTCCGTTCCGTGCTCGCGAGCTCCCCGCCCGGCGCGCCGCAAGGGGAACTGGATCCCGGCGCCTGGTTGGACGCTCCCTACCAACCCACACCCACGATCATCGAAGCCGCGCGGGCGCTTTATGCCCGGCACTCGGTCGAATCCATCGCCCGGTCGGACGCAGGCGCGAAGAACCTCCATGTCACCTCCGAGCGCATCTTGCACTTGGCGAGGGCGGCGATGCGGCAGCGGGAAAAGTCCATCTGCTTCGTGACCGGCGTGCCGGGCGCGGGCAAGACGCTGGTCGGGTTGAATCTTGCGACCCAGCGCGTGGAAGGCTCGGTCTCCGAGCCAAACGCCGTATTTCTTTCCGGAAACGGTCCGTTGGTCGCAGTGCTGCGGGAGGCATTGGCGCACGACGAGTGGCTGCGCGCCCGCTCCCGCGGGGAAGCGACGCGTAAAGGGCGAGTGCGGAAAAACGTCGAGTCCTTCATTCAAAATGTCCATCACTTTCGCGATGAAGGACTGCGCGACCCTCGCCCGCCCGCCGAGCGGATGGTGATCTTCGACGAGGCGCAGCGCGCGTGGGACCTGCGCAAGACCGCCGATTTTATGCGCCGGCGCAAGCGCCAGGCTGATTTCCACCGTTCCGAACCCGAGTTTTTGATCTCCTGCATGGACCGCCATGAGGAATGGGCGGTCATCGTTTGCCTGGTGGGTGCGGGGCAGGAAATCAACACTGGCGAGGCGGGCATCCAGGAATGGCTGTGCGCTCTGGCTGCATTTCCACGGTGGCAAGCGCACGTGTCGGCACGGCTAGCAGAAACCGAACCGGGGGCGCGGGAACCGATGGAGCGCCTGCGCTCGGCCGGCCGGCTGCACAATGACGACGCATTACACCTGGCGGTCTCGATGCGGTCCTTCCGGGCCGAGGACATGTCCGCCTTCGTCCAGGCGGCGCTGGAGCTGGATGAGGGCAGCGCGCGGGCGGCGCTTGGGAGGCTGGCGCGGTACCCGATCGTGCTGACCCGCGACCTGGATGCGGCCAAGCGCTGGGTACGCCAGCAGGCACGCGGCAGCGACCGCTATGGCCTGTTGGCATCTTCGAAGGCGCAGCGTCTGAAGCCGCATGCGATTGACGTGCGCGTGGACATCAACCCGGTGCATTGGTTCCTGCACGGACGCGAGGACACGCGCTCCAGCTATTACCTGGAGGACGCCGCAACCGAGTTTCAGGTGCAGGGCCTGGAGCTGGACTGGGCCTGCGTAACCTGGGACGGCGACCTCCGGCGCAATGGCACGGGATGGGACTTTCACGACTTTCGCGGCAAGCGGTGGACGACCGTGCACCAGGAGGCCAATCGCCGCTACCTCCTCAACGCATACCGGGTGCTCCTCACCCGTGCGCGTCAGGGCCTGGCGATTTTCGTGCCGCCCGGTGACGTTAGCGATCCGACCCGCCAGCCGGAGTTCTACGATTCCACCTTTCATTACCTCGAGGGCCTGGGCCTGCCCGTGCTTGCGGGATAACGCGCTGCGCGCGGCAAGCAAAAGCACGGGGATCCATGGGGCCGGGCGAGGGCAAAGCCGACGCAAGCCATCGGCCCGTTATGCCAGCAGGCGTAGGTCGCGCAAATTATTGCCGGTGGGACCGATTGTGATGGCGTCTCCGGTTGCCGCCAGGAGCGGATAGGCGTCGAAGTGCGCTATCGCCTGAGCCGGATCGAACCCCGCGGCCCGGGCCCGCTCTACGGTGCCCCCGTCCACGCAGGCGCCGGCGGCGGGACTGTTGCCATCCACGCCGTCGGTGCCGACGCTGAGGACGCACGCGTCGCCGCCGGCGATGCGTTGGGCACAGTAGAGCGCGAAGGCTTGGTTGCGGCCGCCGCGGCCCGGCGTCCCCTCCACCTTGACCAGCACTTCGCCGCCGGCGACGATGCAGGCGTTCGGCTGGGAGCGCTTCTCCGCCGCCAGCCGCTCCAGCAAGAAATCCGCCGCCTGGCGGTACCCCAATTCGTCGGCATCATCCACGATGACCGGCGCCAGGCCGGCCGCTCGCGCCCGCCGCGCCGTCTCGGTTTTCAATCCGGAGTTGTCCATCAGAACATGCCAACTGGAACGAGCGAACCGGGCGTCGCCCGGCTTCGGCGTCTCCTGGCCGCCAGGGGCGAGCAACGCAGCCGCGACCGCATCGGGCAAAACCGGGCGGTACTCCCGAAGGATGCGACCGCAATCCGCCAGCGTGCTGGGATCGGGACAAGTAGGGCCGGAAGAAATGGAACTGAGGTCGCCGGCCGGAACATCCGACAATAGCAACGATACCTGGTCCGTCCCCGATGGCGCCGCCAGCGCCAGCCGCCCGCCTTTTAGCGCCGAAAGATGCTTCCGCACGGCGTTGATGGCGCCGATCGGCGCACCGCTATGGACCAAGGCGCGGTGGGTCCGGCACAGATCTTCGAGCGCCAATCCCGGCAACGGCTCCTCCGCCAAGGCCGATCCGCCGCCGGAAATCAAATAGGCGATGAGGCCGCCGGCCGGCGTCGCCGCCACCGCCCGTCGCAGCGCCTGCGCCGCGATCAGGCTGCCCTGGTTCGGTTCGGGATGGCCGCCGACGTATTGCTCAATGCCAGGCGGAGGCGTCTCTGGCTGGGCCCATGCGAGTGCCGGCGCCACAACCGAGCCATGCACTATTATTTCCGATGCTGGCGTCTGGGCAGCGTCCGCTAGCGGCGCCAGCGCCGCCAGCGCTCCACGCAGCATCGGCGCCGCCGCCTTGCCCAGCGCGGCCAGCGTGACGCCCGGGCATTCGCGAAGGTCCCATTGCCTGCCAGCAATGGCCAGCGTAGCGCCGTCGAGCGTGATCGCCTCCCGCACCAAACGCTCCGGCGACAGCGCCGCCAGTGTTTCCAGCGCGATCCGGCGCAGCATCGCCCGCTTCCGCGCCGCTCCCTCGGCGGTCAACATCCATCGAGCGTACACCGCGCGACACTGGGGAACGAGGCTTCCGCGGTGCCGCAGGTCCGGTGGCGAATCCGTTTGGCGTATTGACATGCTCAATGCATGCTTTTAATCTGAGCGCATGGGCGGGATGGTACAGATTCGCAATGTGCCCGAGGCGCTCCATCGCCGCCTTAAATCCCGCGCCGCGCTGGCCGGCATGTCTCTATCCGATTACCTGCTCCGTGAAATTCGGCAGGTCGCGGAGCGACCGACGGTAGAGGAGTTGCGGGCGCGTTTGCGCAGCCGCCAGCAAGCGTTCCCCGCTCCCGCACCGGCGGATGCGGTGCGGGCCGAGCGGGACCGCGAGTGATCGTCGTTGACGCGTCGGTGCTGCTGGAGCTGCTCCTACGCACTCCTTACGCGGAAACTGCCGAGAAACAACTGTTCGCCCCGCGGGAAACGCTGCACGCGCCCCATTTGCTGGATTTGGAAATCACCCAGGTTCTCCGCCGCTACGCCATGACCGGCGCCGTTCCACCCGAGCGCGGCGCATTGGCGCTCGCCGACCTGGCGGATTTTCCCTTGCGCCGCTATCCACATGACTTCCTGTTGCCGCGCGTGTGGGACCTGCGGGCGAGCCTTACCGCCTACGACGCGGCCTATGTGGCGTTGGCGGAGGCACTCGACGCTCGCTTGCTTACCCGCGACGGACGCTTGGCCCGGGCCCGGGGACATCACGCCCGGATCGGACTGCTGTAGGGCCGGCCGGCGGGGACGGGCCCCGCCGCCGCGCAGCGGCGGTTTACCCCCCGCGGCAGCCCCCGATCGGGTACGCGTCTAGGATCGCGTGAAACTGCCCCCGGAAGCTTGGTAGATAGCTTTGGTCAATCTCAAACTGAAACCAGTGGCGCTGGCTCATAAATTCGGGAGTAATCGAAACCTCCATCGTGACGTGGCCGTGCGGCCCGGACTTGAGGACTGCCGACGGCTCCGGCTCGATACAGGAGAGGCTGGCTTCGCCCTTTAGCGCCTTCAGGAGGTTCTCTGATTCGGCCCGAAACCGGTCGAGTTCACAAAGGTGAATAATTGGGCCCGTGGCGAACACCGTCGCTCCACTCCCGCCGCAACCCGCCGTCACCTCGAGCCAATTGCCGTCCCAGTAGTCGGCTGAATCCTGGAACTGCCTTCGGTGTATCCAGATTCTCAGCCCCGCAAGCTGCAGGTCCGGGTCACCCAACTTGGCGGCGGCAGCTTCTATCACGCTCTCCATCCGAGTCCTCGCGACCTCGCCCAGCGAACAGCCGACGCCCAGTGCCCGGGGGCCGACGGCCGCACCGAATGCTCCGGCCAAGGGACGGACTGGCGGAGGGAGAGGGATTCGAACCCCCGGTGCAGTTTCCCGCACAGCGGTTTTCAAGACCGCCCGTTTCGACCGCTCACGCATCCCTCCGCAGGGGTCGCAACTTAGTGAATTGTAGTCGTTTTGCTCCGCCTACCGGCTTTTGCCCGATACGTCCGCAATTCCCGCTCACCGGGGGCTGGCCCATTGCGGGCGCGGTTCAGGTTTGGCTGCCGCGCCGGCGGCGGAAGTAAGTTTCCCCACGCGAGACGCGAAATCAAAGTAAAATGCCAGGCGAACCCGAACGGTTGGGGTGGAGCGAGGCAAGGCGAAATGCTGGTTGGTGCGCCGCGCGAAATCTATCCTGGCGAGCGCCGCGTGGCGCTGACGCCGTCTGTTGTCCCGCAACTTGCCAAGGCTGGGATGGAGGCCGCCATCGAGCGCGGCGCCGGCGCCGAGGCGGGCTACAGCGATGAGGACTTCGCCGCGAAAGGGGCGCGCGTGCTGCCCAGCCGGGAGGATCTGTTCCGCGCGGCGGACATCGTCGTGCAGGTATTGGGGCCAGGAGCGAACGACAAGACTTGGGCCGACGATTTGCCGCTATTCCGCCGTGGCCAGATTCTCGTCGCGTTTCTGCGCCCGCTGGGGGCGATCGAAACGGTGCAAGCCCTGGCCCAAACGGGCGTGGACGCATTCGCGGTGGAGCTGATGCCGCGGGTGACGCGAGCGCAGAACATGGACGCGCTGTCCGCGATGTCCACGGTCGCCGGCTACAAGGCGGTGCTGCTGGCGGCGAACGCGCTGCCGCGCCTCTTTCCCATGATGACCACGGCGGCGGGAACGATCACGCCCTCGCGGGTGCTGGTGATCGGCGCGGGGGTGGCGGGATTGCAGGCGATCGCGACGGCGCGGCGCTTGGGAGCGGTGGTTTCCGCCTATGACGTCCGGCCGGCGGTAAAGGAACAGATCCAGAGCCTGGGCGCGCGCTTCGTGGAGCTGCCGGTGGAGGCGGAGAACGCCCAGGACGCGGGCGGTTACGCCCGGGCGCAGGACGAAAGCTTCTACCGCCGCCAGCGGGAGCTGCTGGCGCGGGTAGTGGCGGAAAGCGACGTGGTCATCACCACGGCGGTGGTCCCGGGACGGAAAGCGCCGGTGCTGGTGACCGCGGATATGGTGCGGGGCATGGCGCCGGGTTCGGTGGTGGTGGATTTGGCGGCGGAGCGCGGCGGCAACTGCGAACTGACGCGGCCGGGCGAGACCGCGAGCGCGCACGGCGTCACCATCATCGGCCGCTTCAACCTGGCTTCCGAGCTGCCCCACGACGCCAGCCACATGTATTCCCGCAACGTGGCGGCATTTTTAGCCCATCTGGTCCAGAACGGCCAAGCCCGGGTGGAAGCCGACGACGCCATCATCCGCTCCACCTTGCTGACCCACGGGGGCGAAATCGCCAACCCGCAGGTCCGGGAGTTTTTCCATCTGCGCGCAACCGCCAGCCAGCAAGCCACCTAAAAGCGAGAAAGGAGCGCTCCGGTGCCTCCCGATTTCCTCTCCAATTTGTTCGTCTTCATCCTGGCCGGCTTCGTCGGCTTCGAGGTCATCAAGCGCGTGTCGCCGCTGCTACATACGCCGCTGATGTCCCTGACCAACGCCCTCGACGCGATCGTGGTGGTGGCGGCGATCACCATCGCCGGCCTGCAAGAAACCCGCCTCGCGGTCGTGCTGGGGGCGATCGCGGTGGCGGCGTCGTTCAGCAACATGGTGGGCGGCTTTTTGATCACCGACCGGATGCTGCGGATGTTCAAGTCGGGAAGGGTGAAAAAGTCATGACCGCGGCGAGCGTGGCCCAACTGATCGATTTCGCCTATATCGCCGCCGCGGTGCTGTTCATTTTGGCGCTGAAGTGGCTGTCCTCGCCGGCGGCCGCGCGGCACGGCGTCCTGGCCGGGGAGATCGGGGCGGCCCTGGCCGTGGTGGCGACGCTGTTCAACCCGGCGCTGACGGAATATCGCTGGATCGTCATTCCATTGATCATCGGCGCCGCGATCGGCGTGCCGCTGGGCTTGGTGAAGATGACCGCCGTGCCGCAACGGACGGCGGTGAGCCATGCCTTCGGAGCGCTGTCGGCCAGCGTGATCGGAATCGCGGAATACTACGTCCGGGCGCCGCATGTGACCAAGTTCGGCATGGTCGAGATCGCCATGGAAGTGGTCATCGGCGCGCTCACATTCACCGGCAGCCTGATCGCGGCGGGCAAGCTCCAGGGCATTTTGCCGCAGCGGCCGATCACCTACCGCGGGCAGAACTACGTCAGCCTGGCGGTGCTGGGGGCGGCGGTGGTTTTGGCCGTGGTGCTCACTATCCATCCGGAGTATATGCGGCTGTTTCCGGTGATGATCGCCGTGGCGCTGCTGTTCGGGGTGCTGCTGGTCACGCCGATCGGCGGCGCGGACATGCCGACGGTGATCTCGCTGCTCAATTCCTACGCCGGCCTTTCGGCGGCGCTGCTGGGCTTCGTGCTGGATAGCAAGGTGCTGGTGGTGGCGGGGGCGCTGGATGGATCCTCCGGCTTCATCCTGTCGGTCATCATGTGCAAGGCCATGAACCGCTCCTTCCGCAATGTGATGTTCGGAGCGTTCGGGCAGCTTCCGGCGGGCGCCCAGGCCGCGGAGCAAGAGCGCACCGTGCGCAGCGCGAACGCCGAGGACGCGGCGGGGATTTTGGCGGCGGCCCGCACGGTGGCGATCATTCCCGGGTATGGCATGGCGGTGGCGCAGGCGCAGCATAAAGTCCGCGAACTGTACGACGTGCTCACCAAACGCGGCGTGGATGTCCGCTTCGGCATCCATCCGGTGGCGGGGCGCATGCCCGGCCATATGAACGTGCTGCTGGCGGAAGCCGATATCCCCTACGACCGGCTGATTGAAATGGACGACATGAACTCGGATTTGGCCCAGACCGACGTGGCGCTGGTCATCGGCGCCAACGACGTGACCAACCCTGCCGCGCGGACTGAAGCCTCCAGCCCGATCTACGGCATGCCGATTATTGACGTGGCCAAGGCGCAAACGGTGATGGTGATCAAGCGCAGTCTCAGCCCGGGATTCGCCGGAATTGACAATCCGCTCTATTACATGGACAAAACGCTAATGCTGTTTGGAGACGCCAAGGCTTTCGTCGGGGATGTCGTGCGGGAGTTGAGCGCCATGCAGGCCCCGGCTGCGGCCGGCGGCGGGCGGTAAGCCACTGGGGGCAAGCGCCGGGGGCAACGGCAGCAACCACCCAACGGCCGCGCCAGTTCCGGCCGCGACAGGGCGGTTCACCTCAAGCGGCGGAGCAACGGCCGCGACCCGCGCGGACGCAGGGTTGGACAGCGACCAGCCGGCGAGCGTGGCCGCCAGCACCGCGCAGAGTATGCCCAGGCTCACCACGCTGAGAACCTTTCCATGGCCCAGCAACGCGTCGCGCGTCCCGCGGTGGGCGCACAACAGCGCCAGAACGAACGCGACCGCCCCCCACGCACAGACCGCCGCCGGCAAACGAAGCCTGGAGAGCACGGTCCAAAATTCGTGCGGGGGCGCGCCGACCGGCAGCCACCAAGGGACCAACGGCGCAGCCGCCGCCGCGGCAACGAACACCAGCACCTTCTTGGCCAGCCAGCGTTTGAATTTCGCCCGCTTTTCCCGCAGCTTCGCGCGCCGCCAGACGGAGAAATGCCAGGCCAATAGGGCCGCGACGATCGGCGCCCAGCCGTAGGCGGCGGCTTGGACATCGCACCAGCGCCACGCCCGGAACAGCTCCGCGCCCCGGCGCGCGTGCTCCAGCCGCGGCAAGACCCAACAGGCCACGGCGGAGTTCCCGAGGATGGCGGTCAGCAGCATCGCCAGGCTCATCGCCTGGAGCCAATCCCGCGTCGGAGCGGCGCGGCATTCCTCGCATCTTCGGTGGCTCGGCTGGAACTCCGCGCCGCAGCGCTCGCAGAATAGCGGCACGAGCAACGGACTGGGTTTCGGGGCCATGGCGCGAATGGCGGGAAAAGCGCGGCAGCGCGGTCCACTGCGGGTGTGACCGCTGGCCGCCAGACCAGCGGGGCCGGCGGGGCTTGCCCTCCCCACTATCGCCTGCAAGGCGCGGGCCGGAAGCCAAGACGTTGCTGGGCAGGGGCTTGCCGGGGCGCACGCCGTGCGGCGCGGCGCTGGCGAATCGCGCGCCGGGTGGTTGCGAGCCAACCGCGACTCCGAAGGGCGATGCCCCGCGCCTGTACCCCCGCACCTGTACCTTGGTACCGGCGTTTCGCGCCGGCGGCGGCGCCGAATGCCGGGGAATCTAGGTTGCGGGTAGTTCGTATACCACGACGAAGGCACGCCCGCGCGGCCGGCCCGCCGGCGCCGCGAACCGCAGCCGCGGATCACTTCCGCCCGACGCCGCACATCGGCGGTGCTGGGCCCGGCGAGCCACGGCAGCGCTATCGGCGCAAAGACCAACGGCGGCGGAGCGTTATGCCCCGCCGCCATGCAAATCACCGCTTCCGCGCACCCGGAGCGCAAAGCTCCGAACGACGAAACCTATCTATGCGAATAGCTGGTGCTGACCTTGCCCGTGATGCCTTGCAGCAGCGCTTTGGCCGACGCGGCATTGGGACCGTTGGGTTCCAGCTTCAGGTACATGCGGAAGGCCTGCGCCGTTCCCGCCGGATAGGTCGTGGCGCCGGTCTTCGGATTCACCTTGCCCTTACCCACCAGCGCCATGCCCTTTTCATACCAGGCATCGGCGAATTTGGGATCCGCGGTAACCGCTTTTTGAAACGCCGCGGCCGCCGCGTCCATCTTGCCGCCGTTGTACAGGATGGCGCCTTCGTTGTAATAGGCATGCCCCGCGTTCGAGGGGTCCAACTGCGCCGCCTGGTTGAAAGCTGCCACCGCTTCTTTGGTCTTGCCCGTTTGCACCAGCGCGGCCCCCATGTTGGTCAGGAGGTTCGCCTTGAAACCAGGATCCTTGGAATACAGGGCCAGCGCCTTTTTGTATGACGCAATTGCTTCCGGGTATTGTTTCGCGCCATTGTAATCGTTCGCCAAGTTGGCGGCGATCACAGCCTGGCTTTTGTCCGTCAGCTTCAGCCCCACGCCGAGCTTTTGCGCCTGCTGCATGGTATTGATCGCCTGAGCCCATTGTCCCGCGGCACTCAGCTTTTGGTTCTGTTTCATCAGCGAATTGATGGTGCCGACCTGCTTGTTGGCCTTGGCCTGCGCCTCTTTCGCCTTCTTCATTGCCGCCAACTGTTGCGGCGTCATGTTCTTCAGCCGGTTGGCCTTGCTCTCCAGCTTCTTCATATTGAAGTTGAGCTTGGTGACGCCGCCGGGATGATTAGGCACGTTTTTCCAAACGTAGAGGCGCTTGCCAGCTTTGGTGTACAGGGCGACGTTGTATCTCCCCAGCGGCAGGCCATAGTGGCCGTAGTGGCCGTCTTTGTTGGTCTTGACCTTATAGGTGCCGCTGATGTCCTGCCGCGTGAAAACCACCGTCGCACCGGCAATTGGCTTGCCCTGCTGGTTGGTGGCCGTGCCGGCGATACCGCCGACCTGAGCGAAGGCCGGCAAGGCCACGGCGAGAAACAGCGCCACGATGGAAAGTTTGGCCACCTTGGACATGGGGGTCTCCTTGCGCCGCTTTCCAAGCGGCGATTAACGATACGGCGCCGGGTCTGGCACACCCGCTTCGGCGAAGGCCCGCAATCGCAGGCGGCAACTATCGCATTCGCCGCAGGCCCGGTCCGAGCCTTGGTAACAAGACCAAGATAAATGAAGTGGAGCGCTCAATTCAAGGCCGAGCCGGATGATCTCCGCCTTGCGCATGGCGATCAAAGGCGTCCGGACCTCGATATCGCCGTCTCGCGTGCCGGTCGCGATCACGCGGTTGAAGGCGGCGTAATAGGCGGGTCGGCAGTCGGGGTAGCCGGAACTGTCCGGTTCGACCGCCCCGATCAAAATGATTTTCGCCCCCAATACCTCGGCCCAAGAAACCGCCAGCGCCAGGAAATGTGCGTTGCGGAACGGAACATAAGTGATGGGAACCTCTCCCGGCGCCGGCGCCGTGGCGGGCACGGGAATTGTGGCGTCGGTGAGCGCCGAGCCGCCGATCGCCGCCAACCCTGGACAGGCCGCGATCCGGCGGCGCGCAATGTGGTAATGGTCGGCGAGCGCGGTAAAGGCCTGGCGTTCCCGCGCTTCGGTGCGCTGGCCGTAATCCACATGCAGCAGCGCCGGTGGGGTCGGCGTGGCATAGTCGCGCATGGCCAGCGCGGCGCAGACACAGCTATCCATGCCTCCGCTGGCCAGCACCACCGCCCCGGGCGCGGCCCGGGCGTTGTCGCTGCCCACGGCGCTACTGCGGCAGCGCCGCCAGGCGCTGCTGGGCTAACTGGGCAATTTGGGAATTCGGGTCCGCGTTTTGCACCTGCTGGTACAACTTCCGCGCCGCGGTGGGATTGGCGGGCGCTTCCAATGCCGCCAACTCCATCATCGCTAGCGTCTTCGGCACCAGGCCGGTGGGGCGGGCGATCAATTTGCGGAGAATAGCCTCGGCAACGGAAACGTGCCCCTGTCCCGCCTCCATGTTGGCCAAGGCATTGCTCGCCAGGCTCGCGACTTCGCGATCTGGGTTGGTGGCCAGGGCGCGGAGGCGGCTGGCGGCCGCTTTGTCCTGATGCTGGTCCAGCTCGGTCAAAGCCAAATAGTAATCGGCCATCCGTCCCGGCGCCGTGGATCCGTACTGCTCCGCATCTTGCCGGAAGATTTTCCCGGCGGCGGCGGCGCGCTGCTGCACGCTGGCGAACATGGTCACACCGGGGGGCGGCGTCTCCTTGCCCTCCAGCAACGGCACATGGTACGTATCCAATCCCGCCGACAGCAACTCTTGCGCATGCGCCTGCCGGCCGCGATACCAGGCGATGGTCGCATACGCCGCTACCAGCACCCCCACGGCGATCAGGGCGCCGTAAAGGATTTGCTTTTGGTAGTTGAGATAAAACTCGTACCAGGAATCCAGCGTGCTGACGAACTGATCGGATTTGAGCTCATGCCGGCTTAGGGCCACGAAATAATTTCTCCCAGCCGATGCTAGCATGCCCGTTCCGCCGCCGCCATTTCCCTGTACCCACACCGCCCCGGCACGCATCCAATTCAAGAGCGGTGCAACGCGAGTTGACTTTTTCTGCAGCGTTGCATATCATCGGGGGTTTATATTTCCGCCGGGCAAGAGGCGGGGAAGCGGCGTGCGGCAATGGAAAAAAAGCGGCTCGAACAGCTCAAAAAGAAGCTCCTGCAAAAGCAGAGCGATCTGCTGCATGCGGTTTCGCGCAATGAGCAGGATGGGCGCCTCGCCGACGAGGAAGCCACCCAGGACGTGGCCGACAAGGCCATCAACTCCTATACCAAGGAGTTTCTCTTCCACCTCAGCAACTCCGACCGCAACCTCTTACAGCTGGTGCATGAGGCGCTGGAACGGATTCGCGACGGCAGCTACGGGCAGTGCGTCACCTGCGGCAACGACATGAACCCCAAACGGCTGGAAGCGGTGCCCTGGGCGCGCAACTGTATTCCCTGCCAGGAAAAGGAAGAACAAGGCGTCCACGTCTAGACCCGCCCCAGCGGGCCGAGGGTCCCGCGCGGCCCCGGGGGTTGAGCCCCGCATGGTAAAATCGGCCCAGAGTTAGCGTTCCACTTTGGCGGGAGGATCGTCTTCAGCAGCCGGACAATCCTACACAGCGGCCCTCTGGAGGGCCGGCAAAAAGTTCCGTCCCGTCCCCTGCCCGCCGGGTTCATTGCGGCGGCGGACCGCCTGTTTTGTCTCCTCTTTCCCTCCCCGTGCCGGGTCTGCGGCGCATCCTTGCGCCACGCCCGCCGGTTGCCCGTCTGCGACGCCTGTTTGCGGGTGGTTCGGTTGGCCTACAGCGCGCCCGGATGCTCGCGCTGCGGGCGTGAGCTGAGCGCCGCGGCGGCGGTGTGCGCCGCCTGCTCCGTGGCGCCGCCGGCCTATGACAGCGTGGCCAGTTGGGCTTGGTACGAAGGCGCGGGCCGCGAATTGGTGCGGCTGCTGAAGTTCCACGGCGTATTGCCCGCGGCGGCGTTCTGCGCCGCGCGGATGACCGCCATCCCCGCGCCGCCCTGTGATCTGGTGCTAGCGGTGCCCCTGGGACCGCGGCGGCGGCGCCGCCGCGGCTTTAACCAGTCCGAACGGATTGCCCGGCATTGGGCTAACGCCCAACACCTGCCAACAGCGTTCGGCGCCCTTTGGCGCACGCGGGAGACCGCGCCGCAATGGGGGCTGACGGCGCGGGAGCGCCAGGCCAATATGCGGGACGCCTTCGCCGCTGGCGCGGCGGTCGCCGGCCGGCGCGTGCTGCTGCTGGATGACGTCATCACCACGGGCGCCACCGTTGCCGCTTGCGCGCAGGCGCTGCGGCGCGCGGGCGCCGCGGAGGTGCACGTGTTGACGGTGGCCCGTGCGCCGTGGCCCGGGACCGTGGCGCCGCCCGCAGCCGGGGCCGGCGGTCCCGCCGCCGTCCTGGGAAGCCAGGAAGCGGCATGAACGCGGTGGCGCAAGCCGGCTGGGAACGGCGGCCCAACCCCTTGCTGCGGCCGGTGCTGGTGCTGAACGCCAGCTATGAGCCGATCAACATCTGCGCCGCCCGGCGGGCCCTGGTGCTGGTCCTGAAGGGAGTGGCGCGCGCGGAGGAAATCGGCGAGCGCATGCTGCATTCCAGCCGCGCCGATTTTTCCGTGCCCTCGGTGATCCGGCTGCTGGAGTACCGGCGCATTCCACACCGCACCCGGGCGTTGTCGCGCAAGAACGTTTTGCTCCGGGATCATGGCACCTGCCAGTACTGCGGCCGCGCCCCCGGCAGCTCCGAACTGACGCTCGACCACGTCGTCCCACGCTCCCGCGGCGGCAAGAGCACCTGGGAAAATCTCGTCGCCTGCTGCCACCATTGCAACCACCGCAAGGGCGACCAAGCCCCGGAGGCGGCGGGCATGAAGCTGCTGCGTGAACCCCGCCCGTTCAACCTGCACACCAGCCGGCATCTGTTGCGGATGATGGGCCGGGGCGACGATCAGTGGCGAAAATACCTTTTCTATTAGCCGCCAGCGCCCCGGGTGTAGGTTAGAGAAGCGCGCGGCTCCGCCGGCGGCGGTGCGGACGCGCACGCCAAGCCCGGCCCGAGTCTAGAGCCCAAATCCTCGACCATGGATTACATCTTTTCTCCCTGGCGCTATCGCTACGTTTCCGGACGGCCGCGGGAAGACGAATGCGTGCTCTGCGCCAAATTGCGGGAGCCGGACGACGCGCGCAACTTGGTCCTGCATCGCGCCCGTCACAACGCTATTCTGCTCAACCTGTTCCCGTACACCACGGGCCATCTGATGATCCTGCCGTACGAACATGCGCCGCGCCTGGGCGGCTTGGCGCCCGCGGTGCGGGCGGAGATGATGGAGCTGGCGGCGCGAGCCGAGCACGCATTGCAGAGCGAATATCATCCCGACGGGCTGAACCTGGGCCTGAACCTGGGCGCGGCGGCCGGCGCCGGCATCGCCGGGCACCTGCACCTGCATGTGCTGCCGCGCTGGGTGGCGGACGCCAACTTCATGACCGTGGTGGGCGAGACGCGCGTGCTGCCCGAGGATTTAGCGCGGACCTACGAGCGCCTGCGGCCGTATTTTTCCTCATGAGAACCGCCGTCGGCATCGCCGGAGTCGCGTTGCTGCTGTGGGTGCTGTGGGACGCCTTCGAGGTGTTCCTGCTGCCGCGGCGGGTGACGCGCCGCTTCCGCTTCGCGCGTTTCTATTACCGCACTAGCTGGCAGCCCTGGGCCTGGCTGGGGGACCGCATCGGTGACCGCCACCGCCGGGAAGCGTGGCTCAGCGTGTATGGCCCGCTCTCGGTCGTCGGCTTGGCGCTGTTGTGGGCGGTGGCGCTGCTGTTCGCGTTCGCGCTGATGTTCTGGGGGTTCGCCGGCGCCGCAGGTCCGCCGGAGAGCCGCTTGGCCAGCGATTTTTATCTCAGCGGCAGCACCTTCTTCACCCTCGGGCTCGGCGACGTGCTGCCCACGACCTCCTTCGCTCGCTTTCTTACGGTGCTGGAATCGGGAACCGGCTTTGGATTTCTGGCGGTGGTGATCAGCTACCTGCCCGTGCTGTATGCCGGCTTCTCCCGCCGCGAGGCGAGCATCACGCTGCTGGATGCCCGCGCCGGATCACCGCCGACGGCGGCCGAATTGCTGCGGCGGCAAACTCCCGGTGCGCCGCAACTGACGCAGTTGCTGGCGGAATGGGAGCGGTGGGCGGCGAACGTCTTGGAAAGCCACATCTCCTATCCGGTGCTGGCGTATTTCCGTTCGCAACACGACAACCAGTCCTGGCTGACGGCGTTGGCGACGGTGTTGGACGCCAGCGCGCTGGTGTTGGCCGGCGCCTGCTGCGCCGAAGGCGCGGCCGCCGCCCAGCCGGGAGCCAGCCTGCCGGCGGCGAGCCCCGGCGGCCATTCCGGCACGGCGCAAGCCCCGCCTTCCGCCGCCGGCAACAATGCCGAGGCGCTGCGGCAGGCGCATCTGACCTACGCCATGGGCCGGCATGCGGTCGTGGATTTGACCCAGGTCTTCGGCGCCCGTCCGATCGCGCCGGCGCCGGATCGCCTCCCCGATGACGAACTGGCCCGCTTGCAGGCGGCGCTGCGGGATCGCGGCATGCCCTGGCGCCATCCCGAGCATGCCGCCCAGCATCTGGCCCACCTGCGGCAGGGGTATGAACCCTATCTGGCGGCGCTATCGGCGTTTTTACGCACGCCGCTGCCGCAGTGGCTGCCGGCGCGAGACGCGCCCGACAATTGGCAAACCAGCGGGTGGGAAGTCACGCGGCGGACCGACGGCTGACGGCGGAATCCCGCGCGGCTAGCTTTCCCAGCGGCGGAAAAGCAGGGCGGCGTTGGTGCCGCCAAAGCCGAAGGAGTTGGACAGCGCGTAGCGCAGCGGGCGGGAGGCCGGCTGATTGGGGGTGTAGTTCAAGTCGCAGTCGGGATCGGGAACTTCGTAGTTGGCCGTCGGCGGGACCGTCTGATGGCGCAGCGCCAAGGCGGTGATGCCCGCCTCCAGGCCGCCGGCGCCGCCCAGCAGATGACCGGTCATGCTCTTGGTGGAGCTGATGGCCAGTTCATAAGCGCGGGAACCGAAAAGCCGCTTAATGGCCATGGTTTCGAATTTGTCGTTATACAGCGTGGACGTTCCGTGCGCGTTGATGTAGTCCACCACCTCCGGACCGACCTTGGCGTCGTTCAGCGTGTAGCGCATGGCGTCAAAGGCGCCGGCGCCATCCTCGGCGGGCATGGTGATGTGAAAGGCGTCGCCGGACATGCCATACCCGGCGACCTCGGCCCAAATCGTGGCCCCGCGGCGGCGCGCATGCTCCAGATCCTCCAGCACCAAAATGCCGGCGCCTTCGCCGACGATGAAGCCGTCCCGCTCCTTGTCGAACGGGCGGCTGGCGTGGGCGGGATCGTCATTGCGGGTGGAAAGCGCCCGCATGGCGGCGAAGCCGCCGATGCCCATGGGAGTAATCGCCGCCTCCGTGCCGCCGCAGATCATGACGTCGGCATCGCCGTGCTGGATGATACGGAAGGCGTCGCCGACGGAATGGGCGCTGGAAGCGCAGGCGGTGCAGGTGGCGGAGTTCGGCCCGCGGGCCCGATAGCGGATGGAAACGTGCCCGGCGGCCAAATTGACGATGCTGGCGGGGGTGAAAAACGGCGAAATCCGCCGCGGCCCGCCTTTCAGCAGGGTGCGATGCTCGCGCTCGATGATGTCGAAAACGCCGATCCCGCTGCCGATGTGCACGCCGGTGCGTTCCGGCTCGGGCACCGGATCGCCCAGCCCGGCGCTGCGCACCGCTTCCTCCGCCGCCGCCAACGCCAGCTGGATGAAGCGGCCCATCTTCTTCGCTTCCTTCTTGTCCACGAAGCGCAGCGGATCGAAGTCTTGCACCTCGGCGGCAATCCGGCAGGCGAACTGCGAGGCGTCAAATAGCGTGATGGGGCGGACGCCGGAGCGGGAGGCCAGCAAGCTCTCCCAGGTTTCCGCCGCGGAATGACCCACGGCGCAAATCAGCCCCAGCCCGGTGACGACGACACGGCGGGCCACGGCGGATTAGGCCTTCACGTGCGCTTGGATGTAATCCACCGCTTCCCGTACCCGGCGAATCTTTTCCGCGTCTTCGTCTGGAATTTCGATGCCGAAGGTCACCTCGAACTGCATGACCATTTCCACCAAGTCCAGCGAATCCGCTCCCAGGTCCTCGACGAAGGACGCATCGGGCGTCACCTCGCTGGGTTCGACGGTCAGTTTTTCAGCGACGATCTGCCGCACCTGTTCTTCGACGCTTTCGGCCATGTGTACCGGTCCTCCCGCCCCTCTTTTTAGGCTTTCGGGCGAAGTAATCTCTCATCATACAGGCGGGCTACGGCGGCGGCAACCGGAGCCGTTAAAACTGCGGGCGGGCAACTGGCGCCGAGCGTAGGCTCTTGGGTCTAGGCTCCGTCGGGAGGGCGGGCTCGCGCCTTGCCGCGTCGCGCGGAAACCCCAGCAGCGCCGCCGCCGTGCCTGCCCGCGGCGGTGAGGAGCCATGCTACGCTGCGCTAGCCATGGCTACGATCCAATTCCTCGGGGCGGCGGGAACGGTGACCGGCTCCAAGCACCTTCTTACCGCGGGCGATACGCGCCTGCTGGTGGACTGCGGGCTTTTCCAGGGCGCGAAGATATGGCGGGAGCGGAACTGGGAGCCATTGCCGGTGCAAACCGCCGCCATCCAGAGCGTGGTATTGACGCATGCGCATCTGGATCACACCGGCTATCTCCCGCGCCTGGCCCGGGACGGCTATCGGGGCGCAATCTACGGCTCGGCGGGCACGGTGGAACTCTGCGGCATTCTGCTGCCAGACTCCGGGCGGTTGCAAGAGGAAGACGCGGCCTTTCACCAGCGGCATCCCGGAACCAGCTCGCACTCCCCGGCCCTGCCCCTCTATACCGAAGCGGACGCCCGGCAGGCGCTGGCGCTCATGCGGCCAATGGAGCGGGAATCGCCATTTGCGCCCGCGCCCGGCATCACCGCCACGCTGCACCGCGCGGGACACATCCTCGGCTCCTGCATGGTGGAGTTGCTGCTCGCCGGCGGCGAAGCGCGGCGGCTGTTGTTCACCGGCGACATCGGACGCTTGCACGGCAGCGGATTGGACGGCGGTCCGGCGGCGGTGGCGGATGTGGATTACTTGGTGATGGAATCCACCTACGGCAACCGGGAGCATCCCGAGATGGACATTCGGCCGCAGTTGGCCGCGGCCCTAGGCGCGGCGCTGGCCCGCGGAGGGGTGGTGGTGATTCCAGCCTTCGCCGTCGAACGTACGGAAAAGCTGCTGTTTCTGCTCAAGCACCTAATCGAGGAGGGGAAGATCCCGCGCGTACCGGTGCACATTGACAGCCCCATGGCGATTGAGGCGATGGAGGTATTTCTGCGGCATGCGGACGAGTTCGACGCCGACACCCAGGCGCTGTTGGCGCGCTATGGCTCGCCGCACCGCTGGCCGGAGCTGCACTTCGACCGCACCACGGAGCAAAGCAAGGCGCTGAACGCCGCCTCGGGACCGATGGTCATTCTGACCTCGAGCGGCATGGCCACCGGGGGGCGCGTGGTGCACCACCTGGCGCAGCGGCTGCCGGACGCACGCAACTTGGTGGTGTTCGTCGGGTATCAGTCGCCGGGAACGCTGGGACAGCAACTGCGCGACGGGCATCGGCCGATTTGGATCCATCACGCGCAGGTGGCGGTGCATGCGCAGATCGCCGCTTTCGAGCAATTCTCCGACCACGCGGACAAAACCGAGTTGCTGGCCTGGCTGCGCGGATTCAGCCGGCCGCCGCGGGCCACCTACCTGGTGCACGGCGATCCCGACTCGGCGCAGGCCCTGCGGGAGGAACTGCGGGCGGAGTTGGGGTGGCGGGTGGAAGTCGCCGCGTGGCGGGAGGCGGTCAGCCTGGATTAACCCGCGGCGCCGCGGGCGGCGCGGAAATCCAGCGCAGCCGCCAAACACGCCAGCGGCCGGTGGCGCCGCGGAAACGCCAAGCCGCTCCCGGCGCCGTCGGCGGATTGCGGCCGGCCGCGAGCGCCAGCCAGCGCACATGGTAGCGGCGCAGATAGGCGGCGGGCGCGCGCCGGATCCGGCGCAGCGCGCGGCGGCATAGCCTGCCCAAGCGGGCCCGTTGGACGGCGGACATGACCGGGCCATCGGCGGCGGCGGGGCCGGATCGGACAGGACCGAACAACTGCGCCAGCCAGCGGCGAATGCCGCGGCGCCCCGCACGTTGCGGCCGGCCTTGGAGCCACGCGTTCAATGCCCAGCGGGCGGACCAACTGCGGTCGTCGAGACCGGGATCAATCAGCGTGCTGTAGCCGCTCAGCGGGCGGGCGCCGTATGCCACGGCGGCGAGATCGGCATACGCCAGGGACCCGGCCACCGTGCCGCCCGCGGCCATGGCCGGCGCGGCGGCCAGAAAGGCTGGCACCGACGCAGTCGGGGGCGCGGCCGTTTGCCGCAGGCCAATCCGCCAGCGCACATAGACACCGAAGATCACGATCACGATCAGAATGGCGGTCCAGGCAGCGCGAGCCATCCGGCGCCGTACCCAACTTTCCACCGCCGCCAGCAGCAGCACCACCGCGAGCGGATGCCCCAGGAACCGGTACCAATGGTTGTTCTGCATCTCGATACCGGTCACGAACTGCGAGTTGCTGAGCAAAAATGCGGCGGCGGCCACCGGGCCCACCACCGCCGGCCAAACCAGCTCGGAGGCGGCGTTCGGCGCGGGAGCGGGAGCCTCTGCGGCGCTTCGCGCGGCGCGGCGGCGGTGGGCGATCCAAAACAGCAGGGTGGAGACCAGTAAGATGGCCACCAGACCCCAATGTTCCGAGCGCAGCGCCAGGCGGCCGACGGGAACGAACACATTCAGACGCGCCATGGCGCCGGCTGCGGCATGGGAACGCAGCGAGGAAGCATGCCAGGCGCCGGGGGCGCCGATGGCGATGCCGATGGCGGCGATCGCCGCGCAGTTTTTCGCCTGCGGCCGCGCCACGAGCGCGGTGATCGCTAGCGCCGCCAGAGCAGCGGTCCAATCATAGAAATAGACGTAGAACAGCAAGCCCAAGGCGCCGCCCGCCGCGGCGATCCACGGCCAAGCCAGACGCTGGGCGCTGCGCTGGGCCGCAGCCAGCCACAAGGCCAGAAAGACCAGTAGAAAGGGCAAGGAAACGGCGGGATCAACAATGCGCCACAGGGGCTGGAGCGTGGGGTGGATCCCAAGGCGCCCCGCCAGCAGCGGCCGCCAGCCGCCGTGCAGCAGCCATTTCATCCAGAGTGGGCCGGGCTCTGCCATCACGGCCGCGGCCAGCAACGCGGCGCGCCAGTGCGTCGCCACGCGCCGCGGCGCCCCAGCCATAACGAACAGCGCATAAAACCCCAGCGCCAGGGCCAGGCCGGACCATGCGCGCCAAATGCCGTTAATGGCGAATGCGCTCCAGCCAGCTAGGCGAGCCGCCACGGCTGGGAGCGTGAACAGCAGACGGGGATAGAGCGCCGCGAGACGGGCGGAAACGGCGGCGTGCTGGGCGCCGGAGAAATACGCGCGGGCGGCAATTTGCAAATAGAGCTGAGCGTCGTAGTTGGGAAGAAAACCCCAACAACCAGTGCGCCACATGAAGACCAGCGCGGGACCAAGCGCCAAGAGCAATCCCACGGTGATGCAAGCCGCGGGCGGCAGCAACAGCCTCCATGTTTTGCTTCCCGCACCGCTGGACGCGGCGGCGGGCTGCGCGCCTGGCACGGCGGCGCGGGAGGTGGAGAACAATGGCCCGCGCGCTCGATCTCCCCGCATGCCGGCCCAGTTTAGCAGTGCAGTAGCTATGCGGCGGCGCGGCGGCCCGGCGGCGCCGCGTGGACGTCCTCCGCCCGCAGGGGCGTTTCCCGTGGAAGGACTGCCGGACTGCCGCAACCCATCCGCGCGATCGCGGCGGCGCTTGGCTCGCGGTAATCCCACCGGCTACGGCGCGTGGCCGGCGCCGCATGCCGGAGGGCGGCTATTGCCGCGGCAGCCAGGGCGTCAAGGCGGCGCGCGGAACGGCTCCCTCGCGCAACAAGCGAGGCTCCGCGCCCGTCAGGTCCAGCACGGTGGACGGCACGGGGACGGCGGCGGGGCCGCCATCCACGATGACCTCCAGCCGGTCGCCAAGCTGCGCCTCGACCTCCGCGGCCGAAAGGCAGCCCGGCTGGCCGCTGCGATTGGCGCTGGTGGCGGTGAGGGGAAATCCGCAGGCGGCGAGCAGCGCCTGGGCGATGGGTGCGCGCGGCCAGCGCACGGCGATGCTGGCGCCGCCGGCCAGGAGTTGCGGCGGCAGACCCGGGCGAGCCGGCAGCACCAGCGTGAGAGGGCCGGGCCAAAACGCCGCGGCCAGCGGCGCAAACGCCGCGGGCAGCGATGCGGCCAGCTCCTCGGCTTGTTCCCGGCCGCCGACCAGCACCGGCAGCGGCTTGCCCTCATCGCGTCCCTTGATGGTGAAAATGCGCTGCACCGCCGCGGCGCTGCGAGCGTCCGCGGCCAATCCATAAATGGTGTCGGTGGGAATAGCCAGCACCGCGCCGCCGCGCAGGCGGGCGGCCAGTTCCGCAACCGCCGCCGGCGCGGGATACTGGGAATCGAGGGGTATCCAATTCGCCATGAAAAATTGCCGCCCTGGCGCCCGGACAAAGAAAAAGGGGGGCAAACTGCGCCCCCCGGTTGCCATTAGGTTACGAGAAACGGCTACTTCTTTTTCTTCGTCGCCGTTTTCTTCGCGGCCTTCTTGGCGGGTTTCTTCGTGGCTTTTGCCATGAGCTATTCTCCAGTGAACAAGATCCGCGACGGACAAGTCCGCACGCGGGACTAGTGAATGTATAAAATCCGCGCGCGCGGCCTGTCAAGAAAAAAATCGCCACCGCCGCGCCGCCGCCGCCGAGTTCAGCTTGGACTTTTCGCCCGCCGCGAATGTGAGGCGCCGATGCCGCAAAGAAACCTTCTTCCCCTTCGCGCCGTCCTCCCTAGCATGCGAATGATTTTTCTCCGCGCGGCGGTGCTGGTCTCGCTGGCGTGCATCGGCTTCGCCTCGCTGCCGTTGCGGGCGCAGTTGTTGCCCCAGGCGCCGAGCGGGCCGACGCCGCACGCCGAACCCGCGCCGCCGCCTCCGTCGCGGCCAGCGCTGCCGATACCCCATGCGCCCACCATCGTCGCCAACGCCAATCTGGTGAACGTCGTCTTCAGCGTGCGGCATAAAAACTCCTTCGTCGCCGGGCTGACGCGCAAGGATTTCCGCGTGCTGGAAGACGGCGTGGCGCAGCATATCGAGTTTTTCTCCGCCGCCGAGAATCAGCCGCTGACGCTGGGTTGGCTGTTGGACACCAGCCCGAGCCAAGTCAATTTGCTGCCGGCAGAACAGGACCTCAGCGGTGAGTTCTTTCGCCAGGTGCTTCGGCCGAAGGATTTAGCCTTCGTGCTGGGCTTTGATGCCGACATCCGCCTATTGCAGGATTTGACCGCCTCCCCGGAGTTGCTGGCGCGGGCGGTCAACCGCGCGCACATCGGCGGCGGCTCCGCCGGCTCGATCTTCAATCCGGGGCCATTTCCCTCTTCCACCCAGATCGGCGGCACGCACCTCTGGGACGCCATCGTGGAAGCCTGCCGCGACCGATTGGCGCAGCAGGTGGGCCGCAAGGCCATCGTGGTGATCACCGACGGGCAGGATCAGGGCAGCCAGCACACGCCGGCGCAGGCGGCGCGGGTGCTGATGGACAGCAACACGGTTCTGTTCGCCGTGATCGCCGCCGACCCGCGCTTCTACCACGGCTTCTACACCGGGGCCGGAGCGCTGCGCAAGGTGGCGAAGATGAGCGGCGGCGAAACCTATTACGTGCGCGGCGGACATATGGCCCGCGACTTCAACCAGATCGCCGCGGCCCTGCGCAGCCAGTACAGCGTGGGCTACCGGCCTACCCGCCCCTTGCGCTACGGCGGCTACCGGAAAATCAAGATCAAGCTCGTCGGGGCGGCCAAGGGCCGGGGGAAGGTGCGAGCGCGGGCGGGTTACTACGCCGGCAGCGGATCGCGCTAGGAGCGCGGTGGCGCTAGAAGCGAAGTGGCGCTAGGGCGCCCCCCGAATGCGGGGGCCGGGCGGGCTCGCCGGAATCGCTCACCGGGATTTTAGTTCTGCATGTTCAGCAGCGGCATGCCGTCTTGCAGAAAGAACGTCGCGGGACAGTCGCCGGCGCCGCAGGTGACGGCGGCTTCACCCGCGAACTGCTGTTCGGTAACCACCACCAGCCGCGTGCAGCACGGGCAGTGCAGCAGCGCGCAAAAAGAACCGGCGCTGCCATCGTCGGCGGCATTGTTGAGGACCAGGACGCTGCCAGGCTCGATCAGGTGCGGCAACCACGCGTCCATTAGGTTCACCGCTCCAGTGGTTTGCCCCGCGATCATGGTTCGCCTCCCCTCGTGTCTGCCGTGTGCCACTAGTGTTCGTGCAATTCGCGCGCCGTTGTCACCGCCTGACCGGCGGACCATTCCCCATTTCGCCGTTGGTTAAGAAACTCTTGTCCTGGCAATCAGTTGCGCGTTTGTCTCGGGCGATCCCAAGGACGGCACCAAAACCGTACATGGACAAGAATCGGCACTTTGGCGAAAAACTTTCGCCTTTCTTGGCAGTATTCATCCATCCCGCGGCCATCTTCCTCCGGAAGCTCCGCCAAGCCAAGGCCAACCCAAAATGCGGTGGGGGACCTAAATAGTCAAACCGCGAGCGCCCCGCCTCGCGCGGCGTTGAGCACCGCGGCAACCGGCGCGTAGCTCCGCCGGTGCAGCGGGGTCGCGCCGTACCGCGACAAAGCGGCCAGGTGATCCGGCGTCCCGTAGCCCTTATTCGCAGCCAATCCGTAGGTGGGGAAGACGGCGTCCCATTGCCGCATCAGCCGGTCGCGATGAACTTTGGCCAGGATGGAGGCGGCGGCAATGGAAGCCGAACGGCCGTCGCCATGGGTTAGGGCCAATTGTGTCCCCCCCCAATCGAGGGTGACCGCATCCACGAGCACATAGTCCGGCTCGGGCAGCAATGCAGCGACGGCGCGGGTCATGGCCAAACGCGAGGCCTGGTAGATATTGATGGCGTCAATGCGGCTTGCGTCCACGGCGGCAATGGACCACGCCAGCGCGGTTTGCCGGATGCGCGGCGCCAAGGCCTCTCGCGCCTCGGGGGACAGCAGCTTGGAATCGTTCAGACCGGAGACGCGCCGCTCCGGGGACAAGATGACGGCAGCCGCGACCACGGGACCAAACAGGGCGCCGCGTCCGACTTCGTCCACCCCGGCGATGCGGCAGGCGCCGGCGCGCTGAGCCTGGCGTTCGTAGTAACGCGTGCAACGCATCGGCGTCAGCGTTCGCGGGCGCAGACCCCGCCGCAAGACGGAGACTACGCCTTGGCCGTGGGCGTGGCCCGTTCCTTGAGCCGCGCGGCCTTGCCACGCAGGCCCCGGAGGTAATACAGCTTGGCGCGCCGCACTTGACCACCGCGCAGGACCTCGACATGGTCAATGGCGCGGGATGCCACCGGGAAGATGCGCTCCACGCCCTGGCCGAAGGAAATCTTCCGCACCGTGAATGAGGCCCGGCCGCCGCGGCCATTGCGGGCGATGCAGACGCCTTCGAAGGCCTGAACCCGCTCTTTTTCGCCCTCAACAATGCGCACGTGCACCCGCACGGTATCCCCGGGCACGAATGCGGGCAGCGGCGCCGCGGCTTGTGTTTCCATGTACTTCTGAATGGCGGGATGAATGCTCATAACGCGTTCCTTCAAGCCGGGTCACCGGCAAACCGTTTTATTTTAGCAGAGCGTTCCCGGCGTTTCGGGAACCGGCCGGCGGCGAGGGCGGCGCGGATTTAGCCGCTGGCGGCTTGGGGCACGGCGGCAATGCACTCCGGACCGTCGAAACGGGCGGAGTTGACCCAGCGCGGGGCCACGGGATATACCGCCATTTCCTCCGCCGCATACGGGCGCAACAACTCGGCTGCGGCGGCGGGAGCGGCGCGCAGCCAAACGTCGTATTGGTGCGGGTGCAGCATGACGGGCATGCGGTCGTGGTAGGCAGCGACCAGCGCATTCGCCTGGGTGGTCACAATCGCACAGCCGCGCTGCTCCCCGCCGGCCGCGCCCGCCGCAGTTGGTTCCCAGAGAGCCGCGAAGGCGAACAGGCCGCCGTCACGGCGGCGAAAATAGCTGGGCTGCTTGTGCCCGCCTTCACCGCGCCATTCATAAAAGCCGTCGGCGGGCAGCAAACATCGGCGCTGGCGGAAGGCCGCGCGGAAGGCCGGCTTGGTGGCGGCGGTTTCTCCGCGGGCGTTGATAAACGGCGGGCGAGCGGGCGCATCCGGCGCGGCGGCGGCCCAGGCGGGGCGAAGCCCCCATTGCGCCAGGCCCCACTCGCGCTCGCCCGTCGCGCTGGCGGCGATGACGGGTACGGCCTGCGCCGGGGCGATGTTATACCGCGCGCCCCAGGCAGGCGTCGAGCGCAAGTCGAAATGCTCGCGCAGTCGCAGCGGGTCTTTGGCGAGAGTGTAGCGTCCGCACATTAGGAGCTGACCGCCCTTTCCGCCGCCGGTTCCGTCCAGGCGGGCAATGCGGCCGCCGCGGCCACCGGGAATTCAATTTTGACCCAGGTCCCTTGCCCCACGGAGCTGCCGATTTCCAAGACCGCGGCCTCGCCGTACAAGACGCGCAGCCGCTCGCGGGCATTGGAAATGCCGATGCCGCCGCGGCCGGCGGCGAGGGCGCGGCGGGCCTCCGCCAGACGCTCCGCCGGCATGCCCACGCCGTCGTCGCCAATCTCAATCAACAGCCGCACCGGGCGCTTGCCCGGACGCGCCGAGGTGGCGGCCGGCCGGCGCGCTCGCAACGTAATCGTCCCGCCTTCGATGCCGGGGGCCAGGCCGTGGCGAATCGAATTCTCGATGAAGGGCTGGAGCAGCATGCTGGGCACCGGATCGTGCAGCACCGCGGGATCAATGTCCTTGACGAACCGCAGGCGCTCGGGACCGAAGCGGACGACCTCGATATCCAGGTAATCGTCAATGAACGCTAGCTCCTCCGCCAATGGGGCGTAATGTTCATGCTTTTTGAGCAGGCGGCGGAGAATGTTGGAAAGTTTGACGATCAGCAGGCGGGCCGTATCGGGATCGAAGCGGACCAGGGAGGCCACGGAGTTCAGGGTGTTGAACAGGAAATGGGGATTGATCTGGCTGGTCAGCGCATCCAGCCGGGCCTGGATCAGGAGACGATGTTGCTCCTCCAGCTTCATCTCGATGCGAGTGTTGTTCCAGATCTTGATGGGGATGGCCACCGCCAGGACTGTTCCCAAAATGGCAACCAGCAGTCCCCACCCCTTGGTCCAGGGCGCGAAATAGACCTGCCCGGGCGCCCACCGCGCCACGTCCCAGGTGATGAGGGTCAGCGCGGCGAGCACCGCGAACATCAGCGCCTGCCAGTCCCGCAGCGGACGGTCGAGGCGGCTTTGCAGCCAGCGCCAAAGTTCCAGGTCAATGAACGGCGAGAATCCCCAGATCTCTTCCGCCGAGGGCGCGGCGCGGCGGCAAAGGCCCCCGGCCCAGCCGGCAAGCGCCGCCAGCGCCAGGCCCAGCCATTGGTGCGCGACGATGGCCGCGGGCAACGCGATCAAGGCGCCCCCTACGGCGCCGGGCAATTGGCCGGCGATCAAGCCGGTCAGCACCGCGCCGGGCAAGGTGAGGTCCGCCACACCAAAGGCGGGCGACAGCAGGCGCATGACCACGTCGCCGCCAAACGGGATCAGGAAGAACAGCACCAAACCCCAGCGCTGCCGGCGGGTGCGGACGGGCGCGTAGAGCACGCGCTTGAAGGCGACCGAACGCACCAGAACGGCGGCGATGGTGGCCATGACGCCGAGCTTGACCAGGAAGCCGATGAGCAGCAGGCGCTGGCTGTCCGGGTTGGCCATGGCCCTATAATGAACCCTTGTCCGCTCCGCCACGCGCTTCCGATGCTGCTGTCCGCCTGGTGGCGGAAGCCGATCTGCCCACCCGCTGGGCGCGATTCCGCATCCTGGGCTTCACCGGTCCCGGAGCCACGCCCGAGGCTCCTCCCGAAGAAGCGGTCGTGCTGCGGCTGGGCGACCTGGGTGAGGCGCCGCTGCTGCGGATTCATTCCCAGTGCCTGACTGGGGACGTCTTCGCTTCGCTGCGCTGCGACTGCCGACAACAGCTCGAGATGGCGCTGGAGGCGATCGCGGCGGCGGGGGCGGGCCTGCTGCTGTATGAGCAAAAAGAAGGCCGCGGCATCGGGCTGATGAACAAGCTGCGCGCCTACGCCCTGCAAGACCAAGGCGCCGACACGGTGGAAGCCAACCGCATGCTGGGCTTTGGCGCCGACGAACGCGACTACGCCTTTGCCGCCGCCATTCTCCGCCACCTGGGCGTGCGCCAGGTGCGGTTGTTATCGAATAACCCGGAAAAGATCGCGGCGCTGGAGCAAGCGGGAATCCGCGTGGCCGAACGCGTGCCCTGCCAGCCCACGCCCGCCAGCGAGGCGCGCGATTATCTGCGCGTCAAAAAAGAAAAACTCGGCCACCTGTTGGGGTAGATCTGTCGGGGTAGGTGGTACCGGGCCGGCCCGCGCCGGGCCGCTGGACCCTCCCGCAGCCAACCCAGGTCCCGGCGCTAACCGGCGCGACGGGTCTGCCACCACAAAAAGCCGACCCAGCGGGCTTCATTGTGAATACGCAGCGCCAAGGGCTCGCCGCCCGAGTGGCCCTCGCTGCGGCCGTAATAGATCAGGATGGGATGCCGCCGCTGCCAAGCGGCGGCGTCATCGCTTTGCATCTCCGCGGTCATCTTCATGGCGTGCAGCGGATTGACGCGCGTGTCGCCGGCCCCAGTCAAAAACAGCACGGCCGGGTATTTCACTCCGGCGCGCACATGCTGGTAGGGGGAATAGGCGGCAATGAACGGGTAATCCTTGGGATTGCGCGGATCGCCATATTCCGCGGTCCACAGATTGCCGATGGGGAACAACTCATAGCGCAGCATGTCCAGCAGCGGGTGCCAGCAAACGATGGCGCCGAACAGTTGGGGCTGCTGGGTCATGGCCGCGCCAACCAACAAGCCGCCATTGCTGCCGCCGAAGGCCGCGAGGCGCGCGGGCTGAGTGAAGTGATGGCGGATCAGCCAATGCGCGCCATTGTAGAAATCGTCAAAGACGTTCTGCTTGTGGGAGAGCATACCGGCTCGGTGCCAGGCCTCGCCGAATGCCGCGCCGCCGCGGAGGTTTGGCTGGGCGAAGACCCCGCCCATCTCCGCCCAGGCAATCGCCAGCGGATCCCATTGCGGCGTCAGCGTGATGTCGAAGCCGCCGTAACCGGTGATCAACGCCCGGGCTTGGCCGTTGCGGGCCAGGCCATGCCGATACACCAGGAACATCGGCACGCGGGCGCCGCCGGTGCTGGTGTACCAAACCTGGCGCGTGACCAGGTTGCGGGGCAGGCCGGGAACGTGAATCCGGGCCCAGACCTTGGAGCGGCCCGTGCGGGCGCTGCCGGCGTAGATCGTGGGTGGGACGGTGAAGGAACTCCATTCGTAGTAAATGCGCGGGTCCGACCAGGTTCCGGAGATGCCGCCGATCGAGCCTAAGGGAGGCAGGGCCAAGGTGCGGAGCAGCTTGCCCGCGGGGGTGAAGACGCGAACGCGGCTGGATACGTTGTGCAAGTCGGTGACGAAAAGGCGGCCCCCGGCGGCGGCGACGGACTGAATCGGCTCCGGTCCGGCGGGCACGACCACGCGCCAGTCGCGGCGGGCGGGATGGCGCAGATCAATCGCCAGTACGCGGCCGTTGGGCGCTCGCCAATCCGTATGCACGTACAATGTCGAGCTGGCGAATTGCCCATGGAACCAGGCTTTGAGGCCGGTGATCAGCGGGCGGATGGGACCATGGGCGGCACGGTTCTGGAAATAGAGCTGGTTGGTCTGGCCCGTGCCCTCATCCACCTCAATCAGCAAATACCGCCCGTGGGGCGAAACGCTGACGCTCATCGCCTTGTTGCTTCCTAGGCCGTGGCCGTAGACCAGGCGGTCGCTTTTGACCGGCGTGCCAAGGCGATGGAAGTACAGTCGCGGCCCTTTGTACGGCCAATCCTTCACGTAATAGAAGCCGCGCGGCTTTTCGGTGAATGCCACGCCCCAGTAGCGGGCGTGCGGCATCACGTCGGGCAGATCCTTGCCGGTGGCGGCGTCGTAAATGTGCAGCGTGCTTTGATCCTGGCCGCCGTGCTGGATGGCATAGGCCATCAGCTGCCCGTTGTGGGAGACGCCGGCGATGTAGGCGGAAATGAGATGCTTAGCGCTCATCGGGTTGGGATTCACCACAACCTGCGCCGCGCCGCCTACCCGGCGCGTATAGATCACCGCCTGCGGCTGATTAGCGGCGCGGCGCGAATAGAACAGGCGGCCCCCGCGCTCAATGGGCGTGGAAATGACGCCGATGGCCAGCAGCGGCCGCAGCCGCGCCGCCGCCTGGTGGATGGCGGTGACACCGGTCAGCACGCGCTGCGTATAGCGATCCTCGCGGGTGATCCAGGCTTGGGCCTTGGACGAACGGGCGTTCTCCAGCCAGTGGTACGGATCCTGAATCAGATGCCCCGCCACCGTGTAGACGAAGGCGTCCTGGGCGGATTTCGGCGGCACCGGGATGCGCCCGCCCGAAGATGAACAGGCCGCCATCGCCATTGCCGCCGCCAAGATCACCGCCAGGTATGTCTGCCGCATTCGCCTCACCTCCGCCGGACAGTGCCCAATATAGCCCGCGCACCGGACGGCGGCAATCGCCGCGGCGCGTGCGCGCCTATGGGCCGAGCGCGGCGGGCCTGCGGGCACCGGGGGCCGTCGCGGGGGCCGCGCCTTTTGCCCCGGGGGCAAAGCAGGCGCGGAGAGGCCGCGAAACTCCGGGCGCGCCTTTGGCGCGCAGGAGCGTTCCGTGGCCCGCCTGAGCAAGAAAAGCGGAGCGGCCCCCAGCGACGCATAAGCGGGGCAGCGCCCCGCGCCAATCATTGCTACGCGCGGCGTTGGAAGTGATCCCAGCCGTGAACGGCCAGTGGACGGCGCGGGCCGGACGCCGGGCGCAGCCAAAGTCCGGAATCGGCGGTGATCTCGCCAATTTCCGTGAGGGCAACGCCAGCGGGATGAAAGCGGCGCAGGCGCGCCGTGCTGCGCGCTGGAACGGTGAACAGCAATTCGTAATCTTCCCCACCCTCGAGCGCGCGGCGCAAGCCCAGCGTTCCGGGCAGGCGCGGCAGGCGGGCGGCATCCAACACCGCGCCGACGCCGCTTGCCGCGCAGAGGCGTGCCAAATCCAGGCTCAACCCATCGCTGATGTCCATCGCGGCGGTGGCCAACCGATGGGTGGCAAGCGTCATGCCGAGTTCCCACCGCGCCCGCGGCCGGCGGTGGCGGGCGATGGCGGCGGCCGCCGGCATGTCCTTCTTTCGCTTGCTGCCGCGGGCGCCTTGCACCCAAGTGCGCCCCGCGGCGGCCAGCCCCAATCGCCCGCTGACGAAGAGGCGGTCGCCGGGACGAGCGCCGGCGCGGGTCAGGGCCCGGCCGCGCGGCGCCGCGCCGACACCGATGACGTCGGCCAGGACGCCCCGCGGCGACGCGGCCAGATCGCCGCCCGCCAACTCTGCCCCCGCCTGGCGCGCGGCGGTGAGCAGGCCGCGGAAAAATTGCCGGCCCCAAGCGCCGCTCGCCGGCGGCAGGGCCAAGGAGACGAACAGCGCGAGCGGACGGGCGCCCATGGCCGCCAAGTCGCTGAGCGCTCGGCTGGCGCAGCGATAGCCACAGTCGGATGCGCGCTCGCGGGCGCGGAGAAAATGGACCCCTTCGAGAAACAGGTCGGTGGTGACCGCTGCGTCCTCGCCGGCGGCGAAACGCAAAATAGCGGCATCGTCCCCAATGCCGAGGCGGACGCCGCGGCGGCTGCCGGCGGCGTGTTGCGGCTGCGCCGCGGTTTGCAGCCAGCGCACCCACTCCCGCTCTCCCGCTCGCGGGGACCGCGCGGTATGGCCGCGCTGCGGCCCGCGCCCATCTCTGGTTTGCGGCGGCCGGCGCGCGGGGATCGCCCTGTGGTGGCCGACGGACATCGTACGGCGCGCGGCGCGCCTGGCGGGAGACATTGTCGGCAGCATACCAGGCTGCCCTGCGCCGCCGCCGCGCCGCCAGCACGCGGCGAGCGCGCTCCGCAAGCTGCGGGCCACGGTCGGTGCGGCAGCGCGTTTTGCGCGCGAGGCCGGCGCACGGCTACACGCGCAGCTGCCGGTGGAGATGAGGCCCGGCACGCGTCTCTCCGGACGGCTAAGCGGCCCGGGACGCGGCGCGACCGGAGGGGGTTTTATGGGGGTTTCCTGGCCGCAAGACCAGTGACTTCGGGTGTTTTCCCGCTTGTTTCCCCTTTTCTTGGCGCTTACAATGCCCGCAGATGTCTTGGGTGGCGAGCCTTGGCGCGCTGCCGCCGCGTACCTTCGTCAATTTCTTTTGTACAAAAGGCAGACCCTCACTATGTGGAAGAATCAACCCGAGAAGGAATCCACTTTTCCGCCGGCGCGTCCCAACATTGCGCCGCAACCGACACCCGCGGCTCCGGCCGCGGCCATGCCCGCCGCCGTGGCGGCGCCGGCGCCGCGCAGCGCCGAGCGGCCCACGCATTTGGGCAAATCGGTTTTCATCAAGGGCAGCATCACGGGCGGAGAAGATCTGTATGTGGATGGCCGCGTGGAAGGCACGATTGACCTGGCGAAGAGCACGGTCACGATCGGCCTGAACGGCCAGGTGCAGGCGGATGTGACCGCCCGCGAAGTGATCATTCAGGGCAAGCTGAGCGGCAACATCAACGCCAGCGACCGGGTGGAAATTCGCGCCCAAGGCGCGCTCACCGGCGATGTCACCTGCGCCCGCATCAGCATCGAGGACGGCGCGTTCTTCAAGGGCGGGATCGACATTCAAAAGTCCGCCAACAGCAAGGTAGCCAGCGTCGGCTAGACCCCGCGGGGGCGCCGGTGCGGAAGCGGGGCGGGCCGCTGCGGCCCGCCCCACTTTTTTTCGCCCCTAGCGTTTGCGGCGGGCGGATTCGGGCTCCGCGTCGTAGTCGGCGGAATCCACCACGCCAACGACGGCGGTGCTGATCGGCGAACGGGGACGGCCGACAGCCGTCATGGCGGAGTAGCCTTCGCGGACCAGCAAGACGCGGTCGCCGATGCCGGCATCCACAGCGTCGAGCGCAACCAGCGCCGCGCCGTTATCGCTGCCGGCGAGGTCGAGCGGTTGCACCAGCAGCAGCTTTCTCCCGTCGTGGCTGGGATGCTTGCGCGTCGCCACCACGGCGCCCACCACGCGGCCCAGGATCATCGCCGGTTCCTCGCGGCGGCGGCGCATAGCGCGGCATTGGCGGCCGGATCGGCGATGCCGACGACGGCGGCGTCGGTGGGCGGCGGCGGGGCGCCGCGCTCCCAAGCCAGGCTGGCTTCCCGCCCGCGGCAGAAATAAACCAACTCACCAACACCGGCCCCGACGGCGTCCAGGGCGACGATGCTGGCGGCGGAATTGGGCTGGCCCGATGGCGCGAGCGGCGCCAGGATGAGGAGCTTTTTCCCCGCCAGATCCGCGTCCTTGACCGTGGCGACGACAGTGCCGGTAACGCGCGCTAACTGCATGCAGCCTCCCAGGAGGCGCCGGCGTGCCGGCCACCGCACCCCTGCCGCTTGCGCCGTGGGCGCCTCATGGTTCGGCCTGAAGGCTGTCCACGATGCCGACGATGGCGGCGTCCACGGGACGGTCCTGGCAAGCCGCGGGCATACGCGCGGAGCTGCCCTGGACCACAAGTACCTTCTCCCGCGCTCCGGCGCCGACCGTATCCACGGCGACCAGATAACCGCTCTGGTCCTTGCCGTGCGGATCCACGGGCCGAACAATGAGCAGCTTCATCCCCTCCAACCGCGGGTCTTTCCGCGTGGCCACCACGGTGCCGATCACCCGCGCCAAAATCATGAAGGTTCCCGGCGGCTAGCCGTTGGCTCCGCCCTTGGCCGCGACACCGGCCCGGCCGATGGGCAGGGTGTCTTCCAGGCTGGGATGTGGCCGGGGGATCACGTGCACCGCGACCAGCTCGCCTACGCGGCGGGCGGCGGCGGCGCCGGCGTCGGTGGCGGCCTTGACGGCGGCGACATCGCCGCGAACGAGCGCGGTGACATACCCGGAGCCGATCTTTTCCCAGCCCACGACGGTGACCTTGGCCGCCTTGACCATGGCGTCGGCGGCTTCAATCATCGCCACCAGCCCCCGCGTCTCCACCATGCCCAACGCTTCACCCAATGGTTCGGCCATTCGTCTCTCCTCAATGCCCCGCCGCCAGGATTGTACCAGAGCGGGCGGCTGAGCCGCCCAATCCTGGGTGCGCCGATTTCGCGGGCTGCGGCTGGGCGCCGACGGTGCTCAACCTGCCCGTTGGCGCCCGGGACCCTTCCGCGTCGCCGCGAAACCTGGTGAGCGATAACCGTCGCATCGCCGGGTCAGGAAATGGCGCGACGGGCGAGCGCCCGCCCCACCGGACCTGCGGTGGTCCGGCGACCGAGGTGCTAGATCTGGAGCACGGCCACCGGATAAGCGCGCAGCCGCTGATCGGCGGTTACCAAGGTCAACCCTTCGGCGATGGCCTGCGCGACCAGCATGCGATCAAAGGGATCTTTATGGTGCAAGGGCAGCGCGGCCGCCGCTTCGGCGTGTCGCGCCGCAATGGGTAGCTCGGCCAGGCCGGCGCGTTCGGCGAATGCCGTGACGCGGCCGTCGAATCGAATCTTGCCCGCGCTGCGTTTGATCTCCAGCTCCCACACCGAGGCGGCGCTGAAGTAGACCGCGTCCACGCGGTCGAGCTGCGCCAAAACCTGCCGGGGGATTTTCTCCGGTTCGGCGTCAAGCCACAGCAGCACCTGGGTATCCAGCAGCCATCGCGCCATTACCTTACCCGCGCTCCGCGTCTTCACCGAGGAAGATCTCCAAGGGCAGATCCTCCTCAAAGTTCGGCGCCACCCAAGTCACGCCAATCCGGTTCTTTCCGCAAGCCTCCGAGCGGCGCTTCACCCGCCGCGCCAGGGGCGCCAGCTTGGCCATGGGCTTGCCGGCCTTGGCAATCACGATCTCTTCGCCCCGGGCTGCGCGCTCCACCAGTGCCGAAAGCTGGGTTTTGGCCTCGTACAAATTAATCGGCTTGCCCATAGCGCCACGATAGCCTGGCGGCATAGTTTGGTCAAGTTGGTCAATCTCGGCTTCGGAGGGATTTCGAGCGCGGGAAGGCCGCGAATTCGCGCGCGTAGCCACGACGCGCGGAAGAAACTCGCGGCGCGCCGAAACAACATGAAGCGGCGTGGGCGCCAGCGACCCGTAAGCGGGACGCCCCGCCTGCCGCCGCGTCGGGGCCCGCGCCCATCAACGCGCGGCGGTACACTCGACGCGGAAAGGGCGGGAAGGATGAACTACGAAGCGGTCAATTTCGCGGCCAAGTTTGCGCGCATTTCGCAGCCATGGCAGCCGCGGGTCATCGCGGAGATGAACGACTACCAGTTCAAGCTGGCCCGGCTGGATGGCGAGTTCATCTGGCACCATCATGCCGACACCGATGAAGCGTTCATCGTGCTGGATGGAACGCTGCGGATCGAAATGCGCGACGGCATCGTCCGGCTGCGGGCGGGAGAGATGTACGTGGTGCCGAAAGGCGTCGAACACCGGCCCTGCACCGAGGGCGGCGAGGTCAAACTCTTGCTGATCGAACCCCGGGGCGTGCGCAACACCGGCGAAGCCGGCGGCGACCGCACCGCCCCCAACGACGTCTGGGTGTAACCTCCGCCGGGACCGGGGCGAAAGGCGTCGCGCCGCGCCTGGCCGTGCCCCGCCGGCAGCTCGCCACCGCCGTTAGCTGACAGGAGTCAGCGTGAAGCGGTGGGGACGCGGTTGGTTGGCGCGGTACTCCCGGGCGACGATGGCGCGCAGCAAGCCGTGCATGGCGCGGAGGGTTCCAGTGACGGCACGGGCGGCGGCGGGATTGTTGTAGACATTGACGGGCAATTTCTTGCCCTTGCCGCCGGGCCAACTAGCGGCAAAGTTTTGCAGGCTGGTCTGGACGTAGCGCCAGGGAACGAAATGGGCGGCGATCTGCTCCCAGACCAGGTTGTCCACCTGATACGCCTGGCGCATCATCGGCGTCATGTAGCGCGCCAGGTTCACGCCGCTGCCAAGCTGGGCCGCCGAGAACGTGCCCATGGACTGGCCGTCAATGGCCAAACGGTATTGCCCGGAATGCAGGCCGGTGACCTGAAGGGGTTCTTGATCCAGGTCGCGGGTAAAGCCGCTGAGGCGGTCCACCAGCGCGGCGGCGGGGTCGGTGAAGCCCGCCTTCGGCTGCGGCGCCAGATACATTTCCCATTTGGGAAACTGCGGCCACTTGGCGTGCAGGCCGAGGAACGGCAGCGGCAGGCTGCCGTCCCGCTCGGTCCAGCGCAAGCCGCCGCCGGACGCGGCGAGATGGCTGATGCGGGCGTTGACGGCGCGGGCGACGGTGCCGCCGGCTGTGAGGTGAACGCGGGTGACGGTCGCGGGGGCATGCCAGGCGCGCAGCAGCGCTTGCGCCATCATCATCTGGCCGATCACGCTGGGGTGCACGCGGCCGGGGATGATTTGCTGGGCCAGTTTCGGGTTGATGCGCTCGGCTTGCTTCAGCACGCGGACCATGGGCCCGGGAAAGTTGACGAAGAGCAGATGGTGCTGGCGGGCGAGCTGGCGGACGAAGAGCGCGTAGCGGTTCAAAACGCCGTTGTAGCCGCCGGGAAACTGCGGCGGCTGGGTGACGTCGTCGAACGGCGAGGTGGCGATCAGAACGATGGTGACGCCGGGCAGATGCCGCTGGAGCGAGGCGACGATGTGGCGATAGCCGCGCTGGAAGCGGGTGAAGAGCTTGGCGTTGAACTTCTGGTAGCCGGCGTCGTTCATGCCCAGCATGATGGTGACGACGTTGGGATGGAAGGGAAACACATCGCGGCGCAGGCGGAGGTCAATTTTGCCCGCCCAGCCGCCGCCAACGGTGTCGCCACCGACGCCGGCGTCCACGAAGCGGACCCGAGTCCCGGGGAAACGGGTGAGCGTGTAAGTCTCGACCTCGGCGGGATAGAAGCGCTGCTCGGTGATGCTGTCGCCATAGAAGCAGACGCGGTCGCCGCTTTTCAGGGCGAAGCGCGTTCCGGAGCCCTGCGGGCGGGCCGCCCGCGCGGGCAGGAACATCATCATCACCGCCACCGCCAGCACCGCCGCCGCCATCAGTCCCGCCGCCGCCGCGGGCATCCGCCGCCGCTGCACACCCTGCATCATTCTGTTTGCCTCCGGCGATTACTCTAACTGGCCGGGGGAGTCACCGCAACCGTGGCGGGAATGCCCCGCACCGCGGGAGCCGGCGCGGGGCCGGGCGCGGAGTCGGGCCGGCCGTCGTGGAACGCCCTGCGATGGCAGGGGTTAAACGCGGGCAAGAGACAGCGAAAGAGAGTCTCTCATTCCTAGCAAATCTTAATCTTCCGGTTCCGGTTAACCGATTTGTTTTCAATGCGCCGGAATCAAGAAAGTACCGAAAAACCGTGAGAGACTCTCGGCCGGATTCGGGCGCCAAATTGGCGGGCAAAGCGGCGACCCGCAAGGACCGAAACGGGCCTGGACGGACCACGGGGTCAGGCCGAAGCGCTCTCCGCCTCCGCCACGGCGGCTTGTTGCATGGCGGCCCAGGCGGCGGCGACGTCGGCCCGCTCGGTGGCCTCGGCCCCGATCGAAACCCGCACCATCCACCGGCCTTGCAGCATGGCGGGGGTGAGAAAAGCCTGGCCGGAACGGTTGACGCGCTCGCACCAAGCGCGGGTATGCCGATCCAGCGCCGGGCCCTCCAAGCCGGGCGGCTGATGGCGCACGCAGACGGTTTGCAGCCGTACCGGAGCGACCACGCGCCAATCCGCCGCCGCGCGCACCTGCTCCGCCAGCCATTGGGCGTTGGCCAGGTCGCGGCGCAGCCGAACCTGCAAACCGGCGACGCCTTGCTCGCGGATCAAGCACCAAAGCTTCAAGGCGCGGAAGCGGCGCCCGAGCGGCAGGCCCCAGTCGCGGTAATTCTTGACCTCGCCGTCCACCGCGGATTGCAGATAGCTGGGGTGGGTGGACATGACGCGGATCAGGTGCTGCGGGTCGCGGACGAAGTAGGCGGAGCAGTCGAAGACCGCGCCCAGCCATTTGTGCGGATTCAGCACCAGCGAGTCGGCGTCTTCGATGCCGCGCCACAGCTCGCGGCACTCTGGCAGGATCATGGCGGAACCGGCCATGGCGGCGTCCACGTGCAGCCAGCAGTTGTATTGGCGGGCGAGCGCGGCGATGGCGGCTATGGGATCGAAGGCGGTGGCGGCGGTGGCGCCAGCGGTGGCGACGATGGCGCAGGGCTGGCGGCCCGCGGCGACGTCGGCGGCGAGGGCTTGCGCCAGGGCGGCTGGGTCCATGCCCAGGTCCGCGCCGCTGGCCACCAGGCGCAGATAATGGCGGCCGTAGCCGGCCAAGAGCGCCGCTTTTTCCACCGAGCTGTGGCTTTGCTCCGACGCGTAGACGGTCAGCGGGCACGGCGCCTCGCGCATTCCGCCGCGGTCCAGGGCAAACTGCGTGGCGCGTTCCCGGGCGCAGAGCAGCGCAACCAAGGTGCTGGTCGAGGCGGTGTCGGCGAGCACGCCGCTCCACGCCGCGCTGAGGCCCAGCATCTGGCGCAGCCAGTCCACCACCACTTCCTCCAACTCGGTCAGCGCCGGGCTGGATTGCCACGCCAGACCGAGCGTGCCCAAGCCCGCCGCGGCGATGTCGCCGAGAACGCTGGCCAGCGAGGCGTTGCTGGGAAAGTAGGCGAAGAAGCGAGGATGCTGCCAGTGGGTCAAGGCAGGGACGATCACCGCGTCGAGATCGCGCTGGATGGCGGCCCAATCTTCCGGCTGTTGTGGCGGCGCGGCGGGCAACTGGCGCTGCACCTCGCCGGGGACGGTGGGCGCAAGCACGGGGCGTGAGGCCAGGCCGGCGCGGTAATCGGCGATCCAGTCAATCAGCTCATGGCCGCGGCGGCGGAACTCGTCGAGCGTCATTCCAACAAGCTGCCACAGTCCGAGCCCGGGCGGGGAAGTCCGCATCTTATGGCGGATTCCGGCACAGAGTCGGCTTGGGCCTTGTGCCCAGCGGGCCGAGCGACGGCGCCGCCTGCACGACAGACGGATCGCACCCGGCCCGGCAGCCCGCCGGGCGCAGTGGGCCGCTCCCCGGCTACACTCGGAATATGAGCGAGAGTTCGTCCAGCGCGCCGCCGATGGCCGCCAGCGTGAAGAATCCCGCCGAGGCTCTGGAGGCGATTCTGGCCGCGGAACGGCGGCGGCTGGCGGCGGCGGAACCGGCCGCGCCGCTGGCGCGGCTGCGGGCACGGGCGGCGGAGCGGAAGCGGCGGGATTTTATTGCCGCGCTGCGCGCGGGGAGTGAGAACCCCGCGGGACTGGCGATCATCGCGGAGATCAAACAGGCCTCGCCATCGCGCGGGCTGCTGCGCGCGGAGATGGATGTTGCCGCCGTCGCCCAAGGCTATGCCCGCGCCGGCGCGGCGGCCCTGTCGGTGCTGACCGAGGGGCCGCATTTTCGCGGCGACCTGGCGTATTTGGACGTGGCGCGGCGGGCCTGCGCGTTGCCGGTTCTGCGCAAGGACTTCACGGTGACGGAGTACCAGATTTGGGAGGCAGCGGCGAACGGCGCCGACGCGGTGCTGTTGATCGTCGCCATTCTCGGCGACGATCGGCTGCGGGCGCTGCTGCGTACGGCGGGGGAAGCGGGCCTGGCGGCGCTGGTCGAGGTGCACGATGCGGCGGAACTGCGGCGGGCCAAGGCGGCGCTGGCGACTGCGCCGGATACTGCCTCGCTGCTGGGAGTGAACAACCGCGATCTGAAGACGTTTCAGGTGGATCCGGCGCGGGCGTTGGAGCTGGCGGCGGACCTGCCCGCGGGCGTGGTGGCCGTGGCGGAGAGCGGACTGCGGCGGCGGGAAGACCTGCGGCGGGCGGCGGCGGCGGGCTTCGGCGCGGCGCTGATCGGCGAGCGCTTCATGACCGCGGCGGACCCCGGCGCGGCGCTGGCGGAGTTGCTGGAGGCGAGGGAATAAAGCGTCGCAGCGGCGGCCGCGCGCCGACGGCGGCAGGCGCCAAGCTACGGGACGGGAGGATGACCGGCCGATGATCAAGATTTGTGGATTGACCAGCGCCAGCGACGCCCGGGTGGCTGCGGAAGCGGGCGCCGACGCCTTGGGCTTCGTCTTCGCTCCCAGCCCGCGGCAGATGACCGCGCAAGAGGTCGCGGAGATCGCGGCGCAACTGCCGCCGGAGCCGCTGCGCGTGGGCGTGTTCGTCAACGCCACGCTGCAGGAGCTGCGGGCGGCGGCCGAGGCGGCGCGCCTGACCGTCCTGCAACTGCACGGCCAGGAGCCGCCGTCGCTGGCGGCGGAACTGGCGGCGGCGTTGCCTGAATTGGCGATTTGGAAGGCCGTGGCGATGCGGCAGCCGGACGCCGAGGCGCAGTTGGCGGCCTGGCAGCCGCACGCCGCGGCGCTGCTGCTGGACGGCGGCTCGGGGGGCAGCGGCGAGCGCTTCGACTGGTCGCGCGCGGCGGCGCTGGGGGAAAGCACCGGCGCCCGCATCATCGTCGCCGGCGGCCTGGACGCCGACAACGTCGCCGTCTGCGTGCGCCGCGCCCGCCCCTGGGGCGTGGACGTCAGCTCCGGCGTGGAGCGCATGCCGGGAAGAAAAGACCCGGCCAAGGTCGTCGCCTTCATTCAAGCGGCCCGCGCCGCCTACGCCGAACTGGGAGCCGCATAATAACGGATGGCCCGCCTGCCGCAATCCCCTGGTCCCGCCTCCCCGGCCCCAGCGCCGGTGGCCTGTTCGCCGCAAGGACGCTTCGGCCCCTACGGCGGCCGCTATGTGCCGGAAACCTTGGTCGCGCCGCTGGAGGAGCTGACGGCGGCATGGCTGGCGGCGCGCGGCGACGCGGCCTTCCAGGCCGAGCTGACGGATTTGCTGGCCAACTACGCCGGCCGGCCGACGCCCTTGTATTTTGCCCGCCGCTGGACGCAACAGGCGGGCGGCGCGCGCGTGTATTTGAAGCGTGAAGACCTGCTGCACACCGGCGCGCACAAAATCAACAACTGCCTGGGGCAGGCGCTTCTGGCGCGGCGCATGGGCAAGCAGCGGCTGATCGCCGAAACCGGCGCCGGGCAGCATGGCGTGGCCACGGCCACGGTGGCGGCGCTGCTGGGCTTGGAGTGCGTGGTCTACATGGGCCGCGAGGACATGGCCCGCCAGGCGCTGAACGTGGCTCGCATGCGGCTGCTGGGCGCGGAGGTGCGCGGCGTGGCTGCCGGCAGCCAAACGCTGAAGGACGCGATCAATGAGGCCATGCGCGATTGGGTGGCGGATTGCGAACGCAGCCATTATCTGCTCGGTTCGGCGCTGGGACCGCATCCCTATCCGGCCATGGTGCGGGACTTCCATGCCTGCATCGGCCGGGAGGCGCGGGCGCAGATTTTGCAGGCCGAGGGGCGGCTGCCGGCGGAGGTGATCGCCTGCGTCGGCGGCGGCTCCAACGCCATCGGCATTTTCTCCGGGTTTCTCGCCGACGCCGGCGTGCGCCTGACCGGCGTCGAGGCGGGCGGCCGCAGCCCGCAACTGGGCGACCACGCCGCCCGCTTCGCCGGCGGCAGCCCGGGCGTGCTGCAAGGCACTTTCTCCTACATCCTTCAGGACCCCGCCGGCCAGATCGCCGCGACGCATTCCGTCTCGGCCGGGCTGGATTATGCCGCCATCGGGCCGGAGCACGCGGCGCTGCGGGAGCAGGGCCGCGCCGAGTACGTGGCCTGCGGCGACGCCGAAGCGCTCGCCGCCTGCCGCTTTCTGGCCGCCACCGAGGGCATCATCCCGGCGCTGGAAAGCGCCCACGCCGTGGCCGAAGCGCGCCGCCGCATCCCCCGCCACGGCGCGGATGCGGCGATCGTCGTCAACATCTCCGGCCGCGGCGACAAGGACATGGAGATCCTCACCCGCGAACTCGGCCTGCGCGGTGCGGCGGATTCGACCCTGGATTAGCCCGAATGCCCAGCGATTCCCGCGCCAATTTTTCCTCTCCCGCCGCATCGTCCGCCGGCGCCGGCTTCGCGCCGTTCTTCCTCCGCGCCCGCGCGGCGGGGCGTTCCGCCCTCATTCCCTACATCACCGCCGGCGATCCCACGCTGGAGGCCAGCCGGGACATCGCCGTTGCGCTGGCCGAGGCCGGCGCGGACATCATCGAGCTGGGCGTGCCCTTCAGCGATCCGGTGGCGGATGGCCCGGTCATCCAGCGCGCCAGCGAACGCGCCCTACGCCAGGGCGTCACCCTGGAACACGTGCTGGAGCTGGCGGCGGAGATCCGCCGGCGCTCGCCGGTAGGGTTGCTGTTGTTCGGCTACGTAAATCCGTTTTTGCGCCTGGGCTGGCCGCGCTTCGCGCAGGCCGCGGCCGCGGCCGGGGTCCAAGGCGTGCTGGCCACGGATCTCATCCCCGAAGAAGCGGCGGAATACCGCCAGGCGCTGGCGGAGCAGGGTCTGGAGCCGGTGTTTTTGGCCGCTCCAACTTCGCCGGAGGCGCGGCTGGCGGCGATCGCGGCGGCGTCCCGCGGCTTTCTGTACGCAGTGTCCCGCACCGGCGTCACCGGCGCGCGGCAGCAGGTGCCGCCCGGCGCGCGCGACTTGGTGGCGCGGATCCGCCGCCATACCGCCCTGCCCATCGCGCTGGGCTTCGGCCTTTCCACCGCGGCGCAGGTAACGGAGGTGGGCCGCTTCGCCGATGGCGCGGTGGTGGGCACGGCGCTGGTGGCGGCGGTGCATGCCGCGGTCCAGCGCGATGGACCCGAAGCGGCCGCGGCGGCCGCGGGAAAATTCTTGCGCTCCTTGCGCGGCTAAAGCCGCGCCGCGCGCCCAAACGCCCGGCGGCGAGACGGCGAGATGCCGCTATACTTTAACCTTCCCGGACAATCCGGCCCAAGCATTCAGGAGCCTTGCGTGGATATCGCCGCCTGGCGCGAGCAAATTGACGCCATAGACCGCCAACTCGTCGAGTTGCTGAACCGCCGCTGCCACTGCGCGCTGGAAATTGGCCGCCTGAAGCGGAACCGCGACATGCCCATCTACGAACCCGGACGGGAGCAGCTCGTGCTGGGCAACGTCCGTCAGGCCAATCACGGGCCGCTCAGCGACCGTGCCCTGCGCCTGATCTTCGAGCGCATCGTGGACGAGATGCGGGCGATTCAACGTTATGAGGCCATCGGCGCCGCCAATCCCCTGGCGGACGGGCCTGACTCATCCCCGGCGGAGCGCGGCGAGCCGGCCGCGCCGCCCGCGCAACCTCGCAAAGAGCCGAAATCATGATTGTCGCCATGCTGCCCGGCGCCAGCGATGAGCAGATCCAAGCGGTGACGGATCGCCTGCTGGCCCTCGGTTTTGATGTCCACCGCACCACCGGCGTCGAGCGCACCGTGCTGGCCTGCGTCGGCGTGCCCGCCGATTTCGACGCGCGGGAAATTGACGTCCTCGACGGCGTCGCCGAAGCGCACCGCATCACCACGCCCTACAAGCTCTCCGGCCGCGGCTTCCGCCCGGAAGGCACGCGCATCACCGTCGGCGCGATGACCATCGGCGGGCCCGAAGTGGCCATCATCGCCGGTCCCTGCTCGGTGGAGAGCCGGGAGCAGGTCTTCGCCGCCGCCGAGCGCGTGGCCGCCGCCGGCGCCCGCGGTTTGCGCGGCGGCGCCTTCAAGCCCCGCACCTCTCCGTACAGCTTCCAAGGGCTGGGCGAGGAAGGGCTGAAGCTGCTGCGCGCGGCCTGCGACCGTTTCGGTTTGGTTGCGGTCAGCGAGGTGATGGCGGAGAAGCAGATTCCGCTGATGCAAAAGTACGTGGATGTGCTGCAAGTGGGCGCGCGCAACATGCAAAACTACGACCTGCTGCGCGAATTGGGCAAGCTGCGCCATCCGGTGCTGCTGAAGCGCGGCATCTCCGCCACCATTGAGGAGCTGCTGCTGTCCGCCGAGTACATCATGGCCGGCGGCAACTATCAGGTCATCCTCTGTGAGCGCGGCATCCGCACCTTCGAGAATTACACCCGCAACACGCTGGATCTTTCGGCCGTGCCCGTGGTGAAGAAGCTCTCCCACCTGCCCATCCTGGCCGACCCGTCGCACGGCGCCGGACGGCGGGACATGGTGGCGCCGATGGCCCGCGCCGCGGTGGCCGCCGGAGCGGACGGCATCTTGATCGAGGTGCACCCCGACCCCGACCGCGCGCTCAGTGACGGCGCGCAGTCGCTGCATCTGCGCCAGTTCGAGGAACTGATGCCCGAGCTGCGGCTGATCGCCGCCGCGGTGGGCCGTGGTATCGCATCCCAGCCCGCGGCCCAAGCGGCGCGGTAGCCTCGCCGCGCACGCCCGCCCAGCGGACGGTTCGCCGCTTGCCCCCGGGGCCGAACTGCCTGGAGCATTTCCTGCGCCGTTGCGCGCCGCCGTTCGCCCGCTCTCCGGACAGGCGGTTCCGCTGCTGCCGTCCGTTTCCACCCCCAAAGGAGCGGGGGTAAGCCGTCCCTGCCATTCGCGCTCTCCCGCCCGCACAGCACATCCCGCCAGCCGCGCATCTTGAGCTTTGATGGCGGAAGCTACGGAGAGTGTCATTCGCCGCCGCGTCGGCGAATTGGGGGAGTGGTTTCATAATTTGGACCTGGACGGTGTCGCCACCGCGCCGAATCACTTCCTGGGCGATTTTCCCGCCAACAAGTGGCGGCGGCTGGAGCCCTACTTGCCCGCGGACCTGGATGGCGCCAGCGTTTTGGACGTGGGCTGCAACGCCGGCTACTACGCCTTTGCCCTGAAGCGCCGCGGCGCCGGACGGGTGCTGGGCGTGGATGTGGACCCGCGCTATTTGGCCCAGGCGCGCTTCGCGGCGGAAATTTACCGGCTGCAAGTCGAGTTCCGCCATCTCTCCGCCTACCAGCTGGAAGAGTTGCGTGAGCGCTTCGATTATGTCCTGTTCATGGGCCTGTTCTATCACCTGCGCTACCCGTTGCTGGCATTGGATATGGCGGTTACGCGGGTGCGGCCGGAAGGCGGCCGGTTGATTTTCCAGACCATGGTGCGGGGCGATCCGGCGCCCCAGGCGCCGCAGCCGGATTACGACTTCTGGGATCCGCGGCCCTTTCAACAGGCGGATTTTCCCCGCATGGCCTTCATCGAGCACGCCTTTGCCGGCGATCCCACCAATTGGTGGATTCCCAATCCCGCCGCCGCCATGGGGCTGCTGCGCAGCGCGGGGCTGCGCGTCGTGGCCCAACCGGAGGCGGAAATCTGGCTCTGCGCGTTGGCGGCGGAAGCGGCGGCTGCGGCCGAGCCGCTCTGGCGGCGGGAATGGGCGGGGACGCTATGATCGCCTCCGAACCGCCCCCGAGCCGCATCCGCCGCGCCGTGGTCTTCGGCGCTGCCGGCTTCATCGGCGCCCATCTCTGCCGCCGGCTGCTGAACGCCGGCGTGGAGGTGACCGCGGTGGATAATCTATCCCGCTCGGGGGCGGAATCGCGCTGGGCGGCGCTGGCGGTGCATCCCGAGCCGCCGCGGCGCTTGCGCGGCGACGTACGGGATTTCGCCTTCGTCCGTGCCGCCGTCGAGGGCCAGACGGAGATCTATCATCTCGCCGCGCAGGTCGCGGTGACCCGGTCCTTGGCCGATCCTCGCGCCGATTTCGACGTCAATGCCGTCGGCACCTTCAACGTGCTAGAAGCGGCGCGGCTGAGCGGACTGCGCCCCTTCGTGGTGGTGACCTCCACCAACAAGGTCTATGGCGAGCTGGGGGGCCACCCGCACCGCCCCATCAGTGAAGCGCAGGCCCTGGACTTCCATTCCCCCTATGGCTGCTCCAAGGGCGCCGCCGACCAATATACGCTCGACTACGCCCGTGTCTTTGGCCTGCCCGCCGTGGTCTTCCGCATGAGCTGCATCTACGGCCCTGGGCAGTTGGGCAGCGAGGACCAAGGCTGGGTGGCGCATTTCGCCGCCCAGGCGCTGGCTGGCCAGCCCATTCACATTTACGGCGACGGCGAACAGCAGCGCGACCTGCTGTACATAGACGACTTGATGGCCGCGATGCGCCTGGCTTGGAGCCGCCGCCAAACCGCCGCCGGACAAGCCTTCAATATCGGCGGCGGCGAGGCCAACCTGCGCAGCCTGCGCCAGGTGGTGGCCGCGCTGGAACGGCGCTATGGCCGCCCGATCGAGCTGCGTCACGGGCCCCGGCGCCAGGGGGACCAGACCTTCTATTGCAGCGACTGCACCCGCTTCCAGTCGCTGACCGGATGGCGCCCACGCATCTCCGCCGATGCTGGCCTGGAGCGGCTGTGCACCTGGCTGGAAGCGCGGGACCGGGAGGCGCGGCTGGCGCAGCGGCAGCGGGCGGCATGAAGTACGCGCTGCTCCAACCGAACTGGGACTTCGCCGGTTCCAGCTATTTTGGCTGTCAGGACACGCACCTGCCCCTGGAACTGCTCTATGCGCGCCAGCAACTGGAGGCGGCCGGCCATGAAACGCTGCTGCTGGACGGGCATTTGGAAGGGCTCAGCGCGGCGGAGGCGGGCCGCCGCGTCCGCGCCTTCCGTCCCGACTTTACGGTGCTCACCACCGCGCCGACGTATTTGTTTTGGCGCTGCCCGCAACCGGAGCTGCGCCTGCCCGCGGCGTGGCTGGCGGCGGCGCGCGCCGGCGTCACCGTGGCCATTGGCCCCCATCCCTCCGCCACCCCGGCCGCGACTTTGCGCAAGCTGGACTGCGATGTCGCCCTGCGCGGCGAGCCGGACTTCATCCTGCCGCGGCTGGCGGCGGAGGATTGGGGGCAGATCGAGGGTTGCTGTTGGCGCGGCACGGGCGGCATGCATGTGGATGCCCGCCTGCCGCAAGCGGACATGCAGGCGCTCGGAGCGCTGGATTGGCACGACTATCCCTTGGCGCGCCGCCGCCACCGCCACCACGTCTTCCATGGCCAGGGCCGGGGCGCGGAACTGGAGTTCAGCCGCGGCTGCCCCTGGAACTGCACGTTCTGCAACAAGACGCTCTTCCGCAACCGTTTCCGCCTTCGCCCCGTGGCGGCGGTCCTCGCCGAGGCCGAGGCGCTGGTGCGCGCCGGCTTCGATTACGTCTATTTCATTGATGAAATCTTCGGCTGTGGCCCGCGGCGGCGGGAGCTGCTCGCCGGCCTGGCGCAACTGCCGCTGACGATCGGCATGGAAACGCGCATTGACCTGTGGGATGAGGAGTCGCTCCAGGCGCTGGCCGCGGCTCATTGCATCTCGATGGAGTGCGGCATTGAAAGCATCACGCCGGAGGGGCGGGAACGCTTCGCCAAAAACTGCCTCCTCGCCACCGCCCGCATCGCCGAGTTGTTGCGATTCGCCCGCCGGCGGATTCCTTGGGTGCAGGCCAACCTGATCGCCGAGCCGGATGATGACCGCCAGGCGATCGCCGCCTGGCGCCAGGAACTGATCGCCGCCGGCGTGTGGGTTTCCGCGCCGGTTCCCGTATTCGCCTTTCCCGGCAGCCCGCTCTATACGCAGTTATTCGGCCCTCCGGATGACTCCGCGTGGGAGCGGGCGCATGACCATTATTTGGCCAGCAACGCGAGCCACGGGTTCAGCGATATTCAGGCGGCGCGGCCGCAACCGCTGGCCGCGCTGGAGCGGCGCTAGCTTGGACCTGTCATCGCGCGGAGGCGGATCGGCGGCGGGCTGGAGGCGCCTTCACGACCGCGCGCTACGCGTGCAGGTGATGGGCCGTGGCGGGCGGCAGGTTCCACCACACGGCGGTGGAATCAAATTCATGCCGCGCCCATAGCCGCCGGGAAATCTCCGTGATGGCGCGCAGCCGCTCCCGCTCCGGCCCGGGGCCCATCAGGTGGATGCGCAACTGCCGCAGCCAGGTGTACTCGAAATAGGACAGCACCCCGCCTGGCGCCAGCAAACTCAAAAGATGGTTGAACAGCTCGCTGACCTGCGCCGGGGCGAAATTATTGAAGGGCAAACCGCAGATGATGCGGTCATAGGCGCCGTTGTCGCTGGGTTGGATGGTGCGCACGTCCACGGGCAGTAATTGCACCTGAACTCCCGCCGCCGGCTCCTGCCACTGGGGCAGCGCCGAAGACAAATAGGCGCAAAACTCGGGATTGATTTCGCAGACGTCGAAGGCATCGCCGCGCTGCAACCGCGCCAGCGCCTGCCGCGTGACCGCACCGGTGCCCGCCCCTACCTCCAGCACGCGCATGGACCCGCCGCGCCGTTGCAGCAGCGGCTCAGTCAGCGCCCGGCCCAATTGCGGCGAACTGGGAGCAATGGCTCCGGTATCGGTAAAGCGGCGGCGCCACTGCGACCAGAAGAGTAAATATCCTTGCGACAAAGATGGCCTGCATTCCTCGGACTTCAAGGCCACGTTTGCACAAAATCCGCGCCGATTCAACTCCGCCAGCGCGGTGCGGCGCTAGCGGCGCGCGTAACGGCGGCGGCGCAGAGCGGCGGCAACCACGCGCCGGCGGCGGCCGCCGCGGTTGGCGGCAAAGTAGAACTCGGCGTTCAAGCGGCGGTAGATACGCCCCGCCACCATGGCGGCCTTCGGCCCATAGATGATGCCGTTGCCGCGCAGGATGACCACCACGACCAAGCTGGGGTGGCGCAGTCCCAAATACGAAGCGAACAAGCCGAAGCGCGTCCCCCCGCGGCTGCATGTGCCGGTTTTGCCGAGCACCGCCATCCCGGGCATATATGCACCGCGCGCGGTGCCGTAATCCACCGCAGCCATCATGCCGTCCCGCACCGCCGGCGCCAGATGGGCGATGGCGACATGGCCGCGGATGCGCGGCACGAAATGCGCCGCTTGATAGGCATTGGCCGGATGCTGCAACCAGTACATCGTGCCGCCGTTGGCGATGGTGGATACGATCGAGGCCAGTTGCAGCGGGGAGATGTGAATGCCAGCCCCGAAGCTGCACAGCTTGCCGACGCCCCCCAGCGGCGGCGCCTGCGGGTAGATGCCGGCTCGCTCGCCGGGAATATGCCAGCCCACCTTGGCGCCCAAGCCCAGCCGCCGTTCATAGGCGCTGACCTCGGCAAAGCCCAGCCGCCGTCCCACCGCCTCAAAGTAGGCATTGATGGAATACGCTAGCGCCCGGGTCAGCGTGGTGTAGCGGTGCCGGCCGATGCGCACCGGCGTGTTTTCATTAATAATGCCGTGCCGCAGAGCGTCCAAAGCGATGGCGATTTTGGTGGTGGAACATGGCTCGTACTGCGCCGACAACGCCAACTTTTGGTTGACCATGGCCAAAATGCGGCCATTGCTCGGGTTCACCACTACCACCGTCCCGTTGTAATCCCTAAGCGCGTCCAACGCGGCTTGCCGCACCTGCGGCACCTCGCCACCGGTCACATCATCCGCCGCCAGGCCATAAGCGTAGGGCCTAGCTGTCCAGGTCTGCGGCACGTAGCGCCGCCGCCGATAGTGGTGATGGATCGCCCGCCGGGGCGTCACGGTCGCCGGCGGCTGCGGCAGCGGACCCGCCGCGGCCCAACCCAGCCCAGCCAAAGCCCATAGCCAAACCGCGCACTGCCCCCAATGCCCCAGTTCGCGCCGCATAAGTTCGTATTGGTTCCGTCCCGCCGCCGCGCAACCCGGCCTACGTGGACTGATGTTCCTCGATTGTATCGAGGTTTGTTCTTTCCGTACCCCACTCTATTTACCTTTTCCACACCCCCGGCTGTGGTGGCCGGAATCCCGCCGGGCGCAGCCCGTCCGTTGGTTGGCGCACCGCCGCCGTGCGCGGAGGAGGCAGGGAAAGCCCGGCAGGAAAAATGGGGCAAACCGCCCACGCATGCGCTTCCGCGGTCGCTCACCTTATAGCCCAGGCCCGCGACGGCCGCCCCCGGCGCCCATCGCGCCAGTTCTCGCCCCGCCCGAGGCCGCCTGCGGGTAAAATCAATGAGTCGGGTCGTGTGCGCCTGTAGCTCAGCTGGATAGAGCGTTCGCCTCCGGAGCGAAAGGTCGCAGGTTCAAATCCTGCCAGGCGTACCATCTGGATGCCGTTCCGGCTGGCGTAGCTTTCCCGACCACTGCTGATCGCCCATGCCCATCGCCCTCACCGGCATCAAGCCCAGCGGCCAACCCCATTTGGGCAATTTGCTGGGCATGTTCCGTCCCGCCCTGGAACTGGCGCGGCAATACGAGGCGCTCTATTTCATCGCCGATTACCATGCCCTGACGACGCTGCATGACGGCAAGGCGCTGCGCGCCTACAGCGATGAAATCGCCGCCACCTGGCTGGCCCTCGGGCTGGATCCCGAGCGAACCCTGCTCTACCGCCAGTCCGACGTGCCGCAGGTGATGGAACTGAGCTGGATCCTAAGCTGCTTTACCGCCAAGGGCCTTTTGGACCGCGCCCATGCGTACAAGGACGCGGTCGCGCAGGAACGCGAGGTCAGCGCCGGCACCTACACGTATCCCGTATTGATGTCGGCGGACATCCTGGCCTTCGACGCCAATTTCGTCCCCGTGGGCAAGGATCAAAAGCAGCACGTGGAAATCTGCCGCGACATCGCCCTCCGCTTCAACCACACCTATGGCGACATCCTGGTCCCGCCCGAGCCGCTGATTCGGGAAGAGGTGCAGACCATCCCCGGCCTGGACGGCCGGAAGATGAGCAAAAGCTACAACAACACCATCCCCCTGTTCGCCCCCACCGCGGCGCTGCGCAAGCGCGTCATGCAGATCCAAACCGACTCCACTCCGGTCGAAGCCCCCAAGGACGCCGACGCCTCGCCCGTCTTCCAGCTCTATCGCCATTTCGCCAGCGCCGAGGAAGCCGCCGATCTGCGCGCCCGGCTCATGGCCGGCGGCACCGGCTGGGCGGTGGCCAAGGAAGCATTGTTCGAAGCCATCGAGCGTTCGCTGACCGAGCCGCGGCGCATCTTCACCACCTGGATGGAAGATCGCGAACGCCTGCATCGCGTCCTCGCCGCGGGCGGCGAGCGCGCGCGCGCCCGCGCCGAGCGCCGGATGGGCAAGGTCCGCCGCGCCGTGGGCGCCGGCGCTTAGCACCACACGTCGCGCCGTAGGCGGGCGGCGCCAAGCCATGCGAGCGGCACCGGGTCGCCGGCGCTGATTCGCCATCCCCAGCCACCGGCGGCGGCGGGAATCTCCTACACTGGCGTTATGTTTCCAGTGCACCGGCCACGCCGCCTGCGGGACCATCCCGTGCTGCGGCGCATGGCCCGCGAAACGCACCTGCATCGCGAAAATCTCATCTGCCCGCTCTTCGCCGTCCCCGGCAAAGGCTTGCGGCGCGAAATCGCCTCGCTGCCCGGCCAATTCCATCTGTCCGTGGATCGCCTGGCGGAAGCGGCGAAAGCCGTCGCCGGGCTCGGCATTCCCGCCGTGCTGCTCTTTGGCCTGCCGGAGAATAAGGACCCTGAAGGCAGCGGCGCGTGGGCCGAGGACGGCATCGTGCAACGCGCGGTGCGCGCGGTCAAACAAGCGGCGCCGGAACTGGCCGTCCTGACCGATGTCTGCCTCTGCGAGTACACCACGCACGGCCATTGCGGCGTGCCGGTGCGGCGCCAGGGGCAACTGCATGTGGATAACGACGCCACGCTGCCCCTGCTGGCCCGCACCGCGGTCGCCCAAGCGCGGGCCGGCGCCGATATGGTGGCCCCCAGCGACATGATGGACGGTCGCGTCGCCGCCATCCGCCAGGCGCTGGACGCCGCCGGCTTTGCCCATCTGCCCATCCTTTCCTATGCCGCCAAGCACGCCTCGGCGTTCTACGGGCCATTCCGCGAAGCCGCGGACTCGGCGCCGCAGGAAGGCGACCGCGCCGGCTATCAGATGGATCCGGCCAATGGCCGGGAAGCGCTGGCGGAGATGTGGGCTGACTATCAGGAAGGCGCGGACGCCCTGATGGTCAAGCCCGCTTTGCCCTGCCTGGATCTCCTGCGCCAGGCCCGCCGCCGCTTCACGGTTCCTTTGGCGGCGTATCAGGTCAGCGGCGAATACGCCATGATCGAGGCCGCCGCCGCGCGCGGCTGGCTGGATCGCGAACGCGCCATGTGGGAGACCCTGGCCGCCATTCGCCGCGCCGGCGCCGATTGGATCGTCACTTACTATGCCCAAGCCGCCGCCCGCGGTTTGCGCGCCTAGGCGTTCTGGGGAAAGCCCTGCGCGCAACGCCAATGATGGGCGCGGGCCCCGCGCGGGCACTCCGCGGGTCAATCGGCTGGTCCCGCCCAGGCGCGCGCTCAGATGGGCGCGGGCCCCAGCCCCGCCGCAGGCGGGGCGTCCGGCGTCACCATGGGGCGGGGCCGGGGGGCGGGGCTG